>JACDJC010003656.1_pt1 | contig 11003 bp, 8 predicted proteins | sample 7454191 | NCBI WGS metagenome assembly JACDJC01 (sample SAMN14253291, study PRJNA609438) | sludge metagenome | isolation source: sludge after 25d culture with pyrite and EDTA | collected 2018-12-20
AGTACAAATACTACGATATGGACGATATTGTAAAAAGAGCTTTGGATGTTTTTGAAAAAAGTATTGAAAATTGAATTTTGTAGGATGGTAATTGATGAAAGATTTAGCAATAGTAATTTGTAATTTTAATAAAGTTGATTACCTAAAAGGTTGTCTAGAAACTTTATATAAATCTAACCTTGAGAGTAAAGATGAGTGATGATATTAAAATTGATTTTGTAATACCTTGGGTTGATGGTTCAGATCCTAAGTGGCAAGTAGAGTTTAATAAATATTCTCCTAGCAATAAGGCATTAAATGGAGCTGAACGCTATAAAGATTGGGATAACTTACAGTATATCTTTAGGGCTTTTGAGCAATTTACTCCTTGGGTAAATAAAATCCACTTTATAACTTGGGGGCATATTCCAAAGTGGCTAAATGTTGAGCATCCAAAATTAAATATCGTTAAACATGAAGATTATATCCCAAAAGAGTTTTTGCCAACATTTAGTGCCAACCCAATCGAATTAAATATACACAGAATAGAAGATCTTTCAGAATATTTTGTTTACTTTAATGATGATTTTTTTATCTTAAAGCCAGCAAAGAAAGAGGAGTTTTTCCAAAATAGACTACCTGTTGATTTTGCGATTTTTGATACTATGCATGATGGTATGATAAGCCATATGATTTTAAACGATATCGATTTAATAAATAAAAACTTCAATCGGCATGTATCATATGAGTTATCTAAAAAAAATATAGTATTACAAAATAAATCTAAATGGTTGTCTTTTAAATACGGCTTTAAAGCAATAAGAAATTTGTTTTTTTTAAATTGGCCGGGGCATACAGGCTTTGTGATAAATCACCATCCACAACCATATTTAAAGAGTATTTTAGAAGAGGTGTGGAGTAAAGAGGAAGAAAAACTAACCGAAGTTTCGAAAAATAAATTTAGAACAAATGAAGATGTAAACCAATATTTATTTAGATATTGGCAATTTGTAAGTAACAAATTTATGCCATTAGATTATTCTAAATACAAACAAGAGAGAAAACACTTAAACTTAAAAAATTTAGAAGATATTCAAGCTACAGCAAGTGAGCTACATAAATATAAATTTTATTGCATAAATGATATGACCAATAAAGGTCGCTATAATCGAGTTGATATTAGTTTAGAAGATTTTGAAAAAGGAAAAAAGCTTATAAGAGATAGCTTGAATAAGATTCTTCCAAAAAAAAGTAGCTATGAGGTTGAGTAGGTGAGTTTTAAAATAACAGTAATTGTCCCCGTATTTAACGGAGAAAAATATTTATCTAGATGCTTAGATTCTATTTTATGCCAAACCTTTGGCGATATCGAAATTTTATGTATAAATGACGGCTCTACCGACAATAGCATTAAAATTATTAAAGAGTATCAAAAAAAAGATCACCGAATTAGACTCATTTCAAATAATACAAATAAAGGACCATCTTATAGTAGAAATCTTGGCATCGAAAGAGCAAATACAAAGCTAATAGGATTTGTTGATTGTGATGATACTATTCATCCTAAAATGTATGAAAAACTTTACAATAAGACAAGTGAAACAGATTCTGATATTAGCTACTGCAATTTTAACTATTTAAATAAAGACGGAGATATAAAAAAAAGCAATTTAAGATTTAGTGAAGTTGTAGCAAATGAAGACTTTTTTAAGCTCTTATTAGAAAATTATTTATCACCTTCTGCTTGTATGATGTTAGTAAAAAAAGAGATAATAGTAAAAAATAATATTGTGTATCCATTAGAGCGATTTTATGAAGATGCTAGTACTGCCTATAAGATTAATTATTATTGTAAAAAAATATCGGTTTGCCATGAACCTTTATATAACTATTATGATAACGAGGATTCCATAACAACTAAAATTACTACTAAAAATATTTTAGATATCATTGAATCTATTTTAGATTCAATAAACTTTTTAGAGACCAACAATCTTCATCTTAAGCATAAGGAATCCATCAGCATACGGACTCGAAATCTAATCTCATACCAAATAACAAAAATAATAGACAATATAGAAAATGGTGAGCAAGTATTTGATTTAATTGAAGAACTTTTTGTAAAAATCATCGAGCATAAAATTCATTTAAAAACACATCATTCGATTCTGTTAATTTGGATTGAATTAGCTTATAAGGCACTAGGTTATTCAGAGAAAAATCTCCTTTTACTCATAAAACAAGTACCAGATATAAAAAGATTAATTCATCCACTATCCCTAGAAACTTTAATAGAATCACTCAATAGCCCACTGGGGCTAAGCAATCTCTCTGTGTTCAAGCTTTTAAAAGATGGGGTTAATAATGTTTATTTGTACGGGGCAGGAGAGGTGGCGAGAAAAGTTATCACTAAACTAGAGAGTCTTAATATAAAAATCAACGGAATTTATGATAGAAAAGCTGTTGTTGGTGAAAAACTATTAAATTATGACCTGTTGAAACCAAATAGTTTTGTCGACTATTCTAATGTTTTTATTACTAGCGAAAGCTCAGCATTTGAGATTAAAAAATATTTACTAAAATCAAATCACACTTTAAATGTTTATGCTTTTTATGATTTTTGATTGCATAGGGATTTCCAAAACTTATAATGATATTATCTGAGTATCTGGAGATATATTTAAGATAGTTTTTTTTATCTCTTTTATAAATATTGGATTTATAGCAGTTATTACAAAGATATTTTTCTTATGTTTTGACATATCAATATTATTTATACCTTTTATTTTTATACCGTTAAGGTCTTCCGCTAAAGATTTTCTATCAATAATAAGCGAGATTTCAAATAATTTTTTTTCAGCGATAAATTTTGCAATATCATTAAATCCATACAATATAAATTTTTTGTTTTTTTCCAAATTCATCTTAGATATAATTTTTTTAGCTTTAGAGTTTAAATGTTTATTTTTTCTATGTTGAACTTCTTCTTTGAAGCTGCTCTTGCTATTTAAAAGTTTTGTTAGTAAAATATATATCTCTTTTGTAAATAATTTTTGTTTAATATAGAGTTTATCTTTTATCAATTCGTCTTTAAATTTTGTTAAAAATATATCTCTATACTCTTCTGCTAAGCGATTATAATTCCACCAATAGCTACTAAATTTCATTTTTACAACTATTGGCTTAATTTTAAAATCTTTTTTTATTGTTTTTTCTATTTCATTAAATTCATCACAAACATAAAAAACTTTTTCTTTATTATTTACAGAAGAGTTTATATTATCTTGACGGTATTTGAGAAATGCTTCTGAGGTGCAATACATAGATGAAGCGAAATATAAAGCCTTGAAGTTAAACGAGGTGTCTTGATATGATGCTCCTGATGTTGATAGGAAGTTTATATTAAACCTTTTTAAAAACTTATTTTTATAAATAGCAGACCATATGCTAGGAGCAGATTCAAATATTTTTGTTTTTTTTAGAGGTTTAAAATATTTTTCACATAGGTTTTTAGGAATATTTTGTTTAAATCTTAACTCATTTGTTAGGTCAAAATATTCAAAATAGTTTGACTTTATAATATCTGGAAAATTATTTTTCTTTGCTAGATTATAAAGTGATTTAAACATTTTTCTTTTTGCTATATCATCGGATTCAATAATACCTACATACTCCCCTCTAGCGGTGCTTAAGCCTTGATTCATTGAGTCGCCATATCCACTATTTGGCTTATCTATGAGTTTTATTCTAGGATCATTTTGCATATATTTTTGTATAATTTCTAAAGAACTATCCGTAGAACCATCATTTATACAAATAATTTCAATATCTTTTAGTGTTTGATGAACAATAGATGCCAAGCACTCATCTAAATACTTTTCAACATTATAAATAGGAACTAAAATTGAAATCTTAGGGATATTTTTCATAAGAAACCTCTGTTTGTCTATTTGTATTTAGATTGTAACTAATTGCTACATAAATAAAGTTAAGAGATGTTACTATACACTAGTAATATATAAAAACTTATAATTGCAAGAGATAGGTTATTGAAAGATTTATAGTGAAAAGCATATTAGATAAAGATTTTGAAAAATATTTAAATAATAAAAATATAAAATATATTTCCTTTGATATTTTTGATACATTAGCTTTTAGAAAAGTAAATGAGCCGACCGATATTTTTGAAATTATGGGCAATCATAAATATATAAAAAAGATTTTTGGAGATAATAATAGTTTTAAAGAATTGAGAATTTGTGCTGAAAAAGTTGCAAGAGAAAAATCACTAGAAAAAGAGATAACATTAAAGCATATATATGAAGAGTTTAAGTATCTTACAAAAAAACAGCAAGAGAAACTGATAAAAATAGAGTTAAAAGTAGAGGAAAAGAACTTATTTATAAATCATCAAATTAAAGAGTGGATACATATAGCTTTAAAATATAGTAAAAAAGTGATTTTTATATCAGATATGTACCTAAATAAAGAGCAAATAAAAAAGGTAATTTTAAATAGATTAAAAGATATTGAAAATATTGAAGAGATTTTTGTATCAAGTGATTTTAAAAAAACAAAATATGATGGAAGTATTTATGACCATATTTTAGATAAATATAGTATTGATTCTTCACAAATTTTACATATAGGAGATAATTTATTAGCAGATATATCACAAGCTAATATAAGAGGAATATCTGCAATATTTTATAAACCTAACTATTTTTATTTAGAGCAATTAAAATATGAAAAGAGCTATTGTCAATTCTCACAAGATACTATATCTTATAGAAATTTAGCATCCTTAAATAATCCTTATGAAGATGAAAAATATAAGTTTTTTTATAATTTTGGTGCAACTATCTGCGGACCTATATTTTGGTCATTTTCTCATTGGTTAATGAATATTTGTATTAAAAAACAACAATTTAGCATAGGGTTTATTTTGAGAGAAGGAGATATCTTTAGAAATTATTTTGAGAAAGTAATAAAATATCATAAAATAGAAGATAAGTTCAATTTAAAAAATATTTTTATCTCTAGGAAATCTTTATTTTTACCCACCTTAATTGAAGAGGATTATAACCTTGATTTTAAAACTTCAAATTCTTTTAGAACTATCACTTTAAAAGATTTATATAAAAAATTTAAATTGATAATAGATAATGAAGAACTTAAAAAATATGAAAAAGAAGAATTAAAAAATTTAGAGCATATAAAAGATATTATAAAACAAGATATAAATATTAAATTATCAAAGATTTTAGAAAATAAAAAAATAGAAAAAAAACTTTTTTTAGAATATTGGAAGAAACTTAATTTAGATGAAAATAGTTTGATTTTTGACTTTGGTGCAAATTCTACAATGCATAAAAAACTATATTCATTACTTAAAAATTATAAATTTACAAATGTATTATTTTATAGAACAAAGCAAGGTTTTAAAAATAGTATAAATCAAAAACAAGATACATTTATACCTTATAATCAACAAAATAGCTTTAAAATCAACTTATTAAGAAGAAGTCCTGATATCTTTGAAATATTATTTAATGGTTTACTAGGTACAACTTTGGGATATGAAAAAATAGAAAAAAAAGTAGTTCCAATAGTAGATAAAAATATTACAATTAAAGATGAAAACCTAATAAATGCTTTTGTAAAAGGAATTGATGAGTATCTTGAAATATCTATGAAATATAAACCAAAAGACACAAATTTTACATCTGATGATATTTTAAATCTTATTACAAGAGTTATAGAGTTTCCTACAAGTTATGAAGCAAAATATTTGGGTAAACTACAAATTAATACAAGTGATGATGCTAGTAGTTTGATACCTATTATTTCTACAAAATCTATTGAAAAGTTAAAGAAAAATGGTATAGATGAAACATTCCAAAGCTTAAAAAATGATTTATATAAATATTGGGCAGATATACCTTGGGTTCAAGGAACAATAGCAAACTTAGATCCAAATTATTTAAAAAATATTTATCTTTCAGATAATATAAATCAAAAATATTTAGATTTACTATTGGAACAAATAGATAAATCAAAAATAAAAGAAGTTTCTATTTATGGAGCAGGTGAGTTTTTTTTATTACTTTTACCAGAACTACTATTAAGAGAGATTAAGGTAAAATATTTAATAGAGACAAAGCCTAAACAAGATAAGTTTTTTGGATATAAAGTTCTATCCGCAGAAGAGATTGTCAAAACTGAAGAGAAAAACTTTGTAATCGCATCTGTCGCTTTTTCTTCTGCTATGAAAGAGAAGCTGGTAGCTGAGTTTAGAAAAAAAGATAATATTAAAATATTTTCGATACAGAAGGATTAGTTTGTGAATAAAGAGATAATTATTTATGATGCAACAACTTCATATATGTTGATGGTGTCTTGTATCACAGCTCAGCTATATAGAAAAGATTATCATAACATCCTTTTTTTAAGCACAAACATTATTAAAAATACAGCCTCAATACAACAAAAACTACTTGAAAGTAAAATATTTGATAAAGTTATTCTCTTGAAGGATAATAAAGATTTTGATTTTTCCACTCTAAAACAATATTTATCGAAAAAGCCATTTGCTTATCATATGGCAAGTTATGGTTCACACTATGCAGGAATGCTTTTTAATTATTGTGTTGAAAATAAAATACCCATAATTTTAAATGAAGAAGGTATGGCTACTTATACTTTGTACGATAGTTATAAATCTTTTCATAATAAGTTTACAAATTCTTATTTGCCAAAAATCGACTTAGATAAAATATCTGAAATTTGGGTATTTAATAAATCTTTCTATCAGAGTAAATGTATAGAAAAAGTTAAAGAAATATCATTTGTAGAATATATATCAAATAAACAAAATTTGGAAGAATTGATCACCTCTTTAAACCTTATCTTTGATTATAAATATAAAAAATTGAAAAATAAAACAATATTTTTTAATCAAAACTTATATGATTATGGCGTAGTGTCAAAAGATGAACATATAAGTTTTTTACTAAATATTTCTAAAATTCTCAATAATAATGTAGAGTTCAAACTACATCCAGCAGAAAGAAAAGAATTATATAAAGATAGTTCATTAAATATATCTGATTATCCCATAAATTTACCTTGGGAGCTTGTATTATTAAATGCATTATTACATGATGATTTAGATAGTATGGTGTTTATATCAATAGCTTCTACTTCGCTTTTTTCACAATATATCTTTTTTCATAAAAATATCTCATCTTCTTTGTCTATCTCACTTTTTAATTTAGCTCCTTTAGGAACTAAGAAAATGATGAACGATTCTCACTTTAAGAAATTTAGTAATATTGCAAAAAAGCTAGATAATTTTTTCATACCCAAATCTTATGAGGAGTTAAATAGATTTTTGGTGGAAAAGGATATAAAAAAAACTTCTATTGATAAAATTAGTAATCCAAAAATATCTATAATAATGCCAAATCTAAATGCAGCACACTATATAAAAGAGGCTATTGATTCAGCATTGAATCAGACTATTAAAGAGATTGAACTAATTTGTATAGATAATAATTCAAGTGATGACTCAATAAATATAATTAGAAAATATACAGAAAAAGACCACAGAGTTAAACTATTAGAGTTAAATAAAAATTATGGTTCAGGTGAGGCTAGAAATATTGGCTTGAGAGTAGCAAAGGGTGATTATATAGCTTTTTTAGATTCAGATGATTATTATTATTCTAATGATGTTTTAGAGATACTTTATAATACAGCTTTAGAAAAAAATGTTGAAATGTGTGGCGGTAATATTCAAATATGTGAGAATAGTTCAAAAAAATTTTATCCTTACAAGCCATACAAAACAGATTTTTTTGATGAAGAAAAGCATATAACAATAAAAGACTACATGCACTTTGGTGGATATTATAGATTTATATTTAAATCTAGATTAATAAGAGAAAAGAATATTTTCTTTCCAGATTATTTTAGAAGACAAGACCCTGTATGGTTGTGTAGTGTTATGGTAAACATAGAAAATATTTATGTCTTATCAAGGTATATATATGTACACAGAAAATTTCATAAAACAGTAGAATGGAACGATCGTCAAGTCTTAGATGCTTTAAGTAGCTATAAAGATAATTTTAAAATTTTAAAGAAGAATAAACTTTATGAGCATTATAAATTTGAATTTATTGACTTTAAGAATAGCCCAGCCATGAAAGCAAAACAATTTTCAAATAAAAAGATACAGAAAAAAATTGAAAAGCTAATGACTAGCATAGACTTTAAGCTTATAAAAGATGCATTATGTACTCAAGAATTAAATTTAGTAGAAAAAGATAAATTTCAATTACTTATTAAACAAATAGATAAATTTCAAAATATCAAACCTTATATCATTGTGGGTTTTGGGAATTTGGGACAAGTTATTTATAAATATTTAAAAGATAGAAACCTAAAAGTTGACTTTATATTTGATAAATCTTTCGAAGGTTTAAAAGTTGATAAAAATCTAAAAGTTATATCTACTTTAGAAATTACTAGTACAGAAATAAATTTTGATAACTATACTATTTTAAATACTATTTTAAATAAATCATTTCTAGATGAACTTCAGCTATCACTCCCAAACATATCCTTAGTGTAAATCTTATCTTCTACATCTTTTAAACTATTAATCAAACAGTATAGATAAATAAAACTATACTAATATTATTTTATAATTAATACATATTTGTAATAATATTAATATTTTAGTTATAATTACAAATATATAGTATTAAAGGGTTAATATGCAAGTAGTTTCGATTTATATTTTTGGAAAACATATTGCTAATATGTATCAAGATAAAGATAGGGTATATTTAGAGCAAGTAGACGATATGTGCTATAAAGTAAGTCCGATAATGCTCTCAAGTAGCGTCAAAGAGATAGAGACTACAAGTTTAGTATATTTGGAAAAAGTTGCAGGGTTTATTAGCGATAGTCTTCCTGGTAATTTTGGAAATATGATACTTGAAAACTTTTTCCTAACAAACTTAAATAAATACCCAACAGTTAGCGATAAACTACTTTTTATAGGAGATAAAGGGCTTGGTGCTATAACATTTGAGCCATCTTTGGAAAATAAAAACAGTGAAATAGAACATACACTAGAATTAAAAGATATGTTTGAAAAATCAAAAGAACTTATAAAAAATGGAGATTATAAATCTTTACAAGGTGCTTTTTTAGTCTCTGCTCATTCATTTGTTGGAGGGGCTAGAAGTAAAGCCGTTGGTGCTATCAACCTTAAAAGCAAAGAGGTTTTTTTAGGTGATCGCACAAAACCATTAAAAGATGGGTTTTTCCATGCAATTATCAAGTACGACGATACAGCAAACAATGATGAGAGCAAATCAACCTACTCAAAAATAGAGTATATATACTATCTACTTGCTAGAAAAAGTGGTATAGATATGATGGATTCGTATCTAGTTGAAGCCGATGGAAAGTACCATTTTGTAACAAAAAGATTTGATATACAAGAGTGTGGGAAAAGATACCACATCCACTCTTTGGCTGGACTTTTGCATTTGGACTATAATACACCAAGAGTCATAGGGTATGAAGATTTGCTAAGAACCGCGGTAAAACTAGGAGCGACAAATAGTTTAGGGCAACTTTTTTTGCAAATGCTTTTTAATTATATGTTTGTAAATCAAGATGATCATAGTAGAAATTTCTCTTTTATGTGCGATACGGACTTTAAATACAAAGCAACTCCAGCTTATGATTTGACTTTCTCAAAAGGTGAAAAACAGACGCTTGAACATCAACTCTCTTTGTATGGAAAGGCACTATCGCAAATAAATATTGATGATATTACTAAACTAGCAACAGAGTTTTCAATCGATTTAGAGTTTGTAGCATCTTGTTTGGAAGCTATGAAATCTTTAAGAGCAGATCTGCTTCCAAAGCTACTCAAAGAGTATGATGTTGAAGAAGAGAAGCAAAAAAGAGTACTAAAAGAAGTTTCAAAAAGAACTCTACAAGGAGCATTATCGTGAGCAAGGAACTCTTAAAAAAACTTCAAGAGTCTCAAAAAAAGCTAAATCGTAGTTTAAAAGATAACTTAAATATTTATAGCTCTTTTAAAACTCTTACAGATGAAGAGATAGCCTTAGTGCTAAGTCTTAGAGCAAAAGAGCTAAGGATTTCTCAAAATAAAAAGCAAGTAGAGTTTAGTAGTGAAGCAAATCTAAGTTCTGCTACAACTTACTCAAACTTTGAACAAAAAGGAAGTATCTCAATGATAAATTTTATAAAAATTATGCGAACATTTGGACGAATAGAAGAGCTTGAAAAACTACTTTTACCTACAACAAAAGATATGATACAAAAGCTTGAAAGTGGTAATAAAAAAAGAGTTAGATAAATTTATAGATTAATACTATAAGATGGTGTCTTAGTGTCTGGTGACATTATATTTTTACTCATCATCTCTAAAAATATCTCTAGTATAAATCTTATCTTCTACATCTTTTAAACTATCTTCTAGTCTATTTGCAACTATCACATCAGATATGTTTTTAAACTCTTCAAGGTCTTTTATTACTTTTGAGTTGAAAAAACTATCATCTTCAAGTACTGGTTCATAAACTACAACTTCTATGCCTTTTGCTTTTATTCTTTTCATTACTCCCTGTATGGCACTACTTCTAAAGTTATCTGAGCCTGTTTTCATTACAAGTCTATAAATACCTACAACTTTGGGATTTCTTTTTATAATACTATCTGCTATAAAATCTTTTCTTGTAGAGTTTGATTTTACTATTGCTTCTATCAGGTTACTTGGTACTTCTTTATAGTTTGCCAAAAGTTGTTTTGTATCTTTTGGCAAGCAGTATCCACCATATCCAAAGCTAGGATTGTTATAGTGATTTCCAATTCGTGGATCTAACCCAACACCATCAATTATCTGTTTAGTATCAAGATTATATGTTTGTGCATAGCTATCTAGTTCATTAAAATATGAAACTCTCATAGCAAGG
>JACDJC010003658.1_pt1 | contig 10999 bp, 7 predicted proteins | sample 7454191 | NCBI WGS metagenome assembly JACDJC01 (sample SAMN14253291, study PRJNA609438) | sludge metagenome | isolation source: sludge after 25d culture with pyrite and EDTA | collected 2018-12-20
ACAGGAGCGGTTTCATATTGCGCCTCCCGATCCCATTGAAGCCATAAAATTCAGGATGGACCAGATGAATTTGAAACAGGTTGATGTGGCGCCTTTGTTTGGCGGCGAAACGAGGGTTTCAGAAGTATTAAACGGCAAACGAGCTCTTACATTAAAAATGATTTCACTCGTTCACCAATACCTGGGCATCCCTTTAGAATCCCTTATCCCGGGAAACAAAAGGATAAAGTTAGAACCCCAAAGAAAAGAGCAACTATTAAGCATTTCATCAATAAGAGATTATCTTAAAGGCAGTGGAAAAATTGCTTTGCTATAATTCATTTAACCTTTTGAGATTTTGCCATTCAAATATTGCCTGCATCAGCCATGCCGGACTTATTTAGTATCTTTAATCTAACCTGCCGGTACGCAGGTATCTAAACCTCTTACCTCTTATATCTTCACTGGGAACTCCAAAATCACCTTCCTCTCCATTCCCAAATTGGCTAATCACGTATTTTGATGTATTTTTGTGCGCTCTAACGGAAAAGAAGTGGCTAATGACGGCCCCTTTATACTAAAAAATAAATTTATGGCTCAGGATGATGTTTTTAAAAAACTTATAGCGCACTGCAAGGAGTATGGATTTGTATTTCAATCGAGTGAGATTTATGATGGCCTCAGTGCCGTTTACGACTACGGGCAGAATGGTGTAGAGCTGAAAAACAACATTAAAAAATATTGGTGGGACTCAATGGTTCTGCTCCACGAAAATGTGGTGGGACTTGACTCTGCCATATTTATGCACCCCACCACCTGGAAAGCTTCCGGGCATGTAGATGCCTTTAACGACCCGCTGATTGATAACAAAGAGAGCAAGAAGCGCTACCGCGCCGACGTGCTCATCGAAGATCTGATGGCTAAATTTGAAGCCAAAATCAACAAAGAGATTGAAAAGGCTCAAACGAGATTTGGCGATTCTTTTGACGAGACGCAGTTTCGACAAACCAATCCCCGGGTAAAAGCCAATCAGGAAAAGATTGACGAGATTCATGGGCGCTTCGTAAAGGCCCTGAACGATAACGATCTACAGGAGCTCAAACAGATTATCATTGACTATGATGTGGTGTGTCCCATATCGGGAACCAAAAACTGGACCGATGTACGGCAGTTCAACCTCATGTTCTCTACCGAGATGGGTTCTACCGCCGAGGGTGCTTCAAAAATCTATCTGCGACCTGAAACCGCTCAGGGCATCTTCGTGAACTTCCTGAACGTTCAAAAGAGCGGTCGTATGAAAATTCCTTTTGGTATTGCTCAAATAGGGAAGGCTTTCAGAAATGAGATTGTGGCCCGGCAGTTTATCTTTCGAATGCGGGAGTTTGAGCAGATGGAGATGCAGTTTTTTGTGCGCCCGGGAGAGGAGATGAAATGGTTCGAATACTGGAAGGAAGCACGCATGAAGTGGCACAAATCGCTGGGAATGGGTGACGAGAATTACCGTTTTCACGATCACGACAAGCTGGCACACTATGCCAATGCCGCTACCGACGTGGAGTTTAAAATGCCCTTTGGTTTTAAGGAGGTGGAAGGCATACATTCCCGCACCGATTATGATCTGACGCAACATCAGGAGTTTTCCGGGAAAAAGATGCAATATTTCGATCCCGAACTTAACCAGAGTTATGTGCCCTATGTGGTGGAGACCTCCATCGGTGTGGACCGGATGTTTTTAAGCATTTTGGCCGGCGCCTACACCGAGGAGGTGGTTCCCGGAAAAGATGGTAAACCCGGGGATAGTCGCGTACTGCTTAAATTGCCCCCGGCGCTGGCGCCCGTTAAACTGGCTGTATTGCCACTGGTAAAAAAGGACGGCCTGCCAGAAAAAGCACTTGAAATCGTGGAGCAGTTTAAGTTCGACTTCAACTGCCGTTACGACGAAAAGGACTCCATTGGCAAACGTTATCGCCGGCAGGATGCCATCGGCACACCCTACTGCATCACCATTGACCATCAAACGATGGAAGACGACACCGTGACCATACGCTACCGAGACACCATGGAGCAGGAGCGCGTGAAAGTGACAGAACTATACAGCATCATTGCAGAGAAAGTGAGCCTCAAAACACTGCTTAAAACACTAGTTTAAAATCTGTTTTCCCTCTGCGTAACTCCGCGACCTCTGCGGTTAACTATATTAGTACCGCAGAGAACGCCGAGAGACGCAGAGGATTTATTATCATTGTTTGTTCCTGTATGTGTTTTCCCTCCGGGTAACTCCGCGACCTCTGCGGTTAACTATATTAGTACCGCAGAGAACGCAGAGAGACGCAGAGGATTTATTGTAATAGTTTGTTATTGTATGTTTTCCCTCTGCTTAACTCCGCGACCTCTGCGGTTAACTATATTAGTACCGCAGAGAGCGCAGAGAGACGCAGAGGATTTATTGTCATAGTTTGTTATTGTATGTTTTCCCTCTGCGTAACTCCGCGACCTCTGCGGTTTTCCTTTTTTAGCACTGAGATTATATTTTACTACATTTACTCCTGCGGTTCATTATCCTTAAATTAAAACCTTATGATCATGAGAACAAATGAAATTACCGAGATCATTATTAAATGTGCAATCAAAGTGCATAAAACACTTGGTCCTGGATTGTTAGAAAAGGTTTACCAGGAATGTCTCTACTACGAACTGATAAATGAAGGACTAAAGGTAGAAAAAGAAAAAGCTCTCCCTGTTATTTACAATGAGGTAGAATTAGAGTGTGGATTTAGAATAGACTTATTGGTTGAAGACGAAGTTATTGTTGAGATAAAAGCTATAGAATCTTTTCAAAACATACACTTAGCTCAAATACTCACTTATCTGAAACTATCGGGTTGCGAGATAGGACTTCTATTGAATTTTAATGTGACTCATCTCAAAAACGGGATAAAAAGAGTCGCCAACAACTTCGATGAATTTCAGAAAAAACCCGCTGTAAATCTCACTTTATCTTTTTTCCCCTTCACGAGACTTTGCGGTTAGTTTTATTTCTATCCCGGAAAGCTTATAGAAACGTAGATTATTGGTTTTTATTTTCAAATCTGCATACAAAAGAAATTCGGGTATCATCTGGGTGAATCCGGCGTTTATGCGTAATTTTGTGCTTTAAAATATTTCAAGCGTCATTATGGAATTATTTCATTCAGAATACTTTGCACTTTTTTTAATCATCTGTCTGGGTTTTATTTTGGGTAGGATTAAAATAAAAGGCATTTCACTGGACATTTCGGCTATTATTTTTGTAGCCCTTATTTTTGGACACTATGGCGTAGTGATGCCGCCTATCATCGGAAAGCTGGGTCTTATATTGTTCATTTATACCATAGGCATGCAGGCGGGACCAGGTTTTTTTGAGTCGTTTCAAAAGCAGGGGCGCGATTTGTTTATTCTGGCTACTGTCATTGTAGGGTCAGCCTCAGTCGTCACTTTTGGCGCCTGGTGGTGGAGTGGCATAGATATGCCCGTAGCCATCGGGCTGCTCACCGGCGCCCTTACCAGTACACCGGGACTGGCAGCTGCCATTGATGCCACCGGCTCACCGCTGGTCTCTATTGGCTATGGCATTGCCTATCCCTTTGGGGTAATCGGAGTGATCCTTTTTGTACGCCTCTATCCCAAACTTACCCGGGCCGATATTAAAAAAGCCGAACGGGATTATGAAAAGATGAGCGAGACCGGATTTCCTGAAATTATAAGCAAGACGTTCCGGGTTGAGAATGAGAATGTTATAGGAGGTTCGATATCTGAACTGCGTATTCGTTCTATGACTCAGGCAGTGATATCGCGCATCATGCACGGGAAGGAAGCCATTACCCCTTCTCCCGAAGTTCTCTTACACAAAGGCGATTTGGTAAAAGCAGTGGGCACCGAGGATGCTTTAAAAAAGTTTCACCTGCTGATTGGCCCCGAAACCAATGAGCAAATTCCTCTGCACAAGTCTTACGAAGTGCAGTCGATACTGGTTACCAATAAAAAGGCAGTCAACCAGGCTCTGGTTTCATTCAGCTTATGGAGCAACTACCAGGCCACTGTAACCAGAATACGTCGAAGTGGTATTGACATCACCCCGTCGCCCTCCATTAAGTTTCAGATGGGTGATAAGCTGACCGTTGCCTCCAGCCGCGAGAACATGAAGCAGGTGGTTCGTATTTTTGGCAACAACGATAAGAAACTCTCCGACACCGACTTTTTCCCCATTGCGGCTGGCATCGTGCTGGGCATACTTATCGGAAAGCTCTCTGTGTCGTTTGGCGATGACTTCACTTTTTCACTGGGGCTGACAGGTGGCGTATTGGCGGTAGCCATGGTTTTAAGCCGGCTGGGGCGTACCGGTCCGGTGGTGTGGAGCATGTCGGGAGCGGCTACACAATTGTTGCGGCAGGTAGGGCTCATGTTTTTTCTGGTGGAGGTGGGAACCGACGCCGGTTCGAGGCTTGTCGAGACCTATACCGATTATGGTATTCAACTGTTTATCATTGGTGCTCTTATCACCCTTATTCCCATGATTCTGGCTGCGATCGCTGCCCGTTTTATGAAAAAGATGAACATACTCTCGCTGCTGGGCGGACTTACCGGCTCCATGACCAGCACGCCGGGGCTGGCGGCGGTGGACCCCATGACCGACACCAATGCACCCGCCATCGCTTACGCTACGGTTTATCCGGTGGCCATGGTGCTGCTGATTATTTTTACGCAGGTGCTGGCAGCGTTTTAATGTTCCTCTAAAATAGATTCCACCTGAGCTTTCTATTAAACTTCTTGAGTCCACTCCGAAAAGTATATTCTTGCCACCAGGGCTCTAAGACACAAAGATTTTTAGAGGCATAGATAGCTTATTTTTAATTCTTTATGATTCTTAGTGTCTTTGTGCTTTCGTGGCATATTTTCCTTTTTAGACTTTTCGGAGTGGACTCACAGGTTAAAAGTTAACAGAAAAATACTTTAATAGGTTTAAGAATAAAAGGTTACCTTTAAGGAGAAATGTCTTTTATCTGTTTAAAAAATGACCCTGAAATGAAAATAGCCCATATTGCCACCTATCCGCCCAGAGAATGCGGCATTGGTACTTTTACTAAAAACTTTTACAATTCCATACTGAAAAGTTCTGCCAATAAAGAGTCGGGTAGAGAAGGTTTTATTGTTGCTATAAATGATAATGACCATCATTACGAATATCCGCAGGAGGTTAAATTAACCATAAAACAGGATACTTTCCAGGACTATTTGAAAGCGGCCGAATTTATTAATAAAAGTGGAGCTAACCTCTGCATTGTTCAACATGAATTTGATATTTTTGGCGGTGAAAGCGGAATATACATCATCCCTTTGCTTTACCGATTAAATATTCCCATCGTGATAACGCTTCATACTGTATTAACAAATCCTTCGTACAGCCAAAAAGCGATTGTTGAAAAAATGGGAGAGATGGCCGACAAGATTGTGGTAATGAGTTACAGAGCCATCGGTTATTTAATTGATGTGTATAAAATACCCAAACAAAAAATAGCCTTAATCGAATATGGTGTGCCCGATATTCATTTTAATCCTGTGGAGGTTAAAAAGGAGCTTAATCTCGAGAACAAGCGTGTTATTCTTACTTCTGGTTTGCTGGGGCGCAGCAAAGGCATTGAAATAGTAATAAGAGCATTGCCCCAGGTTGTTGAAGGGCATCCTGATGTGGTTTATATCGTTCTGGGTAAAACGCATCCCCATGTGTTACTGCATTCGGGTGAGGAGTATCGTACCTATCTTACCGGGCTGGTTAAAGAACTTCAACTTGAAAAGCATGTGCTGTTCGTGGATGAATTTGCCGATCAGCAAAATCTTTTCAAATATCTTTATGCCTGTGATATATATGTAACTCCCTATTTAAATGAAGCTCAAATAACCAGTGGAGCCCTTTCATATGCTGTGGGAGTGGGTGCTGCTGTTATTTCAACACCCTATTGGCATGCTTCCGATCTGCTGTCAAATGGCATGGGAAGGCTATTTGACTTTAGAGATTCTCAGGGTCTTGCTTCTCTATTGCTCGACATTTTGAAAAATCCGAAGAAATTGAAACGAATGAGGCAAAGAGCTGGCGAATATGGTAAAAAGATTATCTGGTCCAAAGCAGCAGATAAATATTATCTTCTTTCTGCCATCATTTTAAAGAAGACACAACGGACTAAAAAAACAGGCGAACCACTTCTTGGATTTGAAATGCTGCCTGTCTTTTCTCTGGCACATATTCACAGACTAACCAACGATACGGGGATTATACAACAGGCCAGATTTGGCACTCCTTATTTAAAGGAAGGGTACTGCCTCGACGACAATGCACATGCTTTGCTCATGGCTTTAATGACCCGTCGTCAAATGGAAGACAACCATGTTACCGAGTTGGCTACCACCTATTTAAGTTTTATGCTTTATATGCAGAACAGCGATGGAACCTTCAGAAGTCTCCTCACTTTTAGCCAAAACTTTATAAATGAAACGGTTTCTGAAGATACCTTTGGCCGCGCTGTTTGGACTTTGGGGTATTTGCTGAACCATGCTCCCGGAGATGCATTCTACCAAACGGGAAAAATGATGTTTCATGCTGCCTCACCCCATTTTGAGAAACTGAATTCCGTTGGAGGAATTGCCAACACGATAATTGGTATTGCCTATTACCTGAAAAATACTCCGGACGATGAATCCATGAGAGGCCGCTTTACAAAACTTGCACATGTTTTAGTAAAACATTATCAGGATAATAATGCCGACCCGTGGAGTTGGTTCGAATCATTTTCGACCCACGAAAGTGCAATATTGCCACTGGCTCTTTTACATGCCGCCGAAATATTAAAAGATGAGGAGGTAACCCATGCAGCCTTTGATAGCATGAATGTTTTAACCGAACATACTTTTAAGGAGAATTATTTCTCCATTATTGGTAATGAAAAGTGGTACACCAAAGACCAGGAGCGTCCAATATTTGCACAACAACCCATTGATGCCATGTCGATGGTTTTGATGTATCACAGGGCATTCAGTATGACCAGAAAAAATGAGTACTTTCATAAAATGGGTATGTCTTTCCTCTGGTTTCTGGGTGAAAATGACCTGAGAATGTCCTTGTACGACCATGAAACCAAAGGATGCTATGATGGTTTTGGGAGTTATGGCGTTAATCGCAACCAGGGAGCTGAAAGTTCACTGGCCTGGTTAATTTCGCATCTAACAGTGATGCAGGCATTTGATCAACTTAACGAATCAACTTAAAATCCATTATGAGGAAGAGCCTTTTTTTAAAATTGTTTCTGGCAATTGTCTTTCTGGTGCTGCTAACAAAACTATTTGTTATGGTGGTTCTTAATCCATTGGTAAAGCAAAAGATTGAATCTAAAGTAAATGAAAAAATACCCGGATATCATGTGGAAATTCAAAAGGTTAATATTTCGATAATCTCCCCGGGCATAGAGTTGAATAATCTCCTTTTCGTACCTGTCCAGGATTCGCTGGATGCATCTGGCTTTACAGGAGAAGTGGGGACTTTAAGTATCCGAGGCGTTAATCTGATGAAGCTCTTATTTAAAAGCAGTATCGACATTTTTAAGATTGAAATAGCCAATGCTGACATCAAAGGTAAAATTCCTTTCCGGAAAGAATCAACACCGGCGCCGATCTCACTTTTCAACATTCGTATAGCCGAAGTGTATTTGAACAACGTGAACATAGATGTCCATAACACTTTAAACGCGCAGTCCTTTTCCATGAAAGAAGGCTGTTTTAATATGAAGGGTTTACAAGTTGAAAAACAAGACTCTTTATCTCCAAAGCTGCTTCAACCGTTTGATTTAAAAGTAAAGATGCTCAGTTCTGTTTCTTCCAATGGCATGTACACCTTTTCTGTCAGAGAGCTTCACAATTCATCTGCATCACAAATGCTTTCGATAGACAGCTTTTTAATTCAACCCAACTATACCGCTTATGAATTTACCTCGCGCTATAAATATCAAACCGATCGCATTGATGGCGAAATAACCGACCTTAAACTGTATGACTTTAAAGCCGAAAATTATTTTACCGATAGCGTTTTTTCAGCCTCATATTTGGAAATAGGTCAAATGGATATAGATGTTTTCCGGGATAAACAGGAAGAGTTTCAGCATGTTGATAAACTGCCCTTCCAGGAGTTGATCTATAACTTTCCGGGCATCTTAAATATTGATTCTCTTGCGATTATTAATGGGGATGTCATTTACTCCGAGCATGCGGAAAATTCGGAAGAGGCGGGAAAGATTAGTTTTAACGATCTTCAGGTCAAGATTTACAAGATCACCAACGATTCTGCTTATAAAGAGCGAGAAGCATTTTTTGAATTGCAGGCAGAAGCCCTGGTGATGAATGCGGGTAGATTGTCAATTTCAATAAAAGCCCCACTTTTCGATCGCAATAATACTTTTAAGGTAAAAGGAAGTCTTGCGGGTATGGAAGTGGCGAAGCTTAATCCTATGCTGACGAACAATGCTTTTGTAGAGGCCAAATCGGGTGTGATAGAGTCAATGAACTTCAGCTTCACCGCCGATAATACCGCGGCTGCCGGCTCATTAAAGATACTTTATAATAACCTGAAGATAGAAGTACTGGATAAACAAAGTGAGACAAGCAGCAGTTTAAAAGGGTGGCTGCGTTCGTTAATTGCAAACATGATAATACTGGAATCAAACCCTCTGCCTAACGAGGAGGCGCGGGAAGGTACCATTGAATACAAAAGAGATCCTGAGAGGTTTCTCTTTAATTACGCCTTTAAATCAATCCTTACTGGACTAAAACAGAGTTTGGGCAGAGCCTCGAAAAGAAAGAGAAAGGAATAATAAAAACCAGAATTACACTAAGCTTCGCTGGAAGATCTGACCGCATCGATAAGCTTCTGAAAACCTGAAGTCTTATCCTGAAGGTTTGGCAAATCTTTTACGGATAAACCGTAATGTCCCTAACCTGGATGTTCCGGAAATAGTTTGAAATTAATCAGGCTTATACTCAGGCAAGCATCTCTTCGAGAATTTCAAAAAGAAAAGTCAACCTCTTAAAACCACTATCTTAAGTGCTTTTCATTAATTTTGAATTCTTATAGTATTTAGTATCGGCAAGAAACCTTTTTGTAAATAGCTGTTAATCAGGTTGGAGAATGACTGGTGGGGTGGTTTTTCCAGACCTGTCGGGTTTGGGAAACCTGACAGCTGGAAAGCGAATCAATAAATGGAAATGATTAGGCATTAAACACCAGGCAAACGTATCTGCCACTGCTGTAATGTGTTTATCGTATAATCGCAAAAAATAATCATAGTTTTCTTCTTCAACAAAGAGATTACAACCATTAATCCCACGGTTATAGATGTGGTAATATCTTGCATAGGGACTATGGGTTCAAACTGTTGCATCTAAATTTTTTTAGGGCCACTTACCAATATAGAGACCTTTTTAGGTCTTATTTTTTAATGACCCTTTGTGGTGGCGAATGTGCCGAAGATATAACCGAACACCTGCGTGAGGAATTAGACGACGTCAAAAGTTTTGACGTATGTTCTGCTGACACTCTTTTACGAATGCAAAAAGAGCTGGCAACAGAAAAAGAAACCATCATTTCGGAGACCAATATTGAGCACGACTTTAATGTCAATGAGCAACTCAATAAACTAATGATTAAGCTGTTGGTTCAAACCAATCAGCTATCCCCTAATAAAAAAGGGTACGTTTTTGATTACGATAATCAGTTTATTCCAACGGATAAATACGACTCAAAACGTAGTTACAAAAAAGCCGACGGGTATTTTCCGGGCATAGCTTCAATAGGCAATTTCCCCGTTTACATTGAAAACCGGAAAGGTAACAGCAATGTAAAGTACCAACAAAATGATACACTCACAAGGGCATACGGTCTCCTAAATGAAGCTGGCATTAAAATAGAACACAGTCGCATGGATTGTGGCTCATTCGACAGAACGGTAATACCGGTAGTTGAAGCAAACAGCAAACACTTTTATATCAGGGCACAACGATGTAATAGCCTTTACAATCAGATCAGCGAGGTATCGAATTGGAAAACCGCTACCATTGGCATAAAAGAGTACCAGGTAACATCAATTCAATATGCTCCTTTTGGTTGGCAAAAGTCCTATCGGTACGTAATAACAAGAGAAAAGAAAGCTGATGGACAGGGTGACCTTTTTACTGGTGACAGTTTCATTTACCGGGCAATAATGACTGATAATTATGAAATGACTGATAAAGAGGTTGTGGAATTTTACAATGACAGAGGCGATAGCGAACGTTTGTTCGATGAGATGAATAATGATTTCCATTGAAAAAAATGCCCTTTTCGTTCCTGCACGAAAACACAGTCTTTCTTATAATGATGGCTATTTGCAGAAATTTGTTTCATTTCCTGACCAGATTCATCAGCACGAAACTGGATTTCATAAAGCCCAATTTTAGATTGAAGAGATTTATTTTCCGCTTTATGGTAGGGGCTGCTGAATAAATATTAACGTGCTAAAAACAAGGAAGTTATAACAACTTATAATCAATCACGTGCAAGGAAATATGGCAAAAGCTCAAAAACACCTTGCAGCATTTCAAATTGTTCGCCCCCCGCTTTCGCCGGGGACGAAAAGATGGAGTCCGACATGCTACACCGAGCACGTGATTGGCATTGCCATCCCGGCCCTGCCTGTCCCGTATTTTAATCGGGAGGGTTATTCAAATTCGCCCCCGGCAACTGCCGGGGACAATAATCTGCTACTTGTTTACACAAAAAGACAAAGCTGTTGTCTTGTGTCCCCGGCGTTAGCCGGGGGCAAATACGAATAACCTCCCGATCACGAAAGCGTAGCTAAGAGTGAATCGGGGGGCTAAAGCCCGTACTTCAGGTCCCAGGCGCAAGCCTGGGGCCAACTTTAATATTTGGAACTGAAGCTCAGACTTAAACAGCAGACCCTATTTA
>JACDJC010003659.1_pt1 | contig 10997 bp, 12 predicted proteins | sample 7454191 | NCBI WGS metagenome assembly JACDJC01 (sample SAMN14253291, study PRJNA609438) | sludge metagenome | isolation source: sludge after 25d culture with pyrite and EDTA | collected 2018-12-20
TCCTCCAGCACGTCAGGCGTCTTACGCCGTAAGACATTGGCGCCAAGCAAGCGTGGCTCATCGGCACAACCGATCAGGGAACGGGAAATCCCATGTGGTTCCTCATCACGCCGCGCTTTCCCTCACGACGCCCTCCACCACCCGGCCTGCCACTCCCGGATCTCCCCCGAGCGGCACGGCTAACAACCCCACTTCTACGTTCCGCGGCGAGGTCCGCACCCGGGCGCGGACCAGTTCCCGGCCACGCTCCGCAAGCCGGCGCCACCGGTCCATTCCGCACGGGTAGGCGAGCAGCGTGACCACGCGCGGCGCGTCGAACAGGGTCGAGTAGGCCAGCGCCTGTAGTAGGTCGTCACGGTGCTGCTCGCGCAGGCGGTCGCTGGCGGCGCGCCAGCCGAGTCGGTCGATCTCCTCGGCGTGCTGCTTGTACTTCGCGTCGAGCACGACGACCACGTCTGGCCTCGACAACACCACGTCGGGCAGGAGCGAGCGTTGCGAGCCGGCACCGGGCGGTGACCAGTCGAGCGGCACGCGCGTCTGCTCCATGCGGCCGCTACGTAGAGTTGCGCCCGTCCGGGTCGCCGCCCATGCGGCGGCCGTCTCCAGCCACGCTTCGAAGAAGACATCCATGTCCAAGCGCCACGAGAGACCGGCTAGGTCCGATAGGCCGGCCAAGCCGCGCTCGTCGACCGTCCAGTCGATGGCGTCGAGGCCCTCCTTGAATGCCGCCGGGGAGAAGGGCAGGCGGTGCCAGGCGGCGCGGAGTCTCGCGTCGGGGGGTTGCGGTGGGCTGCCGGCCAGACGGGCGAGCAAGCGTTCGCAGACGGCGAGGAGCTGTCGCACTACCAGCCCACCGGCGGGTGCCGCCAGTAGCGCATCGCGGTGGCGCCGGACGGTCCAATGGATGGCGGAGCGAAGCTGCTCGTCGTCGCGCAAGTCCGGGAAGCTGCACGGGACATCGAGGGCTCGCCCTACTGGGAAGCGCCGGGTCGCGTAAGCCGCCCAATCGACGGTGCCACGCGGCGCGCGCAGGTCGGCTTCGACAGTCTCGAAGCGGCGAGCGGTGGCCTCTAGCAACCGTTCGAGGCGCTGCAGCACGACGGACGTCAACACCCACGGCGGGATGCGCCGTTCGGAGTGCGGCAGTTCGGGCAGCGGTAGCAGGTCCGGCACGATCCTGAAGCCCGTATGCGCGAGGACATCCCCCAGGCCGGACCAGGGGAATCGGGGGTTGATTATCAACCCGAAATCGGCGCGGCCGGTAACGGGCGACCGGAGCGGGATGGCGCCCACACGGACTCCGGTGCTCAAGTGCAGGCCGGGCTCGCCGCGCACCCGGCCCACCTCCGCGTCGACCCGCAAGTGTTGGAGGAGACCGCGGTTGAGGCGCACGAGGTCTTCAGCGCGGCGTTCCGCGTTGCCGCGTGCGTCGCTGCCGCTGCCTCCTAACCAGTCGAGCGCGGGAATGAACTGGCGCGAGGAGTCACGCAACTCACGGGTGCCGCTTACGGACCTGGCGATGCGGCGCCGCTCGTAGACGCGCAGCTTTGCCCGTTGGGCTCGCCTCAAGCGGCGGACTCCTCATTCGAATCTATCCAGGCCTGGATCTCATCGGCAAAACCGGCCACGTAACCCTGGCGGAGATACTCGCGCAGCAGGGGGATGATCTCGGTCTGCAGGCGTGCGCGACCGGCCGCTCCATCCTTCGCCAGGAAGTAGGCGTGGCCGGGCATGAGGGTGAAAGCGTCCTCGGAGGCGTGCTCCAGAAACACCATCAGCAGGTCGTGAAATGCCCGCTGCAGCTGCGTGCCGGCGTGCTCCTCAACCACCCGTAACTGCGGCCACAGCTGAAGGAACGCGAAGCGGCGGCGTACGGCAAGGTCCAAAATCGCAATGCTGCGATCAGCGCTGTTCATGGTGCCGAGCAGATGTAAGTTGGGCGGCAACCGCAGGGTGCGGCCCACGCCGTCAAACTCGTGCGCAAGCGTCACCTCCCGCTCGTGTCGGCCCGGTTCGAACAGGTAGATCGCTTCTCCCAGGATCTTGGCAAGGTCCGCGCGATTGATCTCGTCCACCACCAGCAAGTAGGGCGCGTTACTCCTGCCTGCGGCAATGGCCGCCTCCATCAAGTGTCCGGCGGCCGGTGCGAAGGTGAAGCCCATCGCCCCGCCGTCGCGGGGCGCGAGGCCGCCGATGAAGCTCTCGTAAGTGGCGCCGGGATGGAACTGGATGACGCGGCCATTGCCTGCGTAATGCTCCCGCAGCAAGTTGGCCGCAAGCTCGGTCTTGCCCGTCCCGGGTGGGCCCTCCAGCACGGCGTACTTGCGGCGTTCGAGGATCTCGGCGACCTCTTGACCTGTGATATCTGGCAGTGTGGTCGCGAGCCAAGCGCGACGAATCCGCTCGCTATCCTGCCGCGCCGCCGTGAGCACCTCGATGCCCCGCTCCGCGAAGAACAAGTCGATGAACGCCGTCAACGCGTCGCGCACTAGCTCGTCACCCGCCGCGCTGCGTTCGGACGGGGGTGCGAAGGCCGCGTAGAGCACTCGCCCGTAACGGTCGGTTGCCGCTTTCCACGGTGCCAGAGTTCCGCTCAGCGAGGCGGGCAGCGGTACGTCGATACGGACCGGATCCTGCTTCGCCCACGCGTGCTTAGCGCCGCGTGACCGCAGCCAGGTGCTTATGGCCTTCACCTTGCGCGCGTGGCCCGGCCGACCCAAGATCTCCTCGTCCGGAGCCAGGCCGTTCGTGCCGACCACCATGCCAATCAGCGCCGGGGCGCCCGCCTCTTTGTCGGGGAACATGACGAAGCTCATGCCGCCGTACGGGCCGGAGCGCTCCTGATCCGGGCCGATCAACGCCGCGAACGGCACGTTGGTGCCTTGTGTTGAGGCGTTGATCCGCAGTTGGAAGCGCCGCTCGCCTTCTCCGCGAGGGTCGAGCAGAGCGTCTTCGGCCACGCGGTAGTAACGCGGAGCGAGGGAGCCGGCGAACGCGGGCCGCGCCGCTTCCTCCCAGGCCTCGGGCGGAGTGTAGACCAGGTCGACTAGGGAATCCATGGCCCTCCTCATTCGGGTAGCTAATCGCTGCTCCTCGAGCCTATCAGGCGCGCGCGTTTAGTTCCTCGCGCCTGCTCAAGTCCGGTGGTAGTGGCTCCGCTCCACCCGGCAGACAGCCAGGTGCCCCTACCTGCCCAGGTACTCGCCGAGCACTTCCTGCCCGGTGCGCTCGTGGCGCAGCGTGTACCGGTAGGCGCCTATCGGTCCCCTGGCCAGCGTTACTGTCACGTTATCGACCGGCAACCAAAGCATCGTATGTATCTGGTCAATGCCGTAGATTTCCCAGCGGCTTCCGTCGCTTAGCGTCACAGTTCTGCCAGCATTCCCCACGCTGCTCACCCACCATTTCATGTTGGTGCCGGCGTACGTGCCGGCGTCAGGCGTTCCCGGCGGGCGCAGCGAGGGTGAGGGAGTGGTGGCGCCGGCTAGGAAGCCCGAGAGCGACTGGTTGGAGTAGTAGTTGCTGAATATGGGCTTGATGCGCGCCATCTGGCGAACTCCGCGGATGGGTGCTATGCGTTGCAGGCTCTTGATCGGCTCGACCCGGGACGGTGTGATCAGGACGCCGTCTCTGGCGCCCACCGGGTTGCCGTTCAGGTCGCGGAGTATGCCTTCCTCGTACCAGCCCAGGTGCTGTCCTGAGAACGAGTAGATCAGAACGCCTCTGCCGCTCTCATATAGGTATGCGGTGGGCTCACCGGACCAAAGGTAGATGGTGTCGTCTCGTGCGGTGTCGATGTAGGCGATGTAATGACCGTCCTGATCCACCAGTGGGATCTGTTCGGCCGCCGCGCTGGCTAGGACGCACATGATGAGTATGGCTGTTACTTGTTTCGCGACTCCGATTTTCCGCATGGAGTGTCTCCTCACCGCGCTGAATTGGGCCCACTCCAGTTATCAGGAAGGGGCTACGTTGGCGCCAATGCGTTGTTCACGAACGGCGATGCCGCCGACTTGCTTGGAGCGTACGCCGCCGGTGCGTCAGGTAATGACGACGACAACTCCTAAAGGGACCCGCACCCCAAGACGTGCTATCGCAAGGCACGTGCTTGCTCACACAAGGTATGCTGGTTTATGGCAAGCTCCAGCGCAGCGCCTGTTACGGATAACGCGCTCGACATCGTCGAACGCTCCATGGCCGAGAACGGCCCGCGGTCCGCCGCACGCATCACGAACCAGGTCTTCCAAGACTTCACGGGAATAGACTCGTACGATCTACCAGGCCTCCTCCTTCGAGGCGAGGAAGTTTCTGAGCTGACCGGCGCTAAGCACCTCCGAGACCAGCTCGCCACGCTGCTCGACTGTCGCCGTGTAGACGCCGGTACGCTCCTCGGTGCTAGTGAGAGCCGTTTCAGCCGCAACGACAACCTGGACCGAGACATGCTCGACCGCGCCCACGCCATCATCGACACGTACGTACATGTGGCCGCTGCCATCGGTCCCCCCAACGCCACGCGTTGGTTCAAAACACCCCATCCAGCGCTCGACGACCAACCCCCCAGCCGGCTCCTCAAGACCCAATACGGCCGGAATCTAGTCAACGATCTGGTCGAAGCGCTCCTGGCAGGCACTTACGTTTGAAAGCCTACCGACTCGTTCACGCTTTCGAACTAGCGAAGAACCCACCCTTCAAGCCGAGCCCCAACCGCCTGGGCCGCTGGACACACGACTACGCAGCCGCGTACGCCAGCGAACACCTGGCACTCGCTGCCCTGGAGATCCTCGGCCAATGGTCCGCATTCGCCGACCTGAACTGGTACAGCATCCTCGCGTTCAATCTCGAAGAGGGCGACGTCGAGACCGCCCTCGACACCGACCCAAGACTCGACATCAGAGACAAGGTCGCCACCCAACGGTTCGGTGACGAATGGATCCGCACCGGGCGCTCACTCGCGTTACGCGTTCCCAGCGTCCGACTGCCGTACAGCAACAACTTCCTCATCAACCCCGACCATAGAAGCTTCAACGAGACGAACATCGAGCAGCTAGGTGAGCTCTACTGGGACGAACCCATCGGCAGGCTGATTGCCGCAGCCAAGGCGAATCAGCGTAAGAAGTAGGAACGACACCGAACCTACCGTGAACAGCGGGTCCTGCAGTAAGTTCATGGCCGGCCGTTGGGCGCGAGGGGTACGTCACGGCCATGAACTGCCAGGCGGCCGGGCGAGCCCCGTAATCGGCGCGCGTCGGCTCTCGGTCACCGCGGCCACATGTGCTGAACATGTGTTATGGTGCCGCACATGAGCAAGATGATTCAGATCCGGAACGTGCCCGACGAACTCCACCGTGAGGTGAAAGCGCGAGCGGCTCGAGCAGGTATGAGCTTGTCAGACTACCTCCTGCGCGAGGTTCAGCGTACGGTCGCCACGCCCCCGGTGGACGTAGTGCTGGCGCGTATAGCGGCGAGAGGGCGGCCGCTGCTCGAGGAGACCCCCGCCGAAGCCGTGCGGGCCGAGCGAGAAAGCGAGCGTGAGGTTGCGGTGGCTGAGCGAGCCGCGCGTTGATAGTCACCGACGCTTCGGCCCTCATAGATCTGCTGCTCGGGAACGCGGGCCCTGCGGGAGAGGCGCTAGCTGCGAGGTTCCAAGCGCGCGAAGTCGTCTGCGCTCCGCACCTGATCGACGCGGAGGTCGGGCAAGTATTGCGGCGCTTCACGCTGCGCGGATCGATGTCCCGCGCCCGGTCGTCGGCAGCCATCCAGGACCTCATCGACCTGCCGATCGAACGCTTCCCGCAGGCCGCGCTCCTACCTCGAGCCGTTCAGTTGATGGACAACGTTACCGCCTACGACGCGCTCTACCTCGCACTTGCCGAGGCGCTCGAGTGTAGCCTCCTCACCAGTGACGAGGCATTAGCGGGCGTTCCGGGTTGCACGACGACGGTCGTGGTGTTGCGATCGGGCGGGTAGGCCGGACCCCGGCCGCGAACGAGTCATCCAAGGAGCGTAATCCGTGTTGAGGAGCCGGGGTTGCAGGCTTAGCGTGTTCCTAGTCTCATTGGTTCAAGGTCAGGACTTGAGGGCGATGGGCACGGGGAAATGGACCCGTGGGAAACGGGCCCGTGGCCATGAGGCTCGTGGGCAACGGGTCCGGCCCAACGGGCGGAGCAGCAGACAGAGTTGGTGCCACCGGAGGCGGATGTCGGCCGCCTCTTCAGCAGCCGGCTGGTGAAGACCGTCAACCCGCACCTCGACTTTCGGGGTGACGCCAGTGAGGCTTGCGAGTTCTACCGCGGCGTTTTTCGAGGCGAGTTCAGCTACCTGCCCACCATCCGTGACGGCGGCGGCGACACCCCCGGAGTCGCGGAAGCGGAACTCGATTGGGTGAGGCACGTAGCGCTGCCCCTTACTGCTGGCGTGTCCCCGATGGGCAGCGACATGACTTACTCGTGGGCGGCCGACTCCAGTATCGGCAGCAACCACTACATCTCGATCGAGACGGATGACGTGGAGGAGGCGTTGGACCCGCTCGCTGGCCTGGGTGGCGGACGTGGAGTTGCACGACCTCAGGGCTACTATGAACCCCATGGCTAAGCACCTGGTCCATCAGTTCCGCGTGACACTGCTAGACGTCGAACCTACCGTGTGGCGGCGGATCCAGACGCCCGCTGGGTATTCGTTCTGGGACCTCCACGTGGCCATCCAGGACTCGATGGGCTGGTTCGACTCGCACCTGCACGTTTTCCGCATCAAGAAGCCGCGAGGGCGGAAGGTGTGGGAGATCGGGATTCCGGACGAGTTCATGGAAGGAACGCTGGCGGGATGGCGAACCGCCGTGGCGGACTACTTCACCGAGCCGGGCGCAACCGCACTCTACGAGTACGACTTCGGGGACGGCTGGCGGCACGAGGTGCTTTTGGAGGGGGTGCTGCTGGCCGAACCCGCCGTCAGCTACCCCACGTGTCTGGCTGGGCAGCGAGCGTGTCCGCCGGAAGATTGCGGCGGCCCCCACGGCTACGAGGAGCTGCTGAAGATCATCCGCGACCCGAAACACGAGGAGCGCGATGAGTACCTGACTTGGCTAGGCGGTCAGGCGCCGGCGAATCGGCCGTTCGACCCCGAGCGGTTCGACGCAGGCGCGGTGGTCTTCGACGATCCTTATGAGCGGTTCTTCATTGCGTTCCAGTCGGACTGATCGGGTGCGTGACGGCGCGGTCTGCCGGTACTGCTGCCCAGGGCCGGAGCGCTACTCGAAGCCCCGCCGCGTCATCACGCCCCACTTCCCCCTGCTCGAGCGGATCTTGAACATGGCTACGACGCGCACCACCGCCAGCCATTGCCGGTAGCCGAGGTTCTCCGTGAGGATGGCCACCATCAGGCGGTAACGATCGCCGGCGCCGCGCGGCGAGTGCGGCAACGCCTGATCCAGCGCGGCGCTCGCGAGGCCCACGACCATGCCGTAGAAGACCGTGAGGCCGAGGAACGCCAAGACGAAGGCGGCATCGAGGGCGCCGAGGATCGCGAGCACCAGGATGATGAGGTAACCAAGGACTTCCATGATGGGCGTTATGCCCTCGACCAACCAGACGTATGGAACAGCCACGAGGCCGATGCGGCCGTAACGCGGCCGGAACAGCATGTCGCGGTGCCGCCACAGCGTCTCCCACAAGCCGCGATGCCAGCGGTCGCGCTGCCCGCCCAGCACCTTGGCGGTTTCGGGAACCTGGGTCCAGCAGACGGGTTCCGGCAAGAACTCGAGGCGGTACGCCTCGTGCCGGTCGCGGTAGTGACGGTGCAAGCGGAAGGTGAGTTCGAGGTCCTCGCCGACCGTGTCGACCCGCAGGCCGCCGACCTCGATGAGCGAGGCGCGGCGGAAGATCCCGAAAGCGCCCGAGATCGAGATGAGGCAGCCGGCAGCGCTCATCGCCGTGCGAGCGGCCATGAATGCGCGGATGTACTCGAGTTGCTGCCACCGCGCGATGAAGTTCCGTGGACTGCGCGGGCGCGTGACGGCGCCGCCTACGACGTCCGCCTCGTTGACGACGCGGATCGTTCCGCCGACGCCCCGCAGTTCGGGAGCGTCCATGAACCGCGCGCCTATCTTCATCAAGGCCGCGGGATCTATCAAGCTGTCGGCGTCGGTAAGCACGACCAACGGGTAGCGGGCCTGCTCGAGGGCGGCGTTGAGCGCGTCGGCTCGGCCCCCGTTTGCCTTGTCGACCACCAAGAGGTCCGGGTACGAGCGGCTCCGGTAGGCGGCGCGCACGTCCGCGTGTGGCGCGAAGCGCCTCGGGCTCGGCTCGGCCCTAACGAGCTCGAACGCGCCGGTCAGCACCGCCAACGTAGCGTCCTTGGAGCCGTCGTTGGCGACGATCACCTCGAACTCCGGGTAGTGCATGGCGAGCAGGCTCTTCAGGCTGCTGACGATGGTGGCCTCCTCGTTGTAGGCCGGGATGAGGAAGCTCACCGGCAAGTAGGCCTCGGCCCTGGTCAACACGGTCTCGGAGAGGGTCCGCTCGCGGCCGCCGAAGAGCAGCATCGTGCGCGCCGCCAACACGATCGCGACGATGTTCACGGTGTTCACCAGGAAGAACACGAGCAGCGCGAACAGCTTCAAAGCCAGCGGAAGAACCACGGGTCAGGCCTGAGCCGGCGCCGGCAGTGTTGCGGCGGCAGACAGCGGAGTACCGGACGCTGCAGCGGCCGGGTCGCCATCGCCCCAACTCGCGATCCGCGCCGAGTCGCGCGCGAACCGGTCGGGGTGCAACTCGATCGCGGCCAGCAGCATCTGCCACCCCTTCGTGCCACTGTCTCGCGCGGCCTTTGCTGCGGCAAGGCGCACCTCGAAGGAAGCGTCCCCCAGCAAGCACCAGAGCGTGGGCAGGCCGATCTCCGGCGGAACGCTGGTGAGAGCGTGAGCCGCCTGAACGCGCACCCCTTCGTCCTCGTGGTGGGAGGCCGCCAAGATGACCGTCTGGCACTCCTCGGGCGCTACCCCGATGGCCGCGAGGGTGCGCAGCGCGGCGGCCAGGGCCTCACCAGTCAAGCCGGCGAGGAGCGCCGAGCTGACCACCACTACCGCGCCCTCGGGCTGCATGATGGCGAGCGCGTCCAACGCCGCCGCCTTGATCGGCTCGGGGAGGTCGCTGGCCACCAGCTGTTCGCACACGGCGAGCGTGCCGTCGCCGGCGTTGGTGAGTGCCCCCGCCAGGAACGGCCGCGCGACGCCAGCGCGCTCGGCCTTCTCAGCGTGAACCGAGATGATCTCGATGACCGCGCTTACCAACTCACTGTCGTGCGGCGCTTCGCCCAAGCACCTGCACGTGCCCAAGAGCGCTGCACGAGCGTGCGCGAGCTCGTTACTGGTCGCAGCTTGCAGGAAGAGCGGCAGCGCCTCCATAGGGGCCTGCCACGCGAGGCGCTGCAGCGCGGCCGTCGCCCGCCGCGACGGCCAACCGCCGCCATGCACACTTACCGCCAATAGCCCCCCACGGCTCCCCCTGACGCGGCTCGCGACGGCGATGTCGTTAGCAGTGATTCCGGTTTCGTGTAGCGCTAGCCTCACCGCCACCGCAGCTTCGCCCGTCAACTCGCGCAGCACGGCCGCCGCCGCCTCGCTCGCTGCCACGAGATCGCGTCTTCGCACGCTTGGTGGCGCCTCGCCGCTGGCTCCGCGCACCCAGGCCAGTTCCCACTCCCCGGCCCTGCGCCTGACCGCGGCGGCCGAGAACGCTTCGCCGGCCAGTAGGCCAACGTGGAGGACGGCCATGATGGCCAATGCGACGGCGACGCCACCGAGGGCGAGTTCGAGTGACCACCAAGCCCGCACCGGGTTGAGCGTCTCGCCGAACCACAGCACCAAGCCGCCCATCGTCGCCATCACGGCCACCGCCGCGATCACCGTCGAGAGGAACACGGCGACTACTCTCGGCCTTTGCATTCACCCCTCGGCAGCGCCGGCCGCGCGCTCTACGCGGGCCATCAGCACACTGACGTTGACCGGTTTCGTGATGATGTCGACGGCGCCCGCCGCGAACGCCCGACGTGTCTGTTCGGCCCGCACCAAGTTGGACACGACGACGACCGCCAACCCGTGCTTCCCGAAGTCAGCTACGCGGTCGAGCCCGTTACCGTCCGGCAAGTGGATGTCCAGCAGCACGACGTCGGCCGCAGGACTTACCGCAAGCGCGGCAAGCGCCGAGTTGAGGTTGGAGAACTCCGTTACCGACCAACCTGCGCGCCCGAACACCTGCTGCACGATCAGCCGGAACGCCAAACTATCATCGACGACCCACAAGCCGCGCTTTGGCACCGCGTTACCCTCGCTCATTGATTGCTGCATGTTACAGCGTGTGCTCGCGAACGAGAAGACGACGCCGCTGAGCTACCCGCTCCCCTCCGCGTAACGGCGGCGTCACGCCTGAGTCCGTAGCCTCGCCCCGTACATCATCGTTGCGAAGGAGGAGGCTCATGTACCTGATCGTCGGAGCAACCGGATCTCTCGGAGGGCAGGTCGCCAAGGCCATCCTGGCCAGGGGTGAGCGGGTGAGGGCGGTCGTAAGGCCGGAGTCGAGCTCACCGTTGCGGCGCACGGGGCGCTTCACCGACCCCGGCGAACTCAGGGCGCTGGGCGCGGAGCTGGTCGAGGCGGACCTCAAGCGACCGGAGTCGTTCGACTCGCACATGGTGGGCGTCAAGTCGGTGCTGATGACGGCGTCCGGTACCAAACGAGCGCCTCCGGATTCGACCGCGGCCATCGACGCTAACGGCGCCGCGGGGTTGGCTGCAGCCGCCAAGCGAGAGGGCGTCGAGCACTTCGTCTACATGTCGGCGAGCGGCACCGGCCCCGACGCTCCCGAACTGATCCGCGCGAAGTGGGAGGGCGAGAACGCCATCCGCGCGACCGGCCAGACGGCCACGTTCGTGCGGCCGGCGATGTTCATGCAGGATTGGATCGGTTTCGTGCTAGGGGCGCAACTCCAGGGCGGCACGCGCATCCA
>JACDJC010003660.1_pt1 | contig 10993 bp, 11 predicted proteins | sample 7454191 | NCBI WGS metagenome assembly JACDJC01 (sample SAMN14253291, study PRJNA609438) | sludge metagenome | isolation source: sludge after 25d culture with pyrite and EDTA | collected 2018-12-20
ATTCGTCGGGACCGTTGGCGCCGCAGCGCTTGAGGCCATCTGCGACTTGTGCCCAGAAATCGACGCCTCGAGCTTGGTCGTTGACACCGACCCGGGCCCACGCGCTCCGGTCGATCTCTACGAAAGCCACGACGGCAGCGCAGAGGTTTGGATCTCTGAGACATCCCCCGGTGGCAGCGGCGCCATGGAGGACTTCCTCTCTAGCTATAGCGAGGACCCCCGCCGCTTCTACTCATTGCTCGGAGCGCAGTTAGAGCCAAACGAATACAGCCATACGGATTACCAACTGCGCCGCCTGCTCAGGACTATCGCCGGAAGCGATCGCGATGAAGATATTTGTGAAATCGTCAATGCGGTGCGCGGTGCCCAGAGCGCCGCTGCGACTGACCAAGCCATGAGTCGCCTGCGCATGGACTTAGTCGCCAGAGGCTTTGTGCTCTATCACGCCTTCATAGCTGCCGTCGCGACACGACTCATCCGGCCAGGCTCTAACGCCGCCAGCGACGCTTTCCTGCACCGCGTGGCGCAAGAATGGAAGTTGGAGGAACAACGACTTGGCGTCGAACTAGACGGCCGTTCGATTGCCTACCACTGGAGCCGGAAGGACGACATTGACCAGGTGCTGACGAGCGCGGGCATCCCCCTGCCGGACTTGGCACAACGCCTCGCTTGGCGCTTCAACGCCATCTATGGGCTTCTCTGGCGGCGTGGTCGTGAGGTGCGCCGCATCGGCCTTGAGCCTTACAACCCCTTTGCAGATCTGGCGGCAGCGGAACGGTTGTTGGTGTCTGCCTACCTGCCTCCTGCGCCAGACCCAGTTGCCGTTGATGATCCGAACTGGCGCGAAGTTGCACTAGCCCGGCTCGCGGCGTCCGGTATCACCACCCTGACGGCGCAATCCCATCAACGCTCGGCCTTAGCCGATGCGCTGCAATTTTTCGCGGTCAACCCGGTGGAGTCGGAATACCTATCCGTCTACGCACGCGTGGCGGCCTATCGACAAGTCCAAGACCATGTCGAAGTCGATCTCGAAGTCGAGGAGGTCCTCGCATGAGCGCACCGCACTACGAGACTCGACGCATCTTCCGCAGCCACATCACCAGCCAAGATGTCGTGCGCGAGTTGCTGCAAATCATGTTCTTTGCCGAACTGCTGAACCCGAGTAGCGAGGTTTGGCTAGTCAGCCCCTGGGTTAGCGATTTTGTCCTTCTCGACAACCGCAGCGGCCGCTTCAACGCGATCAATCCTCATTGGCAGCGCCGGGAAATCCGCCTCGTCGACTATGCACAGCAAATAATGACCAATGGCACGCGGGTCATCGTTGTCACGCGACCGGATACACATAACCAAACGTTCCTGAACCGACTTGAGGATCGCACTCGGGAATCCGGACTCGATGGCCGCCTCGAACTGCTCAGCCGCGACGGTCTTCACACTAAAGGGATACTGACGAACAGCAGTCTCCTTTTGGGCTCGATGAATCTCACCTACAGTGGATTGGAGCTGAACGAAGAGTCTGTCTACTACGAAACTTCTGCAGAAGCCATTGCCAAAGCGCGCATCGAATTCCAAATTTACCGATCGGATCTGGCCAATGAGCACTGATGCCAGCCCCTGGTGGGAGCGTTTCTTCGACATCGGCAATGGTCTGCAATGGTCCTCTATCAGCAGCCAGACCATCCCCTGGGCCGAGCACATCCTTCCCTGGATCGAGCTTGCTCAGCACGACAATATTGACCTCCCCATTGTCCTTCCTCGTCTTGACGCGGATGGCATACTGAGTTGGTACTGCGCGGGCCGCAGCCCTCGCGGCACCCTCCGACTACAAGAAGCACTACAGTCGTTCATCGGCCCCTCCTACTCCGATTTCGATGGTCGACCCTACATGCTGAATGCAGACGACCCTGTCGAAGCCGCATTCGCCGATGGAACCATCGCCCCCACCTATCGCATTCGCGCGTCCACGGTAGATGACGTGCCGAGAATTCTACGCGCGCTCGAACTCTATCGCGGGCTTCTCGAGCGTATGCCCAAACAGTCGCAACGTGCTCAACGCCCGTTGGGAACATTACGTGCTGAACTCGATCGCGCCGTAGCTGCCGGCAACGAAAGTGAGGCAAACCGCCTACTGGAACGCATCCGCGCAATTGGTCGCCTCGATGCCGAGAACCTCCTGTACCTTCAGATCAGAGTGCTGGCTGGGCTCGGACGCTGGCGCGAAGTCGCCGAGGACGGGGCATTATTGAACCAATTGACAGGCTTGCGGCTGCCGCCACGGGTTCTGGTCGACGTCCACGACGCTCTGTACCGTCTACACGTGGAGCCTAGCGAGGATGCCAATGCCCCACAGGAAGCTCTCGCGGCGTTCAAGGCTGCCGGTCTGCACAGACGCTCCACCCTGTTTGGAATGCGGCGCGGGATCCGCGCCCCACGCCTGCTCAAGGCATTCTTCCTCTATGAACTTGCACGCGAAGATGCGGCCCACCCTCGCCTGTCGGATCTTGCAAGCGAACTCGAACAACTCGAGGATGCCTTCGCGCATGCACTCCTTCGGCTGCAACCGAGTAAGGAATCACCTCGCCCAACTGATCCGCTGAGCGAAGCTGATGCGGCTTTTGATAACTTCGAAATCGACCGTGCACTTGAACTCTGCTTGGACGCCCCACCGTCTAAGAAGCGTCTCACACGCCTAATTCGTTGCGCGGAAGATATTGGCACAGTGGAAATTGCGCGACGCGTGCTGGACGCGATCAAAACAGAGGATGATGCCGAACGTCTTCCTGCCGTTTGGAAGGCACGTCTTGTAGCTCTGGAGGAACGTGTTTTAACGGAAATGGGCGAGCAGGCTCCTCAAGGATGGCTCGATTGGGCGCGACAGGTGGATGCTGGCCTGGACGAGGAGCAGGCCATGGCGGCTCTACGGGAACATCTGGACACCTGGGACCCCGCCGAACTACGCAAAGATAAGGTCCAGGCGGATGAACTCGTGACCATCATCAACAACTCGACCGAAACCGCCGAGTCGGTTTTCAGAGAGGCTGCGCCCTTACTCTACGAGGCCCTGATACCCGAAGACGGCACCCCGCAGCGTCATCTAAAGCCTTTGTTACAACTGCTAGTGACTAAGATCGCTTTTCTCGAGGATCCATCCCAAAGCGAGCTTGAACTCGCCAACGACATTGCCACCACGCTTCTGACTATCGGGCTGAACATGGCCGAGTATACCAACTTGTTGACGGACCTCGAAGACCTCCTAGGCTCACAGATGTCTGTCTTCAAGGTTGGCTGGGCTCTAGACCTGGCCGAGTTACTAGCCATTCACACCTGCCCCGAATCCGAGCAACGCCTGCGCCTAGTGCTGGGCGTGGTCGAAAAAGCACGACCGCTTGCCCACAGGTTGACCTCCACGGACACACTCGTAGTCCAGAATCTGTGCCAGGACTACGGCATCGACTGTCCAACAGAATTCGTCAAGGAAGATGGCGATACGATCGCTACCGAGACCGTTGATGTACTTGCGGGCAAAAAGGTTGGTATCTACACGCTGGAGGAACCGGCAGGCCAGCGTGCCGCCTCATTGCTTGAGAATCGCTGCCCCACGGTACGCGTGGAACTCAACCACGATCACGAATGCACCAATCGCCTGAGCAACCTAGCACGCAGCGCGGACATCTTCGTCTTTGCTTGGAAGAGCAGTAAACACCAGGCGTTCTATTGCGTGAAAAACAACCGAAGCGTCACCAATCCCATGATCCAAGCTCAAGGGAAAGGAACCAGTAGTATCTTGCGTGCGGTACTGTATGACACCTAAGTTCCAATCATGTTTCTGTGCCGCCCCCCTTAGGGAATCCAGAGAATCTTGTGCGTCTGCACGCTTAGCCGCCATTTTGGATTCGACTTGCTGTAGGCGATGATCTGATGATGTGCATTTTTTTCTGGCCAATCTATGGGTTGGTCAATGATCCAACTATCCACGACCGTCTGCAACTCATCCAACGTCATACAACGGTCTCCATCGGTCGGGCCCACGTCACCTGCGCGAACGCATTGTGGTTATGTATGCTCTCTTGGTTCTCTGCCCGCACCCTGAACCAGGTTACTCTCGTGTCATCACGCAATCTCACGGCGACGTTTCGCACCATATCCTCAACGAACACTGGATTGTCGTAGGCTTGCATCGTGAGGTGCCGCTCGTCTTCGCGTTTCAGCAGGGCATAAACGGGAGCCGAGGCGGAAGCCTCCGCCACGTCGATTAACTCTTCGATCCAGACGATCTCATCCGAACGAGTTTGAATGTCCAAATACCCCCGTTGGTTGTGAGCACCATAATCGCTGATGGTTTTACTACAGGGGCACAGACTGGTCACAGGAACCTTAACGCCCAGCACAAAATCTTCCTTGCCGCCATTGACCACACCCGTAAAGGTGCATTGATAGTCCATCAAAGCAGGGACTCCGCTGACTGGCGCAGATCGCTCTAGAAAATAGGGAAAATGGACCTCGATGCGGGCGGACTCCGCATCCAGCCGACTTTTCAAATCCTGAAGTACGGCAGGGATGGTGCGCACCGTTAGCTCACCCCGATGCAACTCGAGTGCTTCGATAAAGCGACTCATGTGGGTGCCCTTGGCATCATGCGGCAGCCCCACTGACAGGGTGATGCTGGCTATAGTGTTTTGCTTCTCCTGCGCCCGATCAAGTACCGTAATCGGGTATTGCAGATCACTGACTCCGACCTGTCCTATCGCTACTTCTCGATGATCGCGATGGTTCTGGACGTCCTCCAGTTCACTGGTGTCCACGACGGGCAACGGCGTGGAGACATGCATGCCCTCGGCCACGTAACTCACCTCGCCCACAATCTCTCTACCCATATCGCCTCCCCTCTACGGAATACCGAGGATTTTGTGCGTCTGCAAGCTCAGCTTCCATTTCGGGTTGGCCTTGCAGTAGTCAACAACCCGCCTGGTGTTCTCGTCACGAGCTGGTCCGTCCATTGGCTGGAGAAAAAAGTGGTCGAACTTGAGATCCGCAAACCGATCCGGTTGTGCAGCCTCTTGCGGAAACACCAGCTTTAGCTCATGGCCAGCCCGAATCACCAACTCGGTGTCCGCCTTAGGGCTCACGCAAATCCAGTCAAGGCCATGGGGTGCAGGCTGGGTTCCGTTTGTCTCGACCGCAATTTCAAATTCCCGTGCATGCAATGCGCTGATCAGCGGCTCGTCGAGCTGCATGAGAGGCTCACCACCCGTGCAGACCACAAAACGGCGAGTTCCATTGAGCCCTCTTGCCGACCAGGTCTGTGCGATTTGGTCTGCAAGGGCATCCGCGGTCTTGAACTTGCCACCACCTTCACCATCTGTTCCGACAAAATCGGTATCGCAGAACTGACAGACCGCCTTCCGACGGTCTTTCTCGCGACCAGACCAGAGATTGCAACCAGCAAACCGGCAGAAGACGGCAGGACGTCCGGTCTGGGCGCCCTCCCCCTGCAACGTGTAGAAGATTTCCTTGACTGAATAAGTCATGACGGCAATGCGGGCCCCCGCTCTCCCCACGAAAGAACAGCCCCGCAGCCGGGGGTCTCATGAAGGTCGATTCGGTCAAGTTGTGGCAGTTGCCCCGCCACAGCCTCCCGGATCCACTGCGTTACCGTCGCGGCATCCGCGGTCTCCACGCCTGGCAGGTCGTTTAGCACGTGATGATCGAGCTGCTTGTATACTGGCCTGAATAGCTCCTTCACATCACCGTAATCTACGGTCCATCCCATGACCTGATCGAGCGGTGCCGATAGGTGAAGCCGCGCTAAATAACTGTGTCCGTGAAGCCGACGTCTCAGATCGCCTTCAGGGGCCCGAACCAGCTGTAACGCGCTTTCGAAGCGGAACTCCTTCCAGATGCGGTAGTGTTTTCCGTCGTAGTGGCAACCAGCGGTTGCCGTTTCATAGACGGTGACCCAGGAAAGCTCGGGTAGTTTCGGTTTTAGGCGATCCCAGATCCAGCTGGAGAGCATCTCGCTCGTTGGGTTCTCAAGCCCAGCGATGTCATTCATGCAAGCCAAATGCAGTTGCTCGTGAAAAGGAGTCCACAGCGCCTCGAGCTGATCGAAGTCCACACCCATGTCACCACCGTTCAGATCCTGATCGGCGTGAAGGATGACCTCAAACCCATGACCATGCATACGTCCGCACTTGTGCCCCTCAGGGACATTCGGCAGTTGGTGGGCGGATTCAAAACGAAAGCGCCGCCATACGTGAACATGGTTGTCTCGATCCAGATCGGCGCCTTGATCACTTGTGCTTTGAATCCCCACGACCTCCACACCCGGCACCTCGAGACACGTTCTCACCCATCTGGCCAGATTCTCGTCGGTCGGGACGGAAAGGTGGTTATTCAATAGGTCGTAGTCCAAGCGCGCTACGCACCGTTGAATCGCTACCCTGAGTTCGTCCGTCTCGGACCCAGGAAACGATGCCCATCCTTGGGGAAGAGCCGCGCGCACCCGCGCCAGAAAGCTGTGGCCATGGAGTCGCCGAGATCGGTGACCTTCAGGCAACACATCCACATGCCTGGCCGCTTCAAACGGTACCGCGGCGACATGGTAGAGAGCGTTGCTCATGCAACGGCCTCGAATTTCTGGACCAGTGGGTCACTCACTCCGGCCTCAGCAAAGCCTTTGGCCCGCAACTGACACGAATCGCATTGACCGCATGGACGTCCGTCAGGTGATGGGTCATAGCAACTGCTTGTCAGGCTGTAGTCAACACCAAGCTCCAATCCTCTGCGGATGATCTCTGCTTTGGAAAGGTGGATAAGCGGGGTGTGGATACTGAGATTCTGCCGCCCTTCAACTCCGGCTTTCGTCGCCAGATTAGCCATTTTCTGGTAGGCCTCGATGTACTCGGGTCGACAATCCGGGTACCCCGAATAATCCAGTGCATTCACCCCGATGAAGATATCGCTGGCTTCAAGTACCTCAGCCCACGCCAGGGCAAAAGACAGGAAGATCGTATTGCGAGCAGGTACGTAGGTGACAGGAATCCCCTCACCCATCTCTTCATGACTTCTGCCCTTGGGCACATCGATCTCGGCCGTAAGGGCAGACCCCCCAAATAATCTGAGGTCGATATCTGCAATCACTTGCTCCGCCACACCCTGGGCCTTTGCAACACGGGCTGCCGCATCAAGCTCGGGGCTGTGGCGCTGCCCGTAGCGAAAGGACAGCGCGTAGGTTTCGAATCCCTCCGACCCGGCGATTGCCAGTGCGGTGGTGGAGTCGAGCCCTCCGCTCAGAAGCACAACCGCCTTTTTTCGTTCTGCCATCACGCGTCTCCTAGCTCTTGCGCCCCGTTCCGTTGCCGTTGAACAGACTCAGTTGCCCCGCTTCTGAGTTGTCGATCGGCTCGATCCGGTTCGCATATTCTTGAATTGCCGCCACCTCTTCGGGATTGAACACCACCTGCCGCCCCCTGAATCGGTGCCCGGCAGGAATCTTGCCTTCCTGCCGCCATCTCCAAAGGGTCTGCCTGGTCACATCGACCGTTTCTAACAACTCGGTAGCACTTAAGTATTTGATTCCGTTGATTTCCACAGACATTTCAGCGCTTATGTCGCCTTATGTAACATTAGTCTCGCTTTGTCTCATACTGTATTCCATAGTAAAAATTTGTCAAACATTGGTTTGTGTCTCGACCTATATTGGACGAGGCGCTTTACGCCATATATATGGTTTGGCGTAAAAGAGCATTTGGTCATTGCGCACCATAATCCGGATCTTGCTTAAATAATTTATGTGTACTATATAGTACACATGACATTCGGAGAATACATCCGTGAACATCGCGAGGCCCTGAAGTCGGAGGATCGGCGGTTTTCCGTCCGGCAGGTCGCCCAGCGAATCGGCGTGGAACCCGCCTATCTCAGCAAGATAGAACGCGGGGATGTGGCGCCACCGTCGGAGGCAAAAATCCGGGCATTGGCCGATGAGCTTGGCGAAGATCCGGATGTGCTGCTGGCAATGGCCGGGAAGGTCTCGTCGGATTTGCAGGAGATCATTCGTAAGCGGCCGCAACTGTTCGCTGACCTGATCCGCCAGCTCAAATCCGCACCGGATCACGCGCTGTTGCGTATTGCCCGGGATGTCCGTGATGGCGACTGGTAACACCTGAATTATTGACTCAGGGGAGAAAAGACAATGATCGAACTAATGAACAACCAACTGACCTTCCGGTTTCCGGAGGTCCACAAGAAAGCTGCGTGTAGCATCGACTTCCAACGCACCCTGCGGATCCCGGATGACAACCGGGAATACCCCCTCCCCCCGGGCCTGGGTCGTTTCCCGGTGGAACACGTGGATGACTTCGCAGACAACTTGCCTGATACCTGGCGGACACATGGTGGCGTGTTCATACCCATGTATCAGTCAGAGGCACTGTGGATCAATTTCTCTGGTGACTACCCCTGCGCCGTCAAGATCGCCGCTGGCAAGATCAATGCGGTTTCCGGGGAGCCCTGGAGCAATGGGCTTTCGGCTGATCCGCAGGACTATGCGGTGATTCCGGAACAGCCCTGGCTGGACGGTTTCAACGTCTCGGAGGATTTCATACGGCAGTTTGTCGCCATGCCGCTGGGTGAAGGCTTCACAGCCGAGGAGCAGATTACCGGTACGGCTGAACATGGCGGACTCCAGATTATCGTCTACCCGATGAAGCATGATGTTTACGTCGAACATTTCGAGCGAACCGTGGAAGCTGACATGGACTACCTCGATATACCGATGTTCAGTCGCACGGTCTGCGAATCGGCAGCCCCGGATATGGGACTTGCTCCAGGCGGCTTGATGCGGCAGGAGATCTACGAGGACGAGTACGGCATCGATGCCTGGGATCAGGAAAATGGCTTCCGTTGCTTCATCCACCTGGCCAACAGTGAGCAATATCTGGCAATCACAGGGCATCAGCCCCCGCATACGCCGCCGACAGCCAAAGATTACACGAGTGCCGGGTTACCCTGGTTTGATTACTATAGCGATAACAAGGCGCTTGCTGGTTCGGACACATTAGGCAAGCTGACCAGTGTCGCTGCCAAGGTGATTGAGAAAGGCAAGGGACTGCTGCCGGACAACGAACCGGTTCACCCAAAAACTGTCAAGATAATCAGCAAAGGTAATGTGGTCCGGGATGGGGAATTCTGAAACGTTGGCACACGGAGTTCACCATGGGAGATACGATAGATAGAGATTTATTGAGATGGAAGATCAGCGCAAAGCTTTTACAGTATTCATGGCATGCCTTGGAGGCATACTGACTGGCGCGAAGACAATCGTTCGCGCCATAGGCTTGCTTGTTACGGGCTTCATCGGCCTGCTGGCCGAAGCTGCGAATACATCCGACGATGACGCGGATTCTGAAGACGGAAATCTAATCGGAGACTACAATTTCCGCACCAAGAAGTTCGACAATGGCACTGATCCGTTCGGATGGTATGAAGACGACTTATAAAGCCGTCATCGCTTCGACCCTTTTGTAACAACAGCCTTCCCAATACTCCCGCCCCGCCTTCCAGCATCTAAAGCGGGCTGTGTGAATTCGCCTTGTACCGAATTGATAGACCGGCCGATATGTAATCCCGCCCATGCCATCATTCCGCTCCAGAGCAACGGCAAACCCAGGTAGAGGCTGGTCGTGATCATGTTGAGCAGCATGCGTTTGATGTCGTGCTCGCCGGGGTTTGCGAACATCTGCAGAAAGACATTCACATCCGGGTACATGGACAGGATGAGGTTCTGGTCAACCCACAACGCCAGGTACCAGAGCACGCTCCAGAACTTGACGGTAAAGATAGCCATGGCGCCGATGACCATCATGGAGATGGAATAGCGCGACAGCACCACGATCAAGGGCAGTAAGGCATAGATGCCGAGCAGGAGCACGGCCTGCACCATCGGTAGGGCCTGAAGGACTGCGGTCATGGTGACCGAGAACAACGCCGATGCAGCCACCACACCACCCGATGCCAGGCCACCTTTGGCAACATTTTCAACCGTACTGAGTAACCCGGTACTACCGGAATTGTGGGCCACGAGGTCGTTGTTCGACCACGATGGCGGTGCATTCGCCAGAACGGTCTTGGCCACTGCATCATTCTGCTGTTCGCTGGCCAGGGCCGGGGCAATCGCAACCACGAGACCTGAAAAACCAGCCGAGGTGGCATCGGCTTCGTTAATCAACTTTTCACGCAAACCAGCCGAAGCGTCCTCCCACCACTGCTTGCAGTAAGGCCTGCCCCAGATAGGTGGCGCGGCGGGATCATATTCGGTATCACGGGCCGCATTGTAGGCCCAACCGCTGACCTGGGTGGTAGCACGCAGGGTGTCATAGTAGCCCGGCGTATTGCGATAGACTTGCGATCCCATCCAGTCCGGATCGTCGGGGCCATACGTTGTCAGCAGAGCATTCACCGCAGCGGTGGTGGGTCGTTCTGACTGGTACATCGACCGGGCAGGAATGTAGCACTGGCTGAAGAAATCGCTCACTTCCTGGCGGAGGCGCGGGTCGGCAATGGTCGCGAGCCGCGCCTGTTGTTCGTAGGTACGCATGTCCGCAGCACTTGGAAGGCCTTCGACCACCGCGTGATTGAATCCCGAGGTCATCGAGAGTACCGCATACCACCACACCGGAATGTTCACCGTGGCCGGCGAACCGGTGAAGCCGGTGGAACCGTAGGTGCTCTGGGGTGCGGCCACGGTCGCCGTCGGCGGTGTGGGATCGATGAGTGTTGGTGGCGGCGTGTAGTTGAGTGAAGCCGCGTTCAGTGGCGTCAACGCGGCCGGTTGTCCGGACAAAACAACCACCAATAGCGCAATAAAGAGCTCCAGCTCCATGCGTCGTAGCGACAATCCGGTGACAGTACCGAACTCACCACCTTGCGCCGGTTCCCGCCAGTTGTCGATCAGGATGCCAAGGAACGGCAGGAACACAATACCTGTGCCGAC
>JACDJC010003662.1_pt1 | contig 10988 bp, 5 predicted proteins | sample 7454191 | NCBI WGS metagenome assembly JACDJC01 (sample SAMN14253291, study PRJNA609438) | sludge metagenome | isolation source: sludge after 25d culture with pyrite and EDTA | collected 2018-12-20
GCCCTGCCTCCAGTTCGCGCAACGTGGTGGCGGTTTGCTCACGCCGCGTGCGCAGATCGGCGGCGCGAGCCACGGCGCGGTCCCGCTGCGCTTCCAGATCGGCTAATCCGTCAGTCAGGAGCTTGATGGTGGATTCGGCCACGAGGAGCTGCTGCTGCTCGGCCGGGACGCCGCTTAATTCAGCCAGACGGGCGCGAGCAGCATTGTGGGCCGCGGGATCATAGGCCACGGCGGCGCGGCGGTCTAGCAACGCAGCCAGAGCGGCGCGCTCGGCCGGGGCGTACTCTTCTTCGGCCAGCCGACGGCGCACGTCCTCCAGCGCCGGACGGCCGACTTTGGCCCAATCGGCCTCCTGCCGCTCGATGGCCTCGCTCTGCGTCTCGTCGCGGGTGATACTCCGTTCCAGTTCGGACAGTTGGCCGGTTACCTGTCGGGATTCACCGGCGGCCGACTTCAGACGCTCTACCTTTTGGTGCAAATCGTCCAGGTGTGCTCGCTGCTCTAGTTTGGCCCTTAGTTCGATCAGCCGCGCGGCGGCTGGGCTATCTCGCCATTCGGCCAGCGCCGTCTCAATCGTTTGCAACTGCGACTCGTAACGTCCCACTGCCGACTGCTGCTGATCGCGCTCCTTCTCCAAAGCCTGCTGGCGGCGCAGGGCGGCTTTCAACTCTTCAATCTCCGTCGCCATCTGCGCTTCCAGGCTCCGGTTGCTTCGGAACCGGTCACCCAACGCGGCGCCTTTCGCTTTTAACTCTGCTATGGCTGTTTCGCGATGTTCTGTGTTTAATGGCTGGCCACACGTTGGGCATTCCTGGCTCGTCCCCGCCTGTAACTTGTCAAGATCCGCCTTGACAGAATCCATCTCGACGCGCAAGCGCTCCTGTTCAGTGCGCAGGTTGGCCATTGCTGCGTTCTTGTCGGCCAATTGTTGACGGTCCTCTTCTAATTGCGCCAGGGACACGCGGGCAGTTTCCAGAGCCAGGAACGAAACACGCCTACTAGCATCGATCTGCTCCTGCGCCACTTCCTTGCGGGCGATATCTTCAGCCCGCGCAGTTAGTTGAGCCAACTCCGTGGTGAGGAATTGACGCTCCATTTCTCCTTTATCGATCTCCGCCCGGGCCTCACGCCACTCCCGTTCCTGCTCGGCCAGTGCCTCCGCGCGGGCTTTCAGGGCATCGCACTGCGGGCGCGCCGCGGCCAGTTTGGTCTCCAGCTCGGCTCGTCTATCGCGTTCCGCCACCAGCCGCTCCTGTTGCCCTTCCAACTCGGCCAGCCTTTGCGCCAGCGCTGCGCGCGCCGTGGCAATGGCCGTCTCCAGCGGCCCCACTTCGGCGGCCAGTGCGGCGTACTTTTCGGCCTTCGCCTGCCAGGCGGCGTGTTCGCTCTCGGCTGTCTGCCAGGCGGCGTAGGCAGCAACGATCACGTCGCGCCTGTCGAGGAGGGCCTGATAGCCGGCCGCCTCCCCCCGCCGCTGGGCGGCCAGACCCTCGACGCGTTGCAGATCACTCTCCGTCTCGGCCAGTTCGGCCGTCATGCGTTGCAACGCGTCCCGATGTTGATCGGCCAGGCTCTTGTTCTGGCGCGCTTTTTCGACCAATAACGCCTGGCGGTCGCGCTCGGCGGCGGCCGACGCGGCGCGAGCCTCGACGACCTCCAGCTCCCGCGTGTATTCCGCCTCGCGTTCCAATTCATATTCGACCTCGGCCAGACGGCGATCCAGGCCCGCCAATTCCTGTTCCGCGCCTTTGCGCCTTTCGGCGGCCCGCTCGCGGTACTCATCCCACAGGCTAACGCCCAGAATGTCGGCCAGAATTTCCTTGCGCCGGTCGGCCGTCTTGGTGGTGAACTCGTCCGCCTTGCCTTGCAGCAGGAAGCTGGCGTTGGTAAAGACGTCGTAATTCATGCGCAGGAGCTTCTCGATCTCAGCCTGCGTCTCCTTCATCCGCGCCTCGGTTCTGACCTGCCAACGGTCGTCACCGGGGGCGCGGGCGTGAAACTCCAGCTCGCCCGTCTTGCCCAGCGCCTTGCGGCGGATGATGCGGTAGATCGCCCCTTCCAGTTCGAAGGTGAAGACGACTTCAGCCAGACCGCCATGGGGACCGGCGATGCGGTTCACCACGTCGTCGTCGCTCTTCACGCGGCTCTTGCCAAACAAGGCCCAGGTGATGCCGTCGAGGATGGTCGACTTGCCCGCGCCGTTAAGGCCGGCGATGCAGGCCAGGCGCAGGCCGCGCAGGTCCAGCTCGGCCGCCTCGCGGTAGGATAAGAAATTACGCAGCGTCAGGTGGTGGGGAATCATGGCGCATCGGAGCCATCCGGCCCGGGTGGTAGCGTGCCGGGCTGTGGCGCGTGGATATTGAGAACTTCTTCGGCCAGAGCCAGCAGTTCGGCCACGTCGGCGTCGTTGCGGTTCTTGGCCTGCCAGTAGAGGCGGAGCAATTCATACGGAGGGAGTGACTCGACACCTGCGATCCCCCCCAGCTTGGCCTGGTGGCTGCCCAGGCGATGCTTTTGCAGGCGTACGTCGAACGCGCCGGCAAAGTGATCGTAGATCGGTTTCTCGTCCAGCAGCGCGTCCAGCTCGTTGGGGTATTCCAGCCGCACGCGGCAGATCGCGCCTTCGATTTGTTCCGGCTTTGGCAATTCACGAAGGATGCTATCCATGAAACCGACGGCCTCTTCCACCCGCACCAGCTTATCGATGAAAGACCGGGTTTCTAGTTTCACAAACTTCCATTCGGTGTGTCCCCGCGCCACCTCGGCCAGCACGTACCCTTTTGGTTCACCCGCCTCGCCAAAGTCAATACGCTCGATGGAACCGGAATAGATGACCGGTGGATGGCCTTCGTTAAGGGACTGGTGCTGATGAATGTGGCCCAGTGCCACGTAATCAATCCGTGGATCGGTCACCAGGCTCTTACTGAGGGACAGGTCTTGCCCCAACATCACCATACGCTCACTGCCATACTTGGCTCCGGAAACGGTGGTGTGGGCAGTCAGGATAAGCGGTAGCGACGGGTCAACACGGGTATCCAGGGTCGAATCGATACCTTCGCGAATGCGTTCCAGAATGGCCTCGTGAATCTGATCGACTGTCTTGCCGGCCATGTCGTGGCGGGCCAGGAAGCGGCTGCGCGTCACCCAGGGTAACGTCAAAACCTGCACCGGCACACCCAACTCCCGGGGTGTCCACAACCGTAGCGTATCGGCCACGAAGACGTGGGGCACGGCCAATGTGGCGTACTCCTGTAACGTGTGGGCCCGGTTTTCGGCCGGGGCGATGTCGTGGTTACCCACCAGCATCAACGTCGGGATGCCCGCCCGCGAGAGGCGCATCATTCGCTCCCCCCACGCACGCTGGAACGTCGGCTGCGGATTGCGATCTTTATAGGCGTCCCCGGCGAATATGACTAGATCGACGTGCTCGGCGATAGCCGCGTCGACGATAGCGTCCAGGGATTTTAGAAAATCGACAACACGATAGGGCAGCCCTGAATCCGGGTCGTGACGACCGTAGTTGGCGATGTCGATGTGGGCGTCGGCAAAATGGAGGATACGTACCGGCATGGCAAACAGCTCAGGCCCTACTCGCCCGTGAGCGTCAGGAGATAGAAATCGCGCGGGTCGGGCAGGTCTTTGGGGAAGATGCGCTCCACCACGACATAGTACCGCCCCGGCATTAAGGTCAGCGACACTGTCTTCTCCCCGCCATAGATAGCGGTGTTGCCCCGCCCCAGTAGCACTTTGTAAACGTCGTAGACGGAGATGTTGAAGTTGCTGTCGTCCGGGATATTGCCCAGGCGAATCGTCGCCCGGCCAAAACCCAACCAGTCGAAATAGTAAGGGTTGAAGAACTGTGTCGAGTGGGAGAAGTTGCCCGACGCCGGCACGTTGAGTTGCAACGGCGTGGAGTTGGATAGGAAGTTATCAGCCCCCAGCGTAGTGGCAAACGGGAAGAGGATACGGTTTGCCAGATGGACATTGCCGGGCGTGAGGGTCATGCGATTGTAGGCAGAGATGACCCGCTGCTCGGTGGGCGGCGTGCTGCCGCCAAAGACGTAGAGTGCGTCGCCGAAGAACGCGCCGCGGGGCCAACCCCGTGCCGGGTCAAGCGGCGCTCCGCCCAGACTGAACTCGCTGGGCAACACGCTCCAACTGTTGGAGATCGGGTCGTAGACCTCAGTTTCCGGCACAGCGCCGCTGGCATCCAGGCCGCCAAAGATGTACCAGTTGCCGTCCGGGCCTACGGCGCTGCCCGCGCCATAGCGTGGGAAGTTCAGGTCACCCGTTGGTTGCCAGCCGCCGCCCGCAGCCGGGTTATAGCATTCACCGCCTGGCAACAATACCGCCATCGACTCCCCCTCGTCGTTCTCACCGCTCGATAAGCCACCGGCCACGCATAGCCCGCGGTTGGCGCCGAGGATCCAGGCGGCCACATGGGCATAGCGGGCTGTGGTCATGGGCTGGAACGACTCCCACACGTTGGTAGCCGGGGTGAAGCGATAGGTGCTGCTGATGACCACCGCGTCGGGGTCGAAGGCGGGGTAGCTGGTGAGACCGCCGGTCAGAAAATAGGACGTCTCGGCCGGGTTGGCCGCGCCGGCCGACCAGGCGAACATCTCCCCATTGGGCAACAGGCCGGTGGGGATGGGCGCAATATTCTGCCACTCCCAGAAGTCGGTGTTGATGTCGTACACCAGGTGGACGTTCACGTAGTCAGAGGTGTTGCCGTTGAAGCCGCCGGGGACGTAGATCTTTTTGCCCAGCCGAACGGCGGTCGTGTTCGACACGCTGGAGCCGGGTACGTCGGCCAATTCGGCCCATTGATTGGCAATGACGTTATAGCGCAGCAGCTTATTACTAATTTCGGGCACGCCGCTGATGTTCGTCTGGCCGCCGATGACATACATATCCGGCCCGTCGCTGACGAAGGCGTGACGGGTGACGCCGCCAAAGGGCATGTTGCCGATCTGCGTCCAGTTGGCCCCACCCGCACGCAACACGGCCGACATGAGTAAGGTCGCGGCCACGGGCGTGCCGGGCTTGTAATCAGCCACGACGATGTAGTAAGTTCGGCCGCGCAAGGCGGTGAAGGTGACGCGCGATTGGAAGCCGCGCACGTCGTCGTTGCAGGCCAGCGCTTGCAGCGCCTCGCACGTGCCGCCGAACACACCCACAACCGTGTCGTAGTCAGTACCCTCGGTGGTAATGGTGACGACACTGCTATCTCCGGCCGTCAACTGGTACCACGCCGTGCGATATCCCTGGGGGCTTGTGGGTGAGCCGAATTGGCAGGCGAGAACGGGGTCAGTTGCCTCCTGGCTAAACAGGTTGGTCACGGTGCCACTGCCGTCGGCCGTGTTAGAAAAAGAGAGAGTGAGCGGGGTGGCGTTGGCGCATTGGTCAGCCCCGGGCCCGGCGGCGGGCATCCGCACCGCGGGCGGCAGATCGGTCACCTTGATCTCCGCGCCGATCCAGTCCGGCGGCGGGGTGACATAGATGGGTGGCTCAAGCTGTTCGGTGGAACTGTCGGCCCACGCGCCCGCGGCCGCAATCGCTATAAAAGCCAATACGAGAATGGGAACCAGCAAACGACGCATATAGCCGCCAATGATAACAAGGCTCGGCCGAAAAGGCACACTTGTGCCCCGCGGCGCGGGGGGCAAAGATATATCCAAGACACGTTGACCCCCAGCAATCTTTCCATTAAAGTGACCCCATCTATGAGCATCTCCCAGATTACCGAAACACTTTTCATCGCCCCCTGGCCGACCGAGGAAGATATCCAGACACTCGAGGCACATGGCGTGCGCCTCATCCTCAGCATGCGCCAGCGCATGCCGCCGACCTTTTTTGCCCATCCCAACATTCAGGTTGTCCATTTGCCGACGACGGACTCACTGTTCGTACCCATGCCGATGGACATGCTGCATAGGGGGGTAGAGGCGGCGCTGCCTGTCATTCGCAGCGGCGGAGGCGTAGCGATTTTCTGCAAGCAGGGCCGCCGCCGCAGCGTGGCGATGACCTGTTGTATCCTGATCGCCCTGGGATACAGCGCTCAGGAAGCGATGGCGCTTGTCGTCGAGAAACGACCCATTGCCGACCCCACAATCTGGCACATCAGGCGGCGCATCCTGCGCTTCGAGCAGGAGTGGCGCGCCCGCAACCCGCAAGACAGGAGTGACTTCGGTGACGACGCAGTTTCAGAACGTTCAAGTCATCATCAACCCGGCGTCGGGTAGCGACGAACCAATTCTCAATCCAATTAATGACGTCTTTGCCCAGCACGGCATCAAGTGGGACGCCCGTGTCACCCACGCCCCCGGCGACGCCACACGGCTGACGGCTGGGGCCATGGAATCGGGAGCCGACCTAATCGTCAGCTATGGCGGCGACGGCACGCTGATGGAGGTCATCAACGGTCTGGTCGGCCATGAAGTAGCTCGCCCTGTGCCCCTGGCCCTGCTGCCGGGCGGCACGGGCAACGGGGTGGCCACCGAGTTAAAGATTCCCAACGATTTGCGCCAGGCACTACAACTCATTGCTGATGACCCGGCGCGGCGCAAGCTCGACCTGGGGCGCTGTGATGAGCGCTATTTTATTCAGCGGGCCTTTGTCGGCCTGCCCGATGATTTCACACCACCGCGTGAGTTGAAGAACAGCATCGGTTTTATGGCGTACCCCATCTATGCCATGCGCTTCCTGCGCGAGCGCGCACCCGTTCGCTATCTATTGACAATTGATGGGCAGGAGTACGACGAAGAGGCCATCCTCTGCCTGGTCAACAATGTGGGTTACTCCAATTCAGAACGCCTGCGCGATCTGGTCGAGCGCCACTTCCTCGACGTGCAAATTCATCAGGGGGATAAGGTCATCTCGGCCGAAGAGACGGTACTGAACACCATTAACCCGGAAGACGGCCTCTTCGACGTCATGCTGGTCACTGTCAAGCCGTCACTGCTGCGGTCGCTGGTCAGCCTGGCAATCCGTAGCGATGACAACGCCCTGGCCCAGGTGCACGTGTTTCAAGGACGGGAGATCACCATTAAGGCCACACCCAACCAGGAGATCCGGCTCGACGGTGAAAAGGGCGGCCACACCCCTTCCCACCTGGAGCTTATCCCCCAAGCTATCGAGGTCATTGTTCCCGGTAATCAGACCTGACCGGTCGGCACGGGCAACCTGGTCAAACCAAGTACTCCGCGCCGACCGGTCAGGTCTTTAAGCTATACTTTGCGCAGCGACACGTGAACCGACATGTCCCCTACGTCGACCGACTTCTCGTAGTCGGAGTTCTCCAGAGTAGTCCCCGATAACCGAACGGCCAAGGTTTCCTGTTGGATGAAGTCGCCAAACCGTTCCAGTGCGGCGGCGATCGCATCATCGGCGGCCACACCCAACTCGATCCGGTCGGAGATGTCGAAACCGGCATCCTTGCGCATGCCGTTCACGGCCCGCACCAGATCGCGGGCGTACCCTTCCTGCACCAGTTCCGGCGTCAGGTGGGGATCGACGGCGACCGTCACCCCTTTGCCGCCCGCCACGGCCAGCCCACCCAACGGCTCAGTCTGTACCAGCACGTCCTCACCGCTCAGGCTGATGACCTGGCCGTCAACCGTCACTTCCAGCGCTTCGCCGGCCTGCAATGTCGTGGCCGCCGCCACCGGGTCGAGCACGCCCAAAGCCTGCCGTACGGCCGGGAAAAGCGGCCCAAGGCGTGGCCCCAACGAGCGATTGTTGGGCATCAGCTTGTAACTGACCAGTTCGCCCACCTCGGAGACGATCTCGATCTCCTTGACGTTGATCTCCTCGGCCAACACGTCGGCCAGCTCGCGCAGATCGTCACGCGCCTGCGATGAACCAACGAACACCTTGGCCCGCGCCAACGGCTGGCGCAGCTTGCCGGCCGCGCCGCGCGCCGAGCGGCCGAGGGCCGCCGTATCAATGGCCAGCCGCATCTTCTCCAGTAGCCGCCGGTCGAGAGCCGCCGCGTCGGCCGTCGGGTAGAGCGTGTGGTGGACGCTGGCCGGCGCATCGGGCCGCGCCCCGCGCACGAGGTTCTGATACATCTCCTCGGTGACAAAGGGCACGAACGGGGCCAGCAGCCTGGTGAACTCCACAAGCACGTGGTAGAGCGTGGCATAGGCGGCCTGCTTGTCCTCGTCGGCCTCGCTCTTCCAGAAGCGGCGGCGCGAGCGACGCACGTACCAGTTGGACAGGTCATCGAGGAGCTGTTCCAGCGTGGCTACAGCCCGCTCGGCGTCGAAAACGTCCAGCGCGGCGCGCACGTCCAACGTCGTCTGATCGAGCCGGGCGACAATCCAACGGTCAAGCTGGGCGTTACCTTCCACCGGGCTGTGGTGGGCCAATGCATTGCGATGGGAAGAGGTACCGCTGTCGGGCGTCCAGCCATCGGCATTGGCGTAGGTGACGAAGAAGGCATAGACATTCCACAGCGGGATCAGGAAGCGTCGCCGGGTCTCATCTCCCCGCGTAAAGCCGAAAAGCAGGTTCTGCTCCGGCTTGCAGCCGGCGTAGAGCCAGCGCATCGTGTCCGCGCCCATCTTCTCGGCTGCCTCGTTGAACTCGATCGAGTTACCCCACGACTTGTGCATCTCGCGGCCGTCCTCGGCGAAGAGGGTGGCATAGCCAAACAGGTTGCGAAAAGGCGGCTCCTCGCTCAACACCGTACTCTGGGCCAGCACGCTGTAGAACCAGTTGCGAAACTGGCCGGGGAAGCTCTCGGTGATGAGATCGGCCGGGTACCACTTGTCCCAAAACCCCTTGTCGCGCCTGTACTCCAGTGTGCTGAAGGCGACAATGCCCGCGTCGAGCCACGGGTTGCCTACGTCGCTGATGCGGCTCGCCTTGGCTCCACAGTGGGGGCAGGCGATCTTGACCGCGTCGATGGCCGGGCGGTGGGGTGTGTGGCCGGCAAACTCTTCCCAACCCTCGACGGCGCGCTCCTCTAGCTCGTCCTCGCTGCCGATGACGGTGAAGTGGCCGCACTCCTCACACTCGTAGATAGGCAAGGCCAAGCCGTAGTAGCGCTTCTTGCTGATCATCCAGTCGTGCATGTTGCGCAGCCAATCCATTTCCCGGTCGTAGCCAAAGCTGGGGTACCAGTTGATTTGATCGACACGGTCCATGATCTGGTAGCGCAGGCTGGCCTGTTTTTCGGCCGCGGTTAATTCAGCCCTCGGCTTATCGTAGGCCGGCCCCATACTGATGAACCATTCATCGACCAGCCGGTAGACCAGTTCCGAGCCGCAGCGCCAGCAGTGGGGGTAGCGATGGGTGTAGCGCTGCTTGCGATAGAAGAAGCCGCCCTCGCGCAGCCGGTCAAAGACGTCTCCGGCCACTTCGGCCGCCTCGCGCCCCGTCTGCCAGTCAAAGCCGGGCACGTAGACGCCGTTCTCATCCAGCGGGGCAATGATCGGCAGGTTGTGCTCCTTGCTGAGCATGAAGTCCTCAGCCCCACAGCCGGGGGCGATGTGGACGATACCTGTGCCTTCTTCAGCCCCCACCTCGCGCCAGGGAACGACGCGATGGGTGTAGTCGGCGGCGGCAAACGTCTCGCGTACCTGCGGCAAGTCATCGAACGGACCAACGTATTCCCACCCCACCATCTCCGCGCCCTTCAGACGGCCAACCACCTCGTTGTTCTTGCCCTGCAGCGTGTTCTTCATGGCTCCTTCGGCCAGGTAGTACGTCCAGCCGTCTTCGGCTGCCACACGCACATACTCCAGTTCCGGCCCCACGGCGGCGGCGACGTTGCTGGATAGCGTCCAGGGTGTCGTCGTCCACACCAGCAGCGCCTCGTTCGCCCGGCCGACGAGCGGAAGGCGCACGAAGACGGATTCGTGCGTCACTTCGAAGTAGCCATCGGTGACGATCTCGTGCTGGCTGATGGCCGTGCCGCAGCGGGCGCACCAGGGCATGACGTCCTTGCCTTTATAAATCCAGCCGTTCTCGTGGCACTTCTTAAGAAAACCCCAGATCAGGTAGTTGTTCTCGTTGCTGAAGGTAAAGTAGGAGCCGCCCAGTTCGGCCAGCCCTAACCGGCCGACGATCTGCTCCACGGTGTCCGTCACTGGCCCGTGTGGCCCCGGCACGGTGATGACGCGCTGCGGGTCTTCGTTCAGGAGTTGGGACAGGCGGCGCAACTCGTCGGGATCGTTCCAATCCATCCAGTAGCCGAGGCGCTGCGACTGCTCCGTCTGCACGGCGGCATAGCGCAGCACGCGCGACTTGCAAAACTTGACGAACTCGGCCAGCCCGTACTTTTCGATGTCGCGCTTGCTCTTGAACCCCAATTCTTTTTCAGCCTCCACCTCAACCCATAGTCCCTGGCAATCAAAGCCATTCTGCCAGCGAAGATTCTTGCCTAGCATGGCCTGATACCGTTGGTAGAGATCTTTGTAGGTGCGCCCCCAGGCATGGTGGACGCCCATCGGGTTGTTGGCCGTGATCGGCCCGTCGATGAAGCTGAAGATGCCGTGTTCGGCCTCGGTCGCGGCGCGCAGGCGGCGCAGTTCGTTGAAGGCGTCGGTCTCGCGCCAGAAGGCCAGGATGTCCTTCTCCAGGGCCACAAAATCGACCTTGTTGGAAACTGATTGAAAGCTCATTGTCTTATACTCCACTCGGCCAAAATGGCCGTTTAATTCTGATAGCGCACCAGACGTTCGGCCGAGGCCGTCAGGCCATCGTGGGCCGCCAGCCGGATCGGCCGCTCCGCGGCATCGAGCCACACCGTGCGGCGCTGATCGCTCCAGGCCACGTCGAGCGATCTAACCGGCAGCAGCTCGCCGGCTACGTTTTCCACGTGGGCGTCGCCCCATGCGGTTGTGACCGCGGTCTCGACCAGAGCCATCAACCGTGCCGGCTCCGAAGGGTTGATGCTCATCGTTACGCCGCTCGTCTCGCCGGCGCACCAGGCCAGCAGCGCCAGCCCGGCCCCCGACGGAAACCAGAAGGCGCCGCCC
>JACDJC010003663.1_pt1 | contig 10987 bp, 8 predicted proteins | sample 7454191 | NCBI WGS metagenome assembly JACDJC01 (sample SAMN14253291, study PRJNA609438) | sludge metagenome | isolation source: sludge after 25d culture with pyrite and EDTA | collected 2018-12-20
ATCGATCGGGACGAAATGGTCCTCGCCGAGATCGGACGCGCCGTTGCTGCCGACGCCGTTCTCGACGATGCCGACGCGATTGACGTCGAGGCCGCGGATGATCGGCCGGCTCGACGCGCCGGGCGCGAAGGAGGAGCCGGTGATGCCGGGCTTGCCGCCGAGCAGGTCGCCCAGCGTTGCCCCGCCGCTGCGGCGGATTTCATCGCTCGGGACCACGGTGACGGTGGCGAACTGGTCGGTGACGACCGGCAGCGTGCCGATCAGCGTGTCGGCGCCGGAGGACGCGGCCTGCGGGCGCGCGATCGGGCTCGGCGCCTGCACCACGATCTCGGGCAGGGTGTTGCCGTCGGTGGCCGGTCCGGAGGACTGGGCGCGCGACGGTGAAGGCAGGAAGGCGGCGAGCGCGGCGAACGAGACGCCGGCGAGCGCCATGGAGCGAACGATACGGTGCATGATGTCGAGAATCCTGATGCCACGAAGGGCCGGCGCGCCGCTGATGCGTGGCGTCGCCGGAAACGGACGTGCGTGGTCAGGCGCGGGGAGGGGCGCGGGAGCGGAACGCCGTGCGGCGCGGGTCCGCGGTCGCGGCGGCGTCGGGCAGCGATGCGCGCAGCAGCGCGAAGGCCGGCGGCGCCGGCAGGTCGGGCGCGGCAGTGACCAGCGCGTTGCCGGCCATGGTGGCGGCGAGGCAGATGGCGCAGGTGTCGCGGTGGTCGTCGTGGCCCGGACCGGAATCCGGGGCGGGCGCGTCCGCGGGCGCCGCCGCCATGGCGACGGCCGCAGGCGCCGCATCATGGTGGACATGGCCGAACGACAGGCCGAGCTGCAGCGCGAGCGCGAACAGCGCCCACAGCGACAGGCTTCTCGCCCTGCGTCTTACCCACCCCATCATGGCGGCCCCGCCTCCCGGCAGCCTCGGCCGCCGGACCAGATGTTATAATATAACATCGCTGGTCAGGGGCGGGGTGTCAACCGGGATGACGGAAGTGAGGCCCGGCCTTCCTTCACCTCTCCCCTTGGGGGAGATGTCGGCGCGAAGCGCCGGGTGAGGGGGGTCGGATTTCAATTCAACATCCAGCGCCCCTCTCCCCCATCAGAGCGTTTACGCTCGTCTTCGACGAGCTATGGGGGAGAGGGAGTGCATCACGCCTGCAGCCACGCCTACGTCATCCCGATTGACCTCTGAAGACCGGCCGTGGGCGGCTGTTGCGTAGAAACGCGGTCGGCCATTGGCCGACTTGGAACGTGACCCATCGGACTTGAATAAGCTTGTGTATCTCGTCGTCCCCGCGAAAGCGGAGACCCAGTCTTCGCGCCTGGATTCCCGCCTTCGCGGGAATGATTGGGGAGAGCGCCCGCCGCAACCAGGATAGATCAGCCTCTACCGCCCCTCGCGCAGCCAGGTGGCGGCGAAGGCGCCGAGCAGCAGCAGCAGGCCGATCAGCCCGGCGAACACCGGCAGCACGCCGATGCCGCGCACCACGCTGGCGTCGCGCATTTTCACGCCAAGCCAGCCGTCGCCGCGGAACGTGCCCGACGCGCGCACCGGCACCACCCGCGGCAGCTCGACGCTGCCGCTTTCCGCGATGCGCCGCGCGTCGCCGCCGGTGGCCTGCGCCAAGGGCCGCAGCGTCTCGGGGGTCGACGTCACCTCGGCGAATTCCTTCGGGTTGACCGGGCCGACATTGATCAGCGCCTTCAGCGTGCCGTCGGTCGCCTGCCACAGGCCGAGCTCGTCGGCCTGCGTCGATGCGCGCCATTCGCCGGCCTCGCCCGCGGCGAGCGTGAGTTCGCGAGTCTTGCCCGACGGCGAGGTGACCGTGACCGGCGCCACCGCGTCCGCCATGGTCTGGCGCACCGCGACGAGATCATGACCTTCGACCTTGAGGCGCAGCGCCTCCTCCTCGAGTTCGGGCTGTTTCATCAGCCAGTGCGACAGCCGCCGCAGCAGGTCGAGATGCGGGCCGCCGCCCTCGTAGCCGCGCGCCCACAGCCAGATGTGGTCGGACAGCAGCAGCGCGACGCGGCCCTCGCCCTGCCGCGACAGCAGCAGCAGCGGCTTGCCCTCGGGACCTTCCATCACCGCCGGCCCGGACGGGTTGCGGGTGTCGACCAGGCGAAAGAAGCGGCTCCAGTGCGGCGGCTCGCTGGCCGAGCCCTCAAGCCCGCGCGTCACCGGATGGCGGCGGCCGGCCTCGCTGAGCCGCGCGGTGAAGGCGCGCTCGCTGACGCCGGTCGGCTCGGCCGGCAATACCGAATCGAGCGGAGTGTGCCAGATGCTGGTCTGGCTCGCGTAATCCGGGCCGGCCGCGACCAGCACCGCGCCGCCGCCGCGCACGTAGCGCGCGATGTTGTCGAAATAGGCGACCGGCAGCACGCCCTGCCGCGCGTAGCGGTCGAAGATGATGAGCTGGAATTCGTTGATCTTCTGCTGGAACAGCTCGCGCGTCGGGAAGGCGATCAGCGACAGTTCGTTGATCGGCGTGCCGTCCTGCTTCTCCGGCGGCCGCAGGATGGTGAAATGCACGAGGTCGACGCTGGCGTCGGACTTCAAAAGGTTGCGCCAGGTGCGCTCGCCGGCATGCGGCTCGCCGGACACCAGCAGCACGCGCAGCTTGTCGCGCACGCCGTCGATCAACACCACCGCGCGGTTGTTGACCGGTGTCAGCTCGTCCGCCAGCGCCGACGCCTCGATCTCGACGATGTTCTGGCCGGCGTGCGGGATGTCGAGGGTGACGCTGACCTGCTCGCCGGAGCGCACCGCGCGCTCGCTCAGCACGTCGCCGTCGCGCCGCACCGTGACGCGCGCGGTCTCGCCGCTGACGCCCTGGTCGTCGAGGCGGTAGGTGATGGTCTGGCTCTGGCCGACGATGCCGAAGCGCGGCGCGGCGACGATGGCGATGCGGCGGTCGCGCTCGTTGCTGCGCCCGGTGACGAGCGCATGGACCGGGGCGCTGAAGCCGACCGCGGCGGCGTTGGCGGGAATGTCGTGGACGCGGCCGTCGGTGATGAGGAACGCGCCGGCGACGCGGTCGGTCGGCACGTCCGACAGCGCGGAGGCGAGCGCGCCGAACAATTTGGTGCCGTCGGTCTCGCCGTCGGCCTGGCCGGCCTCGACGACGCGGACCTCGAGGCCCTTGATCTCCTTCAGCCGCGCGGTGAGCGCCTCGCGCGCCTCCTCAGTCTCGCGGCTGCGCGCGCCGAAGCCCTGGCTCGGGCTCCTGTCGACCACGATCGCCGCGACCGAGGTCAGCGGCTCGCGCTCCTCGCGCGTGAACGAGGGATTGGCCAGCGCGAGCAGGATCAGCGCCAGCGCCGCGATGCGCAGCGCCGCGCCGCGCGCCCGCGCCACCAGCAGCACCGCGGCGATCACCACGACGGCGCCGAGCCCCAGCCACAGCACGGGGACGGGCACGAGCGGCGCGAAGGCGATGCCGTAGGTCATGATGCGGATACCTTCACCGATCTCGTCATGCCCGGGCTTGTCCCGGGCATCCATGTCTTGGCGACGGCCGGAAGAAAGGCGTGGATGGCCGGGTCAAGCCCGGCCATGACGGCGGAGAGATTGGTTTTAGCCATCATGCTCACTGCCCCAGCCGCTCGATCAGCGCCGGTGCGTGCACCTGGTCGGCCTTGTAGTTGCCGGTCAGCGTGTACATCACGATGTTGGCGCCGGCGCGGAAGGCGAACTCGCGCTGTCGCGGCTCGCCCGGCGTGAGCGGCAGCATCGGCTGGCCGTCGGGCCGCGTCGCCCAGGCGCCGGCGAGGTCGTTGGAGGTGATGATGATCGGCGACACGCCGTCGCCGCCGCGCACCGGACGCTCAGTGGCGTCCTCGTCCTCGACCCGCGGCAGCGCCTCGACCCAGGTCTGGCCCGAGGTGAAGCGGCCGGGGAAGTCGCGCAGCAGGTAGAAAGTCTTGGTCAGCACGTGCTCGCGCGGCACCGGCTCGAGTTCGGGGATGTCGAGCGACGACAGGATGTCGCGCAGCGTCAGCATGCCCGGCGTCTCGGATTCGCCGCCGGGGCCGGGCGGCGCCTCGATGGCGTCGCGGGTGTCGAACAGCACGGTGCCGCCCTGCTTCATGTAGGCGTCGAGGCGGTTGATGGCGTCCTGCGGCGGCTTCGGCGCGCCGGAGATCACCGGCCAGTAGATCAGCGGAAAGAACGCCAGTTCGTCGCGCGCCGGATCGACGCCGACCGGCTCGCCGGCCTCCAGCGCGGTGCGCTGTGCGAGGAACAGCGTGAGGCCGGACAGTCCCGCCCTGACGATGGAATCGACGTCGGCGTTGCCGGTGACGACATAGGCGAGGCGGGTCTGCGAGACCGCCTTGATGGCGAAGTCGTCCGCGGCCGCATTGGCGGCCGGCGCGGCCTGCTGCGGCTTCGGCGCCTGCGCGCGGGACGGCGCGGGCGCGGCGATCAGGGCCGCCGTCATGATGCCGAACGCGAGCGCGGCGGTCGCCGCGCGCCGCCGCCGCCGCAACAGCGCGGCGAGGCCGCCGCCGAGCACGGCGACGATGATCGCGTCGATCAGGAACAGCGCGAGCGCCATGGAAAGGAGAATGCCGCGCAGGTCGCGCGGTTCCGCGGCGGTATAGGTGGCGCGGCGCGCGTTCAGCGCGGCGGTATCGAGCGGCGCGAGGCGGTCGGCGGCGGCGAGTGCGTTGACCGCCAGCGGCCCCTCGGCCGGCCCGTAAAGGCCGGGCGGATGGTCTGGCGTGGCGCGGTCGCGGTAGTCGGCGCGCAGCGGCTTGGCGGTCGACGGCGGCGGCCCGAACGCGCCGAAGCCGTCGAGGATACGGCTCGGCGGAACGGTCTCCGCGCCGCCCTCCACCGCGGCGCCGGGGCCGGGCGTCGCCGTGGTGCCGGACATGTCGACGATCCGCCGCAGCATCTCGACGAAGGCGCCGGACATCGGCAGGTCGGACCAGCGCATGTCGGCGCTGATATGGAACAGCGCGAGCAGCCCGCGCTCGCGATGCTCGCCGGTGACCAGCGGCGTGCCGTCGGCGAGCGAGGCCCAGATGCGCGAGGCCAGCGCCGGATCGGGATCGGCCAGCACCTGGCGGGTGACGGTGACGTCCTTCGGCGCCGCGAGCCCTGCGAACGGCCCGTCGCCGGCGAAGGCGGCGAGCGGCTGCGGCTTCTCCCAGGTCAGCGAGCCGCCGAGGCTGCGGCCGCCGCGGCGCAGCTTCACCGGCACGAGGTCGTCGTCGCCGGCGGCGAGCCGCGGCCCCGCGAAGCGCACCAGCACGCCGCCCTGCTTGATCCAAGCATCGAGGCGATCGTGGATCTCGGGCGACAGCGTGCCGACGTCGGCGAGCACGATCATCGGCAGCTTCTGGTCGAGGAACTGGCCGATCGCCACCGCCGGCGCGACGCGTTCGCCGAGCCGGACGTCGGCGAACGGCGCCAGCGCCCGCGTGAGATAAAAGGTCGAGGCGAGCAGCGGCTGCGCGGTGTCGGAGGTCGCGCCGCTGACGATGCCGACGGCACGCCGCCGCCAGCGCTTGTCGAGCAGTTGCACGGCGCCGGCCGAGCGCTCGCCGGCCACTTCGAGCCGCGCGATGTCGTTGCGCAATTCCACCGGCAGCTCGAAAGTCGCTTCGGTCTCGCGGTCCTGCGCGGCGAAGGCGAAGTGCGTCTCGCCGATCGGCGAGCCTTTCTGGTCGAGCGCGCGCACCTGGCCGGCGTCGCCGGCGCCGGTGCCGGCGCGCAGCACCTTCACCGTCATCTTCGCGGCGGCGTTCTCGGCGGCGGCCAGCGCATGCGCCGGCGGCGTGCCGCCCTCGAAGATGGTGAGCGGGCGCTCGCCGATGGTCGCGGCAAGATCGGTGACGAAATCTGAACCGCGCCCGGTGTCGATGCCGTCGCTCAGCCAGACGATCTCGGCGTCGCCGGTGCGTCCGAGGAAGCGTTTGAGCGGCTGCAGCGTCTCGACGCGCTCGACCGCGTAGGGCTTCGGCGCGAGCTGGCGCAGTGCGACGCGCGCGGTGCCCGCCGGCATCAGGGTGATGTCGCGCGCCGTCTCCGACAGCGGCACGAGGGCCACGGCGCGGCGGTCGGTCTCGGCGTCGGCGATCAGTTCGTCCGCCGCCTTGACGCGCGCGTCCCAGCTCGCCGCCGCGCTCCAGCCGTCGTCGAGCAGCAGCACCAGCGGCGCGGATGATCGGCCGGCGCCGTCGCCCGGATTCCAGATCGGGCCGGCGGCGGCGAGGATCACCAGTGCGGCGGCCAAGAGCCGCAGCGCGGTGAGCCACCACGGCGTACGGGCCGGCGTCTCCTCCTTCGGCGCGATGTCGCGCAACAGCCGCGTCGGCGGGAAGTCGATGCGGCGCGGCCGGGGCGGCATCACGCGCAACAGCCACCACAGCGCCGGCAGCGCGAGCAGCCCGGCAAGCAGCCACGGTTCGGCGAAGGAGAGCGGCAGGCCCATCATGCGCCGCGTCCCGCCTGCGCCGCGCCGCGGCCGCCGCGCGCGACCGCCATGCCGGCGTGCAGGAACAGCAGCAGCTCGGCAGCCGAGCGGTCGGTGGTGTGGGTCGAAAACAGCCAGCCGCGCTTGCCGGCCTCCTCGCGGATCGCGTCGCGGTGCGCGGCGACGCGCGTGGTGTAATCCTTCGCCCAGCTCTCGGCGCGCCCGGCGGTGACGACGTCGCCGCCTTCCGGCTCGACGAACTCGACGCGGCCGGAATAGGGGAAGGTTTCCTCGGCGGGATCGACCACCTGCAGCAGCGTGCCGTGGGCGCCCGACGACGACAGGCCCGCGAGCGTGGCGCGGATGTCGGCGACCGGCGACCAGAAATCGGACAGCACCACGATCCCGGCCAGCGCCGCCGGCACGAAATGCGGCGGCAGGCTTTCGCGCACGGCGCTGTCGTGCAGCATCGCCTGCGCCATCTTGTCGATGATGTTGCGGCTCGAGCTCGGCGCCATCAGGCCGGGAATGCCGACGCGCTCGCCGCCGGCCACGAGCAGGTCCGCCAGCGCGAACGCCACCACCACCGCGCGCTCGAGCTTGCTGTCGCGCGCGGTCTTCGAGGCGAAGGCCATCGACTTCGAGCGGTCCGGCCACAGCCACACCGTATGCGCGGCCTCCCATTCCTGCTCGCGGACATAGAGGTGGTCGTCGCGCGCCGAGCGCCGCCAGTCGACGTTCTGCGACGCCTCGCCCGAGACGAAGCGGCGGTACTGCCAGAAGTTCTCGCCGGTGCCGGCGCGGCGGCGGCCGTGCAGGCCGTGGATGACGTTGGCGGAGATGCGCCGCGCCTCGAGCACAAGTCGCGGCAGCGACGCGGCGAGCGAGCGGCTTTCACCGTCGGCGCGCCGGACTGCTTCGATCTCGTCGACGGCGGGCTGCGGCCGCGGTGCCATCAGCCGATCCGCGTCTTGAGCTGCTTGATGACGTCGGGCACGGTGCGGCCTTCCGCGCGCGCCGAGAAGGTCAGCGCCATGCGGTGCTTCAGCACCGGCTCGGCGAGGTCGAGCACGTCGTCGATGGAGGGCGCGAGCCGCCCGTCGAGCAGCGCGCGGGCACGCACGGCGAGCATCAGGGCCTGGCTGGCGCGCGGGCCGGGGCCCCAGGCGATCGCGGACGCCGCTTCGCCGCCTTCCTTGCCCGGACGCGCCGAGCGCACCAGCGACAGGATCGCCTCCACCACGGAATCGCCGACCGGCAGACGGCGCACCAGCCGCTGCGCGCCGAGCAGCGTTTCCACCGTCATCGCCGCCCGGGGCGCGGCCTGCTCGGCGCCGGTGGTTTCGAACAGGATTTTGCGCTCTGCGTGGCGGTCGGGATATTCGACGTCGATCTCCATCAGGAAGCGGTCGAGCTGCGCCTCCGGCAGCGGGTAGGTGCCTTCCTGCTCCAGCGGGTTCTGCGTCGCGAGGACGTGGAACGGCTTCGGCAGGTCGTGGCGCATGCCCGCGACGGTGATGTGCTGCTCCTGCATCGCCTGCAACAGCGCGGACTGGGTGCGGGGGCTGGCGCGGTTGATCTCGTCCGCCATCAGAAGTTGCGCGAATACGGGGCCCGCGATGAAGCGGAACGAGCGCTTGCCGGCCGCGCTTTCCTCCAGCACCTCGGCGCCGAGGATGTCGGAGGGCATCAGGTCCGGCGTGAACTGCACGCGCTTGGCGTCGAGGCCGAGCGTGACGCCCAGCGTCTCCACCAGCTTGGTCTTGGCGAGGCCGGGCACGCCGATCAGGAGCGCATGGCCGCCGGACAGGATGGTGACCAGCGCGTTGTCGATCACCCGCTCCTGGCCGAAGATCACGGTCGCGATCGCGTCCCGCGCGCTGCGGATGTTGCCCGCGATCTGCTCGGCGGAGCGCACGACCACGTCTTCGAGTTTCTCGGCGCCGTCCGCCATCGTCTTCGCTCCTTCGCGCGGGCCGCCGCAAGGCGGCGCCCGCCATCCTCGGGATGCCTGCCATCCCGTTCGCCGGCCCATGCTAAACCCGTGCAAAGGCCATGTATCGCCTTATATATTCGGCGTTTCAGGCTGTCCCCATCTTACCCGCCGGGGGGCTTGAACTTCATCACGTTGTGGCGAGTAATCCGGGCGGCAATCGTGCCGGAAATCTCAAAGGGACCCTCGGGGCAAACCATGGCGAACCAAGGGCAGACACCGGCCGCCGGCGCGGCCCAGCGCCTCGACGGTCTGACGCAAGCCGCGCGCGGCGCCTCCGCGCGGGGCCTGCCGCCGGTGCACCTGTGGAATCCGCCGTTCTGCGGCGATCTCGACATGCGGATCGCCGCGGACGGCACCTGGTATTATCTCGGCACGCCGATCGGCCGGCCGGCGCTGGTGCGGCTGTTCTCCACCATCCTCAAGCGCGAGGGTGACAAATATTTCCTGGTAACGCCGGTGGAGAAGGTGGGCATCCGCGTCGACGACGCCCCGTTCCTCGCCGTCGAAATGACGCGGGACGGCGAGGGCGCGGCGCGCCGGCTCGCCTTCCGCACCAATGTCGACGACTGGGTCGCCTGCGACGCCGACCATCGCCTGCGCTTCGAGCAGGTCACGGGCGGCGGGCTCGCGCCCTATCTCCATGTGCGCGCCGATTTGTGGGCGAAGGTCACCCGCGCGCTCTATTATGATCTGGTCGAGATGGGCGAGGAGCGGGTGGTGGACGGCGAAAATCTGTTCGGGGTGATGTCGGGCGGCGCGTTCTTTCCCATGGCGGAAGCGGCGCAGGCGAGGGATTCGGCGTGACCAGGCAGGGAGCCGGACCGGCATCGGACGTTCGCGCCGGCGCGATGCCTGCCGCCGCCGGCGCGGATTCGGAGGACTTCTTCCGCCGCGCGCGGCAGCGCCTGGACTTCCGGGTGCCGCCGGGGCTGACGGACGCCAGCGTGCTGGCGCCGACCGGCGATTTCGGCACCGACGTCATGCTGCAGGCCATCGCCCGCGAGCGGCCGGTGCGCCCGGCGGCGGTGCTGATTCCGGTGGTGGAGCGCGAGCATCCGACGGTGCTGCTCACCAAGCGCGCCGAGCATCTCAACGAGCATGCCGGGCAGATCTCCTTTCCCGGCGGCAAGATCGATCCCGCCGACCCGACGCCGATGGACGCAGCGCTGCGCGAGGCCGACGAGGAGATCGGGCTCAAGCGCGCCTTCATCGAGCCGGTCGGCTATCTCGACGTCTACGCCACCGGCTTCGGCTTCCGCATCCTGCCGACGCTGGCGCGGGTGCGCCCCGGCTTCGAACTCGCCATCAGTGCCAACGAGGTGGACGACGTGTTCGAGGTGCCGCTGTCGTTCCTGATGGACCCCGTCAACCACCGGCTCGGCAGCAAGGAATTCCGCGGCCTGCAGCGCTCGTTCTACGAGATGCCCTTCGAGGAGCGCTACATCTGGGGCGCCACCGCCGGCATGCTGCGCGCGCTCTACGAACGGATCTACCTTCCATGATCCGCCCGCTGCTCATCGAGATCGGAATCTTCCTCATCCCCTTCGCGGTCTACGCCGCCTTCCTGGTGGCGAGCCGCTCCGGCGGCGTCATGGTGCGGGAATCCTGGCCGCTGCGCGTGGTCGGCTGGCTGGCGGTCGCCGCGTTCCTGCTCGTGGTCGCGAGCCTCATGTTGCTGGCGCATTTCTCCGGCGCGCCGCCGGGATCGACCTACACGCCCGCCCATATCGAGAACGGCAAGCTGATCCGGGGATCGGAGAAATGACCGCGCCCCGCAGGCTGCGCGACGTGCCGTGGCTGACCGCGGGCCCGGCGGCGCGGGCGCTGGCGCTGCTCAACGGCAATGGCGAGGAGGCGCGCGTGGTCGGCGGCGCGGTGCGCAACGCGCTGCTCGGCCAGCCGGTGGGCGAGATCGACATCGCCACCACCGCGCTGCCCGACGAGGTGATCCGCCGCGCCCGGCTCGCCCACATCAAGAGCGTGCCGACCGGCATCGAGCACGGCACGGTGACGCTGGTGATCGACGGCCACCCCTTCGAGGTCACCACGCTGCGCGAGGATGTCGAGACCTTCGGCCGCAAGGCCAAGGTCGCGTTCGGCCGCGACTGGGCGCGCGACGCGCAGCGCCGCGACTTCACCGTCAACGGCCTGTCGGCCACCGCCGACGGCGTGGTGCATGACGACGTCGGCGGCCTCGCCGACATCGCGGCGCGGCGCGTGCGCTTCATCGGCGAGCCGTCGCAGCGCATCAGCGAGGACTATCTGCGTATCCTGCGCTTCTTCCGTATCCACGCCGCCTATGGCGAGGGCGAGCCCGACCGCGCCGGCACCGCCGCCTGCATCGCGGGCCGTGACGGCCTTGCCGGCCTCTCCGCCGAGCGGCTGCGCATCGAGATGCTCAAGCTCGTGGTGGCGCCGGGCGCGGCAGGTGCGCTGGTGGCGATGGAGGACGCAGGGATTCTGCTGCGGATCACGGCGGGCGTCGGCTATCACGGCGCCTTCGCGCGCAGGGTCGATGCCGAGCGCGCGCTCGGGCTCGCCACCGACCCGATCCGCCGCCTCGCCGCGCTGG
>JACDJC010003664.1_pt1 | contig 10987 bp, 6 predicted proteins | sample 7454191 | NCBI WGS metagenome assembly JACDJC01 (sample SAMN14253291, study PRJNA609438) | sludge metagenome | isolation source: sludge after 25d culture with pyrite and EDTA | collected 2018-12-20
CCCTTTTATCAATTACACCGGTGCCATCAATGCTGAGATGCATTTTCCGGAGTGGCTTTCCGGGGTTGAGAATTGGATGAGAAATGCCGAGGATACCGCAGAACAGCTTGTGGAAGCATTTTTGAAAGTGAATGGAATCGGGGGGCTGATGTTTAACCTTTTTATGATTGCGGTTCTTCCGGCACTTGGTGAAGAGTTGCTCTTCAGGGGCGTCATCCAGAAACTCTTTACCGGAATGAGCGGCAGTCATCATTGGGGTATCTGGTTGTCGGCAGCTCTTTTCAGTGCCCTGCACATGCAGTTCTATGGTTTTATCCCGCGTATGTTACTTGGCGGAATGTTTGGGTACCTGCTGGTTTGGAGCCAAACGCTCTGGCTTCCGATCCTTGCCCATTTTATCAACAATTCTGCGGCCGTAATCCTCATGTATATGGTCGATCATGACATCATCAGCCAGGAGGTGGAAGAATTTGGCACAGGGCCTGACAGATGGATGGTTGCCCTTGGCAGTCTTGTCGTGGGTGGATTTATCTTTTACTGGATAAAGAGACAAGCATCCCGGGAATCAGTTCCAGAAATACAGCCATAAAAAAAACCGGAGGAATCAACCCTCCGGTTCTGTCAGCCAATGAAAGCCTTTTATTTTTTTGATAGTCTCACCACTGTATCCGGGTTATTCAGCACAACATAGATGGCTCCATCGGGGCCAGTTGATACGTCTCTAACCCTACCTGCATTCTTCAGGATGGTCTCTTCATGGATTACGCGGTCACCTGCAAGGGTTAACAGGGTAACCTGCTCATATTTCAAGGCACCCACCATCAGTTTGTTTTTCCATTTCGGAAACATGTCTCCGTTGTAGAAATCGAGACCGCATACCGCCGTGGAAGGATTCCACATGAAATTGGGTTGTTCCATTCCAGGGTAGGTCCGGTTATCCGTGATGGTGGTCCCATTGTAATTGCGGCCATAGGTTATTACAGGCCAGCCATAATTCTTGCCTGACTTAATCAAATTCAGCTCATCACCTCCCATGGGACCGTGTTCGGTAGTCCACAGATGACCCGTCACCGGGTGGATGGCCATTCCCTGGATATTTCTGTTGCCCAGACTATACAATGAAGGGATGGCTCCCTCAATTTTTGCAAATGGATTGTCTTCAGGAATGGACCCATCAGGATATATCCTGTGAACCTTCCCGTTGGGAAGCTTATAATCCTGCGCCTGATCCTGGTATCCACGATCTCCGATGGCGAAGAACAAGTGGCCCCATGGATCAAAAACGATACGGCATCCGTAATGGTGACGGGTAGTCCGGTAGGTTTCGGCAGGTGCTTCAAATATGACCTGTTCGTCAGTCCAGCGATTATCCTTGATTTTCCCCCTTACCAGTCGGGTCATGGCCACAGGCCTTTCGCTTCCTGCAGAGGTCAGGGAGTGGGAGTATGCCAGGTATATCCAGCCATTTTGGGAGTAATCGGGATCGACCGCCACATCAAGGAGTCCACCCTGTCCTTCGTTTAATACGGAAGGTGTACCAGCAACAGGTTGGGGTAACATTTTACCGTTTTTCACCATTCTCACCCTGCCGGGCTTCTCGGTTATCAATGCGGTGTTGGCATCCAGAAAATCAATTGCCCAGGGAACTTCAAGACCTTCTGCAAAAACTTCGACTTTAAGATCATAGTCCATAGTGCCTGTTTCGGAAACGATGGCAGGTCTTACTACCCCGCGATCCTTTTCGACACCCCTGACATAAGCAATGATGTTATTGATGTCGGCGTCACTCAGGGCATTTTCATAGGCTGGCATACCTAAATGGGTAATCCCGTATTTGATGTTCCGGAAAACATAGCTGTCTTCCACCCCGAACTGCCAGACCCCATCAATCAGGCTTTGGGCATTACCGCCCTGCATTTCGGCACCATGACATGATGCGCAATACTGCTGGTACAAGGTCGCCCCCCTGTCAGTATCTCTTTGCTGGCCAATCATGGCTGATATACTGATCAGTGCAATTACCGGAAGTGCAAGGATGGCTAATCCGAATTTCATTGTAGGTCTTTTCATAATCCTCTCTTTTTGGTATTTTCAGTCTATTAATTTACCAAAATTTTAAATAAGAAATTATCTAATCATACATCATACAGATAATTAGGGTATAATGTTCAATACTGGCCATAAATTTGGAGAAACTCGGTCAAAATACAGGAAGATCGGAGAAAAATGCACCATATGACTTGAATGGTGTCAAAGTTGATTTTATTGCCGTGACTAAACCCTAACCGGGCAATACCAATACAATTGCATTTTGGCCGGAAAATGCGACACCAATCATCTTTAACCATTTTTGTTAATTTAGCACCCTCACAAAATGGAAAGTTATGAGTTTTCAAGAAACCCGGTATTTTCTGCAATCGGTCAGGACAGGCCGTACATTTCCCGACACAGGATGGCTATTGGATGCGCCAGAGGAAACGGAACCATCTCTCGTCAGGGCTGTTTACGAAAACCGGCAGTTTGAGGTCAGGGATGATTTACCGGGACTCTACCGTTATGCTAACTGGCTTCCCGTCAACAGGATCCTTCAGGGGTCATCTGCACCTGTAACTTTTCGCAGCGAAGGACTGGCAAAGAATCTGAACCTTTCCAATCTGTGGATCACCTTTAGTGGCTGGTGGCCTGAAAAAGGAGCCACCATGACAACCTGTTCATTCAAGGAAACGGAAGCCTATTCGGTATGTGGAAGAATGACTGCCTCAAACCAGAAGGTGCTGGTCGTTGCATCGGCAGGAAATACGGCAAGGGCATTTGCCAGGGTCTGTTCTGATAATCAAATCCCCCTGTTGCTATGTGTGCCCGAAGACAATCTCAATGCCTTATGGTTTGATACGCCCATTCACGACTGCGTTAAACTGGTTTGTACCTCCAAGGGCAGTGATTATTTCGATGCCATCCACCTCTCCAATATTGCAGCGTCAATCGACGGATTCATGGCCGAGGGAGGTGCCAAAAACGTGGCACGTCGCGACGGAATGGGTACTACAGTCCTTTCTGCCGTAACTACCATCGGCCACATTCCTGACTATTATTTCCAGGCAATCGGAAGCGGAACCGGAGCCATTGCTGCATGGGAAGCCAACCTTCGTTTCCTGTCAGACGGCAGATTTGGAACCAACAAAATGAAACTGATGGTCTCCCAAAACTCCCCGTTCATTCCTATCCATGATGCATGGAAGGCTGGTTCACGGTCCATGCTTCCCATGGATGAAATCGAGGCACGAAAAATGGTCGAAGAGATTGACGCCAAAGTGCTCTCAAACCGAAAACCTCCCTATCCTCCGGCCGGTGGACTGTTTGATGCCCTCACCGACACAGGAGGTGATGTACTGCTCTCAACCAATGAGGAAGCGCGTGAGGCGGCCAGGTCATTTATTGAGACCGAAGGGATTGACATCCACCCTGCCGCGGCAGTTGCAACAGCAACCTTGATAAAGGCAGCCAATGAGGGAAAAATTGACCGGAATAAAACCATCATGCTGAATATCACCGGTGGTGGTGAAAACCGGATTAACCAGGATAAACAACTGACTTACCTCAAGCCTGTCAAAGTATTTATACCCGGATTGGAAGAGTCGATAATTAAGGAAGAAATCCAGGCACTTTTCTAAGAAATATACCTTCTTTTCATTTATGTCATACATATTGTCATTTTATGAAATGACTTTAGAATTAAATATTTAACTTTGCCTGCAGAGCAATTATACTATTGCCCAAACTTAAATATCCAAATACTCTACCGAAATGAACACAAGGATTTTATTTCTGCTTCTGGTTCTTTCAGGATTGTTGTTATCCTGCATGCGATACAAGGATTACTCAAATGTGCCTTTTGAAGAACCTGATCCAAAACCATGGCAAACACAGATGATTTCTCAAATCAACCGTGAGAAGCCACGAGCCCATTTCATCCCTTATACCACGGTCGAACAGGCCCGTGCTGACATCAAATGGGAATCACCCCTTATCCTTTCCTTGAACGGACCCTGGAAATTCAACCTGGCTGAAAAACCGGCTGACCGTCCATTCTGGTTTTTTAAGGATGACTTTGACACCCGTAAGTGGGCCGATATCGAGGTCCCTTCAAACTGGGAACGCCAGGGTTACGATTATCCCATTTATACCAATGTGACCTATCCACATGAGGCCACCCCTCCAACCATTCAGGAACATTATAATCCGGTGGGTTCCTATAAAAGAACTTTTGAGATTCCATCAGAATGGCAGGACAAGGAAGTTTATCTTCATACAGGTGCAGTCAGTTCCAATATGAACCTCTGGATTAACGGAGAATATGTTGGATATAGCGAAGACAGCAAAACACCCTCGGAATTCAATATCACCAAATATCTGAAAAAAGGCAAAAATTCGGTGGCCATGGAAGTATTCCGTTGGAGTTCAGGATCATATCTCGAAGACCAGGATTTCTGGAGAATGAGTGGCATCACCCGTGATATTTTCCTGCAGGCCAGAAACCCGCAACACATTCGTGACTTCAAGGTCATATCCACCCTGGATTCAACTTATGCAAATGGCGAATTGTCTTTGGATGTCGAATTGAACAATCTGGGAGAAAGCACAACTTCCCTGATCGTTGAAGCACAGGTTTCAGAGCAGGGTAACCAGCTCATGCAATTTTCATCGACTTACGAAGTACCCCGGGGATCGTTCAATGCACAGTTCTCAGGGAACATTTCCGATGTGAAGAAATGGAGCGCCGAATACCCCAACCTGTATGAACTTTTAATCACACTCAAGACTAAGGATGGCCAAATCATCGAAGTCTTGAAGCAGGATCTGGGTTTCCGCACGGTTGAGATAAAAGATGGCGTTCTGCTGATCAACGGTCAATATGTTTACCTGAAGGGAGCCAACATTCATGAACACCACGACGTTACCGGCCATGTGGTAGACGAAGCCACGATCCTCAAGGATATTGAATTGATGAAACTGAATAACCTGAATGCCGTCAGGACTTCACATTACCCACAACCCGAACTCTTTTACAAATTGTGCAACCAGTATGGCTTGTATGTGATCGATGAGGCAAATGTTGAATCGCATGGCATGGGCTATGGAGCCAATTCACTGGCGAAAGACAGCACCTGGCTTGATGCGCATATGTTCAGGACTGAAAACATGTACGAACGGGATAAGAACCAGCCTTCCGTTATCATCTGGTCATTGGGCAATGAGGCAGGCAACGGCGTAAACTTTTATGCTACTTACGAATACCTGAAAAAGGTTGATCCAACCCGTCCGACACAATACGAGAGGGCTGAGCATGAATACAACACCGACATTATTTGTCCTATGTATTGGGATATCGAATCAATGGAACGGTATGCCCAAACCAATCCTGCCCGCCCGCTAATTCAGTGCGAATATGCCCATGCCATGGGAAACAGTGTAGGAAACCTCCAGGATTATTGGGACGTCATTGAAAAATATCGTGCACTGCAGGGTGGATTTATCTGGGATTGGGTCGACCAAGGACTGCTCACCACCAATGAACAGGGTGAATCCTTCTGGGCGTATGGAGGTGACTTTGGACCCGAAAATGTTCCATCTGACGGAAACTTCTGTCTGAACGGACTTGTCCAGCCTGACCGCACACCGAATCCCCACTTGAAGGAAGTGAAAAAAGTATATCAATATATCGGCTTTAAACCTGTCGGGCTTTCCAAAGGAGAGATTGCCATTGAAAACAAATATGCATTCATGAATCTGAATGAGTTTGAGTTTTCATGGGAAGTGACCGGTGACGGTAAAGTGGTTGCCTCAGGGAAACTGAATGACATCGATGCCGCTCCCGGAGTTACCGTGCCGGTTACATTGAATTATTCTTTCGAGGCAGAGCCAGGTACAGAATATTTCATCATTCTCAAGGCTGCCCGCAAAACGGAAGGTGGCTTGCTGAAGGCCGGATGGGTCGCAGCAGAAGAACAATTCCTGCTTCCTGTTTCCAAGCCAGCGGTAAAAGTGGCTTCGACCGGTTTCGAGCCATTGACGGTCAGCGATAATGGTAGTTCACTTACCATTTCAGGAAAAGACTTTGCTGTTACCTTTGATGCCGCTGCCGGTATAATGACCAGTTACAAAGCTGGCAACTCGGAAATGATCCGGCAAGGATTAATTCCCAATTTCTGGAGAGCCCCGATCGACAATGACCTGGGTAACCGTTTGCACAAGCGTAGCAAGGTATGGAGAAAGGCAGGTGAAAACCGTAAAGTGACAAAATTTGAATCACGTCAGATCAATCCACAGACCACCGAAGTCACCATGGAATTTGACCTGGTGAATGACAATAGCGAACCAGTCGCCAGTTATACTTCCAAATATACAGTCTATGGTTCAGGACAGGTAAAAGTCGACAACCATTTCAAAATGACCCGGGAAAACCTTCCCGAGATTGTCAGGATGGGTATGAATATGGTCATGCCTCGTTCATACGACCGCATGACCTGGCTGGGACGTGGACCGCACGAATCTTATGCCGACAGGAAAACCAGCGCCTTTGTGGGATTATATAACGGAACCGTCGCCGAACAAATGTGGGCTTATGTGAGACCTCAGGAGAATGGAAACAAAACGGATGTCCGTTGGATGGCCATTACCGATGAAGCCGGAAATGGACTCCTGTTTACCGGTAACCCACTACTGGAAGTCAGTGCACATCACAATCTGCTTGAAGACTTCGAAAGTCTTGAAAGTGCATTTGGACATGGTCCGGATGTAAGCTCAAGGGCCTATAACCGCCATACCGTGGATGTAAAACCACGTGACCTGACCTCAGTAAATATTGATCTTGGACAGATGGGTGTCGGAGGCGATAACAGCTGGGGGAAATGGACTCATGCACAATATCGTCTTACCGCCAGGGAATATCGTTATTCTTTCATGATGAAGCCAGTGAAAGCCGGTGAAAACCTCGCCGACAATGCAAGGGTGGTGATTGAGTAACCACAAATGATTTATCAAAAAAAAATGCGGTCAATTGAGGCCGCATTTTTTTTGGCTAACCTTATGGGAAAAGTCAAGAATTGATATTCGCAGATATTTCTTATTTTCAGGCAATCATATAAAGAGGAAACCATGAAAAAGGTATTATTCAGTCTATTTGTTTTGACCATGGTCCTGGTCAATCCTGCCTTTGGAAAATCAAAGAAGGGAATTATTGCCAATGGAGCCCAGGTAACCAAACTGGCAGATGGATTCAGCTTTACCGAAGGTCCGGCTGCTGACAAATACGGAAATGTCTATTTTACCGACCAGCCCAACAATAAAATCCTTGTTTGGTCGGTTGACAACCAGCTTACCACCTTCCATGACGATGGTGGCAGGGCAAACGGATTGTACTTTGATGCCGACAGCAACCTTTTATCATGCTCAGATTTGAATAACCAACTCTGGAAAATCGGAATGGATGGTAAACACACAGTCCTGGTCGCCGATTTTGGGGGGAAATTGCTCAATGGTCCCAATGATCTGTGGATACACCCCAATGGCACTATCTATTTTACCGATCCTCTCTATAAACGCCCCTATTGGACAAGAGATCCCGAGATGCAACAGGATGGCGAGCATGTCTACCATTTCGATCCAAACACCAAAAGTTTGACCAGGGTAGCCACAGACCTTGAAAAACCCAACGGAATCATTGGCACGCCTGATGGCAAAAAGCTGTATGTTGCCGACATCAAGGCAGGAAAAACCTATGTATATGACATCGCTTCAGATGGGTCTTTGCAGAACAAAAAGCTTTTCGCTGAGATGGGATCAGACGGAATGACCATCGACAACCAGGGGAATATCTATCTGACCGGCAAGGGAGTAACGGTATTTAATCCCCAAGGGGAAAAGATAGAACATATCCAGGTAGAGGCCAATTGGACCGCAAACGTCTGTTTCGGGGGGAAAAAGATGAAGACTCTTTTTATCACCGCTTCCGATGCCTTGTACTCCGTCGAAATGAAGGTCAGTGGAACCCGATAAGAATTCATTCTGATCAAAAAGACGACCTGAAAAAATGGTACCCTGGGATTTTCTGTTCAAGGGTTGTTATCTTTACGGCATTACTCGTAAAATATGCGTTTACATTTCATTGCCATTGGCGGAAGTGCCATGCACAACCTGGCCATCACCCTTCACAAAAAAGGATACACCATCTCCGGATCGGACGATGAGATTTTTGAACCATCAAAAAGCAGGCTCGCAAAATATGGTCTGTTGCCCGAAACGCAAGGTTGGTATCCTGAAAAGATCCATGAAGGACTCGATGCCATCATTTTGGGCATGCACGCCCGTGCCGATAATCCCGAACTGCGGAAAGCAAGGGAACTGAACCTGAAAATATACTCATATCCTGAATTCCTTTTCGAGCAGACTAAAAACAAGACCAGGGTCGTGGTAGGCGGAAGCCATGGTAAAACCACCATCACATCGATGATCATGCACGTTCTGAAAGAGAACCACATGAAGTTCGATTACATGGTAGGCGCACAGATTGAGGGATTTGAAACCATGACTGACCTCACGGAAGAATCCAGTCTGGCCGTATTTGAGGGTGATGAATATCTGTCGTCGCCCGATGATCCACGGCCCAAGTTTCATCTGTACCATCCGCACATTGCAGTTCTTAGCGGAATTGCCTGGGACCATATCAATGTATTTCCAACCTTCGAAATTTATGTGGAGCAATTCAGGGAATTTGCCAGAAGGATTGAGCCCGGAGGAAAACTTTTTTACTATTCAGGAGATCTTGTCCTTCAGGAGATTGCCAAAGAAATGAACCACATAACCACAGAAGGATATAAAGAGCATTCCAGCATCACCGAAGACCAGGTCACTTACCTGAAATCAGGTAGCCGCGAAATCAGGCTCAAGGTTTTCGGAGACCACAACCTCCAGAATATATCCGCTGCCAAAAAAGTTTGTAACAGTCTGGGAATAAGCGATGACCAGTTCTATGCTGCCATAAAAAGCTTTTCGGGAGCAGCACGCAGGCTCGAATTGCTGTCGGAGAACTCAACGAGTGCGGTTTTCCGTGATTTTGCCCATTCCCCTTCCAAGCTGCTGGCGACCACCCGCGCAGTGAAGCAACAATACCCCGGACGAAAGTTGGTGGCTTGCATGGAATTACACACCTTCAGTTCCCTGAAGAAGGAGTTCCTGCCCCACTACAAAGGCTGTATGGAAGATGCAGACCTGGCTTTCGTTTATTTCAATCCACATACCGTTCAGCACAAGAAGCTCAAACCCATCACGACAGAAATGGTCTATGATGGTTTTGATAAATCCGGTCTAACCGTGACTACCGACTCAGATGCCCTTTTCAGCGAACTGGCCTCAATGGATTGGGGAAATGCCAACCTGTTGCTGATGAGTTCAGGCACCTTTGACGGTAAAGACCTTCCCGGATTTTCCCGAAAAATCACTGGAGATCCGGTAATATTTAAAAGAGGCGACTGGATCAAAAATCCTCAATCGGGGCTTTAATAATGGTTGTGAAACGCAAGCCCGAAGATTTACTGATCGCAAAAAACTCATGACTTCATTGATAATTTGCTGACGCAGGTTTCTGTAAAATTATTTTTTCTACATTGAGCCTTCTTTTTCACAAAGTTAAAGAGTCTGATAATTTATCATTGTAGTTTTCCAAAGATGAAAAATAGAACCAGTATCCAGGTAACCCTCCTTTTAATAATTCTCTTGACTGTCAACTCAATATCATTCGGTCAGCCTAAGAGTGTGACCGATGAGGAAGTTAGAAGAATTCACGATAAGGCCCTGACGGTAGACACACATTGTGATACACCCATGAACATGGTCAGGGGCAACTTCGATATCGGCAAAAAACAGACTACTGGTAAAGTCGATCTTGTGAAGATGAAAGAGGGAGGCCTTGACGCCATGTTTTTTGCCGCCTTTGTGGGGCAGAGGCCACGAACCATTGAAAATTACCAGGAAGCATATCAGACTGTACACCAGATGATTGATACCATTTATTCACAGGTGGAACGAAACCAGCAATTGGCGTCGGTCGCACTGACAGCGGAGGATGCCTCAATCATCAGCAAACAAGGAAAGAGAGCGGTTTACATAGGCATTGAAAATGGATTCGCCCTAGCAAAGGATATCAAGCGGGTGGAAGAGTTTTACAACAAGGGAGCCCGTTACATTACCCTGAGCCATTCATACCATAATGATATCTGTGATTCATCGACCGACAGGGCCAAGCCTGAGCACAACGGGCTGAGTGCATTTGGCAAAGAAGTGGTCAGGGAGATGAACCGTCTCGGTATGATGGTTGATGTTTCCCATATCTCAGACAAGGCTTTCTTCGATGTCATCAAAGAATCCAAGGCACCCGTTATCGGTTCACACAGCAGTGTCAGGGCACTGGCCAATAACGACCGTAACATGACCGACGAGATGATCAGGGCATTGGCAAAAAACGGTGGGGTAATCCAGATCTGTCTGCTTTCCGACTATGTGAAAGATCCGGATACCACAACGGTCAGATACAAAAAAGACCAGGAGATGCGAGCCATCTATAATGAAAAATGGGGCACCATGAATGAGGAAGAAAAGGCGGAATTCAGGAAGCAGTGGACCGAAATCAGGGAAAAGTATCCCCGTACTTCGGCCAATGTCAGCGATCTGGTCAACCATATCGATCATGTCGTAAAGCTGGTAGGCGTTGATTTCGTGGGCATTGGCAGCGATTTCGATGGTGGTGGCGGATTATCAGGCTGTAACGATGTATCTGAATTCCCTAACATCACAAGGGAAATGCTCAGACGCGGATATTCAGAAGAGGACATCCTGAAAGTTTGGGGCGGAAATTTCTTCCGGGTATTCAGGCAAGTGGAAAAGTACGCCGAAACTGCCCATAATTAGGTTGAGAGGAATGGCTTGACAGCCA
>JACDJC010003665.1_pt1 | contig 10985 bp, 10 predicted proteins | sample 7454191 | NCBI WGS metagenome assembly JACDJC01 (sample SAMN14253291, study PRJNA609438) | sludge metagenome | isolation source: sludge after 25d culture with pyrite and EDTA | collected 2018-12-20
AAACTGTTCACCTGTCTCATGGTTTCTCCTGATCGTGGTGCTTGGCGGCTCACGCTTGGGAGTTCCCATGAGATTCCCGGACTTGTCAAACTGCTAATGCCTCCCCAGCAGAGCTGGGGGATCTCCTATGTTTGTTTAGACAACGAAGCCAAGCTGGCACTGATCCTCGACGAGGTGCTCAGTGTGGCACTGGAACGCCTCCAGGAGGGTGCTGCCGCTGATGCCGACCTGCTGGCCCAAGGCGAGGCGATGGCTTATGCCGATGTGCTCGACCGCGCCGAGGAGATGGCCGAAGTGGTGGAGTATGATCTCAACAGCCTGGGCCTGGATGGCCAGCGCATGGAGACCCGACCAACCCCGCCGAAGGGCGGCTGACGTGATCTGCTGCACCCTTGATCACCGAATATGGCGACCGGCTGATCTGGTGCTCGATGCCTTGCCGCCGCCACCCTTCAAAACTGAAATGGCCTTTCCATTTTCGGTCCCGTCACTTCCGGTCTAAACCCGCCACTTCCCGTAATTATCTCACCCTTTGGGGTATATTTATCTCAGGTCGTACCACCGTGGCTGAATCAGGTGGGTAATCAGGAACCTTATTGCACGAACTGTTAAACAAACTTTACGGTCCGTTAAATCCCCCAGCCAATTCAGATCCGGCATCTCTATATCCGACTGTTTTTCTTGGTTATTTTATAATTGGCATGCACCGTGCTGATATTTTAAGCAAAAAGGAGCATGGATCATGAAACAGATCACCAAACAATTGACCGAATTGCCGTCCCCAATGGAGAAGGACGATAAGCGGAAGATCAAGCGCCGTGGGCTATTGAGCGAGCAAGCACTGGCACGGGAAAACCGTGAATATGCAGCCACGGCGGGAATAAGCAAAAACTGCCAAAGTGGGGGATTTGCCCCGGCCTTTTATGACAGCCAGTCGGATTCCAGTGTGATTTCCCGATATGCCGATGGCAGTCCGGCGCCCATCCATATCCTGGATGGCGTGCCCGTCGAGTGGGTTTCTGACTATGACGCGGAGGGCCATGTGATCGCCCTGCGTCCCGGAGTAATATCCGGTTTCCTGCGGGCTGGACGTTTCTACACCCGAGACCAGGTGGCGAAAGCCGGCTGATCAGTTCCCAGGACTCAAGACCTGGGGCACATCGCCAACTTCTTCAACACGTGTGCCGTGGCTACCATGGCAAATGTCGCCGTCACTGTCATGGCCGAACCAAAACCGCCGCAGTGCAGGCCGGCCCCGCCCCCTCCTTCCGGTTTTATGCTGCACACCTCCCCTCTACCATCCGGGTAGACCTGCTGCTCATCCGAGTAGACACAGGGAATATCAAAGCGACGCTGGGGGTTCTTTGGAAAGCTGTACTCCTTGCGCAACAGCTTTCGGGTCTTCGCCAGCAACGGATCATGCTGGGTTTTGTAAAGATCAGTCAGGCGGATCTTCAGCGGGTCGGTCTGGCCGCCTGCTCCACCGACCGTGATGATGCGGATCTTGTTGCGGCGACAGTGGGCAATCAGCGCCGCCTTGGTTTTGAAGGCATCGATGCAGTCCACCAGGTAGTCATACTGGTGGCCGACCAGCCGCTCCAGATTGTCCACCTCGACAAACTCCTCCCAGGTGATGATCCTGCATTGCGGATTGATCCCCTGGATACGCTCAGCCATGGCATCCACCTTGGGGCGGCCAAACTGCCCCTCCAGGGCATGAATCTGCCGGTTGACATTGGACTCCGCCACATTGTCCAGATCGATCAGGGTAAGCGTTCCGACCCCGCTGCGGGCCAGCGCCTCCGCCACCCAGGAGCCGACCCCGCCGATACCCAGGACACCAACATGGGCCCGGGCAAAGCTATTGAGTCCCGCATCGCCATACAACCGGGCGATACCACCAAATCGTCTTGTGTAATCCATCGTGCCGTCTTCACATCCCAGATGCCTTGCAGGGGGATATTCTAAGTGGCCGAACTCAATATCCCAACAACCGATTGACCCGGTCGCATGCGCTAAGCTATGGTAAATATACCGATCGGTATATTTTTACAGTATATGGAAACCAAAGGCGAACGCACCCGACAGCTGATTATTGATAAATCACTTCAACTTTTCTCTGTAAAGGGTTATCACAACACATCTATCAATAATATATTGGCGGCGACCCATCTCACCAAGGGCGGACTCTATGGCCACTTCGAGAGTAAGGAGGCGATCTGGTACGCCATCTATGATGAGGCGGTAACACGCTGGCGTCAGGTGGTATTTGCAGGGGTCCAGGAGATCACTGATCCACTGCGCCGGATCGAAAAGGTGATCGCAAACGATCTGCTGAACTATCTGGGCAAGGATATTTTCGAGGGGGGCTGTTTCTTCCTCAACACCCTGATGGAGCTCTCCGGCCAGTCTCCCGAAATGAGCCGCCATATGCTGCGCGGTTTCATCCGCTTCTCCAAGCTGTTGCAGCAGTGGCTGGTGGAGGCGGAGGAGCGGAGATTGATCCGGCCCGGCCTGAACCATCGCGAGATTGCCAATTTTATCTTCATCTCCCTGAACGGCGCCGCCGCCCTCTACGCCGTTACCCGGGACCTGACAATACTGAAACAGACGACCTCGCAGTTGCACCACTATGTGCAACAGCTGAAAGCCTGAAGCCGAAATCGGTATGGCGACGAACCGTAAACAAAATATATCGAGACAATCTGAAATCCACCCAGAGGTTCCAGCGGTACAGGGTTGTGCCGCCATTTACGCAGACATTCACTGACAGGATACAGACATGAGTCGACATCTGGATCGCATCAGGATTTTCCAGCGCGCACTGGTCAGCCAGGGGTTGGGCGCCGCCCTGCTCTTCTATTCGCGGGATATCTTCTACTATACCGGCATCGCCCAGCCGGCCTTTCTCGCCGTCTTTCCGGACGATTACCGGCTGTTCGTGCGCAGCGGCTATCCCTATGCGGTACAGACCGCCGGCATCGAGGCTTCTCACATCAGCGAAGAGCGGCGTCTCGACTTCATCTATCAGGAGTACTTCTCCTATCTCTGGAACAAGCGCCTGGGCATTGAACTGGATCTGCTGCCGGCCAACAACTACCTGGCCTACCAGAAGCTGTTCCAGGGCTTCGAACTGCAGGATGTATCACCGCTGATGCTGAAACAGCGGGCGGTCAAGACCCCCTATGAGATCGAGCAGGTCCGTCGCGCCTGCCGGGTGGTCGAGGCGGGACAGCAGGCGATCGTGCAGGGATTGCGGCCCGGCATCAGCGAACTGGAACTCTCCGCCATGATCGAGAACAGCCACCGCCTGGCCGGGCATGAAGGGGGAATCTTCCTGCGCCATCCCGATCTGCCGCTGGGCATGGGACCGCTCAGCTCGGGAGATAACCTGGGCGACTTCACCGGTATTGTCTATTCCGTCTCCGGGGTGGGCCTGAGTGCCGCCCTGCCCATCGGTCCCTCCAACCGGATTATCGATGACGGCGACCCGGTGGTGGTGGACATTCCGAGCATGGTCAACGGTTATCATGCCGATCAATCCCGCACCTACGTGGCCGGCCGCGCCACGCCTCGACTGAAAGGGCTGTATGCCGACCTGCGCGAGATCTCCGACTATGTGATCGACGCGATCCGACCCGGCATGGGCTGCGACCAGGTCTACGACCTGGCGATGAAAAAGGCGGCCGAGATGCGGGTCGAAGAGCAATTCCTCCGCTTTACCGGAGACAGCCGCTGCCGCCTGATCGGCCACGGCGTCGGTATCGAGGTGAATGAACCACCGGTGCTGATTGCCAACAACCGGGCAACCATTCCGGACAGCTGCGTCCTGGCCATCGAGATGCACATGCTGGACAAGCGCGTCGGGGTGGTCAAAATAGAGGATACCGTGCTGATCAGCAGTACCGGCAATGAGATTTTGACCAAGGCATCGCGGAACCTGATCGAGACTGCGGCCGCCAGCTGAGCCAGGAGCAGAGATGACAAAAGAGCGGATTGCGCTGGTGGGTGCCGGTGCGGCGGGCAGCGCACTGATACTGGCACTGCACCAGGCCGGGTACCCTGTCTCCGGCGTGGCCAGTCGCACCCTGGAGTCGGCACAACGCTGCGCTGCATTGATCGGCAACCCGCCCGCCACCAGCGACCCGGCACCCGCCGTGGTCGGCGCCGATATCATCATCCTCGCCACGCCGGATGGCCAGATTGAACCGGCCTGCCGTGCCATTGCCGATCAGGGCGTGATCCGGCCCGGCCAGCTGTTTCTCCATTTGAGCGGGGCACTCACCTCCAGCGCCCTCGATTCAGCACAGCACAAAGGGGCCGATGTGCTCTCGCTGCATCCGATCCAGGCGCTGGCCGATCCGGTAAAAGGGGCGGAACTGCTGAACGGCACCTGGTTCTGCCTGGAGGGAACCGCATCGGCCATCACCCGCACCGAATCCCTGGTCAAGGCGATGCAGGGCGAAATCCTCATCGTCCCGGCGGAGAAGAAGGCGCTCTATCATGCCGCTCTCTGTGTCGCCGCCAACTACCTGGTCACCATCGAGTCCATTGCCGTCATCCTGCTGGAGCAGATCGGCATCGAGCGGCAGACCGGCCTGCAGGCGATACTGCCGCTGATTGCCGGCAGCGTGGAAAATCTCGCCCACTCCGGGCTGCCCGCCGCACTGACCGGGCCTGTCAGTCGGGGTGACACCACCACCATTGCCCGGCATATCGACAGCCTGAGGGAGGCTCCGCCCACCTATCAGGCCCTCTATCGCATGCTGGGAAAAGAGACCGTGGAACTGGCCCTGGCGAAAGGTGGCCTGGAGCCGGAGCAGGCCGAGCAGATCCGGCTGCTGCTCACCCCGCAGCCACCGGATGCCTGTCTAATTAGTTGAATAGCGGCTGAATTCTTGAACGCAGTGTCTGGCAGTCAGGACCTTTTGGCGTGAATGGACACAAACAAAACAGCACCGCAAGCCGCCAATTCCCTGACCCGGAAAGCAGCAGCTGCCAACGCTACACAGATCCCTGATTCATCATGAACAAGCGGTTACCAGGAGCATTATTTGCATACATTCGCGGCTGATTTTTTAATCAACCGTCAAAAACCCTCGAACGCGCTCTGGGTGCCGTTGACCCGGGACTCGTGAGTATTGCCCTCGCTGATGAAGGCCAGAAACGCCGCCTCATCCAGTGGCTGGCACAGCATGTACCCCTGGAAACAGTGACAGCCGCGTTTTTGCAGAAAATCGAACTCACGACTGTTCTCGACCCCTTCCGCCACCACCGTCAGACCGAGCTTGGAGGCCATGGTGATGATCGCCTCCACAATACTCACCGTTTCCGGATCACTGATGATGTCATTGACAAAGGAGCGGTCGATCTTGATCTCATCCAGCGGCAGCCGCTTCAGATAGGCCATGGAGGAGTAGCCGGTGCCGAAATCGTCAATTGAGAAGCGCACACCCAGGCGTTTCAGATCGACCATTTTCGCCATCACTTCATCCAGATTGGTCACCAGCATATTCTCGGTCAGTTCCAGGGTCAGGCGCATCGGATTGGCACCGCAGCTCTTCAGGAAGTGTGATACCTGCATCGCAAAATCAGCCTGCTGAAACTGCTGGAGACTGATATTCACCGAAAGATGGATCGGCCCCGCCTCGGCGTACTCATCCCCCAGTCGGCGCAGGAGTTGGCAGGCGGTCTCCAGCACCCGGTTGCCAAGCGAGGTAATAATACCGATGTGTTCCGCCACCGGGATAAATTCTCCCGGCATGATCAGGCCGCGGGTTGGGTGTTCCCAGCGCAACAGCGCCTCGGCACCCAGGATGTTGCCATGGAAATCGTGCTTGGGCTGCCAGAGGATCTTCAGTTCGTCCCGTTCCAGCGCCTGTCGCAGGTCATTCTGCATCTGCAGTTGATCCTCGGAATACTTGCGCATGCTGGGCAGGAAGAAGCGCACCGTGTTGCGCCCCGCCTCCTTGGCCCGATACATGGCCGTATCCGCCTGCATCAGCACATCATCCGCCGTCTCGCCATCCTGCGGGAACAGGGAGACGCCGATACTGGTGGTGGTGTAGAGGCGGTGACCCTGCACCGCATAGGGTTCAGCGAGCGCCGCCAATACCTTGTTTGCAGCAATATCCACCTGGTGAGTGAATTCATCCAACGGGGCACACTCCTCCGCCAGCAGCAGCACAAACTCATCGCCGCCCAGGCGTGCTGCAGTATCCTCCCTGCGCAGACAGTAAGTGAGCCGTCTCGCCACCTGTTGTAGCAAGGCATCACCGATGGGATGACCGAGTGTATCGTTGATGGTCTTGAAGTTATCCAGATCCAGAAACAGCAGCGCGCCGATGCGTTCGTGACGCCGGCAGCGGGCCAGCATCTGGTTAAGACGATCCAGCAGAAGGCGCCGATTGGGCAGGTCGGTCAGGGAGTCATAGGTCGCCTGGTACTCCACCAGTTCCTGGGCCTGTCGCTGCTTGGTCACATCCCGAAAGCTCCAGACCCTGCCGACGATTTTGCCTTCGATCTGCTGTGGGTGGGAGCGGCTTTCAAAGATCCTGCCATCGGTAAACCGCAGGATATCCCGGGTCACCTCGCCGGTATGCGTCAGTTGCTCCCTGATACGCTGAATGAACTGCTCCCCATTTTCCATCAACGGCGCGGTAAAGGCGTGCAGCCAGCCCTCTCTGTCCGCCCGGTCAAGTGATTGGGGTATATCCCACAGGGTTACGAATTTGGTGTTATAGATCACCACACCCAGATCATTGTCCAGCACCAGGATGCCATCCGTGGTGGAGTTGAGGGTCGCCTTCAGTAGCGAGATGGTCTCTCGCAACTGCGGCTCATCCGCCTCTCTGCTGGAAGAGAGCGGCCAGAGTCCCTCTGCATTGATCAGCGGCCGGGCATGCGCCGGAGCATCCAGTGCACGGGATTCCGAACCGGCAATCAGGGCATCCAGTTCATCCATTCGGCTGCCCAGGATCTCCAGTTCGCTCTGGAGATCCGGCTCAACCCCGCCGTCATCTGTCCTATCCAATTCAGACACGCGCCACCCTCATCTGACAGATTTGGTCAGACCCTCCGATCCCTGAGCTTCATTCACACCATGGAAACATGCCAAGCCATTGACTTCACTACGGGAAATCAACGGTCGGCCAATTTGTTCCTTTACCTACCCGGGAAATTTAGGTCGCTATTCCGCCCTCTGTATCGTATTCGGTTATTGTTTGACCTGCGAAAAGATCAATATTGTTGTTATGCCTGTTTTTCGGGAGCAATAAACCCAATACACTCTATGGCCAGCACAGCGTGGAATCAATCCGCATCCCGCCAGTGGTGGCAATATCCCGACAAGCCAGGTTTCCTATGCGTCTCCCCGACCCTCTTCATCAGCTAATCGGCAATCGACTGGATCGGGAGTTGAACCGGGCAAGCCGCTGCCATCCCCTCAATGGGTATCTGCCGCAGCACACTACCGCCCCCCTGTTCATCAAGCGCGAGGATGAGCTCAACGCCAATACGGTGGGCACAAAGCATCGCAAATACCTCAGCCTGCTGCCCGCCCTGGAGCATAGCGGCTATGACCGGATAATCTTGATAGGCAGCGCACATTCCAATAACGTGCTTGGCCTTGCCCAACTCCTCAGAAGCCGCAACCTTGATGTCGCCGCTTATATAAAAGCACCGGGAGACAAGGTGTTAAACGGCAACCACCTGCTCCTTAACCTACTGCTGCCGGGCCGGCGGCTGCGCTATATCAGTCATCCGGAGTGGCCCCAGGTGGAACAGATTGCCGCACAGGAGATAACCCGGCTGGCCCAGGCGGGTCTGGCGGCCACAGTTATCCCGGAAGGCGGCTATAGCGAGGCGGTATTGCCCGGCATCCTCACCCTGGCAGCCGATCTGCAACGCAACTGCGCAGAGCTGGGGGTGGAATTCCGGGATATCTGGACCGACAGCGGCACCGGCGTCAGCGCCATCGGCCTGCTGCTGGGCATGCGGCTGCTCGGCATGACCCTACCCCGCGTGCACATCACCCAGATTGCCGGTGACCCGGAGGAGTTCCAGCAGCGTTACCGGCAGTTTGAGATCTGGCTGGAACAGCTGACCGGGAAAGCCTTGCCGGAAGCGCGCCCCACAATCCGCTTTATCCGGCCGGCCACCGCGGTCTCCTACGGCGGCATCAACAAGACCATCCTGCACGAGAGCTGGCGTATTGCCCGTGAGACAGGTCTGCTGATGGATCCCGTCTATTCGGTCAAGCACCTCTACAGCGTGAAATGTGAAATGGAACGACAGCCGCCGAAAGGTCCGCAACTGATCCTCTACAACGGCGGCACTCTCGGTATGATGGGATTCCAATCATGGCTTGCATCTCATCAACCGATCGTGTAGAAATAACCATCTGTCAAAAAACCGGAAACGGAAAAATAACCGACAACACATGAAAATTCATTCGCTGATGGTAGTGGTATCTCTAGTAGTGGTAGTCGTACAGCGACTGCGCGGAGAGACTATCGGCTAGCGTTTTTACCCCAAACCCGAAAAAACCTCCGCATCGAAAGATCCGGGGGTTTTTTTTTGCCCAGGGACGGGCCCAGCCTTTGAAACGGGAGCAGACTGAGCAATGAATGGCGCGGAATATATTGTTGAAAAGTTGATGTCCGAAGGGGTCGACACCCTGTTCGGCTACCCCGGTGGCTGCATCATGCCGCTCTATGACGCCCTACTGGAGAGTCCGATCCGGCACATCCTCTGCCGTCATGAACAGGGCACCGCCTTCGCCGCCAACGGTTATGCCCGTGCCAGCGGAAGGACCGGTGTCTGTCTTGCTACCTCAGGGCCTGGCGCCACCAACCTGATGACCGGCCTGGCGGATGCCTACATGGACTCCGTGCCGATGGTGGCGATCACCGGACAGGTCCCCACGCCGATGATCGGCACGGACGCCTTTCAGGAGATCGATGTACTCGGCATGAGCCTGCCGATCACCAAGCAGAGTTTCCTGGTTCAGGATATCCATCAACTGCCGGAGACTCTCGACCAGGCATTCCAGATTGCGCGTACAGGTCGACCGGGCCCGGTGCTGGTCGACCTGCCGAAGAATATCCAGCTGGCGCAGCTGCCGGACGACATCCTGCCCCGGCCCAACCTTGAAGAGACCACTCCCGCGGCCAAGCAGGGTGTCCTGCGACAGGCGATCGAGCTGCTCAGGGAGAGTCGGAAACCGATCATTTATGGTGGCGGGGGGATCCTGCTGGGGGATGCCATCGCCCCGTTCCGGCAGTTCGTTGAAACGACCGGCATCCCCACCGTGTTCAGTCTGAAGGGGCTGGGCGCACTGCCGGGCGACCATCCGCTCAACATGGGCATGCTGGGGATGCACGGCTCGCTGGCAGCCAACCACGCCGTTCAGGAAGCCGACCTGCTGATCGCTGTCGGCGTTCGTTTTGATGACCGGGTGACCGGCAAGCTGGACCGTTTTGCCCCCCACGCCAGGGTGATTCATCTGGATATCGATCCAGCCGAGATCGGCAAGCTGCGACAGGCGAGCTGCGCCCTGGCGGGTGACATCCGGCACAGCCTGAAGGCGTTGACCATACACCTGAACCTGGCGGACTGGCGGTCACAGTGTCGGGAGCGGCTGGAGCGGGACGGTTTTGCCCTGCCGCCGCAGGCCGGTATCACCGGGCCCCATTTCATGCGGCAACTGTCCCGGATGACCCGGGGTGAAGCCATCATCAGCTGCGATGTGGGCCAGCACCAGATGTGGGTGGCACAGCATTACACCTTCGACCATCCCCGCAAGCATCTCACCAGCGGCGGACTCGGCGCCATGGGCTTTGGCCTGCCGGCGGCTATCGGCGCCCAACTGGCACACCCGCAAACGGCAGTCATCAATGTCGCGGGAGATGGCTCGTTCGTCATGAATGTACAAGAGCTGGCAACCATCAGCCGTTACCGGCTGCCGACCAAGATCATCATCCTGGACAACCAGGCACTGGGCATGGTCCGACAACAGCAGGCCGTCTGCTATGCGGGACGATTCAGCGAGATCGACCTCTCGGACAATCCGGACTTCTGCGCCATGGCCCGGGCCTTTGGCATTCCGGCCCAGACAATAGCGGATCCCGATGACATGGCTTATGCCATCAACAAACTGCTGGAGACACCGGGCCCTGCCCTGCTGCATGTCGCCATCGCAACCGAAGAGAGTGTCTGGCCGATGGTGAAGCCGGGCGATGCCAACGACCAAATGATTACAGGAGTCAACCCATGATATTCAGCCTGCATATTCAAGCCCGTTCCCATCCGGCCATGCTGGAGAAGATACTCCAGACCACCCGTGTGCGCGGTTTCGCCATCCGCGCCATGGATGTCAAAAGCAACGATGACGAGTGCCTGCTCAAGGTACATCTGACCGTCGAAAGCGAACGTCCGCAGGAACGATTGGTGGCCCAACTGCACAAGCTTGGCGGTATCCAGGAGCTGACCGCGCTACACGCAGTGGCCGATCCGGTAGCACCGGTTGCAAGGTCTGCACGGAACCTGTCGGTGATGTGCCCGGCCTGAGCACAGACAAGTCTGGCATTAAAAAGGCTCTGTCCCAGTTAACTGTTGCATGAGAAGTGGCCTTTTTGTCGGAGTGGATTTATCCGCGAAATTCCCGGCTGAGGCCACTCCTACCGCTACGCTTGGCTGCTGGAGAGGGTTTAACCTGTAGGAGGCCCGCCCCGGGCCGAATTCGCGGCGAGGCGCCGCGGCTACCGGGCGAATCGCCAAGCTAAGCCAAAACAAGATCAACAACTAATCGGGACATAGCCATTAAAAACACCGCCAACAGTGGCGTGCAAACCCTTAAACATGCAGAAGCCAGTCAGGTAAAAACCACCGTTCGTCCTGAGCTTGCCGAAGGAAGCTTGTCGAAGAACCGTTCATCCTGAGCTTGTCGAAGGACGTTTGTCGAAGAACCGTTCATCCTGAGCTTG
>JACDJC010003668.1_pt1 | contig 10980 bp, 17 predicted proteins | sample 7454191 | NCBI WGS metagenome assembly JACDJC01 (sample SAMN14253291, study PRJNA609438) | sludge metagenome | isolation source: sludge after 25d culture with pyrite and EDTA | collected 2018-12-20
ATGCTCACTGTTACGCTCCATCAACGTGTCTTCCGCGAGGCACAAGCAAGGCGCGGGGTCGTCGGGTTTGCCACCCTCGACGGCCCCGCGCAGCTACGTCAGGGGCTCGTCTCCGAGCGCCGTCCGCAGGTAGTCCATGAGGTCGTGCGCGTCCTTGCGCGAGAGCACCGCGTTGGGCATCCGGGTGTCGGTGCGCGCGTCGGTGTCGAACCACAGCGCGATGCGTCCGTCGCTCTCTCGGACCTTCACCTGGAGCGGGGTGGTGGTCGGGTGCACCACGATCCGGTAGGACGGGTCGACCGGCTCGGTGACGGTGAGGCCGACCGAGCGCAGCACCTCGACGGCTTGTGTCATCTTCTCCATGCCGCCCGACCAGTTGATCGCGAGCGTGTCGACCAGGTTCACGAGCTTGGTGGTGCGCTCGATCAGCTCGTCGGCGTCCATCTCGTCCTGGTGCTCGATCATCCACTCCGCGACAGCCTCGTCGTCGCCTCCCGACGCCTCGTAGAGGGCATCCATGCGCGCCTCCATCTCGGGCGACATGACGGCCTCCGTGAGCGACCCGTAGAACGCGATCGAGTCCGATTGCGAGTGCCACCAGATCGATGGCGGCTCGTCCGCGAACTCGGTCGCGATCCAGGCGTCCTCGCTCATTCCGAAGTGCTCGCACACCTGGACCCATCCGTGGTTGGCGCAGCACAGCGTGCCGCACCACTCGATGGGCGCGAACCAGCCCTCCTCGCGGAGGATCCCGAACGCGAGAGCGATCCTGTCGCGGTCGGTGAGCTCCACCTCCGAGTCAGGCAGTGCGTCGAGGCTCAGCTTCGTCATCGGCACGCTCCGGGCACCTTCCCATGTGGCTGTCGTTCAGTGATGGGACGACGGACCAGTGCCCGCAGTGCGGGCACCGGTACCGCTCGTCGTAGTCCTTTGCGAGCACGGGCTACGCGTTGACCCACACCAGGCCGAGCGCCTTGCACGTGCCGGGGCCGACGATGCCGTCAGCGTTGGTGCCGTGCCAGCCCTGCGCGAGCTGGAAGACGGACACGTCGTGCTTGACGTCGGCGGTGTAGTCATCGATCGGGATCTCGGTGCGCGCGTGCTTCGCGCGCAGAGCGAGGGTGACGTTCCAGACCGAGTCGCTGTTCATCTGGCCCAGACGCATCTTCGAGCGGTAGACCTTCTTGCCCTGGCGGTACGCGTACGTCGGCGTCGCGGTGGCCGGAGCGAGGTTGATGCGCCCGCTCGGCGTCCAGTCGATCCAGCCGAGGTAGCGCATGCCCCAGTGCGCCTTGAACCACGTGTAGGGCACGAGGTCGACGTGACCGAAGCGCAGCGCGTCGGTCGACCACACCATGCCGCCCTCGACCACGAAGACGCTGTGGCCGAACTCGCGGTGGTCCGGGATGTAGGGCTTGTCGAAGTACGCGATGCTGCCCGCGCGCGGAACACCCGCGTGCCGATGCGCGGCCGGGATCGAGTGCCACGCGTCGATCGCGCTGTCGGCCCACGCCGAGGCACCGACGCAGGACCGGACGAACTGCTGACAGTGGTTGCCCTGGCGGATCCAGGGCGCGGGGTGCAGGTGCTGGTACCGCGCGTAGGCGACGGCGGCGGAGTAGGTACGCATCAGGAGTCCACCCCGTCCTCGGCGCCGTCGGGGTCCGGGTCGTCCACGTCGGGCTCCGGGTCGTCCCCGCTGTCCTGCGGGTCGCCGAGGATGAACTCGGGGAAGTAGTCGGGAGCGGGACCTGGGTCCGGCTCCTCCTCGTCCGGGTTCGGCACGTCGTACGGGTCGGTCTCCTCGGGCAGCGGCTCGGAGCCGTCGCCGGAGGTGGCTGCGATGGCCTCCGGAGTGATCGTCGCGTGCACGACCTCGTCGGGATTGATCTCGTCGCTCATGGTCTTCCTCTCGTTGGCCGTGCGATCTCAGTCTTCTCCGGGCTGGGGGAGATCTCCTGCCGACGAAGACTCCTCTTCCATCTTCAACGCCAGGGCGATCACGCCGAACACGGCGGCGTCCAGGACGCTGTCGTGCACGGACTCGTTCTTCGGGTCGTTCATCCGTCCGTTCTCGCGCAACGACTTGATGCGCTCCAGCTTCCACTGGACCTCCATCAGCGCGACGAGCCACGCCGGTCGGCCGATGAGGTCGGCCGGTCCACGGAAGTTGGAGAACTCGTCGGAGTCCAGCGCGTAGTCCGCGCGCTTGCGCCGCGCGGTCTGCACCATGTCGATGAGCGCGCGCTCGAACCCGACGTTCGGGTCGAGCACCACGGCGGTCGGCGGGAGTGTGACGCCGAGCAGCGTCAGCGGCTGGTCGCCCTCGCTCATCCCGCGCCACGCCTCGCGCGTCGTGTAAACGCGCGGGCGCATGTCCTCGGACTGCTTGTACGGATCCGGCATCGGCTGGATGCTCGACGCCTCGGTCATGCCGCGCTCCGGTCGAGGTTGCGGAGCTTGGCCTGCGAGCGCAGGTACTCGTGCGAAACCGGAATACCGAGCTCGGTGCAGTCTGCTTCGAGCTCGCGCCAGCTCGCTCCTTGCGCGCGTCGTTCCTGGAGCCAGTCGCCCGCGTCCATGCCGAGCACGGTCGAGAGCGCGACCCAGAGGGTCTCGCGGTACGTCGTCACATCAGCCCCTTGCTTGTCGCCCACTGGCGGACCGCCGAAGCGGCCTTCTTGTTGGACCGGACGTGCGGTGCCTTCGACCACTTCTCCACCTGCGCCCAGAGGCTCTCGTCCGAGTCGTCCACCGGGATGGGTGCGGGCGTCGGGATGGGGACCGGGTCGGGCACGGGAGCAGGAACAGGAGCGGGCGCGGTGATCGGGACGAACGCGGTCACGTCGCCGTCCTCGAACATCAGCCGCGCGAGCAGGTCGAAGGACATGTAGAACCGGCCGTTGACGCCCCAGCTCTCGCCCCAGGAGTTGGTACCGCCGACGAGGTTCTTCGTGGTGTCGATCTCGTCCAGCACGACCTCGTGACCTCCGGCCACCGAGTCGTTCTTGCCGACCGAGAGCACGCCGGTCTTGGTGGGCGTGAAGAAGTTGTTGTACCAGTTCACGCCGATGATGACCGGACCCGTGGAGAGCGACTTGAGCGCATCGTCCAGGCTGAACGCGTGGGTGTAGCCGGAGATGAGCCCGCGCGCCGCGAGCGACTTCGCGACACCGATACCGGACGATCCCGTGTCGGTCGGCGGGTATTCGCCGTCGTAGTCATCGAGGCGCGTGGCCTCGGCGTAGACGGAGACGCAGAGCGCCTCGTCCAGAGTGAGCTTCTTCGGAGCGAGCGTGTCGTAGAACGGGTCCGACGCGAGAGCGCCGACCCCGGCGTTCGCGGTGCAGGAGCCGAGGTCGCCCTGGTCGAAGACCGGGACCCGGCGCTGCCATCGGACCGACTGGATCTCGACGCCGTCCACGTTGACGCGGTAGCGCTTGCTGCGCGGATCGTGCTGGACGATGCGACCGAGTGTGTACTCGCGCTTGGCAGCCATGCCGACAACCCCTACCTGATCGTGCTGTCAGCATCTTGACAGCCCGACCGGAGGCTAGCCGGGTCGATCAGTCAGGGTCAAGCACCCCGGCGTCGCACTCACTCTGTGTCGCGCGACGGCGGACCCGGCCGCACTTCGAGCAGACCACCCGGTGCTTGCAAAGCCATGTGCTCCAACCAGATCCGTCGATCCGGCTGTATGAGACGTAGCCGCAGGGACGGCTCAGGAAGAAGCTGTCCGTGTTCAGCGGGATGGTGACGACCCAGTCGTGCTCGCGACCGACCTTGCCCTTGCACCAGCGCGCGCGGTCCTTGCGGCCGGGCGGCTTGGGAGGGTGCACGGGATCGGTGCGGCGCAGTGCGCTGATGGGCGGTCCGACGTTGTACCACTTCACCATGCGGCGAACGTACTACTGCTGGAGCCCCCGATGGGAGTTGCACCCATGTCCGCGATTTTAGAGATCGCTTCACCACTCAGGCGGGGGCCTGGCGCTCGGGTGCGTCCACCCGAGCTAAGAGCACGCACGTCTGTGCGCTCTCGCCCCGCCGAGAGGACTCGAACCTCTAACGACCGCGCTCTAGAGGCGCGCGCTCTGACCATTGAGCTACGGCGGGATGGTGCCCCGGGAAGGTCTCGGGCCTTCCTCCTCGCCCGAAGGCGAGTACGTCCACGACGCGGGGCCTGACCTTACACGGGGACCTTCTCTCGGCCTGCCAGCGGGAGCGACGAGCAGAGAGCCTTGGACGCCGCGACCGGTGCGAGCGCGATGGCCGTGGCCTCGCCGTCGACATCCGGCTCGTGCCAGATGGACACCTCGACGCCGAGACCGATGGCGGTCTGCGCGAGGGCGAGGAGTGCGGTCTCATCGGGGACGTTCACGACGACGAGGAACTGCGAATCCCGGTGCCACGCATGGGCTACGGCGGGATGCTCATCTGCGAACGAGAAGGCGGCGTGGACGGACTGAGCCATCTGGAGGCCGACCGGGAGATCTGCTCGAACCGCCACGTAGAGGCGGGAGCTGTCGTGCGACTGGGTGTGGTGGGCGGAGCCCTAGGTGTGCGTCATGGGGATACCTTGGACCGATCAATGGACCGGTGTCAAGCCTCCATCTCCAAGACGCGGAGAGAGACTCGACGGAGCAGATCGGTACCCGTGACGCGGTTGTTGATGGTGACGGAGAGCTGCGCCGGATCGACGTTGAAGTGCGACGCGAGCATCTTCGTGAGCGCCTCCTCCGAGGCCGCGTAGAGGGTCTCAGGGATCGTGTCGAGCAGCACGTGCCCGATCATCCCGAGAGCGATCGAGATGGCCTTCCAGTCGATCTCGTCGTCGTCGTCGGCGAGCACCGCCTGGATCTCGTCCTCGTCCAGCGTGGTCCACGGCGGGACGTCCTCGCGGTCGATGTTGGAGTAGAGCTCGTGCGCGATCGTGAGGAGCGCGAGGGCTCGGGGTGTGGCCTGCTCGGGGCTCAGCATGCTTCCTCATCCTCCGTCGTTGGCGTCGTTGCGGAGGCTACCTTCCGCCTGGCCGCTCCGACGCGAAGCCCGTAGGCGTGTCCGGCCTGCACGACGCTGCGCGGTGTCTCCCCCAACGACACGAGTACCCGGCACTCCGCGAGTACCGGGCACTGTTCGATGCACATGTCGACCGCTGCGCGCGTCTCAGCGGGGGATTCCGGGCTGGTCCACTTCCTCGACCACGTCTCCGGGTCGATGCCCTCCGGGGCGTTGCCGCACGTCGCGTCCTCGAAGGCAGGCGACAGCCACAGCCGGAACCAGGCGATGCTGATCCGGTGCTTCGACCGCTTGTAATGTGCGCGCACATGTGAAAGGTAGCGCCGGAGAGTGCCGATATGCTAACGCTCAGTGATCCATGTCGCCGATTATCGCGAACGTCACGGGGTGTGGATCACTGCCGTCGGCCGCGCACTCGAAGAAGGTGCGCTCGTCGCCCGAGCCCTCCTCGGTGCAGAGGTAGGTGTAGCGGAAGTCGGTCCGGTCGGAGAGCTGCCACCCCGCGCCCAAGCTGTCGGCGAAGCCGAAACGGTAAAAGGCTTGAGCCAGACCGTCTTTCTGGGTCGTCCACCCGTGGCACCACAGCGTCGGAGCCGGACCCTCGGCATCAAGCTCCGGGTCCGGCTCCCACTCCTGCCACACCGTCACGACGGCGTTGCGATCTCTCGCGCGACGGCCTCCGAGCTCTCGCAGATCGGATCGCGCTGCACGTGCGTCAGGCTCGTCCGGCAGGAGCACGCGCCCATCTCGTGCCGAGCGTGCGTGCTGGCGAGCAGGTTGGCGAGCGCTGCGGTGTCCTTCCTGCGGGCCTCGGAGAGCGCCTGCCAGGCCATCGTCACGACCTCGGTGTAGGAGAGCGGGCGCGGCACGCGCACCCGCCACTCCCCCACGGCGTCGGGACCGGACTCAGCGACCATCGCAGCGAGGATCTCTGACGGGCTCGGGTCAGTCATCGTGGTCCTCCCAGAAGAGCCCCAGGGCTCGTTCCATCTTCTCGATGCGCTTCGGCCGGTACTTGATACGCCAGTATGTCCACGTCGAGCCCGCAGCGACCGTCGACACGATGGCGAGGACGGCCAGGAACCTCACTGCTTGGAGGGCGCGACCACCGACGTGGCGGAAGCGCCGCACGGGGACGTGTAGACCGGCTGACCGGCCTCCACAGCCTTGGACACGACCTGCTGCCAGATCTGCATGCAGACGACCTGGGCCTCGGTACCGGTCACGCCGGAGACGGCAGCGGCGGCAGCCTTGATGCCGTCGGCCTCGATCTTGCGGCGCTCGGCCTCGATCGTCGCGGTCTTCTTCGCCTCGGTCGCGATGCGCGTCGCCTGCTGCTGGCTGGCGAACGCCGCGAGCGTGGTCGCGGTCCGCTCGTCGGGCTCGACCGATCGCATGTTGATGTCGACCACGTCGATGCCGTAGGTGTTGAGCTGATGCTGGAGCTGGTCCTTGATCTTGGCGCTCACCGTCGCGCGGTCGTTGATCGCGTCGAGGTTGGTGATGCTGGAGTAGACCACGCCGACAGCCTGGCGCAGGTTCTTCACGACGACGTCGTGGCTGATCTTCTCGTCGTCCCCGGTACGCACCTGGAGGTAGAGCGTCTTCGCCTTGGCGGAGTCGACCTGCCAGCGCGCGGCGACCTCGACGGTCATCTGCCCGGCATCGGCCGTGCGCGCGAGGATCTTCTCGTCGCCGGAGAGCTCGACGGTGACAGGGCGGGTCGGGTAGGTGTCGACCTCGACCCATGGCGCGACGAAGTGCACGCCGGGGGAGAGCGGCTCGCCGACCGTGCCGAAGGACACCGGCACGCCGACCTCGGTGGCGGAGACCTGCTTGAACGAGGTGAAGAAGAGCATCACGGCCATGATGACGGCCAGCACGCCGCCGACGAAGATCGCGCCGAAGCGCACGTCGGGGCTGGCCTTGGTCATGATCGCGGTCACCGCGCAGACGATGATCGCGATCAGGAGGATGCCGAGGATGAAGGTCCAGAACATGGTGCGGTCTACCTTTCGTCGTTGCGTCGTTGATGTCAGAGCACGCGTTTGGGTGTGTCGCCGTACTGATCGATGATCTCGTGCGCGAATGCGAGCAGATCGCGTACGCGCTGACCGGCCGGTTGCGCCTTGACCCACAGTTCCAGGTTCGATGGCCGGTTATCGTCTCGGATTCCGTTCTTGTGGTGCACGGTCTCAGTAGGCAGAAGATCGCGGCCAAGCATTCGTTGCATCACCAGCCGATGTTCCAGCACGTAGACGTTGTCGGCTAGGCGCAGCATGACGTATCCCCCAGTCGTCCGACGCCGCTCAGCACCAGGAGCACGACCACGATCTAGGCCCTCTTCCCCGTTACGTCGGTAGCGGTCGTAGTGCAGCGTGCACCAGCCACGACCCCCGTTCTGTCGCGGTCGGTCGCATCCTGGATGCCTGCAAGGAGTCCCAGCAGGCATCCAGGAACGTGCGGTCACAGCGTTATTGCCTGTGCGCCGCCAGCGACGGTAGTGCAGATCGCACCACCCACGTGCTACTTGCGGCCTCGAACAGTCTTCGATAGAGCAGGGTAGATCTCTCACGGGCATGCCAGAGATGCTACCGATTCTCCATCGTCATTCCCAGGGCCACTTTCCGACCATGCCACTTTCGATAGCGGGCAGCATGGCGAAGGCGTTGTCGGTCAGGCCGCCGAACGCCCAGCGGTTCTTGCCCGAGCCGATGTGGCCCGCGCGGTAGCCCGCGAGGTTCCACGTGTACAGCGGGATGTTCTCCGCGACGTAGCCCGAGTCGTGCGCCTGCTCGTCGGTGACGATGACGACACGGTCGTGGTTGCGGTACGTCGCGCGCACCGTCTGCCACGTGGCCGTGCCGCCCATGGACTTCACGTCCGTCGCCAGACGCAGGAGAGCGCCCGCCTTCGGCACGGCGAGCTCGCGGTGCGAGGTGCCGTACTGGATGAGCGTCGCGTTCTCGGCACGGAGCGCCAGCGCCGCGCAGAAGACGCCCGCCGCCTCGGCGCGGGTGAGCTTGCTGCCGCCGCTCACGGTGTCGTAGAACATCGAGCCCGAGCAGTCCCACAGGATCAGCGTGCTGCCCGAGAGACGCGGCACGTTGACCAGCGAGAGGTTGACCGCCTTCTCCAGCGCCGGAGCCCAGCGCAGGGACGGAGCGGCCTTGTACGCCGACAGGAAGCGCATCGGGAACATGCGCGACTTCGCGATGACCTCCGGGTCGGTGATCTTCGCGATGACCTGCTCGGCCACCTCGTCGGAGACCCCGGCCTCATCGAAGTTGCGCAGGTTGCGGATCAGCGCCATCACGCCCATCGACGGGATGATCGCCTCCCACGCAGCCTTGTCCATCGGTCCGTCGAGCCAGCCCGCGAGCGACTCCCACGTCATGCCCGCGCTGCCGAGGATCTCGGCCACGTCCGGGTTGGAGAGCAGCGCACGCCGGTCCGCGCTCGACCACTCCGCGAGCGCGGCGCGGTTGCGGAGCACGGTGAGCGACTCCGGGATGACGAGCTCGTCGCGGTTGTGCCGACGGTCGAGCGCGTACTTGAACAGGTCGCCCTGCCACGGACCGGACGGCGCCGGGTGCGTGAGGTCGAGGACGTCGCCGAAGCGGAAGCCCTTGCTCGCTCCGTCGTACTTGAGCAGCGCGCGCTCGTTGTACAGACGCTGCACCGCGTCGGCGACGCCACGCTTGACCGGCTTCGGGATGTTGCGCCCGTAGCGGCTGGTCCAGTACGCGAGCATCTCGCCCGGCTCGTCCGGGCGCTGGAGCGCGGCGGAGATGACGTAGCGCGAGCCGATGAGCTTGATGTCGAGCATCGCCTTCGCGGCCTCGGCCGCAGCGACCACCGACGCCGAGCGCATGTTCGCGCCCGTGCGCAGCCACTCGATGAACTTGCGCGTCCACTCCGGGTCGATGACGGCGACCGCGCGCACGAGGTCGCGGAAGCGTGCGTCGCGCTCGGTGGCACCCTCGTAGAAGGTGTCCTCGCCGACCATGTTGGAGACCGCGAGCATGAACAGCTCGGACTTGGCGTCACGCAGGTAGCCAGCACCGCCCTCGGCGGTGACGGTGGACGGAGTGCGCTCGGTGACGATCACACCCGTGGACGTGCGGCCCGTGGCCGTGTTGAACTTCGACATGGCGTCGCTTCCTCAACCCTTCGTGAAGGGGAGGGCACCCAGCAGGTGACGCCGAGATCCAAGTCGCCGTTACGGGGATGATTCACCACAAGAAGTACCCGCATGGCTTCGCACCGGCATCGATGCTGTGTGTCCTCCCGAGATCCTGGTGTCAGTGGCTTTCGCAGGGTTTGAACCTGCGGGCGCTTCTCAGAGCCCTCTATCCACAGAAGTAACCACTGGCGTCGCACCGGGAGGTGCAAGTCTGTGCTCTCCGAGGTCCAGGTCGTATGCGGGTTCAGAAAGCAGGCGTCTCTGCCGCCGAAGCGACCGACCCTCCTGCGGGCGGTTGAAGTATCCACACACTGCGCACCGGAGAGAGCGATTCAGTTGTGAGTGCTTCCGAGGTCTCGGCGCACGCGGTACGGGTTCATTTTCGCAGATGAAGTAGCCGCGAGCTTCGCACCGGAAGCGAGAGCCACTCTACTCGATTGGATCAATCTGTCAACACCGGTTTTCTCAGACCTGCTGGTTGGGTTCGTGGAACGCCACGGATCCGTTGTTCCGCACCGGGATCCAGTCCGTGGCTGTGATGATGACTCCGCGCTTGTTCCGGGTCACCATCCGGATCTCGGTGGGGATGCCGTCGTTGGTCCAGAGCATCGGTTCGCGCTGGTCGGTGTAGATGATGATGTGCCCGATCGAGTGCGGATCCACGCGCAGGAAGACACGGACCAGGAGCTCGTCCACGACATAGCCCTCGCGCGTCTCCAGACGGCGCATCGCGTCGAACTCGGCGTCGTACTCGATCGGGTTGTCGAGCAGCATGTCTTCGAGCTCGGCGATCTTCGCCAGATCCGGCCGCTTGTCCTTCATGCCGACTTCGCACCCCTCGACAGGATCGCGTCTGGCGGGACCACCCACCCACGCGTCTTCATGTCGCGCACCGTCTGCGCGCGCATCTCAGACATCATCCCAAGTCCTAGCGCGTACTCCACCTCGGGACGCTTGAGGAAGACGTACGGCTCGATGTTGAACAGCACGATCGTCGCCTTCGCGCCCGTCACGCTCCAGCGCGTGGACGTCGAGACGGTATGGACGTGGCTCTCCGAGCAGTGCTCGGCGCATCCCAGCCGCATGTAGTCCCGCGAGGTGACGACGACGTCGGTGCGCGTGAGATCGGACAACCACTCCATGAGCTCGGGCCGGTTGGCGTTGAGCTCCAGCAGGGGCAGCCTTCTACCGTTTGACGACGGCCGCGTCCAGATCCTCCCCAGAACATCCACGACCCCGGCGAGGTAGGCCAGGTCCGTCTCGGGGATCATTGCGATAGCACGTCGACTGTGGGCCACCAGTGGTGGCACCGCTGGCAGTTCCGGTGGAAGTGCTCGCGCATCACATCGCTGCCCAGATCGCTGGCGTAATCGCGGCAGCGCTGGTGCTCGCCCCGGTAGACGCTCGTCGGCTCTTGGTATGTGATCCGCACATCGTTGCTGCCACACTTCGGGCAGGGGAGATCAGGAACCTTCGTCGTCTCGTCGCTCATCGTCTGCACCACCGTCGTCCTGTGAACGTGCCTACCCAGAAGCGGAAGCCCTGGGGGTCCTGCACAAGGTAGACCTGCTGCCCGCAGGTCTCACACTTCATAGGTCGGCTCCGGCCCGAGAGCTTCCAGGATCTCGCTCACCGGAACAGCGCCCTCGCGCAGCGGGGTACCGGCGTACGTCATCGGCGGACGCACGTGCGACAGCGCGACCAGGCGCGTGCGCGCGATGAGCTCCTCGGTCGCGAACAGCCGCCCCTGCGTCTGCGCGAGCTGCTGCAAGACCTCG
>JACDJC010003670.1_pt1 | contig 10979 bp, 6 predicted proteins | sample 7454191 | NCBI WGS metagenome assembly JACDJC01 (sample SAMN14253291, study PRJNA609438) | sludge metagenome | isolation source: sludge after 25d culture with pyrite and EDTA | collected 2018-12-20
CAACCAGTATTGTGGAAACAACTATGGAGATTCCACATTATAAATCCCGCAATCTTCACTATGATTTTCAGGCACATGATTGATTTTTAAAAAGCTGGCATTGCTCAAACGATCAGTCTTCAAAACTCTGATCTTAAAGAATCCTTTAGCGGTCAAGAGCACGTCACTGAGTAGTGCTTTCTGGGTATCGTGACGGCAAAAATGATAGACTTGACAAAACCAGTCGTTTCTCATACAGGAGTATTTATGAAGAATTGGCTTAAATCTATCTCTCTGGCTGCTCTAGCAACGCTTTTCTGGGCCGTTATAGGTTTTGCGGTGACAGAAGTCAGGTATTCTGAAGTTGAAAGTCAAATTGCCAACTCCGCAAGAATGATCGCGGAAAACACTGCAAAGACCACATTAATCGGCCACTTTCATCGGGATTCGTTTTATGAAGCTGTTATGCAGAATGACAACGATTTCACCAATCACTACCTAATGGAGATGCTGGCCAGTAATATGCATATCAAAGGTGTTGCTGTTTTTTATAATGATGAGGTTTTTGCGTCTGCTGGTGAGAAGTTTGAAATTGCCGTCACGCCTACTGTTGAAGGAGGAGACTACTCGGAGATCTTCTCAGTGGGCAAGGATCTTTTTGCAATTTCTGCCTTCACCAACAACGCTGGTTCAGAGAGCTCAAAGGATGGGTATGTCATTCTGAAGCTAGATCTCGAGGGAATTCTGAGTCTGCTTACAACAGAAGGATACAGCTTGAATAGCGAGAAGGGGAGTCTGCTATTAGCAGGAGTCTCAGTTTCTCTTGAGCGCAGATGGCTACCGGCTAACTATGCCGCAATCGCTTTCGTCTTTCTTCTGACATTCGCCTTCACCGCTACTATACAGCGAATGGCTGGCAAGGAGTTTCTTGTCAGAAGGAACAGAGAAATGTCCCTGCTTCTGGATAAGATTCCGACACTGATCTGGTACTTCAGAGATCAGGAGACTTTCGGAATCGTCAATGAGTCGTTTGCAGAGTTTTTTGGCAGGCACCCGGAGGAGATTGAAGGAAAGAATGTCTATGAGATTCTCACGGAAGAGGAAGCAGGAAATTGTGTTGAAAGCAACAAGGAAGTTTTCGCTCGAAAAGAGAAAGTTGCTTTTGAGCAGAATTCAGAGAACTCGATTGGAGAGCTAAGAATCCTGGAGATTACGAAGACGCCGGATATCGATGAGTTCGGAAATATAGAGTCTGTTGTCTGCTCTGCAAACGATGTCACAGAGGAAAGAAAGGCTCTTAGCAAGATCAAGCTCATCCAATTTGGGCTGGATAACGCGAACGATGAGGCCTACTGGATTGCACCTGACGGCACTATACTGTATGCAAACAGGGCGGCCTGTAAGAATCTTGGATACACAAAGGATGAGATTTCCGGACTGAAGGTAAATGATCTCGATAAATCGATGGAGGCAATGGATAGAAGAGTAAGCTGGGAAAGGCTTAAGTCAAAAGGAAGGGATACATTTGAAGCCTATCATGTGAGAAAGGACGGCTCTGTCTTTCCCGTCGAGATTAACAGGAATTATTTCAGGTACGATGAAAGCGAATACGAATTTACTTTTGCCCGAGATATATCTGAACGCATGAGAAATCTGGAGATTCTTGAGAGAGATAGGTTCAGAATAGAACGGCTTCACGACGCAGCTCTCAATCTGGAAAGATGCGGAACCCTCCAGGATGTATACGACTCTGTGATTGAAGCAGCTACTGAGATCCTTGAATTTGATATATGCTTCATCTGTGTCAACGAAGAGGATAATCTAGTAATCAAGGCATCTTCCAACCTAAATCCGCGAGACCCAATTGTAATGCCGAAAGATGTTGGAATTGTCGGGAAGACTTTCAGAGAGAAGAAGCCTTACATGATCGATGATATCCAGGAGTTCCCCGGCACTCTCAAATCAAACGACATCTACCGTGCCGGCCTAAGCGTTCCGGTTGGAGATGTTGGAGTCTTTCAGGCGATGTCCGCGAATAGGTCGAAGTTTGGCCAACAGGAGCTAAGACTGACTGAACTTCTTATGTCTCACGTCCGCGAAGCGATCGTGAGAATCGAGACCGAGAAGCGTATGAATTACATGTCTCTTCACGACGGGCTTACTGATTTGTACAACAGGTTCTATTTCGAGGAAGAACTCATCAGGTTGGAAGGATCGAGATTCTATCCTATTTCAATCGTTTCGGCCGATGTCGACGGTCTGAAGCTAATTAACGATACGATGGGCCATGCAAGAGGAGATCAGATACTTTTAGAGTTTTCGAGGATTCTGAGATCCTGTTTCAGAAAGACTGATATTATTGCAAGGTTTGGTGGAGACGAATTTGCAGTTATTCTCATACGAACGGATGAAGCTACGACCGAGAAGATCGCGTCGAGAGTCAGGGAGATTGTCGGTAAATTCAACAGAGATCACATCGGACCTCCTCTGAGTGTTTCCATGGGAATCGCTACCAGTAAGGGACAGGGACAATCTCTTGTCGAGACTCTGAGGCATGCAGATGACCTGATGTATCGTGACAAGCTTTACAGGAGCTCCAGCGTCAGAAGCCAGATGGTGAACACGCTGCTAGTTACTCTGGCCGAAAAGGATCAAATCTCTGGCGGTCATGCAAAGAGACTGCAGAGGATGTGTTTAGAACTGGGAAGAAGAGCAGGACTGAGTTCTCGGCAACTCAGCGACCTAGCACTTTTTGCTCAGGTTCACGATCTGGGAAAGGTTGGAATTCCAGATAGAATACTATTCAAACCAGGCCCACTGGATGATGATGAATGGAAAGTGATGAAACTTCACCCAGAAAAGGGATACAGGATCGCCGTGTCATCTCCAGACCTCTCTTCAGTCGCAGATCTAATTCTCAGGCATCATGAAAGATGGGATGGCGAGGGCTATCCTCTGGGTATCAAGGGCGATAAGATCCCCGTTGAATGCAGAATTCTTTCTGTTGTAGATGCCTTTGATGCAATGACAAATGACAGACCATACAGCAAAGCCAGGAACAGACAGGAAGCAATTGACGAAATAAAGAGATGTTCCGGTACTCAATTTGACCCCGAACTGGTGATTAAGTTTAGGGAAATGATAGAGATAGAGTCTTTCTAGATGCTCTTGATTATTTGTGAGATTTTTTTGTAGCTCAGAAGAGATATAAGAAGCGCTACTGCCAACGATGTCAGTGATACTAGAAGGAGCCAAGCTGTGCCGGTGCCGTCAACTGCGCCTTTCAGAATCAACGTGATAGGCATTATTGCCCCAAAACTCAATCCCATACAGATCAACTGATTCAGAAGAACGAATTTCGTTCTCATGAAAGCATTCGGATTATCCATTTGATCGGGAGGTGACGAAAGAACACCTCTTATACCGAGCAGAGAGGATGTCACATAAAGCACAAAGACAGCCGGAACAACCATAAGATAACCGAAAGAACCTCTCTTGATCAAGATGCTTACGCCTAGAACGCCCACAAAGAGAACTGTCCCCAACAGAACAGGTAGAGTGGTTTTTATGGCTATCATCCTTCCCAGAGAAAGAGGCAATATCTTTGTTGTCTCAATAAAGGGATACTCTCTGCCCATCAAAAAGGCGGATTGTATAGTGGTGAAGATGGTACTAATAAGTACCATAGTGAAGATCGATGTTACTACTTCTTCTGAGATAAGGCCAAAAACAAGTCCAAAGACAACGGGATAGAAAAGATAGTATATTAGCTGTTCATAGCGTCTATATATCTTTAGTTCTCTTCTGAGCAAAACCCATCCCCGCCTGTCATTGAAGGTCACGGTCTTCTTCTTGTTCTTGGAATATGATACCGGTTCGAATTTGATAGATGAGGCAACCCTGAAAAAAACATATCCCAGCAAAGGAATTGCCGCTACTCCAACTAGGAGGTACAGAGGGCTTTCCGAAGACTTAACACTCCAGGTGAAGATATTCAGAGGGTTTGAAAAAACTTCCCAAGCGCTTGCCAGCTTCTGCAGATAAAGCGGTATATTATCCGTGCTCCGTGGAACTAACTGAACTATTATGAAGAACATGAAAGCTGCCGCAATTTGAACGATGAACATTACTTTTCTTGCGACTGCCCTGGACATGAATTTCCCAAGAGCTACAGAAACGATGGAAGCCAGAAGTACGGTGTTTATTACCACGAGAACAAGTGAAGGGATTCCGATCCATGGATTGGGATCGATCCTGAGATGGTATGGAAGAGCGATTCCCAGAAAGACGGACAGAGTGAGCCCCTGATATAGGGTCGAGATAATAATCTGATAGACTATGATACTCACTCTCTTTACCGGAAGAACGAGAAGCATGTCTATCTCATCGTTTCTCATGAAGAGATAAGACGATGTGGCCGAAAATGAGATTAGAAAGAACAGCCCTGAGATTGTCAGAAAAAATCCGGCCATGACCTTGCCAAGGGAGACGCCTTCAACGGCTACTCCAGAAGTCGCACCATACACGTTCCAGAGAAACATTCCGATCATGATTGTGAATACTGCAAAGACGAATAGCTGGCCCGAAAGGCCTCCTCTTGTGCCTTTCTTGCCCGGAAACATGAAGAGCTTGTACTTAAGGAACAGCTTAAGGTCGTTCAAATAGACACCTCACAATGCGCCTACAATTTCCTGGATGTCTTCGTTCTCGCCAGTAAGCTGCAGGAAGAGGTTCTCGAGAGTCTCTTTGTTGTCGGCTCCTGCTCTCTTTCTTAGCTCATCCATCGTGCCCTCGGAAATTAGCTTCCCCTTGTTGATTATGCCTATCCGGTCGCACATCTTTTCCGCTATCTCCAGCACGTGTGTGGTCATGAAAATGGTAGAGCCTTCGCCCTTATACTTCTCAAGAAGCATCTTAAGTATCTTCGCGCTTCTTGCATCGAGACCTACGGTCGGCTCATCCAAAAAGATGACTTCTGGTCTCCTCATCAGAACAGAGATAACCATTATCTTCTGTTTCATACCGTGAGACATCTCAGATATCATCTTCCCCAGATAATCTATTCCAAACGCTTCACATAGTTCGCCGACTCTCTTCTTCGCTTCTTGTCTCTTATCGGGAAAGATATCCATGATGAACTCAAGGAACTCAGCTCCTGTGAAGTAGGAATAGATTCGTGGTTCTTCAGGGACAACACCGATCTTGCTCTTTATCTGAAGCTCATTATTCGAGTAGTTCATGCCGAGGATTTTTATCTCTCCCGAAGTAGGTCTAAGCGTACCGGTAAGCATTCTAATCGTCGTTGTCTTTCCGGCTCCGTTTGGTCCCAGAAAGCCATATATCTCGCCAGAGTTAACCAGCAGATCTACTTCGTCTACTACGGGGCTCTTATCGAATGCTTTCGTAAGTTTTTTACAGTCAATCATCTAACATCCCTCCAGACGGTATTGCCTCAGGACGATCTTCGTGTATGACCCGAACCTATTCTACGACAAGACCCGATACATTTCACATAATGTCAAGAAATTCTGTTGATCTGGCAGATGATTTCTATACAGCGCAGGCAATCCTGTTGCCGGATGATATAATTGGCTAAGTTTATGAGGTGGGCATATGAGAAGAGCTGTCTCCTTCGCGTTATTAGCTGCCGTAGTAATAATTCTATTGTCGGGAATCAACGGTCTCAGCTTCGATCCCTCGCCCGCTGCATTTCTGAGCGATGATGATCCTGAACTGGCAGCGTTCAACCGAATCGCGGAGGTTTTTGGAGACACTGGATCGATCATGGTGATTCTTAATGCATCGGAAACTCCACTCGAGCTTCTGAAAAGAATATCAGATGAGATAAAGTCTCTTGACTGGGTTAACTCGGTGTTGTCAGCCACTAACGCGATGAAGCTGGGAAGCTTCAATCTTTTCACTTTGAGAATTCCAGCTGAGGACTACGTGTACTTGGAAGATGGGAAATTGGTGCTGAATGAAGATCTGCTGACAGATCCAATATACAGTAACCTGCTGATATCTTCTGACGGCAGCTATTACGGCATACTGATTACAATCGCAGACGGAAATGAGTTGAGCAGCGACACACTTGTCCCTCAACTTCGATCGAAACTCGATTCTCTCGATGTAAAGGGCTATAGACTAATTGGAGAGAGCGTTGCCAACACAGAGACATTCAGATCAATAATCGATCTTACCTTCAAGTATCCACCTTTCATTCTACTTGCAATTCTCATGGTCTACGTAATCAAGTTCAGAAAGGTCTCGCTTGCTTTGCTTACGCTGGTTCCTCCTCTGGCCTCCGTAATGGCGATAGTTGGAGTAATGGGTATAATGAAGCTTTCGATCAACAGTTTGACCGTTATGATCCCTTCATTTATCGTCATTATTGGAAGTGCATACGGGATGCATTTCCTCTCAAGGTTTGAAGAAAACATTCATCTTAAGAATGCCGTCAGTCGGACAGTTCACGAGGAGAGAGTTCCTGTTCTCTTATCTGCTTTGACAACGATGGCAGGCTTTTCTTCATACATTCTGCTCGACTTGAAGGCCTTTCAGGAGATGGGTATATTCGTCTGTTCAGGAATCTTCCTCTCTGCGGTTTTCACAATTGTCGTGCTCCCGGGGCTTGTGTCTTCAAGAGAAACTGTGAATCCGCAACGTGCATCACCTCCAAGAGACGTAAATCGTCTTGCGAAAAAGGTAGTTGTCTGGGCCGTTATAGTGGGCAGTATCGCCTCTCCTTTTCTGATCATGACAATTCCAATGACTATTGACCAGTATAATTTCTTCAAAGAGAATTCGGAGATTAGAAGAAGCGCAAACACCATGAAAGAGGCTTTCGGTTGGCTGACAAATTATTCGCTGATGGTTACACCAAAAGAAGGGGATAGCATTGCATTAACGACAGATCATGTAGAGAGTTTGGAAGCGTTCGAAGCGGAGCTAAAGAGACTTGATGGAGTTTCGAAGGTCATGAGTCTACTCGATCTGTCAAGAGAGACGGGTGTTCCGTTGACGCTTATGGTGAGAGCACTGAACTCAAGTGATGTTTTCGGTGACTCTACAACACTTCTTGTGAGCGACAATGCTATACGATTCAATCTGTTCTCTCCGGAGAGCGACAGTCGAAGCGCCGAAAAACTGAAGTTGGCCGTCGAAGAACTAATAATGAGCTATCCGGAACTGGATGACAATTTCAGGTTCAATCTGGCTGGAACTACGCTTATATGGAAGAGCGTGAACTCCTCTGTTGTTAACAATCAGATTCAGAGCTTGATAGTATCGTTTGGGCTTATCATGCTCCTCCTATTCACGATATTCAAAAGTTTGAAGTCGACAATCATCGCCACGATACCTATTCTCCTTACAACTCTTTTCAACTTCGCTTTTATGGCGCTTTTCAGGATCCCGTTGAGCATTTCTACAGCGCTCATTTCGGGAATGTTGATGGGGCTGGTAATCGATTATGCGATTCACTTCACTATCTGGTTCAGGAGGTTCGGCGATTCACGTAGGGCATATCAACAGACCGCAAATGCAATTCTTGCAAACGGGCTTAGTCTTGTTGCCGGCTTTTCAGTTCTTCTGCTTTCACCTCTCTTGTTGTACGTTGATGTGGCGAAGTTGATGGTTAGCGGACTTGTTGTGGGAATGGTTCTTACTCTAATACTTCTGCCAGAGATCGCATCTAGAAGTAAGAAGTTTTCTGATAGGGCAAAAGCCTCTGACTGATATAATTCACTTATATTCAGATTGGAGGTGGCGTTCTGAAAGCTCTCGTTTCTCTTCTTCCAGACGATCTGAATCGGTTTGTCAGAGAGCTGTGGAATGAATTGAAAACAGACTTCGGATTACGTTCGGTTATGCTCAATCCACTTCCACACATTAGCTATTGCATTTTCGAAGAGACGACTGTCACTTCAGATCCCATGCTTGAAGAGATTGCGTCCGTTATGGGTGCCTTCTCGGCAAAGACAGAATATCTTGGTATTTTCACTGGCGAGAGACCGGTTATTTTCATTGGAGTAGCTAAAAGTCCTAGGTTGGCTTCTCTTCATAAATCGCTATGTAAAGTCCTCTGTGAAGCGGTGGACAGCAAAGCAGCCGTTTACAGCGAGACTCACTGGATCCCTCATATAACACTTGCCTATGGAGATGATGTTAATCGAAGCAACATAGGTCCTGTGATGGAGAGACTTGCATTCAGGGACTTCCATCATGAGTTTGTAATTGACAATCTGGCAGTTCTTGAAGAGATTCCAGAGAAGGGAATTGTTGTCAGTAAGAGCTTCAGACTCACCTGTTCCTGAAGACAAACTGGTTTATCTTTATGCATCATTTTTCGTGACTTTCAATGTCTCAGATGGGCTCTCAAAGAGTCCAATTTGTTATAATCGATCAGAAGAAGGAGGTAGATGAATGAAAAGAATTGGCTGGAAGGAGATAGATTTGAAAATTCCACTGCCGAAGAATGTAAAGTCAACTGAATGTTTGAGTGAACTAGAGGAGTTCATCGGACAGGAGAGAGCCATAAGAGCTTTGGAGACAGGGCTTTATATAAACGCAAAGGGATACAATGTTTTTGTTTCCGGCAGTAACAACACCGGAAGAAGAACATTTGTCAGTCGTTATCTGAAGAAGAAGGTCGAAGGAACAAAGACTCCGGGCGACTGGATATATGTCTACAACTTCGATGAACAAAGGTCGCCAAATTCAATTCCACTTGAAGCGGGGGCAGGGAAGGTATTTCAGAAAGAGATGAACGAGTTTGTTGAGATAGCTATCAACTCGATCAGCGAGAGCTTTCAGAGTGAGGACTACCAGCAGAAGGTAACTTCGATCCAGAATGAGCAATCGGAAAAGCGTTCAAGTATGCTGAAGGAATTGTTAGAGAAGGCGAAAGAAAAGGATTTCACTGTTCAAATAAACCAGACAGGAGTTGCAACGATTCCTCTCTGGAACGGTAAACCGCTTACCCAGGAAGTGTACGAAGCCTTACCTGAGGAATACCAGAAGCAGCTTACCAAGAAAGGCGAGGAAGTCCGTGAATTAGTCAACTCGTATCTTCTTAGATTGAGCAAGATGGAAAAAGAATATGGTGAGAAGTACAAGGAATTGAATCGAAACGTGGCTTCTTTCGCAGTTGAAGGTCACATAAAGGAGATGAAAGACAAGTTTAGCAAGAACAAAGAGGTCGTTGATTTTATAGAGAGCATGAAGGAAGACTTGCTTGACAATCTGGGAGTATTCTTCAGCCAGGAGATCGACTCCAAAGCTTTTTTCGGCAAGAGATATGCGGTCAATCTGTTTGTCGACAACTCGGGAATAGAGGGGAAACCCATTGTGGAGGTAACAAACCCCAATTACTCCTCCCTTTTCGGAAGAATAGAGTATGTAGCAAAGATGGGAATGCTTGATACCGACCACACCATGATAAGGCCAGGCGCAATACATAACTCGAACGGCGGGTATCTTGTCCTTGATGCCAAGAGCGTACTGAGCGAACCCTATGTCTGGCAGACTCTGAAGCAGGTACTCTTTTCCGGACTCGAAGGAATTGAGAATCTAGAACACAAGATCGGTCTCTTATCGACTGTTAGTCTGAAGCCTGAGCCAATTCCGCTGGATATAAAGATAATCATGATAGGCGAGCCGTGGATATACAGCATGTTAAGTACGCTCGATACGGATTTCAAGAAGCTCTTCAAGATTAAAGCCGAGTTCGATTGGGAAATGGCGTTGGAGAAGGACACGATTGGCAAGCTCTGTGGGCTAACCTGCAATATTGTGAGGGAGAATACTTTGAAGCCGCTTGAAAGGGACGGAATCAAAGAAGTGATAAAGAGAGCGATATTCCTTTCGGGAAGCAGGAAGAAAGTCTCGACTCAGTTTGGCACCCTTGAACAGCTCCTCCTGGAGAGCTCGGCAATGGCGGATATGAAGAAGCACGATATGATAGAGGCTGAGGATGTATCGACCGCTTGGGAAGAGATGCATACAAGGGTCTCCCTCTATCAGGACAAGATAAAGGAAATGTTCAAGAACTCGACATTGATGGTTCAGACAGATGGAGAGCTTGTTGGTGAGATAAACGGTTTGACAGTAGTCCAGACAGAGGATCTCTCTTTTGGAATACCGGTGAAAATAACTGCCAAAGCCGGTCCGGGCAACAGCGGTATAGTTGACATACAGAAAGAATCGGAACTAAGTGGAAACATCCACAACAAAGCCAGTCTGACTATTCAGGGATACATGAGTTCGAGATATGCGCAGCAATTCCCGCTGAGTCTGAACGGTTCGATAAGTTTTGAGCAGGTCTATTCGACAGTTGAAGGGGATAGCGCTTCCGTGGCGGAGACAGTCGCTTTCCTGTCTGCAATTGCCGATGTACCGATTAAGCAGTCAATAGCAGTTACGGGCTCGATCAATCAAAGCGGAAGAGTCCAACCCGTAGGCGGAGTTCAGTACAAGATTCAGGGCTTCTATGATCTCTGCAAGATAAAGGGGTTTACCGGTCAACAGGGAGTGGTCGTGCCTCAGGCGAACTCTGACAATGTTGTTCTCCCTGACGAAATAATTAATGCCATTAAGGAAGGGAGATTCAACATATGGACCGTTGAGACCGTGGACGAGGCCATTGAGGTACTGACGGGCATGAAGTCGGGAAAGCTCGGGAAGAGCGGAGAGTACTCGCCTGGCAGCTTCAACCAGAGGGTAGTAGAGAAGTTGATGAAGTACTACGAGATAGCTTCTCAGTCGAAGAAATGAATAAGCAAGATACGTAAATCAATGGTGGTTGTTCAAATGGCCAATAAGAAAAATGGCGACAGACATATCTGGCATGTCCATCGCCATTTTTTGCAAGGCAGCTACCTGATCATGATTCGGAGTCTATTGCCGCGAATCTGTTCAGCATATAGTTTATGTATCCCTTTACATAAGAAGCAGTCTCTCTGAGAATCTCAACGGAGAGGTTGTCTAATTTCGATGTCTTG
>JACDJC010003671.1_pt1 | contig 10972 bp, 7 predicted proteins | sample 7454191 | NCBI WGS metagenome assembly JACDJC01 (sample SAMN14253291, study PRJNA609438) | sludge metagenome | isolation source: sludge after 25d culture with pyrite and EDTA | collected 2018-12-20
AGTTTATCCCAAGATTTTGTATCTATTGTTAAAATTGAAAAGACTGATGAATTTATAGAGCAACAGTGTATTACTGTAGATAATGAGGATCACACTTATCTTACAAAAGATTATATTGTAACTCATAATACATTTTTCTGGTCATTGGCTGGTGCTAAATATCGTATGTGTTTTGATGGTCTTAAGTATTATAATGAAAAGACAAGATTAAATCCACCAGAGATTGATATAGTAGTGGGTTCAGGCAGAACTGATAAATCTTCGGACTTCTGTGCTAAGATTGAAACTTCTATGAATGAGCTTGCTAAAAGAAATGATCTTGGAGCTTGGGGTAATATGGAAGATAGAGATTATCAACCTTCTCCTTTATATAAGGATATGCAAGGTTCTCTTAAACCTAATAATAAAGATAATCCCTGGATTCATAAATATGATATGAAGGTAAGTGGTAGATGGGTTAGTGGATTTGGAACAGGTAGTAAGCTATTTCATGTAAACTGGTCTAGTCAAAAGAAAGATGGAGCAGAAGCAGCAGCGGGCGGTAGATATACTGATATATATTGTGAAGAAACCGGACTTACTGAACTTGTAGTTGATGTTTTTAATTCTAACGTAGCTACAGTTTCTACAGGAGATCAGTTTGGAGTACAAATATTTCTTGGTACATCAGGAAATATGGAAACAGTTCTTCCAACTAAAAAAATGTTTACTCATCCAAAAGACTATCAAATACTTTCATATCCTGATCAATATGAAGGATCAGAACCTATAGGGCTGTTCTTACCTGCATATATGACAGTTAGGAAATTTAAAGATAAAAATGGAAATACTGATATTAATAAGGCTTTAGAATTTTTTCAATCAAGAAGAGATGTAGCTGCTGATTCTAATGACCCATCAGTACTGAGAGTAGAAAAGATGAACTACCCTATTCTTCCATCAGAGATGTGGCAGACAGGTAGAGGACATATCTTACCCAGTGCAGAAGCTGAAGAAAGAGAAAAGATTCTGATGAAGAATAATATGTTTGAAAAAATCGGTATTCCTATTAAATTGCATTGGAATAGTAGTAAGAGAGATGGTGTAGATTATAGTGTATGGCCGGAAGCAGAACCATTTTATGAATTTCCTATTGAATCTAATTCCAAGAGACAAGATATATCAGGAGCTATCGTTATATACGATATGCCTGTGGAGGAAAGAGGTGAGGTAATTAATGATATGTATGTATTTACACACGATCCTTATGTATCAGATGATTGGGCAGAAGGTGGATCATTGGGCACAGTGCATGTGTGGTTAAATCCTAAGTACTGGAATAAATACCTTGTTAATTCACCTCTTGTTGCTACTTATATAGGGAAACCCAGGGGTGGTAAAAAAGAGTTCTATGAGAATCTTGAAAAGTTACTTGCATTCTATGGTAATCCTTTACGCGGATTATGGTATGAAGCAAACAGGGGAGAATATTGCAGGGGATTCTTTCATAAAAAAGGAAAAGCTAAATTACTTAGTCTCAGACCACAGTATGAAAAGGGAGACAATATTTTTGGCAAAGCAGTAACTCAATATGGATTTATTGTAGGTAATCAGGTAGCTATACTTGCAATGCTGGATGATTTGGCTGATTTTTTATTAAAACCAATTGAATCAATGAATAATAAACTTGTAATAGAAACATTACCGTGTATATTCACACTGCGACAAATTAAGTTATATGAACCTAAAGATGGAAACTTTGACGCTGTTTCAAGTATCATGGGTTTTCCACTATATATAAGGGAGGAGGAACACAGAATGTTAAATGAGATGAAGAGTAAGAGGATTAAGAAGAATCCATTGGCATTTTTGTCTGTAAATTCAAAAATTATGCCTAAGATTGAAAAACACTATAATAGAGAATGGCAACAGCAATAAAGACAAGAGTTACTGAACCAGTATTCAGACTTAAATTATCTGAGAAAGATAAGTTTAAGAAAGAAGGACAGTGGTTTAAAGATTATATTAATTACCTCGTTCCTTATGATACAACAGTAGTTGATGATTATAAGCAGATGAAGTTAAATTATGACCTTGTTAATAATAACATAGATGGTTATAAAAAAGAACTTGAGCGATTTATAAATCCTATGGGGGAAGATGATATGCTTCCGGAAGGATATGAGGATGAATTACTACCATATAGCAGGATACACAATAAGGTTAATGTATTAGTAGGAGAGTTGCTTAAACGAAGAGATGATCTTAAAATAGTACTTTTATCTGATAAAGAAGTTAAGGATAAATCAGAAGCACAAAAAGAAGCTATAAGGCAGTCTATAGAGGAACAGGTTCAATTAATGATTGAACAAGTAAGGATGCAACAACAGGGTATGACAGAGGAACAAATTAAGGAGCAGATAGAAGCTATGAGAACTCAACTTACTCCTGAAGACCTTGCGAACAAATCTTTTATGACAGAGTGGGAAATATTTAATACCCGTGCTCTTGAGTTTTGTTATCATGACCAGCATATACTGGATAAACAGCAACTTACTCTACGTCATGGAATAACTGCTGATAGATTCTTTTGGTATGTAGGTTGGGAATTTGGTAAACCTGTTATTAAAATTATTAATCCACTTCATGCAGGATTTCATAAATCTCCAGATGTTACTTATGTAGAACACGGAGATTACTTTTGGTGCAAAAGAGCTATTACTATTGCTGATGCTTATAACAAATATATTAATGATCTTGGACCTTCTGATTTTGAAAAGTTGGGTGTTTATTCTACATCCGGTACTCTTGCAGTAGATAAAAGACATGATGTACTAAGTGGTAAAGCAAGTAAAGTATTCGATACTACTACAGAAGAAATGTTTAGATTTTCCCAGGATCAACATGATAAAACTGTAGGTCAGGCACAAGGTAATGGTACTAATAGAAAATATAATACTGACAGGTTATTGTGGGAAACCCATATTGAATTTAAAGCATTCAGGGAAATTATATTCCTATCTTATACCGATGAATACAATAAAGAGGTTACAGAAGTAGTAGATAGTAAATTTGAAATACCGGATTATGCTAAATCTATAAAATTTACTAATAAATTTGGAAATAAATTGGAAAGGTTTGAATGGGTAGATGAACTTGGCATTCCTTATAAAGCAGAAAGACTTTGGATACCAAGAAGATATGAAGTAACAAGACTTGCAGAAGATGTATATGTTAATATGAGAGAGGTTCCAAATCAACCTCTTAATATAGATGATCCTTACGGAAGTTTTGAATTATCGTATAAAGGAAGGATTCTTAGTAATCTCAATAGTAAATCTATATCACTTGTTCAGAGAGCTACTCCTGCACAAATGGAAGCATTTTATGTAAAGTTAATTCTCAATAGGGAATTAGCGAAATACCAGGGTTTTGTAATTGATATAGATGTAGATCAAATCCCTGATTATCTTGGTCTTGATGAAAATGGTAAACCTATACCAGGCAGAGACAAAGTAGCTGTATGGAATTTGTATGTAAAGAAGCTAGGTCGTAACTTCTATTCAGGAACTCAGAACTCTGATGGCCTTCCTGTCAATACAAGGTCTCCTGGCTCTAAATCAGCTATGACAGGTACGGCAGCAGAACTTATAAATTTAATGCAACTGCTCGACATACTGGATGTAGAGATAGGAATGGCTATGGGTATCAGTCCACAAAGAGAGGCTCAGTTTAGTAGTGGTAGTAATGTAACAGATAATCAACAAGCTATTACCCAATCACATCATATTACAGAACCTTACTTCTTCATGCATTCTGAATGCTGGAAGAGAGTTCTTAATGAATGGTTAAAACTCTTTAGGATATATTGCTCTGATATTTTTGAACAGAATCCTGCAAAGAAAGAACATTTTATCCACTACATTGCACCTAATGGGTCAGAACAATTATTGCGTATTACACCTGATGTATTGGATCATAATGATATAGGACTTTTCTTATCTAATTCAGGTCAGGATCAATTCTATAGGGAATCTATGACTCAGATGGTACATGCATTTAGCCAGAACGCAGGTGAAGGTATGGAAGCTGTATCCAGTATGTTAAAGGCTATAGCTAATGGAGAATCTCCAGAAGAAATACATAAACGCATTATGGTGGAAAGTACCAGGCAGCAACAGAGAGCACAACAGCTTGAACAAATGAAGGCTGAACAAATGAAACAGATTGAACAGATGAAGATTGAAGCCAGGGAAGATGAACAAGCTCATGAGATTGAGAAAGAACACATTAAAGGAGACTATATGTTGCAAAGAGCTGCTATTGATGTCTACAAGATGCAAAGTGATCTTAATGCAGATCAGGATGGTATACCTGATCCATTAGAAGCAGCTAAACTTGCACACGATATGGCTATGGATATTAAAGCTGCTGCTCAACGAGATAAAGAATTAAATCAAAAAGATGCTGAAATAATGAGGCAAAGTGAGAAAGATAAAATAGATGCAAATCTTAAAGAAAAAGAGATACAAGCTAAAAAAACACAGAAAAATATATCTGCTAAAAAATAATCATTTTAGCATTATGAGATAAATAGATAACAAGTGGTCACTATTACAGATGACCTATTGCGTATATGAATGAATTATAATATTTTTGTTAAATGTTTCTAAAACCATAAGAAAAATGGCTGATGAAAAAGTTGTTGCTCCAGACTTTGAATTTGATCTGGAAGACATAGTTGAAGTAGGTGAACCTGAAACAGTAGAGACTGTTGAAACACCTAAAGAAGAACAAGAGGAAGTAGTTGAAACTGTAAAGGAAGAAGAAAGTACAGAAGAAACAGAGGAATCTGTTGAACTACCTAAAGGAGCTGATCCAGAAGCTTACGGAATTTACAAAACTTTAGTGGATAAAGGTTATACTGTTGAAGATAAGAATTTTGCAGGTACTTATGAAGCACTAAATGAAGTGTTTGAACAATTACCTGAATCTATCTTTCAAGGAGTATTTCAAACCTTCAAGGAGCCTTTACAGGAAACTCTAAGGTATGCTTATGCCAAAGGAGATGAAGTAACCTGGAAAGACCTGTCTGACTTTATTAACAAGCATAGTCCTGTTAATGTAGAATCACTTGATTTATCTACAGTAGATAAAAAGAAAGAGTTCTTATTGGCTGAACTAAAAGCAGAAGGTAAAGATGAAGATGATGCACAGGATATGATTGATCTGTGGGAAGATAAAAATAAGATTGATTCCCAAGCTGAAAAATATCTTAATGCTAAGAAGAAAGCTTCATCTTCTACAGAAGCAGTAGAACAGGCAGAGGCTGAAAAGGCAGCTAAAAAAGAAAGAGCTAAACAATTTACTGAATCTATTAAGACAGAAGTAAATAGTACTCAGTGGAAGGCTGACAGGAAACAGAAAGTGATTAATGAAATATTTACTGGTAGTTTAAATGAGAAATCTAAAACAGTAAAGAATCACCCAAAGGCACTTACACAGTTAGCAGATTTCTTTACATACTTTGATCCTAAGAAAGGTGAGTTTAATCTTGAGGCTTATGCTAAACAAGGTGCTGCACCAGCAGCGAAAGAAATAAAAGATAATATTCAGAGGCACTTTAGAGCTACTTCAAAGGCTGTTGAAGTGAATCAGAATGATAAAAAGATAGATACTTCTAATTTAGAATTTGATGTTTAATGTATTTAATTAAAAATTATTACGAAAATGAATAGAAAGACTGCTATAAAACTTTCAGAATATAAAGGTTTTGGCGGATCATTTCATGACTCTGTTAGTCATGCAAGTATGTTCCGTGATTATAAACCTTATAATTTTGGAGTAAAAACAGCACAGTTATTCAGTTCGTCCTTAAAAAATGACTTAGTAAATAAAAAGTTTACCTGGATGACAATAGCTTCCGGTAATTTTCATGTACTACCTGGTGGTACAGATGATTACGAATGGGAAGTGATGGGTGATGCTAATGTTGATTTTAGGATTACAGAACTGTTAGTAGATGCTTCTGCACAAAATGGTAAAGATGGTCAAAGCTTTCCAATAGCTCTTGATAAACCCTGGTTACATGAACCAGCTATTATTTTGTCAGAAGACCCTGATGCTCCCATGCTCAGGATTATTGGCTATCCAGAACCCTTGAATGCAAATTCATGGAAGTATGAGGTAGAACTTCAGTCTGGTGATCCTAATGATTGGATGCCTTCTGAATTAATTTCTCCAGATAGGTTATTTACAAGACAGTCTACTGCTGTTGCAGATGAAGATAACCAAAAATACGGTCCTGATCAATATGGTCAGATGACTAAACTTAGGTCATGGACAGGTCAGTTTGCCAATAAGATTGAGTTTACTGATAAGTTTGTCCGTATGGAAATTGCTGCTGCTAAGAAAGGAACGAAGAATACTGAAAAATATAGTTTTGGTGGAAAAACCTATTCTGATGCAATTGCATCAGGTTACATCTACCAGGCTTCACTCAAACAGGATGGTAAATCTGAAAAGATTGAAACCGGAGTTTTCATTACAAAAGCAGAAGCCAGACTTCTTGAACGTTGTGAAAGGGATCGTGAAATGATGATGGAGTTTGGTAGGCTCCAGAAAACTGAGGATAGAGATACTTCTCGTCCTATTAAGATAGCTCCAGGTTGGAGACAACTTGCACGTGATTTTTCGCTTGCATAATGTTATAAAATAACGTTATGAAAAAATCTATATTGTCTTACCTCTTAAAGAAGGGGTTCACAAGTAAAATGGCTGCTGAAAGAATAGGAGTAAGCAAAAAATACTTGTTAAGATGGGCTAAGCGTTATGAACTTAGTTTTCCTTTCAGGAAAGGAACACCAATGATTTTAGATACTTCAAAAGTGAAGTGTCTTTTGAAACGAGGTTATTCTAATAGGGATATTGATAAAATATTTAATGTTCGATATGGAGTAACTAAAATTTTCAGATATAGAAACGGATTAGAGTATAAAACAGGAATACCTTACTACAAATATAAGTTACCTATAAATAATGAAATTAGAAGTATCATTATAGGAACTGTACTTGGAGATGGGCATATTAGCAAAGAAGGAACATTATCTTGCACACATAGTTTAAAACAGTTAAACTATTGTAAATGGAAATCGGATAAACTCTCTGCAAAATTTAAAATAAATAATCCGCGTTTTGATATAAGAACAGAAAAGACTTACTATTCTTGTACTTTTGCTAAGAAAGCAGATGCTTATACAAGATCGTTGAGAAAAGAATTATATCAACCTGATAAGCAATTAACTTCTGAATCTTTAGAATATTATAATGCTTTATCTCTAGCTATACACTATATGGACGATGGTTATAAGACCAGTAATTCATATAAATTAGCTACTAATTCTTTTACTATAGATTCTCTTGGTATATTCAATGCTCATTGTAAAAAAGAACTAGGAATAAGATTTGCTGTTCATTCTGAAAATAAACTTTATTTACCAATCAAATATAAAAGTATATTTGAGTCTCTGGTAAAACCTTATATGCATCCTGAATTAGCATATAAGTTACATTCTCAATAGTGACGGTCACGTAATTCTGTGAATTGCTGGAATATCCTTAGAGTACATTATACTACAACATAACAAGTAATTGTAAGTGTGATAGTTTAAGAAATAATGTAATTGGACAATCAGCAGCCAAGATGCTTAGAAATAAGTATAAGGTTCAACGACTAGGTTATGGAGTCTAAACAGGTAATGCTGTAGATAGTAAAAACCCACGAGCGCAGAAGTTCTTATTAATGATAAGAATAAGATATAGTCTGATCTATATAGAAATATATAGAAGTAGTAATTAAAAAATCTACGATAACACATAAGGGTCACTATTGGGAACACAATGGTTCTATTACCTTATCTGATCTATCAGAGTTCTTTACTACTATCTTCTTCCGACGTAAAGGTTTCTCCGACAGAAAGATTGTTATCTATTCTGGTGAAGGTGGAATTGAATTCCTGTCAAGAATGATTGCAGAAGAAGCATCCGCATTTAACTATCCTGATGCTAATTTCTTTGTAAGGAAACGAACTAATCCAGATGGTTATCATGAAAATGAATTATCATTTGGTGCTCAGTTTACTGAGATTCAACTGTATAATGGTGTAACACTATCTATCAAATATGATCCTATTAAGGATGATGATAGTATCTTTAGGACTAAAGCTCCAGGTACTAACAAACCTTTGGAATCATTTGCTATGGATGTTTTCGATCTTGGTTCTACTGATTACAAAGCAGAAGGTGCAAGAGATGAAAATATTACTATGGTAATGCAGGATGGTGTGGAAGAATACTATTCTGTTTGTAACAGATATGATATTCGTACAGGAGCTATTACTGATGGCTCTAATGCATATAGCAATAATTCAAGGTGTGGTATTTATCGTACTGTACCTGGTTCATTGTGTGTGTGGGATGTCAGTAGAGTTGGACGTATTGAGTACAATCCTTATGCGTAGGTAAATAAAAATATTATGAGAGAGTTAAACGTAACTCTCTCATTTTTCACTTTAAGAAAAAAAGTTAGCAATGAAAAAGCATACAGTAACAACAATGTTTATTGATCCGGTACAGAGGACTTCTGTACAAGGAAGAGCTTCCTACACTTATGTTACTCCTAGTGGAGAAGCAATAAATGCAGGAAGGAGTTTTGCTAAAGATGTTAGTAAAATGTATAACTTTCCTTCAAGTTCAGATAATACATCTGTTGTAACTAAATTAAAAAGAATGGTTGATAATCCCTGGTATGGGAAAGAAACATCTAATGTAAATGATGGACTTCCTGAACATTATCACGTTGGAGCTGATTGGATGAATCAGGTTGAAAGACTTGTTAAAGACCCACAGATCACCAAGCAATTAGAATTAGAAGTACGTTTTAATAAACCAGAAGGATTTTTAACTGACAAAAAGAATTTACATTACAACCTGAAATCAAGAAGTGCTGATGTACAGCCTAACTATCTTGAGACTTTTAAAGCTATCTTATATGATAGGTCTAACAGGTTTGATGATACTACTTTACGATCAGCCCTTATTATGGAACTTGCAAAGGTTTCAAAGAAAATAGCTGAAAGTAAAGCTTTGGTTAATCCAAGTAAACATGACTTTTTTATCTCTACAGAAGATGAAGCAGTTATTGAAAAGAATCACAAACAAGACATTATTAATGATGCAATCACTGATTTGACATTGTTAAGAAGAAATCATACAGGATTTGTCCGCTACCAAATAGCTATAGTACTTGGATTGGTTAAAGGAATGGTTAGTGAAGCTACATTGAAGAGTGCTTTCAACAACTACATCGGAGTGGTTAGTAAAGATCAAATGAATAATATACAAAAGTTCAATGAGATCATTACCATGCTGGAAGAAGGTAGGAAAGGACTTGAGAAATTGTGGATCAAATATCTTCTTAAACAAGCTGTTAATGTTAATGTCATGGGTATTAAATCAGGACATTACATATGGTATTCCAAGAAAGGTATTGATAACTTATTCGATTTAGGAAGTAATGAAGCTAAGGTATATAAATTATTCTACGACGAATTTATCAAGTATGGTGAAGAAGATGTGGTGGAAAATATTTATAAAGACTTATTGGAAGAATTAAAGTATAAAGGTGTAAAAACTGATGAATAATTAATGGTAGTAGAAGCAATGCACTATGAGTTTGACTTATTATATAATAAGATAAACTCTAATCATAAAAAAACCTTTTCACCTGCTGAAAAAGACCGTTTTCTCAATAGAGGAAAGGATGAATATGTTGAAATGTTCTGGTCTGGAGAGAATGCTAAGAAGTTTAAACTAGGCTTTGAGGTAACACAGCAGAGAAGGGATATGCTTTCTACAATATTTATTGGTCAGCCAGAACAACCTCTTATACAACCAGTACAAATTGATACAGTTCTTAATATTTATGAATTTGATTTTAATGATCTAAAATATAAGTACAAACATTTATCACGGGCTTATGTAAAATTAAAAGGTTGTGATGATACTATATCAGTTGCTCTTGAAGAGACAGATGATATAGATACTGTACTTAAAGATACTAACAGAGCACCATCTCTTAAATGGAGAAGAGCTGTAGGACAGATTAAATCAAGTTCAGATGCTAATAATGAATCTAGTTTGTATGTTTATACTAATGGAGAATTTGAAATAGAAGGATGTTATATAGAATATCTAAGAGAACCAGCTGAAATATGTCTTGGTACTTACACTGATATTCCTACTCTTTCTAATCCAAATCCACCAATAAAGCCACAAGTTAACTGTGACTTACCTCAACAATACCATGATCTTGTAGTTGATATTGCAGTTCAGGAGCTTGTTAGAGTACTTGAAGATGTTAACAGATTACAGTTGAGACAAGAGAGAGTCTCAAATATTGCACATTAATTTAATTAATTTAGAATTAAAATGAAGAGAAATAACATGCCTCATCTTGAGTTTTTTCTGATTCCTACGGGTAATCAGGCACTTAAAGTAACAGGCACTTTATCAACTACAACCAACTCTGTAAATATTGCTAATGGGCAACTTGGAGTAAAGGTTGCAACCCATAAGTCTAATCTTCCAGGTTTAACCTGGGGAGATTGGATGCCAGCTTCTACTACTTGTTTGGATGTAGATGCTATCACTATCGTAGGTGGTACAGCTTATTCATCTAATACAAGTAATGTAAAAGGATGGGATATTCAACGACCTTTTAATGAAACTCCTATTATACATAGGGATTCAGTACGTAGTTTTACTGCACGTTTAGCTACAACTCCTACTTATCATAGTGATATTTTTTACAGTTTTGATGCTGCTACTGCTGCTGATTTGACTCAATATAAACTTTATATTGAAATGCGATCAGTACGTAACGACAGGGATTTTGGTAATAATGTGGACACTATTCCTATTACTTATCAATCTC
>JACDJC010003672.1_pt1 | contig 10970 bp, 8 predicted proteins | sample 7454191 | NCBI WGS metagenome assembly JACDJC01 (sample SAMN14253291, study PRJNA609438) | sludge metagenome | isolation source: sludge after 25d culture with pyrite and EDTA | collected 2018-12-20
AAGCGACACGACGATGAAAAAAACCTGGTGATTATTCAGCGGCTAAATCTATTGGATGCGGTTCGATTCATCGATGCAGGCACCCCCGTTAATGGTTTACATGAAAAGCTGAGGAAAGACGGCTGGGCAGTGGAGAAAAAATTGACGGATGAGAAAGCAGACAAGGTTGCAGTGATTGATTTGGTAGGTCGCAGGGAAGCTGTTTTGGCGCTGGTTGAAGGGTTGGCGCTCAGCACTTATCGTTTCGATGGGTATAAAACCGAGGCCAAATCCAAACGGAGTGTTATCCATGAAATACTGGTGGTGAGTTCTGCTGTGGAAGGTGCCGATTTGATTACATTGACGCGCCTTACTCAAGCTGTTTTTGTGACCCGTAATCTGGTTAACGAACCGGTGGGGAGCCTCAATGCCGCGGCCCTGGGTAGTAAGGCGCTGGACATGGCTCAGCAATATGGTTTTAAAGCTGAGGTATTTGATAAATCCAAAATTGAAGCTCTTAAGTTTGGCGGCCTGCTGGCTGTAAACCGGGGCAGCGTTGACCCGCCCACCTTTACTGTAATGGAATGGAAACCCGAGGGTGCGGTAAATGATAAACCTTATGTGTTGGTGGGCAAAGGAGTGGTGTTTGATACCGGAGGGATTAACCTTAAAACGCCTCCGGGGAGTCTCGATACCATGAAGTGCGACATGGGTGGCGCCGGGGTTGTGCTGGGTGCTATGATGGCCCTGGCTGCCAACAAGGTGCCGCTTTACGTGGTGGGGCTGATGCCCGCTACCGATAACAGGCCCGGTGGCAATGCCCTGGTGCCGGGGGACATTATAAAAATGCACAGCGGTAAAACCGTGGAGGTGATTAATACCGATGCCGAAGGTCGTATCATCCTGGCCGATGCGTTGAGTTATGCCGAAAGGTTTAATCCCGAACTGGTGGTTGATTTGGCTACGCTTACCGGAGCGGCTGCGGTGGCCATAGGTACACATGGCATGGTGGGTATGGGAACAGCCGGTGAAGTGGTAAAAGCTCAATTGGAGAACGCGGGGGAGGAGATGTGCGAGAGGGTGGTTTGGTTCCCGTTTTGGGAAGAGTACGATGAGGAGATAAAGTCGGAAATTGCCGACATTAAAAATCTGGGCGGTCGGGAAGGCGGGGCCATCACCGCCGGTAAATTCCTCTCTCATTTTGTAAAAGCCCCCTGGATTCATCTGGACATCGCCGGGCCCGCCTTTAGTCTGAAGGAAAATAATTATCGGGGCAATGGCGCCTCGGGGGTAGGAGTAAGACTGCTGTTTCGGTTCTTTCAGAAGATAGCAGGAGGGGTGGAAGGAGCGACGGGAGCAAGGAAATTGGAATAGTGGAAGGGTGGAATGAGGGAATATTCCACCATTCCATTATTCCCTCATTCCCTCATTCCCGCCTTCCCCCTTCCAATAGTTTACCAAAAGGTTTAATTTTAGCAGCTTACATGTTTTTACGAGAGGCTGTTACTTAAAATACAGCAATATGAGTACAGACAGAATAAAGGTAGCCATCACTCAGGGTGATATCAACGGCATTGGTTATGAGGTGATTTTTAAAACTTTAATGGACCCAAAAGTGCTGGACCATTTTATTCCCATAATTTATGGTTCTTCCAAGGTGGCAGCCTATCATCGCAAGGCGCTTAACATCAGTAATTTCAGTCTCAATAGTGTGCGCTCAGCCGAGGAGGCTCATCCCAGGCGGGTTAATATTGTGAACTGCCTGGATGACAATGTGCGCGTAGAACTGGGAAAAGCCACCGAAATGGGAGGCGAGTCGGCGTATCTGGCACTTAAAGCAGCGGTTGACGACTTGAAGAAGGGAACCGTCGATGTGTTGGTTACGGCGCCCATCAATAAAAAGGTCAGTCACTCCGAATCATTTAATTTCCCCGGTCATACGGAATATCTGGCCGACCGCTTTAAGGCAGGCAGCCATGTGATGTTGATGGTGAGTGAGAGGCTGATGGTGGGGGTAGTAACAGGACATGTACCTCTTAAAGAGGTGAGTGGTATGCTCACCAAGGAGCTTGTGCTAAGGAAGTTACGCGTACTGGACCAAACCCTGAGGGTAGATTTTACCATCCGCCGTCCCCGCATAGCAGTATTGGGTTTGAATCCTCATGCAGGCGACGAGGGTTTGCTGGGCGACGAAGAGATAACAATTATCAATCCCGCACTGGAAATAGCTCGCGAAGAGGGCATTATGGCGTTGGGCCCCTACGCTGCCGATGGATTATTCGGCTCGGGGAGTGTGGAGCGTTTCGACGCGGTACTGGCCATGTATCACGACCAGGGCCTGGCACCTTTTAAGGCTATTTCATTTACCGATGGTGTGAACTATACAGGAGGATTGCCGGTGGTACGTACTTCACCCGATCATGGAACGGCCTTCGATATAGCCGGGCAGGGAAAAGCCAATGCCGACTCGTTTCGACAGGCTGTTTATCTGGCCATTGACATTCATAAGCGACGGGTTATGCACGCTGAGATTTCAGCCAACCCTCTTAAGGGAACGCGGCAATCGGCAGATGGGGATATAGCCTGAAATGAAATCACAAATTCCACGCTGATACAACTAATAAGAGTGCTCATTGTCGGGATAATAGCCCTTCATGATGCCCCGTTTTGAGTTGCGCACAAACAGGATAATCTCGTCGCGCTCCTTCGATACAGGCAGCTCTGCTTCAATGCGTTCCAATGCCTGGGTGTAGTTCAGCCCTTTTTGAAAGAGCACCCGGTAGATGTTCTGAATATCGCGTATCTGCTCGTTGTTAAAATTGCGGCGCCTGAGACCTATCGAGTTAACGCCGGCATATGAAAGAGGGAGTCGCCCTGCCTTTACGTAGGGGGGAATGTCCTTGCCAACCAACGAGCCGCCGGAAAGCATTACATGGCTGCCAATGTGCACAAACTGATGAATGGCCGATATGCCCCCGACGATTGCGTAGTCGTCGATAATCACTTCGCCGGCCACCTGTACGCTGTTCACCAAAATCACATGGTCACCTATCTGGCAGTCGTGCGCCACATGCACATAAGCCATCAGCAGGCAGTGGTTGCCTATCACTGTTTTTCCTTTTGCTTTGGTGCCCCGGTTAACGGTTACAAACTCTCTTATGGTGGTGTTGTCTCCAATCACAGCCAGGGATTCTTCTCCCTGGAACTTCATGTCCTGCGGGACTGCTGAAATGACGGCTCCGGGAAAGATGATGCAATTTTTCCCGATGCGTGCGCCACTCAAAATGGTCACATTCGACCCTATGTGGGTGCCCTCGCCTATCTCCACATTGTTATCGATGGTTACGAAGGGTCCAATAACCACACCGGGGTCAATTTTTGCGTTGGGGTGTATATATGCCAGAGGTTGTTGCTTCATCTGCATTAATGTTTTCTGCTGTTTTAGTATGGTATGTTTTTGCGGGGTGGATAAAAAGGTTACTCTTTGTTGAGGGCAATTTGTGCCATAAACTCACCTTCGGTTACCAGCGTGTTACCCACAAACGCGCTTCCCTTCATGTTGGCAATGCCCCGTCGTATGTCGGTGAGCAGTTCCAGCTTAAAGATGAGGGTGTCGCCGGGCACTACTTTTTTACGGAACTTGATGTTGTCGATTTTCAGGAAATAGGTGCTGTACTTTTTTGGGTCATCCACCTGACTTAAAACCAATATGCCCCCTATCTGAGCCATGGCTTCTATCTGCAATACGCCGGGCATAATGGGCTCATCGGGGAAATGACCCACGAAAAAGGGCTCATTCATGGTCACGTTTTTCACGCCGATGATTATTTTTTCCCTCAGGTCGATAATTTTATCTACCAAAAGAAACGGTGGGCGGTGGGGCAGGAGTTCTTTGATGGCATTAATGTCGAAAACGGGGTCGGCTTCGGGATCGTAAAAAGGGGCTTCAATTTTGAGCTGTCTTTTTTTAATCTCTTTGCGCACCATTTTTGCAAAGCCTACATTGATTTTGTGCCCGGGTTTGTTGGCGATGATGCGTCCTTTTATGCGTTGACCGCAAAGGGCGAGGTCTCCAATTACATCCAGCAGTTTGTGACGGGCCGGCTCATTGGTAAAATGAAGTTTCAGGTTGTTGAGCACTCCGGTGGGTTGAACCTCTACCCTGGGTTGGTCAAACAGCTCCGCCAGACGGTCCAGCTCGGCCTGCTCCATCTCTTTGTCGATAATGACAATGGCATTTTTCAGGTCGCCTCCCTTTATGAGGTTATTTTTCAGAAGGGGTTCCAAATCATGCAGAAAAACAAAGGTGCGGCAAGGGCTGATCTCTGCTTCAAATTGATCCATCGACTCCAGGGTGGCAAACTGATTGGCCAGCAACAGAGAGTTGTCGAATGAGATCAATGCCTGGTAAACCTCGCCGTCTTCAGGGATGGCTACAATGGAGCTGCCACTCTCGGGGTCCTCGAATACCATCTTTTCGCGTACGATAAAATATTCGCGCTCCTCTTTTTGCTCTTCGGTGCCGGCCTGTTTAATGGCTTCGGTGAAAAAGTGGGCGCTGCCGTCGAGGATGGGGGCCTCGGGCCCGTTTACTTCTATCAGGCAATTATCGATGCCCATGCCGGTTAAAGCTGCCAGGCAGTGCTCTACGGTACTCAGACGGGCCCCGTTTTCCTCCAGCACGGTACCTCTTTCGGTAAATACCACATTTTCGGCCAATGCTCTGATGCCGGGTTTTCCCTCCAGGTCGGTGCGCTTAAAACAAAACCCTGAATTTACCGGGGCCGGATTCATGGTAAGGGTCACCTCAGCGCCTGTGTGCAGCCCTTTTCCCTGCACGGAAACAGCTTTCCGGATGGTTTGTTGTTTGTTTGCCATAGCCTATATTTATACGCGTTAAGGGCCTTTCAACGAATTCCTGTCGCAAGGCCCGGCTGATTATTGTTTGTCAGATACTAACTTATCAATGGCTTGTAATTGCCTGTAAATTTCGGGTAACCGTTTGAAAATAATGGAAGCCTTTTGGTATTGCAGCAGGTCGATGGCGGGGGATCCCATCACGGTGGTATCGGGTTTTTTAATGTTCCCGGCAATGCCCGTTTGAGCCCCTGCCCGCGTGCCGTCGGCAATTTTAATATGGCCTGAAATGCCCACCTGACCACCAAACATGCAGTTTTTTCCTATTTTGGTGCTCCCCGCTATTCCGGACTGTGCAGCAATTACGGTGTTGGAACCCACCTCAACATTGTGAGCTATTTGAATCAGGTTGTCTAACTTAGCGCCTTTACGTATGATGGTTTCTCCCATAGTAGCGCGGTCCACGGTGGTGTTGGAGCCAATCTCCACAAAATCTTCGAGCACCACAATGCCCACCTGGGGTATCTTTTGATATTCGTTATTGGCATCGGGCGCAAAACCAAAGCCATCGGAGCCTATTACGGCGCCGGAATGAATGGTGCAATTCTTTCCTATTTTACAGTTCTGGTATATTTTGGCGCCCGAATAGATGGTGGTGTTGTCACCGATTGCCACATTGTCGCCAATATAGGCTTGGGGAAATATTTGTACGTTGTTGCCCAGCTTCACCTTTTCGCCCAGGTAGGCAAAAGCTCCAATATAGGCAAATTCGCCCATTTGCACCGATGCATCTACGAAGGAGGGTTGCTCAATGCCGGTTTTTCTGGGCAGCGAATCCACATAAAACCGGAGTAGTTTGGCCAGCGCCTGGTAGGCATCGGGCACTCTAATGAGTGTGGCATTTATCTCCCTGTCGGGGGCAAAAGATTGATTTACAATTACAATCGATGCGGCTGTGTTGTAAATGTGATGCTCGTATTTTGGGTTGGCCAGAAAGGTGAGGGTGCCGGCGGTGCCATCTTCAATGCGTGAAACATTATGAACCTTCACGCCGGCGTTGCCTTCAACCTCTCCCTGAATGAGTTCAGCTATTTGATGGGCTGTAAATTCCATTGAATTAAATTTGTTGCAAAACTAACAAATATATTCATCTCCTTAAAATTAATTGTTTTCAAAGGAATTGAGATTACTTCCCAAACGAGAGAAAAAGAGCACCAACCATCAAAAACTTCAAGATGATGGAATCTTTGAGTCATAACGATAAATCGGTTTGTATGATTTAGGGTTGATGACCGGAAAGTTGTTTGAGGTGGGATGAATTAGTAGTTATTGGCCTCATCAGCCGGAAAGGATGGGGAGGCTTTTGGCAGTATATGGGGAATTTGATTGGAAAATATAGGAAATATAAAAGTAACGGATTACTTTACAACAACGTTGAATCCGGATTATGGGAAGCCATGAATGAATAATACTTTTATTGATTTGGGTTGCCATTAATGGTAACAGTAATGCCGTAAGATTACCTGCAGAGATGAAAACTGCTTGATTTTGAAATCATTAAACACTACAAGAGAGTACCCGGAAACTGAGTTGCATATGCATGTAAAGTGGGAGCGCATCTATCTTCCTTTACGCTGCTCCTTGTTTCGCACGTATATTAACTTATGCCGGCTTTTGGGGCCTTCCCGTTGGTCTATTTCAAATTTTCCGATGGACTGGATCAAAGGAGTCAGTTTTTGAAAACCGTAATTCCGGGGGTCAAAATTGGGCTGTTTCTTTTGCAGGAGGCTTCCCACGTCGCCCAGGAAGGCCCAGCCGTCGTCATCGGAGAGGTCGGAGATGGTGGTGGCAATTAATTTGATCACCTTATCGGTTATTTTATCGTATGAATCCTTTGCCTGGCCTTTTTCATTCTCTGATTCTTTCTCTTTGGATTGGGATTTCAGAATTTCGATGTATATGAACTTATCGCAGGCTACTATAAAGGGATTGGGTGTCTTCTTTTCGCCGATGCCAATTACCTGCATCCCGGCTTCTCTTAGCCTGGTAGCCAGGCGGGTAAAATCGCTGTCGCTGGAAACCAAACAGAAGCCGTTTACTCTTTCGGAATAGAGAATGTCCATGGCATCGATGATCATGGCCGAATCGGTGGCATTTTTACCGGTTGTGTAGCCGTATTGTTGAATGGGGGTGATGGCGTTCTCCAGCAACAGGTTTTTCCATTTGGCCAGGTGAGGTTTGGTCCAGTCGCCATAAATCCTTTTTATGGTCGGGTTCCCGTATTTGGCTATCTCTTCCATCATCTCCTTGATGTAGGCCGATGGGATGTTGTCGCCGTCGATGAGGACGGCCAGGTTTATTGATTGTTCCATGGGTTATAAAGGTACGACAAAATGTTTAACTTCCGACTGTAAGGAACGGTTCTGATTCGCAAAACGGCTATACAGAACCGTTCCGTCGGGTTCCGCGGGTCCTTCCTCTTTCAATATTTCTCCAATGGCTAAAAATGGGGCCATATCTCCAGGAGTTCCAATGGATATTAAAATGATCTTCATCTTTTACGGGCAATATTTGCATTAACGCATTTCATAAATTTAGTCCATTTTCTATATTCCTGGTCAAATCGCTTATAAACCGTACCATTTGGGCCCCATCAATAACATCATGGTCTAAAAGAATGGTCATCTTGAGTATCTCTCTTATTTCTATGTTGTTATCAATTACAACCGGCTTTTTCAGAATTGAACTTATTCCAAAACAAATTGGGTGAACTGATATTGGAATAAACCATCCATTTACTTTTCCTATCATCCCTATTGCAGTAAATGCCACGTTTCCCATTTTCTTGAAAACAAGTTTTGGGTGCTTTAATAAAAATTTCCACACATATCTTCTAAGAAAGCCAGGAAGCACATAATATAGTTTTTCTAAATATCCTGTCTTTTTCTGAAGTACGAAGTTTTTATTTGTAAGTTTTTCATTTTTAGCATTGGCAATCTGCATCGTTATGGATTCAATACTACTTTCATTTGCTTTTTCGATTACTAATGGTATTCCCGGCGGTTGAAAGCCCCATAAACCGGACGGTTTTCACTTTGTTTGAGAACCAGTCGTGCTTGGCTCAATTAATTGAACTGCTTTTTTGATTTTAAATCTGTTTGGATGTAAAACAATTACGCCCACTTAAAGCTTCCCGGTAGCTTTCAAATACTTAGTTTTAGATAAGTTGAGTGCTGCTTTAGCAGAAATATGCATGCTCATCGCATTTTGCCACATGGTTTGCGCCTCCATATAGTCGGCCAGCGTTTCCATACCCGTATCGTATCTGTCTTTGCTCATCTCCATGTTTTCAAGCGCTTGTTCCACAGATTTAGCAGTGAGCGTCACTTCCAGTTGTGCCTCGTTCAGCTCGTTGATTGATTTGGTGGCTTCCAGCGTCATCTTTTGTTGCGAATCGTTTAGCTGCATTTGGGCAATTGTACTTTGCAGTTTTGCCCCTTTCACTTTGTTTCGGCCCTCGGCCCAATTGAAAATAGGAATATTAACCGATAGCAAAGCGGAGAAACTTCCATTGTCTATCAGCTTTTCGCCATTTAGTTTTAGTCCGTTTGTATACCCATAGGCTCCCATCACGCCCACATTGGGCAAGAAATCGCTTCTCACCAGGTTTACTTCCTGCTCTTTCATCTCTACTTGTTTCGAAAGCAGGTTGTATTCCGGACGCAAAGTAATATCAAAGCCATTGGGCGGGTCAAACGACTCAGGTATAAGATGAATAGCTGCATCTTCTTCAAAACTATCCGCCACTTCGGTAGGGTTGTGTAGCGGCAACCCAATTGTGTGGTTCAGATTCATTACAGCAAGCCTGTAGCCATTTTGCGCACGCGCCAGGTTGAGTTCCGCTTCGTTCATTTTTACCTGCACCGATAGCAAATCTTTCCTATGTTTCATGCCTGCATCCACCGCCTCTTGCACCATTCGGTGTAGCTCTTGCAAGGTCTCTTTATATTGGGTGGCACTCTCTATCAGGGCCTTTACTTTCATGCAGTTCCAATATGCCTCGTCGCACAGCACAATTACTTGCACTTCCGACAGCTTTTCGTTTGCCTGTGCCATTTCATGCCCTTTTTGCACCATTTTATAGGCCGTGGTTACCTTTCCACCCGTGTAAATGGGTTGCTCTACTTTCACAGAGGCATTGTATGTGCCGCTCAGCTCCAACTCCAGCGGAATGTCGGGCATAAAAGCAAACCCACCGTTGGGTACTACTCCTCCCATACCATCAGGTATAAAGGTTGGAAGCTGGCCTCCCTCTATATTTCCGCCCAAAGTAGCATCGTTGTACAGATAAAGCCCTGTTGCAGATATTTTGGGGAAATAATTCGATTTATAGGCCGATACCTGGTAGTCGGCAGCATTTATCTGCTCTTTGGCAATGTTATTTTCTATGTTGTTGTCCATAGCCATTTGCCTGCACTCTTGCAGAGATAGCTTTGTCGCAGAGTCCTCCTGCTGAAAGGTCTCTTGTTGGGCATATGTCGTTGCCGCACAAATCATTAAAAATGATAGTGCAACAATTGAGGTTTTGTATAATTGCTTTAATGAAATCATATTATTTTTTGTCAGATTTTTCTAGTTTAATGCCAAAGAATATAGCGTAAAGGATAGGTATAAATAACAAGGTAATAAGTGTTCCTATAAGCAACCCACCCATTATGGTAACTGCAAGCGAACCAAAAAGCGCATCGCCCAGGAGTGGAATCATACCCAAAATGGTGGTTACAGAGGCCATCATCACCGGGCGGAATCTGCTGGAAGAGCTGTCGAGCAAAGCTTCCATGGGGTTTTTCCCTGTAGAGAGTTGTTCGCCTATCTCCTCCATCAATACCACTCCGTTCTTTATCATCATTCCTATCAATCCCAGTATCCCCACAATGGCCACGAAGCCAAATTCTTTTCCGGAAAGCAGCATGCCAAACACCACCCCTATCAGTATCAATGGTATACAAAGCAATATGATAATAGGCTTCCTGTAGTCTTTAAATAGCAATATGAGTATGGCTATCATAAGTATAATGGCAAGCGGAAAGTTCTTGAAAAGATACTTTGTAGACTGGGTGCTTGCTTTGTGCTCACCCCACCACGCTATGGAATAGCCTGTTGGCAAGGTTATGGCTTCAATGTCCGCAAGTATACTCTCGCGTGCGCCTTGCGCGCTCACTCCCGGAGCCGGCTCGCACTGTGCCCTCATGGCTCTTTGTCCATTGCTTCTTATCACAAGCGGCTCGTGCCACTCGATGTTTATTCCGCTCACAGCCTGGCTTAGGGGTACAGTTCTTAACAGCTCACTTATTATCTCTTCCTCCTGGATAGAACCATTCATCAGTCCCATTATGGTCTCTTTGTTCAAGAGGTTTGCAAAGGGCGGTACCATGCCAAATACTTGCGCATTGTTTAAATCTATCAATGGCACTCCGGGCTCCCTCACCGTTTTCATATAAATATTAAAGCGGTCGCGCCCATCGTAAAACACCCCTGTGGGAATCCCCTCCGTAGCTGCCAGTAATGAGATAGCGATGTCCTTTCGGGAAAGACCCAACGAACGCGCTGCCGGTTGATTGTAATTAACTACCACAACGGGTATTTTTGGTTCCCAGTCGTTACTCTCCAGCACCGTGTTGCTGTTTTTGTTCATTATCTCTTGTGCCTGCGCTGTGAGGTTTCTGAGTACGGCCGGGTCGGGCCCGCTAAACTCTACCTCTACAGGAAACTTTTCGTACATCAGGTTGTAGCGCTTTACCCTCGCATAAGCTTGTGGATAGTTCTCTATGAGATGGTTCTGAATATCTTTTAAGGACTTCACAGCCGCGTTGGGCGACTTGAAATCTACAATGAGTTCGCCATAAGACATGGAGGGTATGGCCATACTTCTCACCAAATTGTAGCGCGTGGGCGTACCTCCAATAGATGTGGTGATATGCGTAACCTCATCTTTCTGATTTAAATAGTGCGCTAATTGTTCCAGGTCTTTTTTTACCGCTCCACTCACTGTTCCTTCGGGCAGTTTGTACTCTATGTAGAGTTGATTGTACTCCATATCGGGGAAAAATCCTTGTGGCAAAAGCCGATAGCTA
>JACDJC010003673.1_pt1 | contig 10969 bp, 13 predicted proteins | sample 7454191 | NCBI WGS metagenome assembly JACDJC01 (sample SAMN14253291, study PRJNA609438) | sludge metagenome | isolation source: sludge after 25d culture with pyrite and EDTA | collected 2018-12-20
ACCAGGGGAAGACCGTTGATCAGCAGGGTGACATCATAGCGGTTTTTGTACCGTCCTTCCATGGTGATCTGGTGGGCCACCTGAAACTGGTTCTGGCACCAGTGTATCTGGTTAATCAGTTCGATGGTTTTGGTTTCCCCCTGTTCGTTGAGGTAAGGAACACGGTCGCGCAGGATCTTCGCCCGCTCGAAGATGTTTCCCTTGTTGATGTAGTTCAGTATCTGGGAAAAATCCTTGTCGGTCAGGCTCACCTTGTTGTGCACCTCCAGCTGGCGCTTCAGGTTGATCAGCAAATCAGCCTCGTCGTGAATCGCCACCTTTTTGTACCCCAGGATCACCAGCTGGTCGATCAGGTTATTTTCCAGTATTTGTTCAGGTTGGGTGTTCATTCAATCGCCGTTTTTAAATTGGTAATTGAAATTTTTAGATCATTGATTTGTTCCTTAATAAAGCCTAGCCTTATTCTTTGTAACGAACCTGATTCAATTTCATTGATTTTAAGCAAAATGCAAGAAAGTTTACTTTCAAGATTATGCATGTAGAAAGCTTTCAATTTTGATTCCAATAATTCAAATTCTCTAGGTCTCATTTCATATTCATGTAATTTGACTGATATTAAATTAAGAGAATTAATTATCTCTAATAATTCATTAAGATAAGTCTTTCCTAAAACGGTTTCAAATTTGTTTTTAATTTGGTTTTGAAAGTCAGTACTTTGTTCAATGAAATCAAAATGAAAATAATTTAAAGCCATCTTTCCCTTGTAAATTTCACTTTCAACCGTTATGGGTTCTAAATTATCTTCCTTCCATTTATGCCCTATAATTCCTATACTTTTATATTCCAAATTATAGAATCGATCAAGGGTATCATTTAGATGTTGATATAAAATGTCAAAATTCCGTTTTTGTTCTTGAAAGATTGATGATTGCCGTTGTTCATGATAAGTGAAATAAATTAGGAAAATACTGACCACGCCAATAATAGGAGCAGTTGTTCCTCCAATCGTTCCACCAATATTGTTTGTTGCCTCTGATGTGAAATCAATCCCTGTTGAACATTGAGTGAGGATGAATGGTGTTAAAACGATTAGAACAAATCCACCCAATAAGAGAAATAGTGGCAAATTTTTCCTTTTCATGACTAGACAAACATTTTTTGCAACAATCCCTGCTTCCACTTTCGGGTAAGCTCAATTTGCTGGTTCACCAGGGAGATCTTTTCGTCAAGGCTGGAGAGGAAGGAGGCTATTTTTTGTTGTTCAGATTTACAGGGGAAAAAGAATGAAAGTTTCATTAATTCACCTTTCGACATATTATAGCGTGTGCTTCCTTGTGCTAGCTTCACTATCATTCTTCGAACATGTTCACTTCTAAAAAAGAATCTAGAGAAATCAGGACACAATTTATCATGGTCATTAGGTCTATATCCAAAGCAAAAACTATTAAGATAATATCCTTCAACCTTATCTAAAAGTACCGAAGCTGTCCCTATTTCATTGGGTGTTTCGGATGATATAGTAAAAAAAATGTCCCCAAACTTAACAGCATTTTGATTTTCCTTATGGTTGATCCTTACATAGTCGCATTGTTCAATGTTAATCTTTGAGTCTTTAAAGATTTGCATGTATTGGATATATGGTTTACCATCACCAAAATCTTCTTTCGTCTTTCCTGTTAAACCATTATAAGTGTGCCCAAGTTCTCCCAACCTCTTTTCCTCCCATTCCGGATACTCCTTACCCTGCTCGTCCTTAAACCGCAATTGCTGGCTGAAGATCTGCTGCATGATGCCTTTCTTGTATTGACCCAGCTTTTCCTTCTTTTGGGTTAGCAGCTGGATTCGTTGGTCTGCTGAAGAGAGAAATGAGGCGATCTTTTGTTGTTCGGGAAGGGAAGGTACTTTAATTACTAATTTCTTTAACTCGCCTGCTGTGACTAGTGGTTGACCTGAACCAAAAATCAACCTGTTTATATTAAATTTTATAAGCCTGTAAAAAATATAATGGTAACTATATTGTGATAGCAATTCAACTATTAACGTATTATCAGTTACACAGTACTTGTCACAAACAAGATTTATTAAGCCTGCATTAGCACCCACCCTCGCTATTAAGATGCTTTGTCCTTCGTGGGTGAAATTATCGGCTTTTCCAATCATTCCGGTCGAACCATAGACATTGTATTTACCTTCTTTATTTGGCTTTGTGTTTCCCGACTTAATGTTCGTAACAATTTTTTCAAGTCTTATATTTTCCCATTCCCCCTCAAACTCAGGAAACCTCAATTCCGGTACCTTCTTTTCTGTCTTCATCATCAGAAAGGTGTTGAGATTCCCAATTCAGCACAATACCTGGCGATTTCTGCATCGGTGGATTCCATTTCCTTGTCGAGCGTTTTCAGTTCTGCAGCCACCTGGTCCAAATCGATGGGTTCCTCTTCCTCGAAGGTGTCGACATACCGCGGAATGTTCAGGTTATAATCGTTTTCCCCTATTTCGGCGAGTGATGCCACATAGCTGTATTTGTCTATGTTCTCACGGTTGCGGTAGGTATTGATGATCCTGTCCACGTCCGAATCGCGCAGGGCATTCTGGTTGCCCACCTTTTCGTAGTGACCTTCACCGCTGGCGTCAATGAATACGATGTTGTCATCTACCTCACGGCATTTCTTGAACACCAGGATACAGGTAGGGATGGAGGTTCCGTAAAACAGGTTGGCCGGAAGACCGATCACCGCATCCAGGTAATTCAATTCCTTGATCAGGTATTTCCTTATTTCACCTTCGGCAGCCCCTCGGAACAATACCCCATGGGGAGCCACACAGGCCATAATTCCATTGTCGGCCAGCTGGTACACCATGTGCAGGATAAAGGCATAGTCGGCCTTGGTTTTGGGTGCCAGCCTTCCGTATTGCGAGAATCGCTCGTCCGACAGGTACAAGGGATTGGCTTCACCCTTCCAGTGGGCCGAGAAGGGAGGGTTGGCCACCACAGCCTCAAAGCGTTTTTCGAGGTGATGGGGATTCTCCAGCACATCGTCGTGTTGTATGTTGAACCTGCGGTAATGGATCCCGTGCAGGATCATGTTCATACGCGCCAGGTTATAGGTGGTACGTGTCAGTTCCTGTCCGAAGAACTCGCTCACCTCAGCCTCCCTTGAGATACGCAGCAACAGGGAGCCCGACCCACAAGTGGGGTCATACACCGTCCGCAGCTTTGTCTTTCCGGTAGTGACCACCTGGGCCAGAATTTTGGACACCTGTTGCGGGGTGTAAAACTCACCAGCAGTTTTTCCTGCACCTGCCGCGAACTGTGCAATCAGGTATTCGTAGGCATCACCCAGCACATCGGCTTCCACCTCATCGAGCCTGAAATCAATTTTGTTCAGGTAGTTGAGCACCTGTACGATGATCTCGTTGCGGGCGTTTACCGTTCTTCCCAGCTTGGTGGAGTTCAGGTCGATATCGTCAAACAGGGAGTTGAAATCATCTTCCGATTCGGTACCCATGGTACTCTGCTCAATGTGGTTCAGCACCTGCTGGAGGTCTTCGAGGATGTAATTCGACTCATTCTTCAGGTGGTTGTTCCCCTTGGCCGTAATGGCCGAAAACAGCTGGTGGGGCATCAGGAAATATCCCAGCGACAGGAGCGATTCCTCACGGATGGCATCCAGCAATTCCGCATCGGTGAGCTGGGTGTAATCGGTCACCTTTTCCCCCTTCAGCAGACTGTTGGCATATATGACCTGCTTTTCCGACAGGTACTTATAGAAGATGAATCCCAGGATATAATCGCGGTAATCGTCGGCACTTATTTTACCACGCAGCAAGTTGGCAATGCCCCATAACTGGGCTTCGAGCAGTTTCTTTTGGTCTTCGGACATGAGTGAGAATTATGTTTGAAACAAGGCTTAAAAATAGGGAATAAAGCCAAATTAAAGCGCTTCGGGTCGCTAAAAGTTATTTCAAAAGAAAAAGACTTTGGGTTGGTTGTAAGCATTCGGTGAACCCCGTATGTATTTATAAGAAAAATCAGTCCGTCCTTCAAAGTTTCTCATAAATGTTCGGAGAACTTTGAGAGTTCTATGATGTGGTTTGGGTATTCCTTTTTTGCTTGGTCGGCAAAATGGTGTGGAAGTGACCTCCTCCCATATTCAGAGTCACTCAAAAGTAGAGAATTCGGCCTTTTTTGACCTGCTTTTTTATGAACATTTCAGGGGTTAAATCCCCCAGACAACTATGTGGCCGAAAGGTGTTGTAGATCCAAAACCATGCTTTGGCCAAGTTGGGATTTTTTCCCAAGAGAATAAACTTCATTATTTCACCATCGAAGGAAACTCCAATGGAAGCATTAGTCGGGATGGGGATGGCGTTTATATGAAGTTTCGTAAAAAGGAATCGGTATTTGTTGTAAGTGATTTTATATTCGTTACATATAAAGGCAATTAGTTGAAAGATACTAACTTTTCATTTTTTGCCTTATAAAATTATTAGTTACTCTAATTATCCTTTCCTTAGAGTATTTTACTATTGAAGAATCGTTTTTGGAAATGGCTCCCAAATATTCTTGTATGTATTCTAATGGCGGTTCAGCTTTGAAAGCCATCCGCCAAATCCTAACAAAAAAGCTCGCGAGATATTGAATATTACGTTGTGCTGTCTCGTGATGATGAAACTCTTGAAGAAAGGCAAGTCTTTTTTCATCATGCATTATTGAAATTTTAAACTCATTCTCTTCAAGATTTATAGTTTCTTTAAAGTTCAATTCATTATTGAGACCGTAGAATTTATTAAACGTTATATTCTCCTTAGAATCAAAAAATTGTATTATAAAGTCATTCATCAGAATTATATATGGATTTTTATCATTAGTAAATCCAACAAAATTCGTCGTATAATTCTTCGTATCATTAGCTGTCTCAAGGTATGTAATTGATAAAGGGTACTTTAATATTGTTTTGATGTCAATATCCTTCGGGGCATTAAGATAAATTCTCAACTCCTCTGAAACATGAGGAGGCAAGTCATAGATAGTCTCACAGACATTTGTTCTCCATATTTGAAGCAAGAAGAATTGACGTAATAGCCTTACCTCGTTAAATACAATAAGGTCAATCTCGCTAATTAATCTTTCTCTGAAATGTGGTAGATATCTTCTTGTGAAATGGCCTTCAATCTCAGAAAATTTTTTTTCACACTCAGAGCAAAATACATTATCAATGCTAAATGGTATTCTTTTAGCCTTTTCAATTTCAATATCAGTTGGATACCTTTCAAGTGATTCTGATATTTTCTCAATTGAGGTTTCACGCTGAAAATTAAATTCGACAAAAGGAGAATCACTCCCCATTTCAAAATAAAAACCTTTTTCTCTTTGATTTATACCATCTTGGTTAAGACAACTTCTAATAATGCTATCCGTTAAGTAGTGTGTGTTTTTTTTATCCGCTTCATTTAGGCGGCATAGTGCGCATTTCATTAATCACCGTAATGTTTGGAAATTATTTTTGAATAAAAATACCAAATAACAATTGGAAGACCGCAGTATAAAATAACCTCAACAATATCATATCTGTAGTTAAGTTCGAATGAGGCAAATGGCCAGATATCTTCATCAATATCCCACTTTCCATCAATAAGAGTTGAAAATCCTATTAAAATATGTACGGCACACCATACTAAATATCCCAGTAGAATGCTTTTTGGTGGTTTTTTCATGTCGGTAATTTTTGTGTATGAGTTAGGTTATTCAATTTTCTTATGGTAGTATGTCTCGCTTGCTGAGGCTGTTCCAATATTAATTATCAAGCTAGTTGATGTTAAAGTTTTTACTGTATAATCCTCTGACCATGTTTCTCCAATTAGGCTTAACGTGTTTTCATGTAGAAGCCAATTGAATTCTGATGCACCAGTATTTCCTGTGTTATTTATTCGGAAAATGACACTGTACTCCTCTTCTTCTAGCATTATTGTGTCAGTAACCTTCCCATCAGTCATAAGCTCCGTTTTAAAGTGAAGCCACCTGCCTACCAACATTTCAGACTTGTCTTTTTGTTCTTCTTCTTTTTCTTTATCACATCCAATCACTGTGACCAGGATGGCGATAATAAAAATCAATTTTTTCATAATTTAAGTAATGATTAACTATTGCTAGTTTGATTAAACATTTGGGTTTTCGTAAATATATGCATTATTTCAGGTTGTGTGTGATAATTTTATGGAAAGTAGACCATTAAATATCAAATTCTCTTAATCAGACTTATTCTATTTGTTGTGATTATTGAGTTGGGTTACAGCCCTTCGCCTTCAAATATTGTCTTAGCATCAGCATAGCAAAAATCATCAGACATTTCTCCGTCTGAGTGTAGGTTATCAATACAGTGAAAAGCTCTGTCGAGATTTGCAACCAAAACTGGATGTCTTATCGGGTCAATTTGAGTGACTAATTCGAAATGGGCCTTTAGAATGCTTGGAAAAAATGTTGTATAGATATTCCCAGTTTATCCTTCAGATCATTCTCTTCTTGAGTTCTGAAGCCCTGATTGAAGTCTCCGCTGATTATGATCTGGTTTAGATTCATGTTGTGGGTTGCAAAGAGTGTTTCCGAAAATAATTAAAAAAAAGTGTGACGCGAGGGTGACATCCGCATCCGTGATGACATTATATAGGTAAAACTAAAAATCATTCTCATGAATAACACCTTACATCTGCTATGCCAGGTCGATATGATTGTAATCACTTTCAACACAGAAGGGATATATTACATGAAGATCTCAATGAAGTCGATGATGTATGACCTAATCAGGCTTAAGTGATGGTAAAGAAATCGAGAACTTTATCCTCAAAAAGATTTACATTTAAAACCAACCACATGTATTCACCCATCGATTACCAGACACCCGACAAAAAACTGGACGAAGTGCTTTATGAGGTAGCCATTCAACCGGTCTACTCCGAAATTAATCGCCAGCATCCCCTTTTCAAACAACCCATCAGCACAAAAAACTATCTGGCAGTCATTAACCAACGCGACGGCACTATCGTATCCATCGTCGGAAAGAACTACAGATTGATTCACAACAAGGAAGCCCTGGATATGGGAAAGCACCTGTTTCAGCTTTTGTATCCCTTTGTAAAAACTGACGACCTTATTCCTTTTAAGGTGATATCACCCCAATCATTAGGGTCAGTCCAGATTGACCTGATCCATAAAGATGTCAACTTCAGGGCCTGGAAACAGGAAACCTGGCTCCCGTTTATGAGGATCTACAACAGTTACAACCGAGTGCATGCACTTTCATTCGAGATTGGCTTTGTCAGAGAACTATGCTCCAACGGAATGCTTTTTAAAAAGCGAACAATGATTATCAACTACCCCCATACCAAACAACAAAAGATCAATCTGGAATCTAATGCAGAGCAGATCACTTCCACCCAGGAAATATTCAGGGATCAGTGTCGGCAATTGTTTAATGTCATGATTCCTGCTGGACAGATGTTTCCTCTTGTATGTCATATGATGAACTTGAATCTTGATATTCAGGAGATGAGTAACCCGTTACTAAGTTTAAATCGTTTAGAAAGGATGGTTGAAACTGTCAACCTGTTGACAGAAAGGTATTGCGGACAAAATATACCTTCAGGGTATGATGCATTGAATGTACTAACTGATCTGGTCTCGCACCAGGATGAATACAGGAACTTGGCAGGGTATCACTTAAATACAAGATCATACTACCAAAAGCCATCGGTGTTGATCGACACACTGATTGAACTACATCAATCGGGAAAACCTGATATTATTGAGATGCTGGCACCGACAAATAAAAAGCTTACTGATCTTCAGGCCCATTTAGGGATGAAATGGAACTTTAATTAATACAGAAAAACAGATAAATCACAATATGAATCTACAACAACAAAACGAGCATTTTGAACAGTTTATTGCAAAGCAGAAGGAAACACTCCTCAAGAAGGGAAATGACTATGCTGACCTGGACCGCCTGAGCAATTTCAAACGTGCCGGATCCATCATCAACATCACACCTGAACAAAACTGCTTAAGCCTGATTGCCACAAAGGTGGCCCGACTTGGGGTTTTATTGGGAAATAACATCGAGCCCGGAAATGAATCGATACGGGATAGTATCCTCGATCTGGCCAATTATGCCATATTGCTGGATGCGTTGCTGGAGGAGAAGGAAATAGGTGGGGAATAACTAGATGACTCTAAGGAGAGCGAACATCGATTACTGATTTATGTGCGATTGCACTTTTTCAACCATTTTCGATGGTTGTATGTCAAGCGCCTTTGAAAGACTAAAGATTGTCGTGAGGGTTGGTTGTAGGAGTCCACGTTCTAAAAGCGAGATGTATGTCCTGTCAAGATCACAAAATTCGGCAAGCTTCTCCTGTGATAATTTTTTATCCTCCCGAAGTTCACGTAGTACTTGGCCGAATATCTTAAATAGCATGATGCGGACTTTAGTCAGCACTAAAATCTATTATTTCTCAGCCATAGGCTACGGACTATAGTCTGAATATTGATATATTTGATCTATAATAAACCAAAAAAATGTTTAACTTCTTCAAATTCAAATCTCATGGAAAAGTCTGGTAAAATAATTCCATCACTTATCATTGGAATATCAATAATCATATCGGTGATCATTTTTTCCTTTAAAAATGAGATCAAATTATTAGTTAAGGGTCCTGATATGGCTGCAGTTAAAAAAAGCCTTGCCATTCCTGACGTAGGATTCACGGAATCACTAAAGCAAACCTTTGACATCTTGATGGAACACAGTGGTGTGAATGCTCAACACTCAGATTTCATTTCCTTTAGAAATACATTTCTGACAGATGAAAGCAAACTCATGATCCCTTTTATGATTAATGAATCAATAGTATGGTTACCTATGGACCAAAAAGAGGAAATATTAATGAATGAAGCAAGCTTAATTGCCTGTAAAGTATTCATTTATAAACAAGATACTCTGTTTGTACCCGAGAAAAAAATAAAAAAATTTCAAGAAGCTGTCCCTCGAGCAAGACTCCTTTTTTAAAAGATTGATATTCCTTTTTATAAGGTCCTTGCGACAATTAAGTGATTGAATAAATAAAGCCTTTTATCTCATGACATTATTCTTCGATTCTTGATATATTAAAGAATTCTCAATCATCATATTGATTTTGTATTACTTATGGGAGGAAATGAAAAACGTAAAAACGTGTTTAAATAGCATTTATGGAAAAATAGATTTCATAATTCGTCGCCAATATTTCCTTTCAAAACATTACTGGTGATAGTTTTGAGTTCTTGCCCTCTGAAATAAAAGCATTGCTGTAACTGGGAACGACGAATGCAGAAAAAATGGCATCAAGAGTGCAGTGATAAGACAACATGATTATTAACCAGTTTCATTGCAGTCAGAACGATTAACCTGACTGCAATGGCCAAAAAAGAATAGAATCTTATCATTATATAATTTGAGATTAAACGATTTCTAGAGGTGGAGAAGTTTTCTCCCCAGAGTTCACGACATGAATGCCATGGATGAGATCCCATATGAGCCAAATGGCTGGTATATCTCTGTTCGCTGCTAATTTGATCTTTCCCGACTGTTCACAATCAATCTTATCGGATCCAATTTTGTGATTAGGAAAGAGGGCAACTCCAATATGAAGTCATTGACGGTGAAGATCTTCTTGAATGCTCCGACAAAATTGTCAAGGACCAGACAATACGACTTACCGGTCCACAAGCGAGAATAAAATACCCGAGTCTTATTCGGCGAGTTGTTTATTATACGACTGAGCATAAAAGAACCTTTACCTATCTTACTAACAGGCTTGAAATCAGTGCTAAAAACATTGCTATGCTCTATAAAAACCGATGGCAGGTGGAGCTTTTCTTCAAATGGATCAAGCAGCATCTTCATATAAAATCCTTTTGGGGAGTTTCTGAAAATGCAGTTAGAGTCCAGATATATACGGCAATAGCAACCTATTGTCTGGTGGCAATAGTTGAACATGACTTTCGGCTTAATCGAAGCACTTTCGATGTACTCAGAAAACTCAGCATGTCGCTTTTCGATAAAATTCCGAATAGGGAGCTTTTCGAAAGAGCTGAGACAATTGATGATTTGGCTGAAATTGGGCATGCACAATTAAGCTTTAATTTTTAGTGGACACTAGTGACCTAATAATCAAAAAATGAATAAACAGTTTCGTCAATTGATACCGTTATATGAAAAGCTTAGATAAGATCTGTTAAAAGCCATTTTCCTGTGAATATCTTAACAGGGAAGGCATACAATGACAATTTTCCGCTAAAATTGAAATACGCAGTATTAAGAGTTACAAATAGATTTAAAAATTATGGACCCCAAGGTTATAATAATATCGAAGGGAGAGTTGCCTATCTGGGTACACTTGGAAGTGGACGATTAGGTTTACACGTAATAATAGAAAATCAAACACAACCCACCGGAAATGAATCAGATGGAGGCAATGAAGAAGGAACGCCCCTATTTTAAAAATTATCTGATACCGAAATAAAAAATGTGTCGAAACATGAGATTGAATCGAAGCAAATTTGATAAAATGCAAAAGTCCTGAGATGTAATTAAAAACGGATAATTATAAGAAAATATGCAAATTGTATGCAAATAAAAAGAGTTACAAAAAATTACTCTTGCAACTCTCTTATTTTCAGTGGAGAATATCGGAATCGAACCGATGACCTTTTGACTGCCAGTCAAACGCTCTAGCCAACTGAGCTAATCCCCCATATATTTTTCTCAAACGCTCTAGCCTCCGCGATAGTTATCGGGATGAGCTAATCCCGCATTCGAGGCTGCAAATATAAAAGTTTTTTTTTATCAAAGCGGATGCTCTGGAAAATCTTTTATGAATGCCGTATGCTTTCCCCAACATTTTCGGGAACGGGTACTTCATCACCGTTTCC
>JACDJC010003674.1_pt1 | contig 10969 bp, 9 predicted proteins | sample 7454191 | NCBI WGS metagenome assembly JACDJC01 (sample SAMN14253291, study PRJNA609438) | sludge metagenome | isolation source: sludge after 25d culture with pyrite and EDTA | collected 2018-12-20
ACCTTGCGAAACAGGCTGCGGGGCACGCTGTAGGTGCTGACCCCGAACTTCGCCGGGTTGGTGTCGGCCTCGCGCAGGATCACATGGATTTTGCAGTCGCACAGGTAGGTGGCGGTGCACGCCGGGCTCATGGGTTGTTGGGTGTCGTCGTTGACACCCTCGGGCAGGTTGGTGATCACGGTGGAGACATCGGCCGACAACGACACCGACGGCAGGTGGCGGGGGGTGCCGTCACCGGTGTGGTTCTTGTTGAAGAACGCAGCGATGTCGAACAAGGCATCGCCTTGACGCTCGGCCAGTGGCCGTGTTTCGTCGTCACCGCCGTGGGTGATCGCGTTGTTGATCGCTTTCTCGAACTCGGTCGCGGCGGCGTCGTGGAGGTTGAGGGTGCCGTGCAGTTCGTTGTCCAACGTGCGACCGAACATCAACTCACACACCGGCTCCAACCCCGGCCCCGCCTCGTCGTCGGCCACGGCGTCGGCGCACGTGCGCCAGTGATCGACGAGCTTGGCAGTGACGGTGATGTCTGCCGCAGCGAGCAGCTCGACCACCTCGCCCTGATGAGCAGCGAGCGCTGCCGCGTACTTGTGTCGGTTCAAGCGGCGGGCGATGTCGATCTGCGACCCCGACAACACACCTGAGACCGCAGCTTCGGCAAAAGCAGGGTAGGTGTCGAGGAAACGACCGGTGGACACCAACTCGCCGGCGCGTTGGTTGGTCATTCGTGCGTGTTCGCGTAGCCAGGCGTTGATCGATACTGCGCCGCCGGATGCGTACTCGCCGGAGGTTTCCAGGCGGCGTACGGCGAGGGCTAGGAGGGCTGATCGACGGTCGATGTCGCTGACAGCTGCGAGCACCTCAGCAGGGCTGAGGAGGATCTCGGCCATGTGATCGTCGAGCACTGTCATGTTGGATACAGTACACTTGTTCGTCTACCAATTCAACACGAAACCCATGTTCCGTATGCCTTTCAGCGATACGAAGCGCGCCACCATCACCGCCGCCGATACCCCGTGCAGGCGCTGCCGCCGGCCGGCCCGCGCTGGGACCGATGGTACGATCGCCGACCTGTCCCCGAAGGACGGTCGGCAGCAGGCGACCGCTGGCCGATCGCCCAGCATGCTCGATCCAGCCGAGCGACACGTGAACCACACCCCGAAAGGCACACGATGACCGAGCTCGCCGCCGCCTTCGCCCGCATCCCGTTCCTCGCCGGTTTCGACCCCACCGCAGCCAGTCGGCTCGCGGGGCTCACCAACGTCAACTACCTGGTCGACACCGGCACCGAGCGCCTCGTGCTGCGCATTCCCGGCGCGGGCACCAGCGAGTACATCGATCGAACTGCGGAGGAGGTGGCGGCACGTTCCGCGGCCGCTGCCGGCGTGAACGCGGAAGTCCTCTTCTTCGACAGCGCCGATGGGCTGATGGTCACCCGCTTCGTCGACGGTGCGGCCACGATGAATCCGGATCGCTTCCGCGACCTCGACGCTGTCGCTCGCGCCGGCCTCGCGTTCCGGCAACTCCACACCGCTGCCGCACCGTTCGCCGTCGACTTCCACCTGTTCGGGATGATCGACGACTACAAGCGCCTGCTGGCCGAGAAGGGCGCGGCGCTGCCTGATGGATACGCGGCTGCCGAGGCCGCCGCCGACGCCACGCGCCAGGCGCTGGAGGCGACGGCCCGGCCACTGGTGCCCAGCCATTGCGACCCGCTGTGCGAGAACTTCCTCGACACCGGCCGGCGAATGGTGGTCATCGACTACGAGTACGGCGGCAACAACGACCCGATGTGGGATCTTGGCGACCTCAGCGTGGAAGGGCTGTTCGGCCCCGAGCAGGACGCGGCGCTGCTGCGGGCCTACTTCGGCGGTGACCCGCCGGCCAACGAGGTGGGGCGGATGGTGGCGTACAAGGCGATGTGCGACCTGCTGTGGACGCTGTGGGGTGTGCTGCAGCACGCCAACGGCAACCCCGCCGACGACTTCTGGGCCTACGCAGTGGGTCGCTTCGAGCGCTGCCGGGCACTGATGAGCTCGGCCGACTACCAAGTGCATCTGGCCAGCATCGGCGCCTGACCGTCAGCGGCTCACCGGCACCGCTTGATCCGGCGACTCACCGCCGACGACTCACCGCCGACGACTCGCCGGCAATGCCGATCACGACGGTTGTGCCGATCACGACGGTTGTGCCGATCACGACGGCGGGGCTCACGATGGCGCGACGTCGCCGTGCTGCGACCGGCGCGCCAACGCTTGCATTGCGCCCAGCAACCGGGCCTCGCACACCTTCATGCGTGCCACCGCCGGCGCCAGCAACGCCGAGGTCTCGGCCTCGTGGCCCGGTATCGCCTCGGTGTGCAACGCGGGCACGATGCTGGAGTAGCCGACCTCGGCCAGGTCGGTGTGCAGGCGCTGCACCAGCGGGTCGTGCGCGTGCTCGTCGAACAGCAGCGTCAGCGACGCAGCGCTGGCAGCACAGCTGGCGCGAGCAAACTCGAGGTTCGACCAGAACGTGTCGGCCGCATCGACCGCCGTCGATCGCTGACGGAGCACGAACGCGCGCATGAACCAGCGGGCGTTGGAGGCCGAGGACGGCTTCACCGCCAGGTCGCCGGCGGACTGCGTGAGCACGCGAGCAGCGGCGCGCAGGCCGTCGAGCGCCGACGCGATGAGGACGGTCGGCGGCGAGTGCGGTTCGCCCACGAGCACCTCCTCTTCCTGCGGGTCGGCAGCCAAAGTAGCCCACCGACCGAACTGCGGCGAGGCATCCGCCATGTGCTAGAGTTCCACCATACGGTTCTGTTCCACATTGTGGACCGGATTGCAGGCCGATGAGAGCAGTCCCCTCTCGGGACGGATGAAGGACAGCAGATGAGCGACGGCGACGATCTGGATCTGGCATCTCTTCCCGACGACGAGCTCGTCACGCAGATGCACGAAGACCTGTACGACGGCATGCGAGCGGAGATCATCGAAGGCACGATCCTGCTGCTCGACCGCGGCTGGTCGCCTGGGCAAGTGCTCAACGATGCGTTGGTCGAGGGCATGCGAATCGTCGGCATTGACTTCCGCGACGGCATCCTGTTCGTGCCGGAGGTGCTGCTCTCCGCCAACGCGATGAAGGGCGGCATGGAGATCCTGCGGCCGCTGCTGGCCGAGACCGGCGCCGAGCCGATCGGCAAGGTCGTCATCGGCACCGTCAAGGGCGACATCCACGACATCGGCAAGAACCTGGTGGCGATGATGCTCGAAGGCGCCGGCTTCGAAGTGATCGACCTGGGCATCAACACCGACGCCGACAAGTTCCTCGCTGCCCTCGATGAGCACCAACCCGACATCTTGGGCATGTCGGCCCTGCTCACCACCACCATGCCGTACATGAAGGTGGTCATCGACACCCTGCAAGAGCGCGGCCTGCGCGACAAGTACATCGTGCTCGTCGGCGGCGCACCGCTGAACGAGGAGTTCGGCCAGGCAATCGGTGCCGACGCCTACTGCCGCGACGCCGCGGTGGCATCCGAGACCGCCAAGCAGCTCGTGTCGGCCCGCCGCGGCCGCACCGAGCCCCCCGGCCCGTCCGTCTGAACCCGCACGCCATGGGTCGCCCTCTCGTACTCGCGTGTGGCGCCCTGGTCGCCGAGCTTCGTGCGGTGCTGCAGGCCAACGACCTCAGCGACCAGCTCGAGGTCCGCTACCTGCCGGCCAACCTGCACAACCGACCCGAGCGAATCGTGCCCGCCCTCCGCGACCTGTTGGCCGAGCACGACCCGGCGGGAGATCGCGAGGTGCTGATCGGGTATGCCGACTGCGGCACCGGAGGCAGCCTCGACGCGCTGCTGGCCGAGTCGCCCCGGTTCCGGCGCCTCCCGGGTGATCACTGCTACGAGTTCTTCGCCGGCAGCGAGCTGTTCCAGCAGCTGCACGAGGCCGAACTGGGCACGTTCTACCTCACCGACTTCCTCGCCAAGCACTTCGAGGCGCTGATCTGGCAGGGCCTCGGCCTGGATCGCCACCCCGAGCTGCTCAGCACCTACTTCGGCAACTACACCCGGCTGCTGCTGCTCTCGCAGACCGACAACCCGGCCGTCGTTGCCGCGGCCGAAGCAGCCGCCACACAGCTGGGCCTGCGCTTCGAGCACCGCCACGTGGGCCTCGCTTCGTTCGATGCTGCCGTCACCGTCGCACTCGCACCCACACGAAAGGTGGCTTGAGCCATGTCACGCCGCGGAGGCAGTGAGGTCGTCGTCATCATGTGGCGCGACATCCCTGCACAGATCAACGGGAAGGCCGGTGCCGACAAGCACCAGGTCATCCTCCCCCACCGCTTCCAGAAGGCCATCGACCGCGCCGCGATGGTGGCCGGCAAGAAGACCGCCCAGGAGTACGTGGGTGAGTGGCGGCGCACCAGCTATCCACTCACCACCGACCTGGCCGAGACGGTCGACGCCATCGCCGCCTCGATCGAGGTCGAGTTCACCAACGAACGGCTGCACGCACTCGTCGACCACGGTGGCTGGGACCCTGCCAACCCCCACGACGCGCAGACCCACGACCCGATCGAGATCGACGAAGAGACCCGCGCCGCCATCGTGCGGGCCGACGTCGCCGACGCCGACGCCGACGCCGACAGCAACGACAACGACGCCAACGCCAACGACGCCAACGACAACGCAGCTCAACCCGGAGACGAACCGTCATGACCCACACCGTCATCAGCTCTGCCACCAAGGAAGTCGTGATCGGCTTCGACCGGCCCTTCGTGATGATCGGCGAGCGCATCAACCCCACCGGTCGCAAGCTGCTCGCGGAGGAGATGAAGAACGGCGACTTCAGCCGCGTCGAGGCCGACGCGCTGGCCCAGGTGGCTGCCGGTGCGCACATGCTCGACGTCAACGCCGGCATCCCCCTGGCCGACGAGCCGGCGCTGCTGGCCCGGGCCATCCAACTCGTGCAGGGCGTCACCGACGTGCCGTTGTCCATCGACTCGTCGATCATCGAAGCCCTCGAGGCCGGCCTTGCCGTCTACCAGGGCAAGCCGCTGGTCAACTCGGTGACGGGCGAGGACGAGCAGATGGAGCGCGTGCTGCCGCTCGTCGCCAAGTACGGCGCAGCGGTGGTGGCCATCAGCAACGACGAGACCGGCATCAGCGTCGACCCCGACGTGCGCTTCGCCGTCGCCCAGAAGATCGTGCGCAGAGCATCCGACTACGGCATCCCCGCGTGCGACATCGTGGTCGACCCGTTGGTCATGCCGATCGGTGCGATGGGCACTGCCGGCCGCCAGGTGTTCGCGCTGCTGCGGCGGCTGGTCACCGAGCTGAAGGTCAACACCACGTGCGGCGCCTCCAACGTCAGCTTCGGCCTCCCTGCCCGCAACAACATCACCGGCACGTTCCTGGCGATGGCCATCAGCAACGGCATGACCTCCGCGATCATGAACCCGTTGCACCCGGAAGTGAAGGCGATGGTGATGGCCGCCGACGTGCTGGCCGGCAACGATCAGGACTGCGCGGCCTGGATTCGCGCCAACCGCGACCCGGCCGCAGCCGGCGGCGCCCGCGAGGGTCGCGCCGGCGGCGGCCGCCGCGCCCGGCAGGGCCAGTAGGCAGCACGTGCCTCGCGTCGTCTTCACTCCGTCGGGCCTCGGTGGCGAGGTGCCCACCGGCACCACGGTGCTGCAAGCGGCGCGCGACTTCGGTGTCGACCTCGACTCGGTGTGCGGCGGTCGCGGCATCTGCGGTCGCTGCCAGATCGCGTTCGAGCCGGGCCAGTACTCGAAGTGGGCCATCGACTCGTCGGCGACCGCACTGAGCCAGTGGGGCGACACGGAGGACGCGTACGAACAACGACGCGGCATGAAGCCCGACCGCCGCCTGGGGTGCTGCGCGCAGGTGTGCGCCGACGTGGTGCTCGACGTGCCGCCGGAGAGCCAGGTGCACCGGCCGGTGGTGCGCAAGAGCCTCGACCTCAGCGATGTGGTGCTCGACCCGGCCATCTCGCTGTCGTACATCGAGTTGCCGCCCAGCGTGTTGGGCGACGCCGAGTCGATGAGCGACCTCGTCATCGCCGAACTGCTCGCCGAGTTCGGGCGCACCGTCACCCATCTGTCGCTGGAAGCGCTGCAGGAGGTGCACAAGGCCTTTGCCGGGCAGGATCGTGCCGCCACCGTGGCCGTCCGCGGCGACACGGTCGTGGCGGTGTGGCCCGGCTACACCGACCGGGTGTTCGGCATCGCTGTCGACATCGGCAGCACCACCATCGCCGGTCACCTGTGCGACCTGCTCACCGGTGAGATCCTGTCGTCGGCAGGGCGCATGAACCCGCAGATCCGCTTCGGCGAAGACCTGATGAGCCGCGTCTCCTACGTGATGATGAACCCCGGCGGCGATCGCAACCTCACTGCTGCCGTGCGGGAAGCGCTGAACGAGCTGATCGCCGAGCTCTGCCGCGACGCAGTCACGGAGAGCACTGTCAGCACCGACGACGTGCTGGAGATCGTGCTCGTGGGCAACCCGATCATGCACCACATCGTGGCCGGCATCGACCCCACGCCCCTCGGTCAGGCCCCGTTCACCTTGGCCACTGCCGAGGCCATGTCGGTGCCCGCGTCGGCATTCGAGCTCGCCGGCCGCCACGCGCAGGTCTACCTGGCACCGTGCATCGCCGGCCACGTGGGCGCCGACACCGCGGCGGTCATCCTCTCCGAGGGGCCGCACCGCTCCCCCACCATGCAGTTGCTGGTCGACGTCGGCACCAACGCCGAGATCGTCGTGGGCAACGCCCAGCGCCAGTTCGCCGCCTCCAGCCCCACGGGCCCCGCGTTCGAAGGTGCTCAGCTGAGCTGTGGCCAGCGCGCCACCGCAGGTGCGATCGAGCGAGTGCGCATCGACCGCGACACGCTGGAAGCCCGCTTCAAGGTCATCGGCAGCGACCTGTGGAGCGACGACCCCGGCTTCGCCGCCGACACGGAGCACCTCGAGATCTCGGGCATCTGCGGGTCGGGCATCATCGAGGTGATCGGCGAGATGTACCTCGCCGGCATCATCGACACCGACGGAGTGGTGCAGGGCCATGGCGCACAGCGCTCACCGCGCATCGTCGAGGACGGCCGCACCTTCAGCTACGTGGTGCACGAGGCTCCCGGGGTGCGACTGGCCATCACGCAGAACGACGTGCGCGCCATCCAGCTCGCCAAGGCCGCGCTGCGTGCGGGCATCGACCTGCTGTTCCAGCACGCCGGCGTCGACCAGGACGGGGCCGACCCTGTGCACGACATCCGGCTGGCCGGAGCGTTCGGCAGCCACATCGACCCGGTCTACGCGCTCGTGCTCGGGCTGGTACCCGACTGCCCGGTGCAGTACGTGCGCTCGGTCGGCAACGCGGCCGGCGCCGGCGCAGTGCGAGCCCTGCTCTCGGTCGCCGCCCGCCGCGAGATGGAGGCCGCCGTGCGCAACGTGGTCAAGGTGGAGACGGCCACGGAGCCCGACTTCCAATCGCTGTTCGTGGCCGCGATGGCCTTCCCGCACGCCACTGCTCCCACCACTCACCTGGCCACCGTGGTGGCGCTGCCGGCACGCGTCTCCAGCGCCACTGCTGCCGACCGCGGCGGTCGCCGCCGGCGTCGCGACCAGCCCTCCACCACGTTGTCACCTTCCGAACCGACGATCGAGGAACCATGAGCGATGCCACCAGCGTTGAACCCGCTGCCGCCGACGCGACCAGCACTGCGGCCGGCACTTCCGAAGGAAGCTCCACGGGGCGCCGCTCGGGCGGTCGCGCCGGGCGCGCGGCCTTGCGTGCCTCGCACGTCGTCGAGCGAGTGCCGTACCTCACGCGCACGCTGAAGCCGTTCGAGATCGCCAGCGAAGAGACCTTGGCGCTCATCGAGCACACCGCCGACACCGTGCTCGAAGAAGTGGGCATCGAGATCCGCGACTACCCGGAGGCGCTGCCCATCTTCAAGGCCGGCGGCGCCGAGGTGCACGGCACCCGCGTGCGGTTCCCTCGCGGCATGTGCCGTGAGATCGTCTCCACGCACGCACCGGCCACCTACGTGCAGCATGCTCGCAACCCGCTGCACGACGTGGTCATCGGTGGCAACAACACGGTGTTCGCCCCCAACTACGGCAGCCCGTTCGTGCACGATCTCGACAACGGCCGCCGCTATGCAACCCTCGCCGACTTCCAGAACTTCGTGAAGCTGGCGTACATGTCGCCCTGGCTGCATCACAGCGGCGGCACCGTCTGCGAACCGGTCGACGTGCCCGTCAGCAAGCGCCACCTCGACATGGTGTACTCGCACCTGAAGTACAGCGACAAGCCGTTCATGGGCTCGGTCACCGCCGGGTCGCGCGCTGCCGACAGCGTGGAGCTGGCCCGCATCGGCTTCGGCGGCGACCTGAACGACCGCACCGTGATGACCAGCCTCATCAACGCCAGCAGCCCGCTGGTGTGGGACGGCACGATGTTGGCCGCGGCACAGTGCTACGCGGAGAACAACCAAGCATGCATCATCACGCCGTTCATCCTCGCCGGTGCCATGGCCCCCGCCACCAGCGCCGGCGTGGCGGTGCAAACGCTCGCCGAAGCACTCGCCGGCATGACCTTCACCCAGCTCGTGCGGCCTGGCGCGCCGGTGGTGTTCGGTTCGTTCGCCAGCAGCATGAGCATGCAAACAGGTGCCCCCACGTTCGGTACCCCCGAGCCGGCGATGGTGCTGTACACGATGGCGGCCCTCGCTCGCCGCCTCGGCGTGCCCTTCCGCTCCGGCGGCTCGCTCACGGCCTCCAAGCTGCCCGATGCGCAGGCGGCCTACGAGAGCGCCAACACGCTGCAGCCGACGGTGCTGGGTGGCGTCAACTTCGTGCTCCACGCGGCCGGGTGGCTGGAGGGTGGCCTCGCCATCGGCTACGAGAAGTTCGTGCTCGACTGCGACCAGCTGGGCATGATGAGCACGTTCGTGCGCGGCCTCGATGCCAGCGAGAACGGGCTGGCGCTCGATGCGCTGCGCACCAACCCGCCCGGCAACCACTTCCTCGGCACGGCCCACACGTTGGCCAACTTCGAGACCGCGTTCTACCGCAGCGACACCGCCGACAACAACAGCTTTGAGCAGTGGAGCGAGGAAGGCGGCCTCGACGCGTCGCAGCGCGCCAACGCCATCTGGAAGCGCCGCCTGGCGGAGTACGAGGCACCAGCGCTCGACGAGGCCATCGACGAAGAGCTGCAGGCGTTCGTTCAGCGCCGCAAAGCAGAACTGCCCGACGAGTTCGCCTGAGCTCGCCACACCCACCCACGCAAGTTCACGAGAAAGACGACAACGATGTCGACGCAGCGCTCCCTCATCGCCGATGCACGGTACGAGGTCATCCCGATGAAGAACCTCGAGTCACAGATCGAGTTCATCCCGACCGGGGCATCGGTCTCGGTGACGTGCAGCCCGGCGAAGGGCCAGCAGGCGACGCTCGACCTCGCTGCTCGCATCGTGGATCTGGGCCACGTGACGGTGCCGCACCTCTCCGCCCGGCTCGCCGAGGACGCAACAGCGGTGAAGCGCCTCGGTGCGTTCTGCCGCGACCACGGCCTCACCGAGGTGTTCCTGGTTGCCGGCGACGCACCCGAACCGGTGGGCCCCTACGACGGCGTGGTGTCGTTCCTGCGCGACTTCCTCGACACCGATCACGGTCTCAGCCGCATCGGCGTCACTGCCTATCCCGACGGCCACGCGCTCATCGAGCAGTCGGTCGTGCACGAAGCGCTGCATGCGAAGCAGGCGTTGCTGGAGGAAGCCGGCATTCCGGGGTTCGCCAGCACGCAGATGTGCTTCGACCTCACCACCTGGAAGGACTGGGCGGTCGCCGAGCGCGCGGCCGGCCTGAAGCTGCCGCTGCACATTGGGGTGCCGGGTGTGATCGACCGAACCAAGCTGTTCACCATGGGCATGCGCCTCGGCATCGGCAACAGCATGCGCTTCGTGAAGAAGAACGGTGGCGTGCTCGGCCGGCTGTTCAAGCCGGGCGGGTACGACCCCAACAAGCTCATCACGCCGCTCAGCAAGCAGGCCCAAGAGCTCAACATCGAAGGCCTGCACCTGTTCACGTTCAACAACGTGCAGGCCACCGCTCAGTGGCAGCAGAAGATGCTGGCCAAGCTGAGCTGAGCCGTCGTGTGCGTCAGCCGGTGTCGGCTCGCCGCCGGTGTCGCCGACGACCCATCGCGATGATGGTCGCCGGTACGAAGAACGCTCGGGCGGGAACCGACACCTCACTCCACGGACGCTTGGCGAGCGGCGATCGCCAGGCCAGCATGCGGTACAGGAAGAACACCGCCACTGCCAGGTGCAGCCCGACGAGCGCCCAGTAGAACCCGCGCGGGCCGAAGGCGATCATGCTGCCCGCGGCCACGAACGGGCCGGCTACGGCGCCCACGCCGTACAAGGTGACCAGCTGCGAGGCCGCCGCATTCAGGTGCTCGGGCTCGATCCAGTCGTTGGTGTACGCCCCGGCGATCGAGTACAGCGGGTAGCTGAAGCCGCCCAGCACGCAGAACAGCACGAACGCCATCGTCTTGTTCGGCGAGTCGAGCTCGAGCAGCGCGGCAACGCCGGCAGCACCCATGGCGGCGACGAAGCCCACCGCTCGCCGATCGATGTCGTCACTGGCCGCGGAGATGGGCCACTGCAGCAGCACCCCACCAAGGCTGGGCAACGCCACGAACAGGCCCACACTGCCCGGGCTGAGCCCGACACGCGTGGCATAGACGGCAGCCATGCCGGAGAGCGCTCCGTGCGCAACGCCGACGAGCAGGCACGAGAACACACCTGTCGGTACCACCCGTGCCAGCTCGCGCAGCGAGATGTGCTCGGCCTCCTCCAAGCTGGGGGCCACCGCCTCCTCCGACAGTGCGACAGGGGCGACGGCCAAGGAGGTGATGATGGCCGCAACTGCGAACCCGGTGACCGCCCGCGGATC
>JACDJC010003676.1_pt1 | contig 10967 bp, 24 predicted proteins | sample 7454191 | NCBI WGS metagenome assembly JACDJC01 (sample SAMN14253291, study PRJNA609438) | sludge metagenome | isolation source: sludge after 25d culture with pyrite and EDTA | collected 2018-12-20
CCCGCTGCCCTGGTGGCGGTGGCTCGTCATGGCTGCCGACCTGGCGCTCTTGCTCCTCCTCCTGCACGTCTTCGGGGCCTGACCCGCCCGACCACTGTGGATCGCCCCCGCCTCCCGTCGCCCGACGGTTGAGGCGGGGGCCTCTTCGTCATGCCCGGGGCATACCTACTCAACGTGTCAATACCTACGCAACGTTGTCCACGGCGCGCCGCCGCGCGTCGTCAGGCACCTGGGTGTACCGCTGCGTGGTCGCGACAGACGAGTGGCCGAGCAGCTGCTGCACGGTGAGGAGGTCGCGCTCAGCGGCGTAGGCCCGGGTCGCGAACCGGTGTCGGAGGCTGTGTGCCGTCCAGCCGTCCCCGAGCGCGTCGCGCATGATGCGCCCGACGCGGTCGGGGGAGAGGTGGCCCTCATCCCTGCCGGGGAAGACGTAGCCGCGCACGCCGCGCAGCGCGTCGGCGAGCCGCGGGTGGATCGGTACCGAGCGGACCCGGCCGCCCTTGCCCTTGACGACGAGGGTGTCGCCGACCACGTCATTCCCGTGCAGCGCAGCGATTTCCGCGCGTCGGAGTCCGGCGTATGCGGCGAGCATCAGCATCAGCAAGGTCCGCGCGTCGGCGTGGTCGATCGCCTGGTCGACGACCGGTGTCGGCGTCGGATGCGGGATGCCCTGCGGAACGGTGACCTTCGGCAGGCGCCGTGAGGGATCGACGTCGATGCGCGCCGTCTCCTCGGCCCACTGGTAGAAGCCACGGATCGACGCGCGGACCGACTTGCGCGACTCCGGCTGCCAGTCGTTGGCAGCCATGTACGCCGTCAGCTCGCCCTCGCTGACCACGAGCGGGTCCGATGCGAGCCACGAGAACAGGCGCTCGAGGTGCATCCGGCGCAGCCTGATCGTCGTCGGCGCGCGGCCGGCGGCGAGCAGGTGCTGGACGTATTCGCCGAGAACGTCGGCATACATACCCACAGTGTGCCGCACGAGCACAGCTCGTGCTGGCAGCGTCCCCCGGCGCATGATGGTGACCTCGGCAGTTCCCCCGATGATCTTGACCATCGCCTTACGCCGCGAGATACCGTAAACCGGGCGGTTTCTGGTTCGAATCCAGACGCGGGAGCCCCGGAGGGTTGTACGGGCCGATCGGAAGCACGCCGAGCACGAACGCGGCGGTTCCCGAGCGGCCCGTCAGCATCTCCAGCCTGAGCGCGACGGCGGCGGTGATGCCACCCTCGCCCCGGGCTAGAAATGGCCCGAAATGACTACGGGAACCTCTTGACGCGCTCACGGTCAGCGCGTAAGGTTCACCTCATGCAAGTTACATATACGTACTCAGACGACGACCTCGTGTCGATCGGTGTCGCCGCGCGCATCCTCGGGGTGACGGTGGGCACCGTGCGCCGATGGGAGGCCGCCGGCCACCTGGCCGCGCGTCGCACCCCCGGCAAGCAGCGCCGGTTCCTCGTCGGCGATCTGCGCTCTCTGCTGGCCGGTGCCGCATGAGCACCGTCGTCCCCTACCGCACCCCGGCGCAGCCACGCGCCTCATGACTCAGCGGAGGCGCGGTGTCTCCCCCGTCGCCTCGCCTCCGCTGACCCTCTCCGCCCTCGACCTCCCGGAGGACGGACCCGCGGCGGGTCCCAGGGCATGGGACTTCGGGACCCGCCGCACAAGACCTGAACCCCCGGAACGCCAACGACCGGCCCATCCCCGCGAAGAGACAGCCGGTCGCCGACAACGGAAGGAAGTGTAGCGATGCACGCGCAGCTCACGGCTCACGTCGACGACGAGACCGTCATGGAGCACAAGATCATCGGCCGCGATCGCGAGCCGTTCGCGGTCGTGAAGTTGGGTCGCGAGCTCGACCTGATCGTGTCTGACACGGCCGATCTCGAGCGCCTGGCCGCCGAGTGCCTGGCCGCCGCCAACGCGCTGCGCGCCGCGAAGGGCGACACGTTCGAGGGCAACGGGCAGGACGAGGACGAGCTCGACGCCGCCCTCCTCGCCGACGGTGCCGCATGAACGCCCTTGCCGCGCAGCGCCTCCTCCGCGAGCGCCGCCGCAAGCAGCTCACGGCGCTGCGCGTTCGTCGTGCCGCTGCCAGCCGCGGCCAGGGCCTCGTGCTCCGCATCAACGAGCCGCCGCTGCCGGAGACGATGGCGTACCTGCGCGAGCTGTACGGGCCGAACGTGGCTGTCGTCGTCGACCCGACTGCGGTGAACTCATGAGCGCCTTCACCGCACCGATCACGCGCCGCGAGGGCCGCTCCTTCGGCCGCGCGACCCACTGGTACGTCGACGCGAACGGGCTGAAGATCCCCGGCGTCACCTCCATCCTCTCGGACGGGTTCCCCAAGCCCGCGCTCGTCGGCTGGGGCATCAAGTCCGTCGCCGAGTACGCGATCGACCACTGGGACGACCTGGCCGTGGAGAAGCCGTCCGACCGGCTGAAGACGCTGAAGGGGTCGCCCTACGCCGACCGCGACGCCGCGGCGAACCGTGGCACCGCGGTGCACGCCCTCGCCGAGCAGCTCGTCCAGGGCGTCGAGGTCGACGTCCCCGACGAGCTCGCCGGCCACGTCGAGGCCTACGTCCGGTTCCTCAACGAGTGGGCGCCCGAGCCTGTCCTCGTCGAGCGCACGGTCGTGAACTACACGGTCGGCTACGCGGGCACCCTCGACCTGTCAGCGCGGTTCCCGTGCTGGCCGGGGGAGCACGTGCTCACCGACATCAAGACCTCCCGCTCAGGCATCTTCGGCGAGACCGGGATGCAGTTGGCGGCGTACCGCTTCGCGGAGTTCTTCGTCGACGACGACGGCACCGAGCAGCCGATGCCGGCGATCGACCGCGTGATCGCTGTGCACGTGCGCGCGGATGGCTACGACGTCATCCCCGTGCGGGCGGACGAGTATGTGTTCACCCGCTTCCGGCACGTCGCCGTCGTCGCCCGTGCCGCCGGTGAGGCGCGCTCCTGGGTCGGCGACGCCCTGACCCCGCCCCGTCTCGAGGAGTCCGCATGACCGAGGTAGCCATCCGCGCCCAGGGCGCGCCCGCACTCGTCCCCGTCGAGGCGAACCCGGCCGTGGCCGCGCTGATGCAGTGGGCGCAGTCGGCCAGCGCAGCGCACGAGATCGCGAAGTCCCTCGTACAGACCTCGTTCGTCCCCGAAGGCTTCCGCGGGCGCGCCGATGAGGCGACCGCGGCGATCCTCTCCGGAGTGGAGGTCGGCCTCCAGCCGATGGCGGCACTCCGCAGTTGCGACGTGATCCAGGGGACCGCCGCGTTCCGCGCGCAGGCGCTCCGCGCCATCGTCCAGTCCCAGGGGCACGACGTCTGGCTGGTCGAGTCGACCGAGACCCGCGCCATCGTCGCCGGCCAGCGTCGCGGCTCCACGCAGGAGCAGCGCTCCGTGTGGACCATCGACCGCGCCAAGCGTCTCGGCCTGACGGGGAAGAAGAACTGGACCGCGCAGCCTCAGGCGATGCTCGTCGCCCGCGCGACCTCCGAGCTGTGCCGGTTGATCGCCTCCGACGCGATCCTCGGACTCGGCTACAGCGCAGAGGAGGTGCTGGACGGTGTCGACTTCGAGTCGAACGTCACCCCCATCGCTCCCAAGCGCCGCACGGCGAAGCGCGCGGCCGCGAAGCCCACGACGGTCGAACGGATCGACGCGCCGCCGGCACCGGAGCCGGAGTACGACGAGCCTCCGTTCGACGACGACTCCGCCGCCGGGGCCGGGGAAACCGACGACTCGACCGTGGCACACGCGGCCGAGCCGTTGGAGGCCCCGGCGACGGGCCCCACCGAGGGGCAGTACCGGCTCATGCACCGCATGTTCGCCGACCTCGGCATCACCGACCGGACCGAGCGCCTCGAGTTCACGTCCGCGATCGTGGGCCGGGTCCTGACGACGAGCACCGAGCTGACGCGTGGCGACGCGTCGCGGCTGATCGACCACATGGCGCGCGAGCTCGGTGAGGTCGCACCGGACGAGGACCCGTCATGAGCGCCGCGGTGGTCGTGTTCGGGACGGCGTTCATCTTCCTCGCGGCTGCGACGGTCGCCCTGGTCCTGTCGAGGGCGTCGCTCGAGGCGGAGATCCGTCGGCAGGTCGCCGCCGACATCCGGGCGCGCGCTCGTCAGGTGCAGCGCTTCTCCCCGGACGGCCAGTTCACGATGGGCCTGCTCACGGCGGCCGCGATCGTGGAGCACAAGCCGGTCGGGTCCGGGTTCGCGACGATCGACGGCTCGGGTCGTGCACGGCCGGCGGGCGACTGGAGGCGGTCGTCATGAGCGCCTACGAGCCCGTCCGAACGCAGACAGACGTCGTCGGTGATCTCGACGGGCGTGCCGTCATGGCTGGCCCCGTCCCACTGTCGTCGTGCCCGCGCTGTGCCGCGATCGTGCGGGTGCAGGACGAGGACGCGCACGACGAATGGCACGCGGCGGTGACTCAGTGAACGGCGTCTGGGGCTTCCTCTTCTGGGCCTTGTTCTTCGGCCTGTTCATCGGCTGCGCGGTCGTGACGCGTCGCTACGACCGCCGCCAGGAGCTCGACGCCTACGAGCGCATGAACGGTGCGCCGTGGTGACCCCCGACGAGCGCGCCGCGCTGCGACAGGACGTGTTGGCGGTCATCGCCACCGCGTTCGATGACCCGGCGTGGACGAACGGCAAGACCGCTGACGCGGTGCTCGCGCTCACGGACAAGGCCCTCGACGCCGAGACCGCCAGGGCCGACGCCGTTGACGTCAACCCCCGCGGAATCGTCCGGCGCGACATCGCCGACGCCTACGCCGCAGCCCACCAGGAGACCCCGTGAGCACTATCACCGTCACGACTCAGGCCGAGCTCGACGCCGCCCTCGTTGCCGCAGACACCGAGGCGGAGTGGACCGACATCCACATCCGCTCCGACGCGGGCGTGTGGCTGTACCTGACTCGCACCCCGGGCAGCAGCAGCGTCATGGCGTGGGGCAGCAGCAGCGTCGTGGCGTGGGAAAGCAGCAGCGTCGAGGCGTGGGACAGCAGCAGCGTCGTGGCGCTGGGCAGCAGCAGCGTCGTGGCGCGGGACAGCAGCAGCGTCGTGGCCGGCGACTACGTCGCCGTCCACCTCCACTCCGCCCGAGCCACCATCGACGGCGGCGTCCTCATCGACGTCACCGCCCTGGACGAGAGCGACCTCACCCAGTGGGCGTCCTACCACGGCGCCAAGGTCAGCGACGGCAGCCTCGTCCTCTACAAGGCCGTCGACGCCGACCTGAAGTCCGAGCGCGGCTTCCTCTACCCCATCGGGGAGACCGTCGAAGCAGCCGACTGGCGCGCCGACAACGCCTGCTGCGGGGGCCTGCACCTGTCCCCGTCCCCGTCGTGCGCGCAGGCGTACTACCCGTCCGCGAGCAGGTTTCTGCGCTGCGAGGTCGACCCGCAGGACGTGCGACCCATCCCAGGCGGCGTCGCCAAGGCGAAGGCCCGACGCGTGCGTGTTGTGGCCGAGGTCGACATCCACGGTGACGAGGTGACCGCATGACCGACCAGCCCATCAACGGCTCTGTGGCGGCACCTGGTACGCCGGTGATGACGAGTCGTACCAGGGCACCGTTGCTCGCCGCCAGTTCTGCCCCACCGTCGCCCGCATCGACGCCGCCCTCGGGACGGTGACGCCGTGAGCCGCGACGTCCCCTTCCGCCTGGTCGTCCTGTCCGAGCTGCTCTGGCGTGCTAAGCGCGCCATCGAGTGCCTGCTCGCGTTCACCCCGTGGCGGCTGCGATGACCGTCGTCCTCGCGCTCACCTGCTACGGCATCGGCGTCGTCTGCGGCTACATCGCGTGGCGGTGGTCCCAGTGATCCCGTCTCGCCTCAGCCCCTGGCGGCCCAGCCCCGGCCGCTACACGCTCCTCGCCTACCTCGGGCGCTGGTACGGCATCCGGAGGCGATCCCGGTGAGCGCCGACCTCGGCCCCTGCTACTGCGGCCACGACGCCACCGCGCACGGCCGCTGCGTCTGCCGCGAACCCCGCGAGTGTACCGACCACCTCGGCGTCTGCGAGTGGTGTGGCTGCAGCTTCTACGAGGAGGCGCGGCCGCCGGCCGGGCTCGACACCGGCGTGCCCCTGCGTGACGCCTACGACTCCACCCCCATGACCGCGAGCGAGGTGCGATGACCGACGTCCGCAAGGTCGACTCCCTCGCCTGGATCGACATGCGCCTCATCCACGGCAACGCCGACAACCCCCGCCGCAACGTGGGAGACGTCACCGAGCTCGCGCTCTCCATCCGCGAGCAGGGACTCCTGCAGCCGATCGTCGTCGCCCCCGACGACAAGGCCGGCGGGTACGTCATCCTCGCTGGCCACCGCCGACACGCCGCCCTCGCGCAGCTGAAAGCAGACCGCGCCCTCTGCCTCATCCGGTTCCCGAAGAACACGCCCGAGGCGATCGCGCTCATGCTCGTCGAGAACGGGCAGCGCGTCGCGATCTCCGCGATCGAGGAGGCCCGCGCCCTGCAGCGCCTCATCGACGCCGGCATGACCCAGTCCGAGATCGCGCGCCACATCGGGAAGTCGCAGGCCCACGTCTCGATGCGCCTCACGCTGCTGTCCCTCACCCCGGCCGAGCAGCGCGCCGTCGAGGACGGCGACCTCCTCCTCCGCGACGCCCGCACCCAGGCGCGGAAGCGGAAGGGCACCGCCGACCAGACGAAGTTCACCGGCTGGCACTTCGGCAAGACCCACCCCCTCGCCCCGGCCGCGAAGCAGCTGTGCGACGCCCAGGACCACCCCCGAGCACGACGACTCTCCGCTCACGCCTGCGGCGCCTGCTTCGAGCAGGTCATCCGCGACGACGAGCGCACCAACCACACCACCACGGAGGACCAGACATGAGCGAGCAGCCCGGCGGCGGACTCCCGCCCCAGCACCAGCCCCACCCCCTGCCCGAAGGCATGTCCTGGGTCGTCGGCTCCCAGCCCGGCGTCATCTTCATCCAGATCCTCGACGCCACCGGCATCCGGTTCCTGTTCCTCAGCCCCGACGACGCGTCCGTCCTCGTCCGCCAGATCAAGGAGCAGATCCACCGCGCCCGCTCCGGCCTGATCATCCCCGGCGGCGCCATCCCGGACGTTCCCCACGTGAACGGCCACGGCGCATGAACATCACCGAGTCCGTCGCCGTGCAGAACGTCGCAGCGTTCCTGGCCGGCGACGTCGACCACTGCGACGAGAAGACCCGCCGGGGCATCGCGGAAGACCTCGCGCTCCTGGAGGCCCGCTCGCACAAGGCCCTCGGCGCCGGTGTCGCCCGCACCGCGGAGTGGTGGGACGACGCCCTGTGCAACGTGACGTTCGAGGGGGCCTAGATGGACCGCATCGCCTACATCGCCGGCCTCATCACGGTCGCCCTCGCGATCACCCTGATCCTCCTCGGCCTGGCGGTGATCGCATGACGTTCGAAGTCGGCGACCGCGTGCAGTGGGCAGGCACCGAGTACACGATCTGGTCCAAGCACCGCAAGACCGGGTACCGCTGGATCACCCGCGACGGCAAGGTCATCGAGGCCCGCGTCGCCAACCTCACCCTCGTCGCGACCGCACGCGCGGCAGCAGCCGCACCGCCCAAGCCCGTGCAGCGCATCGTCGCCGAGAACCCGCACCCCCTCTACGACGCCGACCGCGCCACCATCGAGCAGGCGATGCGCGCCGACGCGATGGCGCACGACGGCGTCATCGACCCCAACCGTGTGCGCGCAGCTCTCCGATCCGCGACGGGAGAGCTGCGCGTGCACCCCCGCGTCCTGTCGGGCATGTACTCCTCGCTCGCGGCACAGGGGAAGATCCGGTCGCTCGGCTGGAACGGCACCAACGACGATGTCGCCGGCGGCAACGCCGGACGCCCCATGCGGATGTGGCAGTGGGTCGCGCCCCTCGCGGAGGCGTCATGACCAAGCCCACCGGTGGCGAGGTCGTCGAAGCCGCTGCACACCCCGACCTCCTCGCACCCGGCACCGTCCGCCGCCCCGAGTGGATCCGCCCCGAGGACTGGGCGCGGATGCCGTGGCCGGCGAAGTGGCGGGCTTCCCGCAGGTTCGCGGAGGCCCCGGTCGAGACCGAGGAGTTCGACGACGCACCGCTGCCGCTGCCGGCCGTCGTGGAGCAGGCACCGCGTCACCGTGGCCCGATCCCGGTGCAGCCCCACGGCACCTACGCCGCTGCGCGCCGTCATGAGCGCCGCGGTGAGCGGCCATGTCCGCCGTGCGCGGAGGCTCGCCTCGCCTACACCCGGCGGACAGGGGCCACCGCGCGCCCGCCGCGCAGCTCCGACGTCGACCACGTCCTGGTCGAGCGGTTCATCCTCGGCGACGCCGCCTGGACCGCCCTCAGCGTCCCCGAGCGCATCCTCGCCGCCCGCCGCCTCGACGCCGCCGGCGTGTCCCGCCGCGTGATCAGGGAGCGGACCCACCTCAACACGCGCACCATCCGCGGCGCATGGATCGAGGACACGCCATGACCCCGCCCTTGGACGCTGCGCGCCGCAACCAGGCCCCGCCGCCACCCGCGAAGCGGAACCGCTGGTGGTGCCACCACTGCCCCGCGAAGGGGTGGGGGCAGAACGCCGAAGCCGCTCGCGTCGCCGGCACCCGCCACTTCCTCGACCACCACGACGAGCAGGAGAGAGGAGACCCCGAATGCCCGACGACGACCACGACATCGGAACCCGCCTCCACCGCGACCCCATCACCGGATACGACCTCGGCACCGAGGGCTACTGCACCTGCGGATGGGTCGGACCCCTGAGAGACCTCCTCCGCCGCGGCCAGGCATTCATCGACGCGAACAAGCACCGGATCGACACCAAGGAGACCGCCGCCTGATGGCCAAGATCCGCTCGATCAAGCCCGAGTTCTTCACGTCTGAGGACGTGTCGGCGTTGCCACTGCGCGCGCGCCTGACATGGATCGGCCTGTGGACGCACTGCGACGACCACGGCCGCGCCAAGGACAACGTGAAGCTCATCAAGGCAGCGATCTGGCCGCTCGACGACGTCTCACTGCGCGACGTCGAAGAGGACCTGGCGCAGCTCGCCGCCGGCGGCCGGATCATCCGGTACGAGGTCGACGGCCACCGCTACCTCCAGGTGACGAACTGGCACCACCAGTACATCGCGAAGCCGAGCAAGGCCAAGGCACCACCGCCCCCCGACCACGACACGGAAACGACCATGTCGCGACAGGGTGACGACAGTGTCACGACCACATGGGAAAGGAAGGGAAGGGAAGGGAAGGGAACGCGCGCGAGCGCGCGCCCCCCCGCCACCTGCCCCCGTCATCCACAGGGCACCGACCAGCCCTGCGGCGCATGCGCCACCGCACGACGCCAGCACGACACCTGGACCCCCACTGCACCCGCCCTCCCCACCGTCGACGAAGCTCTCAACCCCACGCTCGACCAGCACGGCTTCCCCGCCGGCGCATGCCCCGTCTGCAGGCGAGCAGGTGCCGCATGATCGACGACACCACCGACCGCTGCGTCCTCCGCCACGACAAGCCCCGACGCGCCCAGACCGGAAGCCTCATCTGCACCAAGCACGACCACGCACTCCGCGACGACCTCCGCGACATCGAGATCCTCTACGCCCTCCTCGACCACATCACCGAACCCGGAAGCGTCGTCATGGACGAGCTCGTCCGCTACGCCAAACGCCCCGACCCTGCAGCACCCATGCGCCTCGAAGTCGCCGTCCTCCGCGACCAGCGCACCACCTGGGACGTCGGACAGCCCGACGCCATCAGCGTCCTCGCCGTCGTCACCAGCTGGGCCGCCATCGTCCGCGACGACATGCGCCTCACCCCACCCGCGCAAGCCACCCTCGCCTCCGAGCTCGGCACCCTCCGAGCCCAGCACGACTACGTCACAGCCCAAGCCTGGGTCGACGAATACGCACGCGAGATCCACCGCGCAGCCCAAGCGCTGCGCCACGTCTGCGGCGAACACGACGGCCAGCCCGTCGGCCGCTGCCAGGTCATCCACGACGACGACACCGAATGCGGCGGCCCCCTCTTCCCCGACCGCTACGGCCTCATGCGCGTCCGCTGCGCACGCTGCGGGGAAACCTGGGACCAGGACGACCTCCGCCGCCTCGGCCTCCTCCTCGACTCATGAGCGTGTCGGGTTGACATGCCTCGTTGAGCACGGCAGCCTCTGGGTCGAGGAGTCATGCCCGGACACGGGATGGCTCCTTCGTCATGAAGGCCCCCCGCGCTCGAATCGCAGAGGGCCTTCGACGTCCGAGCCCGTGAGAGGGGCCGAGACATGGCACAGCGTAGCCGCCACACCCAGACCCACCCCGACATGCTCGACACCGAACGACTCGCCCCTGGGCCGTCGATCGGTGCGCTGCTCCGGGCGCTTGGCCCAGTCATCTACTTCGCGCAGATGCGCGACGGCCTCATCAAGATCGGCTACACCAGCGACCTCCGACAGCGCAGGTACGGCTGGGAGCAGGGCTCACGAGTCCTCGCGTTCCGCTACGGGACGCTCGACGACGAGCAGCTCATCCACCAGGGCCTGGCCGACTCACGTGCCTACGGACGCGAGTGGTACCACCCGACCGACGAGGTCATGGCCGAGGTCCACGCAGCCAGAGACTGGATGCTCTCGCACGTCGCGTAGGGGGGACCCATGCCGGTCAAGCGCAGTACCACCGCCCGCGGCTACGGCGCAGACCACCAGGCCGAACGCCGAAGGCTCAAGCCCAAGGTCGAGCGCGGCGAGATCGACTGCACGCGATGCGGCGAACCCATCGAACCCGGCGAACCCTGGGACCTCGGCCACAACGACACCCGCACCGGCTGGACCGGGCCCGAGCACGCCGCCTGCAACCGCAGCGCAGGAGCACACAAGTCCAACGGCACCGTCGAACCGGTCGAGTACGTGCCCTCGATCGACTGGTGACTTTTCAGAACCGCACCTGGTGGCGAC
>JACDJC010003677.1_pt1 | contig 10962 bp, 9 predicted proteins | sample 7454191 | NCBI WGS metagenome assembly JACDJC01 (sample SAMN14253291, study PRJNA609438) | sludge metagenome | isolation source: sludge after 25d culture with pyrite and EDTA | collected 2018-12-20
CGCCAGGCCGATGCTGAAGGCGGCGATGAGCGTGATACCCAGGCCCACCTGCCGCAGGGCGATGGCGCTGAGCATGAGGATGAGCGCCGAGGGACAGGGCAGGATGCCGCCGGAGATGCCCAGCGCCAGCAGGTTGCGCCAGCTGAGGGCATCGGGAGAGGAGTGGTCAGTGGTCAGTGGGGAATGGTCAGTGGACTGTTGTTCGTGGTCATGGGGGTGTTCATGGTCGTGGCTATGGCTGTGATCGGTGTGATCGTGGGCGATCAGGGGCGAATAGGCGACGGCCGCAGGCCGCATGGCCCCCGCGAAAGCCAGCGAGCGCGTCGAAGCCACAGCGACCGAAGCGGCGGCCGGATTTGTCGTTCGTAGCGGGCGGTGTATCACCGGCCCATGATCATGGTTATGCCCATGGCCGTGGTCATGCCCGTGGCCGTGGGTGTGGCCTATGGTCGGCGGACGGGAGTCCGCTCGTCCGTCGTCGTGGGAATGGGAATGCCCCTTGCCGAAGTGGAAGTGGTAGTTCTTGTCGCCTCCGGCCGCGCCGCGTCGCAGGGCCAGCCAGTTGCGCAGATGCCCGCGCAGGATCGACGCCCCGATGGAAACCACCATCAGCCCCGACAACACACCCAGCCAGGGATAGAGTTTCTCCGGCAGGATGAACTCGGAAGCGACCAGCACAAGAAAGCCCAGAGCAAAGACCCCGGCCGTGTGGGTGATGGTCGTCGTCAGGCCCAGAAAGAGGGCGTGGCGGGCCGTGCCGCGCGAGCCGACAAGGTACGCGCCGACGATGCTTTTGCCGTGGCCGGGCGTCAGGGCGTGGGCCGCGCCCAGCCCGATGGCAACCAGCAGCGCTCCCAGCAGCGCCCCCGGCGTGTCGAGCGTCCGGCCGAGCAGGTTGGCGAACTCGTCCCGGCTGAACCGGTTGGCGGCCGTCGCCTGTGATGCTACTGCTTCCGTCGTCTGTCGTCCGTCGTCCGTGGGCTGCTCTCCCGCCGCCCCCGCCGCATAGCGAATCTCCGCCCGATTCACCGCCGGCGGCGATTGCAGCAGATCGGCCGGATAGTCGCGCAGCCGGTTGCTCAGGTCGACGGCCGGAACCGATGACTCGGCCAATGCGCCGCCGTCGGCCGTGGCGACGATCTCCTGCCAGCCCAGCCGCCCGACATAGTTCCCGTCCTCATAGGCCAGCGCGCGCGGGGCGTCGCCGCGGGCCGCGGGCAGCGCCGCCGACAGGGTGATCTCCAGCCGCAGCGTCTCCAGGTCGCCCTGACCGGGCGGGAAGCTGAGGGTATGGGCAACCGGCGACAGGGCGGTGGCCGCGCCGTCGACTGTCAGGCCCAGGTTGGCGGCCAGTTCGGGGATCATGCGCTCGACCCAGGCGGCCTCTTCGGCCGCGGAGGCGATCCCATCGCCGTCGGCGTCCATGGCCTGTCGCTCGCGGAAGGTGGGGATTTCGGCCATGTCGACGATGTATAGCACATCGACGGCCGTCTCGCGCAACGTCAGGGCGCTGTAGCGGCTGATGGTGAAGTTGCCCAGCGGGTGGGCGGCAGCCACGCCGGCCGCGCTGAGGGCCAGCAGGGCGAGCAATACGGGAAGCAGGCGACGGATGAGGCGGTTGTGTTTCATGGCTGGTTCTCCTGGCCGGCGGAGAGGGCCGACAGGGTATCGCGGGCGATGATGGTTTGGGCAAAGTCGAACCAGGGGTTCAGTTCGAGGGCGCGGCCGAGGTGGACCGTGGCGGCGGCGCGGTCGCCGCGCGCGGCGGCGATCATCCCGGCATGGTAGAAGAGCAGGGCGTCCTGCGTATTCAGGCGCAGCGCTTCGGTGATGTGGGTTTGGGCGGCGTCGGCATCGCCGGCGCGCCAGGAGGCCCAGGCCAGCGCGTCGGCGGCATGGATCGACGGCCGCGCCTCATAGGCGCGACGGGCCATGTCGAGGGCCGTCGCCGGGTCGCCGTGGTCGGCCTCGAAGAGGGCCAGTTCCAGATCGACGTTCATCCCTGAGTCGGCGTTCAACTGCTGGATGACGCGGATGAGGTCATACTGGCGCTCGGCCTGCGGCAGTTGGCCGTCGGCTTCGTATAGCTGTCCGAGCGTCAGGAGAAATTCGGGCAAGGGCAGGCGGGCGGCGATGCCTTCCAGCATCTCGATGGCCTGGGGCCGGTCGCCGCGGGCGGCCAGCACGCGAGCCAGCCCCGCCTGGGCATAAGGGTAGTCGGGCTGTTGGGCCAATGTCTCGCGCCAGGTTGCTTCGGCCGCGGCCAGATCGCCCCGGCGGAAGTGGAGATGGCCGAGTTGGGTCTGTGTCCAGGCCGTTGACTCCGCGCCGGGCGCCCCGGCGGCGACGGCCGCCTCCATTGCGGCAATCGCGCCGTCGGTATCGCCGCGGAGCTCACGAACGTAGGATACGCGGCTGTAGGAAGCGAGATTGGGCCGCAGATTGGCCATCGCCTGCGCGGCCTCGACGGCGGCATCATATTGCCCCAGTTCGACGTGGGCATCGACGAGGATACCCAGGGCGTCGGCGCGGTAGGGCATTAATTCCTGGGCCTGTCGCCCCCATTCGAGCGCGGCGCGGAAGTCGTGGCGGGCCAGCGCCAGCAACCCCTGACCGACGAGCGCGTCCAGCTGGTCGGGATCGCGCCGCAGCGCCTCGTCGAGGGCCGTCTCGGCTTGCCCATAGAGGGCGGGGTCGGCCGTCTCACGTACCGCTTGCAGCAGCGCCAGCCCCAGCCCGGCGTAGGCGTCGGCGCTGTCGGGGTCGGCCTCCACGGCGGCCCGCATTCGGGTCACGACTTCGGCGGTGGAGAGCGGGGCGGCGGTGCGGGCCGTGCGTTCGGCGGGCACGACGACCGCGCCCGGCCCGGCCCGCAGTCGCCCGACCAGCGTCGCCGCCAGGACGAAGCCGGAAATCAGGAGCAGGTAAAAAATGCGCCGTTCCATCGGTCGCAGCATCGACAGGGTGTGCATGGTCCTCACCTCGTCGCCCGGCGTCGTGGTCTCTCGCTTTCGGGCGGGGCCGCGACGCCGGGCGTTTGTTTGGCGGCTCAGCGAATCGGCGACGAATCACCGGTCTGTCGAGCCTGCCTGCTATCCGATTACCGGCCGGCCGGTTGGCCGACCAGACGGCGGCGCACCTGCACCAGCCACAGGGCCATCGCCGCCCCGACCGTGACCAGCGCGGCGGTCAGCACACTTTGCGGCAGTTGCTGCGCGGCGGTTGCCACCGAGGACGCCACCGGCAGACCGGAGCCGCCGGTCGTGGGGTTGCCACCTGTGCCGTCCGCGCCGCGCGTCGTCGCCATGAGCGCCGGGTTGCGGGTTGTCCCGCCGTTCGGGTTCTCGTGCATGTGCTCCTGGCCCGACTGGGCCGCGGCGAAGTACGGGAAGCTGCTGCGGAACGGCACGTCGTTGTAGTCCACGCCGTCGTCCAGGACGTCGATCAGCGCCGGGTTGAAGCTGAAGTTCGTGTCGCGGCCGTCGAGCACGGAGTAGGCCGCGCCGGCCACGGCCAGCAACTCGATCTCCACGATGTCGTCGGCCGGACGGCGGCCGTTCGGGAAGCCGCAGGCGTCGCCGCCCAGCACACCCAGCCGCGACGGTGTGGGCGAGCACAGGTCGCCGCTGATCTGCGTGTTGATGCGGATCATCTCCGCCGGGACGACGTTGGCCGGGCGGTTGACGTTGAAGCCCGCCGGCAGCGTGACCGGGCCGCCCTTCGTCTGGATGGTGAACTCGTTCGCCAGCACCATGCCCGTCAGAAAGATGTCGAAGATGTCGCCGCGGCCGCTGCGGGGCGTGCCCGCCGCGTACTCCGTGGCGCAATCGCCGTTCGAGTCACCGGGCAGCGGCACGCCGTAGAGGCCGCACAGCAGGTTGCCCACTTCGGGGTCTTCCACGCTTTCCTGCAACGCCTCATAGACGGTCAGGTCGACGCTGGGCGGGATGCTGTTGAACACGTCCTTCAGCCCCATCGGCAGCACGACCTCGTTGACCAGCGGCATGCCCAGTCGCGACACCTGCACGTAGTCGTGGGTGTCGGCCGTGGCCGTCGATTCAAGCACGCTCATCGGCGCGCGGCGCGACGTGGACCACACGCCCAGCACCGGGTCGTCGCCGGCCGTCAGGCGATTGATGGGTACCTCGATGATCAGGCTGTGGACGTTGAAGCCGGAGACCGAATCGACCGGCGTGTTGTTGCCCTTGCTGTAGCCGACGGGCGGAGCCTGGCCGCGCAGCGTCAGCAGGTCGAACACCTGCAGGTCGACCCAGAAGGCATCATCCGTCTGGCCGCCAAAGACGCGAATGCGATCGCCCTTGTTCATGACGCTGTAGGTTGCCATGTTGGAGAGGCGGTTGAAGTTCGGCGTCGATTTGGAGCCGATGTTGACCGGCGTTGTCGGCCGGTTATTGATCAGCGTGCGGGTCTCGCCCGACTCCCACTTCTCGGTCACGGTGATGGTCTGGCGACGGTTCCAGTCGGGGTCGCGCGGGGTGGTCATCGGGCCGGTGTTGTAGAGGAAGGTGTTGGGGTTGGCCACCTCGGTACGGCTGGAGAGGGTGTAGGTCACGTCGGCCATGGCGTCGCCATCGTTGTCCACGTGGATGTCATAGAGCACCCGGTCGTCCCACTCGAAGTAGTTCGGCCCGCCTTCCGGCCCCTCGAACGGGATCCAGCTGGCGGCCAGGACGATGTTGCGCGTCTGCCCGGCCGGAACCCAGACGTAGGTGTCGGTGTTGTCGGCGTAGGGGTCCTTGGAGATGAGCGGGGCTTCCCGGTGGCTGGAAGCGCCCGACTGCCCGGCGGCCAGCAGAACGGCCAGCGCGATGAACAGGGCGGCGAACAGGAGGCCCGTCAGTAGTGTGCCTCGGCCGAGCCGCGGTTGGTTTGCAATTTGGTTCATGATCGTCTCCTTGTGTCTGAATGGGTCTACAGTTCCGGCAGAGTGTTTGTGCGTGGTTGTCGGTTTCGCCATCATTTACATGCCACTTGTCCTTGAAGGCCTGACCTTCCTGTCTATAAGGGGCCAGGACCGAAAAGGGGTCCCTTGCCCGGATGCGCTGACGCCTTGTCACCGTCTCTCTGATTGCTACGGCTACACGTGAATACGCCGCGGGAAGCGGTTTGCATTTATGGGGAACAAAAAAGGCGGGCCGCGCCCGAAAGCGCGGCCCGCCGGTCAGGTGGGCGGGGTGGGGCAGTCCTCAGGAGGTCAGCCCGGCGAGCAGGATGATTTGGTCGGACGTGGGCTGGTCGCTGCCGCCGGCCGGCTCGATGGAGACGCCGACGGCCTCAAAGCCGCCCGGCGCAGCGCCGCTAATGGCATGAGTGGCCGCGCCGGTCGCGTCCACGTTGAACGTGCCCGCGCTGACGGGCGTGCCGTCGGCGATGAGCCACGCCTGGTAGGTCTGCGTCTCGTCGAGCGCGGGCAGGTTGGCGACAAAGAGCGTGGCCGTGCCGCTGTCGGGGTGGAGCGTCAGCGCGCCCCCGGCGTCGGGGTGTTCGCCGGTGATGTCGCCCAGGGCGATGGTGATCGCGCCCGGCGCGAGATGAGCGGCCAGCTGCTCCTCGCGGGCCTGCAACCGCTCTTGCAGTTCGTCGTTTCGGGTTTGCAGCGTTCCCACCTCGGCTTGCAGCTCGGCCGTCTCCTCTCGCAGCCCGGTGATGGTCGATTCCAGCCCGGCGACCGTTGCCTCCAGCCCGGCGTTTTGCCGGTTGAGGTTGAGAATAGCCCCTCCGGCGAGAATGAGCGCCAGGACGGCCGCGGCGAAACCGGCGGCGGGGACCCACGACCACCAGCGACGGCGGGCGGGTTGGGGCGCGGCCGGCGGCCGGGGCGCGGGGCGCGGCGGGGGCGGAGCAGGCGCCGGAGTCGCGCGGCTCTCGGCCGCCACACGGGCCATGAGACCGGCCTTGACGGCGGGCGCCGGCATGAGCGGCGTCGTCGTCGCCATCGTCAGGTCGGCCGCGTCCTGCATCAGAACGGCCAAACGCGCCGCGGCCGCCGGGTTGGCGGCCACATACCCGTCCACCTCGGCCCGTTCCTCTTCGGTCAGGGCGTCGAGCGCGTAGAACGGGAAAAGCTCTTCTTCGATACGCTGATTGCGTTCCATTATCTACTCATCATTCGCCGCGCCCATGAACGAGCGCAGGTTTTGCAGGCCAAGCCGGGCGCGCGTGTGCACCGTGCCCAGCGGCAGGCCGGTTGTTTGGGCGATTTCCTGCCGGGTCAGCCCCTTGAAATAGGCCAGTTCAAGCACCTGGAGTTGCTCCCCCGACAGGCGGCCCAATGCCCCGCGCATTTGCTCGGCGGCGATGGCCTGCTCGGCGGCTTGGTCCACGTCGTCGGGCGCGGGCGTCTGCTCGAAGCGGCGTTCCTCGTTCTCGTCGCGCGCCGCTTGCGGCCGCACGCTGCGCCGTCGCAGCAAGTCCAGCGCCTGCCGCCGGGCGATGCTGAACAACCAGGCGCGAAACGGCCCTTTGGCGGGGTCGAAGGTCGCGGCCTGGTTCCAGACGCGCCAAAACGATTCCTGCAATGCCTCTTCTCCTTCCGCCCGATCCTGTACGATTCTAACAATAATGCCCAGCGTAATCGGCGCATACCTGTCGTAGAGGTGTTCGAAGGCGTCCGGGTCACGCGCCGTGACACGGGCCATGAGTTCCTCATCGCTTGCGCCAATCAAGTGATCCATACCGTGCTTCAATGGCGCGACGCGGTGCGTGATGCGTTCCTCGTGACCCGGCCCCGCGGCCTGGGGGAAACGCGCTTGTTGGATTTGCACTTATCCTGTATACGCAGCGCCACGATTTATGAATCTTAACCGATTTGATGAAAATTTAGTAGGGGCAGGGCCTGCGCCACTGCACTTGCCGGGTTGTCCAATGGGCGGGTATCATGACGTCCGGCAAATCATGGCCCGCCTCGATGGGCCGAAGGAGTTAACATGTCAAATAATGATGATAAAAACAATGAAGGGAAGCAAAAAAGCGGGCAGTACATGGGACTGGGAATCGCGATGGGGGCGGGCTTCGGCGTGGCCTTGGGCGTGATCTTCGACAATATCGCGATGGGGGTTGGGATAGGCATAGCCCTGGGCGTGGCGTTCGGCGCGGCAATGAGCGCCCGCAAGGGATAGAAAAGTGCAGGGGCGGGCTTGAAATCCGCCCCTGCAGGAATGGGCGCCCGGCGACATTTGCGTTACAGTAACGGCAAAATCAATCGGGTTAAACATCAATGCATCTGTACTTTATTCGCCACGGGCAAAGTTATGTCAATCTGTTGGATTGGAGCGGCGGCAATCAGGACACCGGCCTCACCGATCTGGGCCACCGTCAGGCGGCCGCGCTGGGCGCGTGGCTGCCGACCGAACTGAAGGAAATCGACGTGCTCTACGCCAGCACCATGCTGCGGGCGCAGGAGACGGCCGGGTATGTGGCCCGCGCCTATCATGTAGCGATTGTCCCCGACGACCGGCTGCGCGAGATCGGCAACAACCGCGCCGACCACGTCCCCTGGCCCAGCGACGACCTGCCGGAATACAGCGACTATTGGGGCAGCGAGCGGCCGTTTGCTTCGGTGACGCCCGACCGCGAGGGCGGCGAGAGCCTCATGCACTTTCGCACGCGCATCGGTTCGTTTGTCGAGAACATGATCGAAAAACACCGCGATCAGATTGTCGTGGCCGTCTGCCACGGCGGGGTGATCGAACTCGCCTTCGACCACATTTTCAACATCGGCCCGTTCCGGCGCTGCGAGGTGTGGTGCAAGAACACCGGCGTCACGCGCTTCGAGTACGTGGAGCATCCGCGCCGCGAGGTGTGGCGGCTCCATTACCACAGCCGGTCCGATCATCTGCAAGGTGTTCAGGTCCAGGCGACCTCTGCGCCGCCGCAAGAATAGCTCTCTCCACGTTGCCGGCCGAACGGCCGGCGCGGCGGGCGGCAAGTAATCCAATCAGATGTAGGGTGATGCGACCGGGAGGGGTCGCATCTTGCGTGAGGAAACAATGTCCGGAGTGGAACCAGCGACCGGGGCGATCGGCTCGGAGAGCCTGCCGTTGCCCGACTATAGCCGCAAGTGGTACGTCATGTCGGCCATCGCCATGGGCATCTTCCTGGCGACGATCGACGGCAGTATCGTCAACGTCGCCCTGCCGACGCTGACGGAGAAGCTGAACACCGATTTCTCCGCCGTGCAATGGGTGGTGTTGTCATATCTCCTGACCATCACGACGCTACAGGCGGTGGTCGGGCGGCTGGCCGACATGCACGGGCGAAAGATGCTCTATAACTCCGGCTTCGTGGTCTTCACGATCGGTTCGCTGCTCTGCGGCCTGTCGCCGACCGTCGGCTGGCTCATCGCCGCTCGCGTGCTGCAGGGCGTGGGCGCGGCGCTCATCCTGGCGCTGGGCATGGCCATCATCACCGAGGCCTTTCCGCCCGGCGAGCGGGGCCGCGCCCTGGGCATCGCCGGGTCCATCGTCTCCATCGGCATTGTCACCGGCCCGACGCTGGGCGGGGTGATTATCGAGAATCTGGGCTGGCACTGGATCTTCTTCGTGAACGTGCCGGTGGGCATCCTGGGCACCTATCTGGCATGGCGCTACATCCCGCAGACGCAGCCGCCGGGCGGCCAGCAGTTCGACGTGGCCGGGGCGGCGACGCTGTGCGTCTTCCTGCTGGCGCTGCTGCTGGGCCTGACAACGGGGCAGCGAGAGGGATTCCTCAGCCCGCAGGCGCTGGGGCTGTTTGTGGCGGCCGCCTTTTTTCTGGCCACTTTCATCGTCCTGGAGCGTCGCCACCCGCAGCCGATCATCGATCCGGGGATGTTTCGCAGCGCCCTCTTCCGCACCAACCTCATCACCGGCTTCCTGGTGTTCATCGCCCTGGGGAGCGGCGTACTTATCCCGTTCTATCTGGAGAGAACATTGGGCTATAGCGTGCAGCAGGTGGGCTTCCTGCTGGCCGTCGTGCCCATTGCTCTGGGCATCACCGCGCCCATCTCCGGCGCGCTGTCGGATCGGCTCGGCAGCCGGCCTATCTCGGTGGCCGGGCTGGCGGTGACGGTGTTGGGGTTCCTGACGCTCAGCACCCTGACGACGGAGACGTCGGCCGCCGGTTTTGCCCTGCGCTATCTGCCGGTGGGCATCGGCGTCGGCCTGTTCCAGTCGCCCAACAACAGCGCCATCATGGGCAGCGTGGAGCGGAAGCGGCTGGGCGTGGCGTCGAGTCTGCTGGCGATCACCCGCAGCCTGGGCCAGACGGTCGGCCTCGCCGTGCTGGGAGCGGTGTGGGCGTCCGCCGTGTTTCAGGCGGCGGGTGGGGATGTGGCGGGCGGCGCGGAGGCGGCCCCCCCGGCGGCGCAGGCGGCCGGGCTACAGGTGGCCTCGCTGGTGGCCGCCGGGCTGGTGGCGACGGCGCTGGTGATCGCGCTGTTTGCGTGGCGCAATGAGCAGCGCGTCCGCACGGCGGGCAGGTTAGCGGAAAGCGAGGAGTAGCGTCGGGCGGGGCACGCCACTGTTAGATTTGTCCGAGCGCGGCCAGGAAACGTGCAGCATCAGCCAGCAGCAATGGGTGAACTTGCCGGACGCGCTCGACGTTGGCCTGAATTTCCGCTCCGTCCAATTCGACGCGATAAGCGTGGCGGAAGAAGTGACGGAAGCTGCGTAAACGATGGAGCAAAGCGGCCGTCTCGTCGCTTAGAAACCGTGGCCGGACCCCCTTGATTTCGAGCGTCATTCGGTTGATCAGTTCGCTGTGCCAGCGCGAGGCGTCCTCAATGTTGTTCTCAAATGCAGCGGCGACGATCTTCAGCAAATCCTCGGCCGCGCTGTAATAGTTGTGGATATGATAGGCGGCTCCCTCAAAAACTACCGGCTCACCGCGGGCGAGATGCGCGTCTCGTTCAAGCAGCTTCGCCAATATCAGGTCGAGTTGGACCAATTGTGCCCTGATCTCGCTGGAGATCACGTCGAAGTCGCCGGTTCCCATAAGATTCCCTCGCGTCTGATCTTGTCGGCAAATGGAATGCGGTCGAGCGGCAGGATGTCGATATCCTGACCGATCCGCCGCGAGACCTCAGCCGCCAGATCGAAAAAGTCACCCTCGCCGGGCCACTCGACGGCCACATCCACGTCGGAGCGCTCATGATACCGCCCCGGTTTGGCCAGCGAGCCGAAGATATAGGCGCGCCGCACGCCGAACGCGGGCGCGACCTCCTCCAACGCAGCCGTGACCCGCGCCAGCATGGCCCGGCGACGTTCTTCCCATTCGGCGCGCCGCTTCTCCAGAGCCTGATCGAGAACGGACGTATCGAACAACATCGTATTACTCCGAACAAGGCCATTGGCCATGGATCGGGACGGAAGAAACGGATCTGCTTGAAAATGGTTCCGTGTCGTCCGTTTAATCCGTCGCCGCTCCCTCGAATTATAACCGGATGTCGGCCGCGTCTCCAATCACCCGCGCCGGGCCGATGCTCTCCACGTCGGCCAGCGGGTCGTGGTCGCGCAGCGGGCCGAAGTCCAGCCCGGTGATGGCTTCGATGCGGCCCACCGGCACCTGATAGGTGCGGTAGGCGCCATAGGCGAACTCCAGATCTTCCAGCAGGTTCTTCTGCGTTTGCAGATAGGCCGTGGCCGAAAGCTTGCGCCCCGGCCTGACCATGACCACAACCTTCCAGAACTCGGCCGGCAGCTGGTATTCGCCGCGATAGGTCATGTCGTCGGCGCGGAAGACGGGGCCGGTGAAGACCGACACCTTCAGGTCGTGGTTGTCGGCGTTGTTGAGGATGTAGTCCTCCAGCGCCAGCCACGTGCGCCGGTTCAGGTGCTTGTGCTGCGGGGCGCAGTTGGTGAAGTGGAAGGTGTCCTCGTTGGCCGTGGCCGCGGGGCGGCCCCAGACGGGGTCATTGCGCCGGACGAGATGGCCCATGTCGAGGTCGTTGCGCGCGTAGAGGTC
>JACDJC010003678.1_pt1 | contig 10962 bp, 8 predicted proteins | sample 7454191 | NCBI WGS metagenome assembly JACDJC01 (sample SAMN14253291, study PRJNA609438) | sludge metagenome | isolation source: sludge after 25d culture with pyrite and EDTA | collected 2018-12-20
CCGGCGAGGGAAACCGGCGACCCGGCGGCCCGGATCAGGGCGTGCTCCACCACGGTGTTGCGGCCGCGCCGCTTGGCGGCATAGAGGGCGGCGTCCGCCGCCTCGATCAGGTCGTCATGCGGCTGGGCCTCGCCCGGCGCGATGGTGGCGACGCCGACGCTGACGGTGACGACGCCGTAGCCGCCGGTCTCGTGCGGAATCGCAAGAGCTTCCACCGCGGCGCGCACCGTCTCGCCGACCTGCACGGCGTAGGCGGCGTCGTTGCTCGGCAGCAGCAGGCAGAATTCCTCGCCGCCGTAACGGGCGGCGAAACTGTTGAAGCTGTCGGCGATCGCGGACAGCGCGGCGCCGACGCGGCGCAGGCAGGCGTCGCCTTCCGGATGGCCGTAGGTGTCGTTGAACAGCTTGAAGTGATCGACGTCGATCATCAGCACCGACAGCCCGCCGTCGGTCTGCAGCGCCTTCATCCATTCGAAATCGAGCCGGCTCTGGAAGCCGCGGCGGTTGGCGAGACCCGACACCATGTCGACGGAGGCGATCACCGTCAGCCGGTCGTTGGCGGCGAGCATCTCGCGTTCGCGCTCGGCGAGCTGCGAGGCCATGGTGTTGAAGGCATTCGCCAACGGCGCGAATTCGCGCGGCACCGCCGTGCTGGAGGTGCGTGCGGCGAGATCGCCCTGGCCGAAGCGCTCGGCCATCTTCGTCATGACGCTGATCGGCCGGATGATGAGCCGCTCCCCGGCCACCCATGCGCCGAGCAGCGTCAGGAAGCCCACCGCGGCGAGTTGCAGATAGGCCGTCATGATGTCGCGATCGACGTCGCCCAGCATCTTGCTTTCGTCGATGCTGGCGATCAGCCGCGCCTGCGTGCCGGTCACGCGCGCGAAGGAGACGGCCTTCATCCGGCCGTCGCCCGACTGGAACGAGATCGAGCCGAATTCGCGGTCGAGATCGATTTCCCGCAGCGTGACCGCCTCGAGCAACGAGGTGTCCTCGAGCGGGCGGCCGATCAGATCGATGCGATCGGAGCGGGTGGCGAGAATGACGCCCTTGCTGTCCACCAGGAACACCGAAATGCCGGCGCGCCCGCCGCGATTGTCCATGAGCTGCGACATCCATTTGAGGTCCACCGCCGCGATGACGACGGCGTCCTGGATGCCTTCGATGGCGGAAACCGGATAGGCCGCCATGATGGTGGGAAGATTGGCGGCGCGGCTGAAAATGTAGTCGCTCAGCACGAACTCGTGGAAATCGCGGGCCCGTTTGAAATAGTCGCGGTCGCTGAGATCGAGATCGACGACGGTCGATATCGTCGAGCACATGATCTTTCCGTCGCCGGAAAGAATCGAAAGGCTCCGGATCCACGGCAGATCGACGCGCAGGCTCGCGCGCATGACGGCGCAGCCGCGGCCCTGCTGCGACGCCGCCGAATAGATGTAGGCGGAGGACTTCAGCACCGCCTGCACGGTGGAGATGATCTCGCGCTGGGCGTCGGCGGTGTGCCGGGCGAGCTCCGACAGCTGGTTGGCGGCCTGCGCGGCCTCCCTGCCGCGCTGGTCCTCCAGCAGGCGGACGCGGTCGAGCATCAGGGGGACGACGAGAATCAGCGCCAGCAGCATGAGACGGGCGCGAATCCCGAAAAGCGTCTTGAGTTTTGACGTTCTGCGTCCGAAGCTGGCGATCGACATGGTCTTCCCTTGCCCCGCGCCGACGTTACGGCGAAAGGATTCAAGGAGCCTTTCCCGCACTCGCTAAAATTTGAAGGATTTGCGAGTTTTGAAGAAATGCCTGCGCCGATGCTGCCCGAATCCGCCCCGCCGGTAACGCCTGATTCACCAAACGGTCTCGCCGCAGTGGAGGCGGAGATTGCGCGCGCCTGCACCGAGGCGCGGCGCGCGCGCGCTTCAGTGACGCTGATCGCGGTGTCGAAGACGTTCGGCGCCGATGCGGTCGCGCCGGTAATCCGCGCCGGCCAGCGCGTGTTCGGGGAGAACCGCGTCCAGGAGGCCAAGGCCAAATGGCCGGCGCTGCTGGCCGAATATCCCGGCCTCGCGCTGCACCTGATCGGCCCTCTGCAATCGAACAAGGCGAAGGAGGCGGTGGCGCTGTTCGACGCGATCCATTCGGTGGACCGCGACAGCATTGCGGCTGCGCTGGCGAAGGAGATCACCCGCCAGGACCGCCACCCACAATTGTTCGTGCAGATCAACACCGGCGAGGAGCCGCAGAAGGCGGGCGTGGCGCCGGGCGAGGCCGACGCCTTCATCGCGCGCTGCCGCGACACCTACCGGCTCGGGATTTCCGGGCTGATGTGCATTCCCCCGGCCGACGAGGCGCCGGCGCCGCATTTCGCGCTCACCGCCCGGATCGCCGCGCGCAACGGGCTGAAGCTGTTGTCCATGGGCATGAGCGCGGATTTCGCGACCGCGATCCAGTTCGGCGCGACGCATGTCCGCGTCGGCTCGGCGATCTTCGGCGCGCGCTGAGCGTCATTCCGGACAGGCCGCGCGAAGCGCGGGCTGATCCGGAATCTCGCGAGACTGAAAAAGATTCCGGGTTCGCCGCTTTCGCGGCGCCCCGGAATGACGCCGATCTCAGCCGATCACGATCCGGGTGCGCGGGCCGATTCGCGCCAGCAGCCGCAGCATCGCGCCGCGGGTCATGCCGACGCAGCCCGCGGTCGGCGTGAAGTTCTCACGCGCCAGATGAAGGAACACCGCGCTGCCGCGCCGCGCCACGCGCGGCCGCGCGTTGTGGTCGATCTCGACGATGAAGTCGTAGAGATGGTCATCGCGCTTGAGGCGGTCGCCGCCGTCGGTCTCCGCGCGGGTCACGGGCCGGTTGTAGTGGCGGTCGGCGGGGTCCTCCGACCAGGCGTCGGTCGCGCGGATCGCGCGCACCGGCAGGAAGGTGTGCGGCCGGACATGGCGGTCGGCGCGCCACCACAGCCGCACCGGGTGGAAGATGCCGCGCGGGGTGCCGCCGTCGCCTTCGAACTTGTTGGCCTTGATTCCGCCGCGTCCCAGCGCGACGGGTAGGATGTGCGTTCCCGCCACCAGCCAGCCCCGTTGCGGGTTGCCGGCGGCGGAACGGACATGGATCGCCGAAAGCGGTCGATCGAACCGAGATGTTCCATAAGCCATTGGAAAAACTGTACTTCCCACGACGGCGCACAACTCCAGCTTGCGCTTTCGCCCGCAAATGCTCTATTTCGCCGAGGCTCTGTGCCCGCGGGGACTCGCTCTCTTTCACCTGTTGATAGGATTGGATGCAATGGCCAATGCCCGCAAGATCCTGATCGTGGACGACGATACCGATCTGCGCGATGCCCTGGTGGAGCAGTTGTCGCTGCACGAGGAGTTCGAGGCTTCCGCAGTCGATACCGGCGCCAAGGGCGCGCAGGCCGCCAGGGCCAACGCCCCCGACCTGGTGCTGATGGATGTCGGCCTGCCGGACACCGACGGCCGCGAGGTGGTGCGCAGCCTGCGCAAGGGCGGCTTCAAGTCGCCGATCATCATGCTGACCGGGCACGACACCGATTCGGACACCATCCTCGGGCTCGAATCCGGCGCCAACGACTACGTCGCCAAGCCGTTCCGCTTCGCCGTGCTGCTGGCGCGCATCCGCGCCCAGCTCCGCCAGCACGAGGCGAGCGAGGACGCGGTGTTCTCGGTCGGCCCCTACAGCTTCCGCCCCGGCGCGAAGATGCTGACCGGGGCCAACGGCAAGAAGGTCCGCCTCACCGAGAAGGAGACCGCGATCCTGCGCTTTCTCTATCGCGCCGGCCAGCAGCCGGTGTCGCGCGAGACGCTTCTGCAGGAGGTGTGGGGCTACAATTCCGGCGTCACCACCCACACGCTGGAGACCCACATCTACCGGCTGCGGCAGAAGGTGGAGCGGGACGCCGCCAACCCCGAAATTCTTGTGACTGAGTCCGGCGGCTATAAGCTGGTGCCATGAGGCGAATCAACCGACGCACCGGCGTGGCCCGTGATGGCCATTGAAGACGACATAGCCCTGTTCGCGCGCGTTCCGACGCTGAACCTGTTGGGTATGGCCGCGCTCCAGGTGCTGGCCATCGGCGCGGAGCAGCGCGACTGCGGCCTCGGCGAGCGGCTGTTCGAGGAAGGCGAGCCGGCGGATTCCGGTTACATCGTCCGGCACGGTGCTTTCCGCGTCGCCTCCGCCGACGGCCACGAGACGATGGCCGTCAAGGATGCGCTGATCGGCGAGCTGGCGCTGATGGCGGCCATCAAGCGGCCGGCCACGGCGACGGCGTTGGAGCCGTCGTCGGTGCTGCGCATCTCGCGCAGCCTGTTCCAGCGCGTGCTTGAAAGCCATCCCGAAGCGGCGCGGCGGCTGCACGACGAGCTTGCCGCGCGCTCCAACGCCGTGGCAGCCGCCATCGCACGGGTCTCGGCGACGTTGCGATAGAGCATGACCCCGAAATGGCGAGCTTGATTCAACGCAGTTGAATCAGACCGGTCGACCTGCAACGTACCGCCGTCATGCCCGGCTTCATGCCGGGCATCCACGTCTTTACAATAGTCCCTCGGGAAAGACGTGGATGGCCGGGACAAGCCCGGCCATGACGGGAGGGGTTTTCCCGAAGGCGGCCCAGCGAGTCACACCTCGATCACCGCCGTCACCGGCACATGGTCGGACGGCCGTTCCCAGCCGCGGGCGTCCCGCGCGATCCGGAAATCCCGCACGCGGTCGCCGAGCGCCGGCGACACCCAGATGTGGTCGAGCCGCCGGCCGCGGTCGGCGGCCGCCCAGTCCGCGGCGCGGTAGCTCCACCAGGTGTAGAGCTTCTCCGGCTCGGGAATGCGTGCCCGCGCGATGTCGATCCAGCCGCCGTGCTCCTTCACGCCGATCAGCTTCTCGCATTCGACCGGCGTGTGCGACACCACCTTCAGAAGCTGGCGGTGCGACCACACGTCGTGCTCGTGCGGCGCGACGTTGAGGTCGCCGACCAGGACGTGGCGGTCGCGCGCGCCGGGATGCAGCGGCGCGCAGTCACGCATCTCGTCGAGGAACGACAGCTTGTGCGCAAATTTCGGGTTGAGCGCGGGATCGGGAACGTCGCCGCCGGCGGGCACGTAGAAATTATGCAGCACCAGCGGATCGGAAAGCCGCGCGGCTTCGCCGAACGCCACCGAGATGTGGCGCGAATCGACCTTGCCGCAGAAGGTGCGCACGTCGCGCGAATCGAACGGCAGCTTCGAGACGATGGCGACGCCGTGATAGCCCTTCTGGCCGTTGAGCGCGACGTGCTCGTAGCCGAGCCGGCGGAAGCGCTTCAGCGGAAAGGCGTCGTCGGGACACTTGGTTTCCTGCAGGCACAGCACGTCCGGCCGCGCCGCCTTGATGAACCTGGCGACGAGATCCATGCGCAGGCGCACCGAGTTGATATTCCAGGTGGTCAGGGTCAGGCGCATCGGCGTGGCTGAAGAACGTGAGAGAGCGCTATCCCTTCACGCAGCCGCGCCGTCCGGTCAAGCCTTGGTGTGAAGATCGCGTTAGAGCAAGTCTTGTTCGGACGGAATTAGCCGCTCGTCTTGCCCGCGCTTGTCGCGGGCATCCATGTCTTGGAAGCTTTTGGCGAAGGAAGACGTGGATGGCCGGGACATAGGCGGAGCGAAGCGACGCCGTTCTGCGAACGGCTATACCCGGCCATGACGAAAGCGTACTAGTTATTCGGCGTCGCGTAATTGGTATAGTCGATCTTGAACAGGCCGGGATCGAGCTTCTTGCTGGTGTCGAGATTGTAGACGGCGACCGTGGTGTCGTAGCCCTGCGGGTCGGTCACCGTCCATTGCTTGAGCTGGTTGTCCTTGGCGCCGATCATCAGCATCAGCCGGCTGGTGCCGACCAGCGGCTGCTTCTCCTCGATGGTGACGCTGATGTACATGTCGTCGGCGGACACGCCGATCAGGTTGGTGTCGCGCATCAGGTCGATGCGGTCCGACAGCAGGAAGCGCAGCGGCGTCTGCGACAGCGGGTAGACGTCCTGGGTCGCGAGCCTGCGGTCGCGCACCACGAGGCTGGAGCCGTCGGCGACGATGGCGATCGGGCTCGGCGCGTCGTACTCGAAGCGCACCTTGCCGGGCTTCTGGATGTAGAAGTCGCCGGTGGTGCGGCTGCCGTCCGGTCCGACCTGGACGAAATTCCCGCTGACGTTCTGCACCCCGGACAGGTAGGCGCTGACCTTGCCGGCGAGCGCCCGCTGGTTGCCGTCGAAGTTCGGCGTCGCGCCACCGCCGCCGCCGAACAGGCCGCGCAGGTCCGGGATCATCGGAGCGGGCGGCGTCGCGGCCGCGGCCGGGCCGGGCTGTAGCGGCATCGGGGGCGAGGGCGTGGGCCGCGCATCGGCCGTCCCGGCGCGGGACTTGGGCGCGGGCTTCGGCAGCGGCACCGCTTCCGCGAAGGCCGACGACATCATGACGGCGGCGGCGAGCGCCGCCATCGGCAGCCGCGCGGCGTGGCGGAAGCGCGCCCGATCGAGACGCAGACGGAACGGCTGATGGCGGGGGAGGTATCTCAACGGTCCGTCCTGTGCGGGTCTTTCGGTCTGCCCGGCTAGCGTGAAGCTATGGCGATTTCGCGGCTGCGAACAGGGTGGGCCGCGGTCAGTTGAAGCGGTCTTCTTCCTCGTCGACCAGGATTTCGCGTTTTCCGGCGTGGTTGGCGGGGCCGACGATGCCCTCCTGCTCCATGCGCTCCATCAGCGTCGCGGCGCGGTTGTAGCCGATCTGGAGCCGGCGCTGGATGTAGCTGGTGGAGGCCTTGCGGTCGCGCTTGACGATGGCGACCGCCTGCGTGAACAGGTCGCCCTCGCCGCCGCCCATGCCGGTGGAATCGAACACCGCGCCGTCCTCGTCGACCTCGTCCTCCGCGGTGACCGCTTCCAGATACTCCGGCGCGCCCTGCGCCTTGAGGTGGCGGACGATCTTCTCCACCTCCTCATCCGATACGAACGGACCGTGGACGCGGCTGATGCGGCCGCCGCCCGCCATGTAGAGCATGTCGCCCTGGCCGAGCAGCTGCTCCGCGCCCATCTCGCCGAGAATGGTGCGGCTGTCGATCTTCGAGGTCACCTGGAAGGAGATGCGGGTCGGGAAGTTCGCCTTGATGGTGCCGGTGATGACGTCCACCGACGGGCGCTGCGTGGCGAGGATCACATGCAGGCCGGCGGCGCGCGCCATCTGCGCGAGGCGCTGCACCGCGCCTTCGATGTCCTTGCCGGCGACCATCATCAGGTCGGCCATCTCGTCCACGATGATGACGATGTAGGGCAGCGGCTCGAGTTCGAGCTTCTCTTCCTCGTAGATCGCCTTGCCGCTCTCCTTGTCGAAGCCGGTGTGCACCGTGCGGGTCAGCTCCTCGCCTTTCGCCTTCGCCTCGGCGACGCGCGCGTTGTAGCCGTCGATGTTGCGCACGCCGAGCTTGGCCATGCTCTTGTAGCGCTGCTCCATCTCGCGCACCGCCCATTTCAACGCGACCACGGCCTTCTTCGGATCGGTCACCACCGGCGTCAGCAGGTGCGGGATGCCGTCATAGACCGACAGTTCCAGCATCTTCGGATCGACCATGATGAGGCGGCACTGGTCCGGCCGCAGCCGGTACACCAGCGACAGGATCATGGTGTTGATGGCGACCGACTTGCCGGAGCCGGTGGTGCCGGCGATCAAGAGATGCGGCATGCGGGCGAGATCGACGATCACCGGCACGCCGCCGATGGTCTTGCCGAGGCAGAGCGGGAGCTTGGCGCTGGATTCGCCGGCGTCCTTGGAGGCCAGCAATTCGCGCAGATAGACCTTCTCGCGGTGCTGGTTCGGCAGTTCGATGCCGATGGCGTTGCGGCCCGGCACCACCGCGACGCGCGCCGAGATCGCGCTCATCGAGCGCGCGATGTCGTCGGCGAGGCCGATGACGCGCGAGGACTTGATGCCCGGCGCCGGTTCGAGCTCGTACAGCGTCACCACCGGCCCCGGATGGGCGTTGGTGATCTCGCCGCGGACGCCGAAATCCTGCAGTACGCCTTCCAGCGCCCGCGAGTTGGTCTCGAGCTCGTCCTTGCTCAGCGTCATGCGGTCCGACGCCTTCGGCGCGGCGAGCACCGACAGCGGCGGCAGCACGAAGGCGCCCTTCCGGGTGGCGGGGCGGCTCTCGCGCCGGCGCGGCGCGTGGGCGACCGGCGCTTCCTCTTCTTCCTCCTCCTCGTCCTCTTCTTCCTCCTCGTCTCCGAAGTCCTCCTCCGCCTGCGGCACCAGCGACGGGCTGCGGCGCTCGCCGCCGAGCACGGGCTCCATGCGATCGAAACGCCGCGCCGGCGCGGTCTCGCCGCGGCCGAGCAGCATGGCGAAGGCGGCGGCGAGGGCGCGCATGATGCGCACCTTGGCGCTCATGGCGGTGTGAACGATCCAGCCGAGCGAGATCGAGCCGCGATCGTCGTCGTCATCGGCGGCGTCATCGTCGAGCATCGGCGGCCGGGCGCGCTCGACGACCTTTTCCTGCGATCCGGCGCCGCTGGCGAAGACGAAGGCGGCGAGCATCGCCGCGAACAGCACGAGGCCGAGCGTGATGCGGTAGATCGCGCCGGGCGGGCCGAACACCACCGCCGGCACGCGCACCAGCGCGTCGCCGACCACGCCGCCGAGCCCGGTCGGCAGCGGCCAGGCGCCGCTGCGCGGGAAGCAGCTCGCAAAGCCCGCCGCGACTGCCGCGCACAGAATCCAGCAGGCGATGCGCAGCGCCTCGCGGTCGAAGTGGCGGTGGGTGACCAGCCGCCAGCCCCAGATCGCCACCGGCAGGATCAGCATGATCGAACCGAGGCCGAGAATCTGCATCAGGAGATCGGCGCCGATCGCGCCGGGCCGGCCGATGACGTTGCGGATCGGGCCGGAGGTGGCGTGGCTGAGGCTCGGGTCCTGCACCGACCATGTCATCAGCGCCGCCGCCGCCACGCAGGACAGCGCGATGATGCCGAGGCCGGCCAGTTCGCGCAGCCGCCGCACGAGCATCTCGCGCAGCGGATCGGAGATCTGGCCGACGATGGGAATGACGCGCTCGATCGCTGGCATATGCTTCACCCGCCCCGCGGCTCGCCGAGAACATCGACCATGCGATGCAACGCCTCGGCGGTCGCCTCACCGTCCTGCACCATGGCGACGCGGATATAGCCGGCGCCCGGATTGCTGCCGTCCGGCTGCACGCGCGCCAGATAGCTGCCCGGCACCACGCGCACGCCGCCCTCCCTGAAAAGCTTCACCGCGGCGTCCTCGTCGCCGCCATGGGCGGAGACGTCGAGCCAGAGGCAGAAGCCGCCGGCCGGCCGGCGGTAGCCGAAGCGGTTGCCGAGAATCTGGTCGGCGAGATCGAACTTGATGCGGTAGAGCCTGCGGTTCTCCTCGACATGGTTCTCGTCGCCATAGGCGGCCACCGCCACGTGCTGCAGCGGCACCGGCACCTGCGGCGCCGCGACGTTGCGCAGTTCGTGGAAGCGGGCCAGAAACTTCCTGTCGCCGGCGGCGAAGCCGACGCGCAGGCCCGGCAGGTTGGAGCGCTTCGACAGCGACTGGAACGCCACCACGTTGCTGAAGTCGGGACCGGCGGAGGCCAGCATGCTGCCGGGCGCCTCGCGGGTGTAGATTTCCGAATAGCATTCGTCGCTGAGCACGATGAAGCCGTGGCGGTTGGCGAGCTGCACCACGCGGTCAAAATAGTCTCGCGTGGCGACAGCGCCCTGCGGGTTCGCGGGCGAGGCGAGATAGAACGCGACGGTGCGCTCCAGCGTCGCCGCGTCGAGCGCGTCGAGGTCGGGCAGGAAGCCGTTGTCGCGCGTGGTCGGCAGAAATACCGCCTCGCAGCCCGCGGCGCGGGCGCCCGCGGCATAGGCGGGATAGAACGGGTTCGGCATCAGGATCGCCGGCGTGCCCCTGCGCGGGGCGACGTAGCGCGCCGCGGCGATGGCCGCGAAGAACAGGCCCTCGCGGCTGCCGTTGAGCACCAGCACCTCGGTCTCGGGATCGGGCGCGCGCGGCAGGGCGAATCGCCGCGCGGCCCAGCTTGCGGCGGCGCGGCGGAACGGCTCGGTGCCCTTGGCGATCGGATAGCGGCCGAAGTCGGCGATATGGCCGGCGATGACCGGCCCGACGAAATCCGGCACCGGATGCTGCGGCTCGCCGAGCGACAGGTTGATCAGCGGCCTGGCCGGCGTATGCGGCGCCAGCAGCTCGGTGAGCCGGGCGAAGGGCGACCGCTCGCTGGCCGGGGCGCCGGCCTGGCTGCCGTCCGGGGCGCCGGGCCCGGTCGGGCGGGGAGAAGCGGTCATGGCCATTCGAGAAGCGCCAGCACTTGAGGGGTCCGTCGGTCCCGCGCCGACCTGCGCGAAACAGCACCCGTCACCATAGGTATGGCGAGGTTAAGACGCGATTAACCATCGTAAAGCGGCCATCCTTTATCCCGCCGGGCGGCCAGGAAAAAGGGGCCCCGGCTTGCGCCGGGGCCCCTCCGACGGGCGGGGCATTGCCGGGTTTTGCCCCTCCCGTTGTCCGTCCGCGCTCACATGTTGTAGGCGCGCTCGGTGTGGTCGGTGACGTCGAGGCCCTCGCGCTCCTGATCGACGCCGACGCGCAGGCCGACCACCAGATCGACGACCTTGAACAGGATCGCCGAGCCGATGCCGGAGAACAGGATCGTGGTGCCGACGCCCCAGAGCTGGGAGATCATCTGCGCCGCGAAGTCGTAGTCGCCGATCTGGCCGGTCACGTAATCCATCACGCCGGAGCCGCCGAGCGCCGGGTTGACCAGGATGCCGGTGCCAAGCGCGCCGACGATGCCGCCGACGCCGTGGATGCCGAACACGTCGAGCGAGTCGTCATAGCCGAGCGCGTTCTTCACCACGGTGCAGAAGACCAGGCAGACCACGCCGACCACGAGGCCGAGCACGATCGCGCC
>JACDJC010003679.1_pt1 | contig 10959 bp, 5 predicted proteins | sample 7454191 | NCBI WGS metagenome assembly JACDJC01 (sample SAMN14253291, study PRJNA609438) | sludge metagenome | isolation source: sludge after 25d culture with pyrite and EDTA | collected 2018-12-20
TATGTTTTGTACTTCTGTCGGCAAATCAACTGAAAATGAAAAGTCTTCTGGCAGATTGTATTCTGTCAAAAGTTGCTCAAACATTTCGTTACATTGTGTTTTCATAGGCTTAACGCTAACGTTTTGCGGCTTGGCGTAGTGGCGGATTTTTAGCACAAAAGTTCAATCGAAGAACTGCACTTGAACCTACTACAAAACTGTCATACGAAGCACTGCATCCGCCATTACGCCAAACCGCTGTTACCGGCTGGTGTTCTGTTGTCCGTCTTTGCAAACCATTGTCAGTATTGAGTTTTCGTGTCATTGTCTGTCGGGCTGTGCGTTGCGTTTTTTATTTTTTTTGAAGGGTCGGGAAATTTTTTAAAAACAATTTTGTCCTGCGTTGGCTTTGCAAGCTCTTTGACAAAGCTTTGGTCTGTGCTTGGGCTTCTGCGGCTTTGGCAATGTGCTTGCAAATAGCGTTGGCATTTTGTCTTGTTATATTGGTGGAAGTCCCAATTCCTTTAAAAATTTATTATGCGTCTCTCTTGCTTTGGTAAAGTCCTTGTCAAGGTCAACGAGTTTTTTGTTTACCACTTTCAAGTCAATTATTTCTTCGTCTAACGATGTGCTTACATAGCGTGAAATATTTAGGTTGAATTCGTTCTTAATGATTTCGTCCATTGATACTCTACGAGAATAACGGATTTCTTCTTTTCGGTCTTTGTATGTGTCAACAATCTTTTCAATATTTTCAGGTAGTAAACTGTTTTGTCGTTTGCCTTTTTCAAAGTGGTCAACGGCATTGATGAACAAAACATCGTCAAACTTCTTGCACTTCTTTAAAACCAAAATACAAACAGGAATACCTGTCGAGAAAAACAGGTTTGCAGGAAGTCCGATAACTGTGTCAATGTTTCCGTCCTCTAAAAGTTTTCTTCTGATTTTTTCTTCTGAACCGCTTCTGAACAAAACACCATGAGGTAAAATGATAGCCATTGTTCCCTCTTTACTTAAAAAGTGAAAACCGTGTAACAGAAAAGCAAAGTCAGCAGCTGACTTTGGTGCAAGTCCGTAACTTTTAAAACGGAAATCTTGTCCCATTTCTTCCGATGGTTCCCAACGGTAGCTAAAAGGCGGATTTGCTACTATGGCATCAAATTCTAATTTCTTTGAAGGATTTATTTCATTTAAAATCTCCCAATCGTTGACTAAAGTGTCACCGTGATGTATGGCAAATTCTGTGTCCTTCACGCCATGCAACAGCATGTTCATTCGGGCTAAGTTGTAGGTGGTGATGTTTTTTTCTTGTCCGTATATTTTGCCGATTGTTCCTCCTGCATCTGTCATTTTTTTGCGGATGTTGAGCAACAATGAACCCGAACCACAGGCAAAGTCTAAAACCCGTTCAATCTTTTTCTTTTCTCCTTTGCTTGGGTCTTGGCTGTCAAGCGTTACAATGCCTGAAAGAATGTCTGAAATACGTTGTGGGGTATAAAATTCACCTGCTTTTTGCCCTGAACCTGCTGCAAACTTACCAATCAAATATTCATAAGCATCACCTAAGTAGTCAATGTTTTTATCAAAACTGTTAATGCCTTCTGCAATTTTCTGAATGATATTGCAGAGCTTTTTATTTCGTTCTTCGTAGTTCTTACCGAGTTTGTCAGAGTCTAAATTGATTTCGGAAAACAAGCCTTGAAAAGTGCTTTCAAAAGATTCGTTTTCTATGTATTTAAAACCGTCTTGTAATGTGCGAAGCAATTCTTTGCTTTGGGTTTTAGCCAATTCAGCAATGCTGTTCCATAAGTGAGATGGCTCAATTACATAGTGAACCTTTCTCCGCATCTGTTTTTCAAACTCTGGAACATCTGCTTTGTTCTGTTCATACCAAACAGCAAGCGGAGTTCGCTTGTCGTTATCTTTCAGTATAGGATAATCTTTCCCTAATTCCTTTTTGGCTGCTGCTTCGTAATTATCGCTTAGATAACGTAAGAACAAAAATGAAAGCATATAGTCACGGAACTGGTCAGCATTCATTGCTCCACGCAATTCGTCTGCGATTTTCCAAAGTGTATTACCTAATTGTGTTTGATTATTTTCTGTCATGCTGTTGCTGTTTCTATTGGTTTTTCAAGTATGTCTTCATTGAACTTATAGTTCTTTCTGAAGTTCTTGAATATTTGTTTGAAATATTTCTTGTTTTCTTCTCCCATTTCCTTTGGCTCAAACATTGAGTAACCACCGTGATTTAGGTTGTTAACCATTCGAGTAAATAGTTTCTTTTCTTCATCGTCATCGTCAATGATTATGCAATCTGAAAAGCCATTGAAACCATGAAAATTTGCTGCCTTTTCAAGAATTGTTCTGAGGAAGTAGAAATGGTATGTATAAATTTTATCTGAGTTGATTGCCTTTTGTAAATCTTGAATCATGGAAACATGATAAAAGAATGGACTGTCTGTTGTGTCTTTTAAAAAGTAAACTCCATCAGATTTACTTAAAAAAAGGCGTGGTGCATTATTCCCAAGTTCATTGCATACAACATTGAAAAATAAAGCGTGGTGTGTTGATACAATTGATTTAACATCACCATTTCCCTTTTTTAGCATAGTGCCAAGATGATGTGCAATTGCGATAGTATTGTTGTCGTCTAATGAAGAAACTGGGTCATCAACATAGATGTATTTTACCCAATCGTAATTTTGATGCCTATCTAATGCCAATTGTGCTACTGCTAAAAAGAAGCACCATATAAAAAGATTTTCTTCACCTCTTGAAATTTTTACAAATTGAACATTTTGAGGAGTGCCATCAACTATTTCTTCCCTGATAAAATTAACTGCCCAAAATTCATTGTCGTCTTTGTCTTTGTATTCGTAATCAATAAGGAAATTGAAATTTGAGTAGCGATGAATAAGAGGACGAATTTTATTATCCATATCCAATGCCCGAACACCTGAAATGAATGCAGAATATTTATTTATTAGCAATCTTCTATGTGTGTCGCCATCCAAATCATTATCCCATGAAAATAAGTCTTCGGTAAAAGCATTGAAATACAAAGTGTCTCTTGCTGTTACATTACCGTCTGCATCAAACTCTTTTCCTTTTTGCCTGAAATCCATTGATAGGCGTGTTTTACCTGTTCCATTGTATGCAAAAATTAAAAGGTATCTCTTTTCTACTTTACGTAAATATTCAGCTAATTCTTCAATTGAATGGAATGGTAAAAAGCTAATTGATTTGAGTTTAAATGTTAGCTGGTCGGTTATTGCTTCGCTCAATCCTGCTTTTAGATTGTAAACATTTTCAGCACCGTCAAATACATAATTGCTCTCAAATAATGCTTTATCGTTTTTATTGAGTTTACTCAATATTTTATCTTCAAAATCAACTTTCTTTATTTTCAATATTTCGAGTCTCATTATTCATTATTTATTGATGGAAACAAACCTTGTAACAATCCTTTCTTATGAAGTTGCAGAGCTTCCAATTTTTGATTTTGTGCAATAATTAAATCGTCTATTGATGAAAGTGTATCAGCAATTATCTCTTGCTCTTTTGGGTCTTCTGGTATCAACAAAGGGCAATTCAAAACATCCTCTTTCCGAAGATTGGTTTGTTTTACACCGTCATCAAATGCCAAGAAATAAGGATTTCTGTTTAGCAAATAGTATAGAATTTTGCTGTTTACATTTCGTGGCGTAATTCTGCAAATACGTTGATTAACGGTGTAGCGGTTATCTTCTTCAACTAAAAAACATTTTGCAATTGCTTTGCCGTTGGGAATATCACTCAGCACCATTAAAACATCGCCTTTGATTGCAGGTAAAAAAGCGGTATTCGTGAATTTCTTTACTTCACCATCTTGTGAAATGAATTTTGAATTCACCACGATAAATATTCCATCGTCTGCAATATCTTGTTCGTGGGCTTTTCCGTTTTCGTAATCTGCAACTTGAGTTAAGGTTGTTTCTTCCCACTCCCCACTATCCTTAAATTCTTTAAACCGAAACTTAGGCACAGTTTCGCCTGCTTGCGGCAACAGGTTTTGCAGTAAGCCCTTTTTGTGGTCTTTCAGCACCTCCAGCTTTTGGCTCTCGGCTGTGATGACATCATCTAAGGACGAAAGGCAAGCAGCGATTTTTTGTTGTTCTTTTGGTTTAGGAAGTTTAACGGTAAACTGACTTAGCACCTCTTTGGTAATAGTTTTTATTATTCCACCTGGGGCTTTCTGCTTTTCAATTTCAAAAAGTAAGTATAGAACATAAGCAAAAAATGTTTTGTCAATTTCCTGATGGAATTCTTCAAATAGCAATAGCGTTCTGTCAATGTAGGCATCATATTGTGTGATTGCCACTCTACCAATTGAACCTTGAATTGTGATTATGACTGTGCCTTTCGAAATAAATACACTTTGTTCGGCTGCTAACTTGCTTATCTTGTTTTTGGTTTGTGGCTTTAACTTGAAATCTTCTCCAACATCATACACCTGTATGAAAGGCATTCCATTGATTTCATCATACCATTTGGGTAGTCCGTAAGGTTGCGGAAAACTACCTCTGCGAAAATCTGCAAGGTTATCCAAAGTGTCCTCAACCCAATCACCTTCTTTTATGAACTCTGGAAAGCGAAGCATTGGCACTAAATTATTTATTTTGTTATTCATACGCTTTCAGTCCTGATATTTCCCGCCCTTCGGCTTTCTTTTTTAAAATAGGTGTCAATTCGTCCATCAATGCCAATTCTCTTTTAGTGCGTTCTTTCCAACCCAAATCCAAAGGCTCAAAGAGTTCACTTAGTTTGTCGGCATCAAAAATCATTCGGCTAATGATGGCATCTGTAAATAGCTGCAAAACCGAAACCTCCAAGCCATTATTGGTTGCTATTTCTGCTATTCGTTTGGCAATTTTTGCTTCCTTAAAGTTTTGATAGTCGTCTTTTATTTCATGTTCGTTTAATGCTTTGCCAACTTCTAAAGTATTGATGTATTCAATTATATCTTCCCTTTCTTCCATCAGGTTGGCACTACTGCTCAATACACCAATAAGCTGGTCACGGGTCATTTTCTGCTTTTTCGGTGTGCCTTGTGTGTATTTGGCAATCAGGTTCATGATGTAATCATAATCCACCACCGAAGAAGCAAACAACACAAATTCAAAATCTAATTGCTGAATGTTTTCAGGTGCTTTGTCGCCTTCTTTTTGCTGAATTTCTTTGAGTTGCTTGGCAATTTCTAAATATGAACTTCTGAACGAACGCAATTGCTCTTCTGGCATTAGTTCGTCAATTTTTGCTTTTTGCTCTTCGTTTAAGTCCGTGTATTGGTCAAGCTGTGTTTTCAGGCGTTGCACTTCTTTAAAGCGATTGATAAACTCAACTCGGGCAGCATCGCCTTTGATGTTGTAAACCTCTTGCGGTTCTGCTACCATGTTTTTGTCTTCCATCCACTTTTCCATTGCCTTCACTGCCTCTTGATATTTTTCAATCACTTTTGGAGCAGGGTCAACCAACCAAATTTCTTTGGCTCGTCCTGTATCTTCTCCGCTAAATAGGGCAATGGCTCTGTCAACTTCGGCTTGTTGTTGGCGGAAATCTAAAATGTTCCCGTATGGTTTTGTATCATTCAAGATACGGTTGGTTCGGCTGAAAGCCTGAATCAATCCGTGGAATTTCAAATTCTTGTCAACATACAAAGTGTTCAAGTATTTACTGTCAAATCCAGTCAGCAACATATCCACCACAATCACCAAATCAATTTTGTTCTTGCGTGGATAGTCGGCATTGCTGAACTTCTGAAATTTTATGCGTTGCTGAACATCTTGGTAATACAAGTCAAATTCAGTGATTTTATGGTTTGAGCCATACTGTTTATTGTAATCGCTGATAATGGCTTCAATTGCTTTTTTCTTCTTTTCGGGTTCAACTTTGTTGTCTGCTTTCTCTTGTTGTAAATCTTCCTGCAATTGCTGAACATCTTTATTTCCTTCGGCAGGTGGAGAAAACACACAAGCAATATTTAAAGAAATGTAGTTTTCATCTTCTTTGGCTTTGCATGCCTGAATGTCTTTGAATAGTTCGTAATATTCAATAGCATCATTGATAGAAGCAGTTGCCAATAGTGCGTTAAAGCGTTTGATGTGCGTTGCTGCATCATGTTTTTTTAGAATAGCATTTACAACCGCTTTTTTATGGTCAGTGCTTCCAACCGTTACATTTTTTTCAGGCTTGAAATAGTCAATATGAAAACGCAATACGTTTCTATCTTCAATAGCATGAGTAATTGTATAGTTGTGTAGCGGGTTCTGGAAAATGTCTTTGGTTGTTACATACGAGCCAACTGTTCCATCAATTTGCTTGTAGGTTGCATTGTCGTCAAAGATTGGTGTTCCAGTAAATCCGAAAAGCTGTGCTTTCGGGAAAAACTCTTTAATAGCTTTATGATTTTCGCCAAACTGTGAACGGTGGCACTCGTCAAAAATGAAAACGATGCGTTTGTCGCTTAACGGTTGTAAACGTTCTTTATAGTTGTTCTTGTTGTTCGGGTCTAATGCCAAACCCAATTTTTGAATGGTGGTAACAATTACTTTGTTAGCATAGTCTTCAGAGAGCATTCGTCTTACCAATGTTTCTGTATTGGTATTTTCCTCAACGCAACCTTCCTGAAACTTGTTGAACTCCTCACGGGTTTGTCTGTCCAAGTCTTTGCGGTCAACCACAAACAAACACTTTTCAATATTGGGATTGTCTTTGAGCAGGGTAGATGCTTTAAAAGAAGTCAGCGTTTTTCCACTTCCTGTAGTATGCCAAATGTAGCCGTTGCCTTTGTGTTCCTGAATAGAATTTACAATTGCCTTAACTGCATAAATTTGATAAGGTCGCATCACCAACAACTTTTGTTCGCTTGCAACCAATACCATGTATTTGCTTATCATTTGGCTCAGTGTGCATTTGCTCAAAAATTTTTCTGAGAAGTCGTCTATGTGTGTGATTTTTTTATTGTCCTCACTGGCAAATTGATAAACGGGTAAAAATTGTTCGTCAGCATTAAAGCTGAAATGAGAAGAGTTGTTATTAGCGAAATAATAGGTGTTACTGCGATTGGTAACAATAAAAAGCTGCATGAAACAAAGCAATGAGTTGGTATAACCATTGCCCGGGTCGCTTTTGTAGTCCACAATTTGCTGCATGGCTTTTCGTGGGCTTACTTCAAGCGTTTTTAATTCTATTTGAACAACAGGAATTCCGTTAATCAATAAAATCACATCGTAACGGTGATTGCTGTTTTCTGTATTTATGCGAAGTTGATTGATAACTTCAAATTCGTTTTTGCACCAGTCTTTTATGTTTACCAAGGTGTAATGCAAAGGCGTTCCGTCCTCACGGCTGAAAGTGTTTATTTCACGTAATCGTTTAGAGGAAGCAAAAACGTCTGAATTGATTATTTCGTCCCGAAGTCTGGCAAATTCAGCGTCAGTCAGGTTCACTCTGTTGAGAACCTGAAATTTTTCACGGAAATTCTTTTCCAGCGAAGCCCTGTCCTTTATGTCCGACCTGTAACTGTATTTCAGGTCAGTCAGTTTGGCTATTAAACTATCTTCTATTTGTTGCTCTTTAATCATCTAAAATATATATCGGTCAAAGTTACTTTTTTAATCACGTTAATCAGTCTGTGAGTTGGCAAAAAGTGGCTCTTTTGGCTTTGCGAAGGGTCGGCTTGCGGGTGGGGCAAAGCCAAATGTGCCACTTGCGGGCTGGTTAAAATTGTTTTTAAAAAATGCGGGTGGAAAAAAAATAAAAAACACAGGGTCGGCAATGAGTGTAGGCTTACTCGTTGTCCACTTGAAATATGGTCTGTATGTTGTCCAACTGTCAAAATGGTTTGTCCTTGTGTTAATGTTTAATTTTTAGTCGTCTGTTTCATGTTTGCACTGTCGTTTTACACTTGCCGGTAACTTAATATATGTCCGGAAAAACTATACATATCCGTACATATTTTATAGTATTGTATGGTTTCACTCATTTTTGCCAGATTTATGTAAGTAATCTCAAAGGTCATCAAAGGGTGATTTTATTTGTTGGATACTTTTCCTGCTTACGTGAGTATAAATCTCTGTGGTATGACTGCTTTTGTGCCCCAATAGTTCTTGTATATACCTTAGATCGGTCCCCGACTCCAGTAAATGCGTAGCATATGAATGCCTTAACCAGTGCAGTGTTACTGGTTTTCTGATACGCGCTTTTATCACACTTTTCTTTAAAACCTCCTGAAGACTGGCAGTACTATATTGTTCTCCCTTGTTGTAGCCTTCAAACAGCCATATAGCAGGCTTATATGCAATGAAATACTCTCGCAATAGGCCGATCAGTTTTTCGGAAATGGAAACTACCCTGTCCTTATTTCCCTTTGATTGCCTTATAACCAATAAACCCCGGTTGCTTGAAATATCCTCAGGCTTAAGGTTTAGAAGTTCGCTGCGACGAAGACCACAACCATAAATTAGGCTCAGCATGGCCCTGTGCTTTAGGTTTAGTGGAGCATCTAAAATAGATTTAACCTCTTCCTTGCTAAGAACATTCGGCAGCTTATATTCTTTCCTAGGTCGCTCAATCTGGGCAAAATCAATCTCCCGGTAACTGGTTTTCCTGAAAAATAGCTTTACCGCGTTGATTACCTGGTTCTGAAATGAGGATGAATACCCGTTGCCCAAAATGTAATCCCTGTTAAACTCAACAAGGTCTGTATTGGTTATTTCAGTTGTCTTTTTCAGGTGATAATACTTCAAAAATGTCTGAATCGCTTCTATGTAGGTTTTTATGGTATTCTCACTGTAACGTTTCTGTTGCATCCATCCTCTGAATGCAATTATTTGTCCGGCTGTTTCAGCTGATAATTGTCTGCTTTTATAATTGTCTGCTTTCTCCCGGGTTACTTTCGGCTGGGGTATGATTCCTGTATTGTTTTTCTTTAACCCGGAATAATCGATAAATGCCATTCCCTTCAGGCTCTCAAAAAAATAGTTCAGTTGAAATTCCTCCCGGGCAATACACCAACAGTTCAGGGTATTGCTCCACCTGGCTGAAGTTTTACTTTTAATCTGATTGTTGATATCCGGATTATAGTCGTAATCTATTCGAACAACCGGAGCCTGATTGTATTCGGCATAAGAAAGTTTTATTTGAGGTTTATTATTCAAGGTATGTTTGATTACGATGTTAAAAGTACTAATATTTTTATAATATGGTTAACTCAGGTATTAATAGTTCAAAATTGTGCATTGATGCCTATAATTTCCGGGAATGGTAATGGCCGGTAATTAAGTTTATCAACTTTCCTTTAATCAGATTTATGCCTCCTTTAGGTTCACCTTGAGTGAGAGTTGAACCATTTACAATTACTAATCAACGTCCAGGCATACCTATAATTTACTAGCTGAGATCAGGGTTAAAAAACACTATATACAGAAAAAGTTCAATAGTGGTAATATAACTTAAATTCCCTTATAGTTACTATTGCTTTTCAATTAATGGGGAGGGGGTGGTAAGTGTAGGTGCTTTTTCACACCTACTTTCCACAAATCAGGTTGTAACTTTCAACTTTCAGGGGAGCACCAAAAAAAGAGGTCAAAAATGACCTCTTTTTTTGTGCCCGATTTTCTGAAAACCTTGTCGGATTGGAGATTCACAATTACTCCTTCTCATTTATTCAATTTGCAACTATTATGCCTATTTATACAAACAAAATCACCTTAGTTTATCAACCATAAGTAAATGAACAACTTAATAAGGTTGCATATCCTTACAGGGTGATAAATTGATTATTTGGGCGAACAAACTTAAAAGGTATCCTTCACTTTAATACAACTTTTTCAGATATTTACCCTCACTTTAATACAATATTTTGTATTTTCATCCCTCACTTTAATACAATCAAATAAATGTTTAAGCGGGAAATTTTAGAAGAACTAGGGAAATGGAAAAATAAGCAGTTCCGAAAACCACTGGTCATAAGGGGTGCCAGACAGGTAGGGAAAACTACTGCTATAAATATGTTTTCGGAACAATTTGACCAGTATATTTACCTTAACCTTGAAAAAGAAGAAGATCGGCAATTATTCGAACAAAACTATCCTTTCACCGATTTAATTACCAACTTGTTTATTTATGCAGGGAAAAGGAGAAACGGTGGTACAACCCTTATTTTTATTGATGAAATTCAGAACTCTCCAAGAGCGATAGCTCTTCTCAGGTATTTTTATGAAGAGGCAAATGATCTGTTCATCATAACCGCTGGTTCACTTTTAGAAAGCATAATTGATCGAAAAATTTCCTTTCCTGTAGGAAGAGTGGAGTACATGGCAATTTATCCCTGTTCATTCAAAGAGTTTCTGTATGCCACCAATAACGAATTATTGGCAGCAGAGTTAGAAAAACATACTGTTCCGGCATTTTTGCATAACCAGCTTACCGCGCAATTTAAAAAATATGCCACCATTGGCGGAATGCCCGAAGTATTGAAACTTTATGCGAACGGAACCGATATTTCATCACTCGATACGATATACGACAGCCTGATTTATTCTTTTTCCGACGATGTGGAAAAGTATGCTGTTTCTTCAGCGCAAACAAGATATATCAGCCATATCATTGACCATGCTTTTGCTTTGGGTGGAACCAAGATTACATTTGAAAAATTCGGAAACTCGGAATATCGATCAAGGGAAATGAGAGAAGCATTCCGTACCCTTGAAAAAACAATGTTAATACGGTTGGTCTACCCAAGCATTTCTGGGGAAATACCTGCTACACCTTCGTTAACCCGTAAACCACGTCTTCATGTTTTAGATACCGGATTTATTAATCATACAAAAAGATTGATGGGTGAACTCGTTTTTAATGAAAATATTGGTGATACACACCGGGGAATCATTGCCGAACACATTACCGGACAGGAGTTACTTGCATCCAATTTTTCAA
>JACDJC010003680.1_pt1 | contig 10956 bp, 8 predicted proteins | sample 7454191 | NCBI WGS metagenome assembly JACDJC01 (sample SAMN14253291, study PRJNA609438) | sludge metagenome | isolation source: sludge after 25d culture with pyrite and EDTA | collected 2018-12-20
AATCCAAACACCCCTGTTTGTGGGAATACCATTTAACCGAACAGCGATCACGGGAGAGTTTTCAGCGCCAAAACCATACCCCCTGACACCCCTTACAGAATATACTGGCCGAATGGGTTCAGATTCATAAACATTTAGTCCGGGAACAAACTGCACATAATCTGAAAATTGACGCAAATTATTTCGTTCTGAAAATGTCTCACTGATTGTTGTTGCTGAAGCAGGAATATCGAGAAGGTGTTGTTCCAGAACCTGAAGTGTTACCGGTGCTGCCTCCAAAGCAACACGGTCCTGATCAAGCGTAAAATAAACATCATTGTTCCCTTCCTGAAGATAATAATCAATGATTTTCGTTTTGTAGCCAGTGTATGAAACCATGATTGAGACTTTTCCGGTAGGTAAGCCCTGAAGGAAATATCGGCCGTCGCCATTTGTGTGTACCCCAATTCTCATGCCGGGTACAGTAACGGTAGCACCCACCAGAGGAATTCTATCCTGGTTCAGGACACGTCCGTGAACATATACCTGTGGAAGATCTTCATTGTACGATTCAACCTGACGGTATTTGCGTTTTACCTTACCACCACGCTTCGGCTGGGCATCAATGGTGCCACCAATCAGCATTACAATCAAAAAAAATACAAGTATTCTCATACTCAAAACATACTCAAATAACTTCTTCAGGGTTTTATTTCTGAATCATGTCCCCAAAACCATTTCATGGCCATTTTACAGGGATGCATGAGTGCAAACCCATAATGGTCATATATAAAACCTATATTGAACCAGCACACCCGGGCGAAAATATCATACCTGTAAGTATTACCCGGGCAAAATAAACTACCGGTACAGTTACTGTAAAACGGCCAACATGGAGAAAAGTTATGATGGAAAAAGGAAATTCATTACTTATTCAAGAATAAGAATCCTCGAACTTAAATTAAGAATAAGTGGATTTTGATCACAAAGCGAACCAAAGATTTAGAATTCCCAACAAATCAAACTTTCCTTATCTTTTACAAAAACTCTATTTCCATTAATAACAGGGTGTGCATAAACCTCGGTTTCGGCAACCTTATAGCCGATAATTTCCTGGTATTTTGCATGATCAGGCTTGTAGAAAATCAGCTGTCCGGTGGCAGGCAAAGTTGCCATGACCTCACCCAGATCCTGCACGGAAGCAAACCTGTTATGTTTTGTTGTGTCAATCCACGCGATCTCTCCAGACTGTGCATCCACACAGAAAATATTTCCAAATCTTGCTTCATTCGCATATAGAAATCCATTCTTTATGACCGGTGTATTGAAGGATACACCTGCTTCTGGATTCGTCCACACCTCTTTTACTGCAAAACCGCTGCTTTCTTTTTCAATCTCGACAGTTCTCATGCCTGTACCCTGACCGGCAATATAAATTGTTTTCCCCATTATGACCGGCGTCGAAGAGTTATAAAATCTTTGACTGGTAGGTGTATTGAACTTCCATTGTAATTCGCCCTTGTCAACCGATATCCCCAAAAGGTCAGTTTCGCCTTGCACAACAAGTAGATTTTCAAAGGCATCCATCAATAATGGAGATGAATAGGTGCTTGACTCTCCCTTCAGTTCCCAGATTTTTGTTCCGTCAGATTGAGAGAATGCAACCACGGTCCCATTTTCCTTGCCACCAAGGTGAACAATAACCTTATTATCTGCTACCAATGGGGAACATGCCACATAAAACTGGGGAACTTCATTGGTAAATTCATCATTTCTCCAAATTAACGCTCCTGTCTTTGCATCCCTGCAAGTGAAATTACCACCTGCTCCCACATTATACACTTTCCCAAAAGCCACTGCCGGAGTACTCCTTGGTCCGGGATGGCTTGCAGCTCCCCCTGTCACCTCCGGGGCGGGATTATTAATCTCTTCCCAAACGATCCTGCCTGTTTCCGCATCAATGCACAAGGCAGTTTCTGAATCATTCTTTCGGGTGTGAAGATATATTTTCCCATCAAACAGGACAGGAGAAGCATCACCAAGTCCAACATTAACTTGCCAACCCAGGTTAAGCTGACCCGGCCATAAGGCAGGAGCATGAAAATTGGAGACTCGGCCATCTCTTTCAGGCCCCCTCCAGCCATTCCAGTGATTTTTGGTTTGCCCAAACAGCTCAACGTAAAACGTCATAATCAAAATCGTCAGGGCTAAAAAAATTTTAGTTTTCATTTTGGTTTAATTTTAGCGGTTAATGGTTTTATGCAACAGCTATGCAATTTTCATGATTGGAATATGAAGTAATCCCGAAAGCTTGTCAGCTTCTGAAATGGCAGAGTCTTTTGTTTGACAAGCCATAATCGGGAATCTTGGTTGATGGTTATGATTGGTCAAAAAAATCCTGAAATCTGATGTGACTGTTGCAGACCGTAAGTTAGAACGACTTAATACAGCATATTCCTTCCTGAAAGGTATTACAACCAAACCAGACTGCGGTCCAATTTCTTCCCAACGACCTGGCAACTTCAATCCAAAAGGCGACGAATATCTTCTAATCCGCCTTTGACTTACATCAATTAATACCCCATCGGTCATAGAGCCCAGAAAAAAACCAAGCACAACCAGTAACATCCCCATAACATCCATAATAAAAAAAACTCCAAATATCAGAAGAATCCATCCGGAGATTGAGAGTTGAGGGCCAAATGTCTTACCCAGTCGGTTATTCAGGATCATGTCCTTTTTTATATAAAATTAGGAAATTTCGACCATCCAGTATATAGCAAACGCATAAAAAGAAAGTAAATGACTTACAATAAGAGGATGTTTCACCCATTAAGGCAACTATTATTTCTATATATCGAGCACGGCCGAAAATATCCAATTCCTTCCCGCAGATGCTATCCCTGATGAATAGGGCCGATACCTCTTGTCAAAGAGATTATCGACACCGACAGACAAAATCAGATTTTGTGATAGTCGGTAACTGGAGGCAATGTTCAATGTCACCCAACCCGGAGAATAGGGTTTCCCATCTTTGTTAAGAACATACAAATAGGGTTTATCCTTCTCTTCAGGTGCAAGTCTTTTATTGGAAAGCGCTCCGTTATATAGAAAATTGAGCCGCGAATACCACCGTCCCTTTTCAAATGCCAGGCCCGTTGTTCCATAAACCGGAGGTATATGCCTTAGAGGAAGGCCATCAGAATCTTTGCCTTCCAAAACTGTTAATTGTTGTAAAAGGTTAAAATCAGAAAGGAGGTCAATTTTAACGCCCAGGCTCGCACCGAAGATATTTGCATGGTCGGTATTGACCAGAGCCTCGACCTTACTGGGCACTCCGTTGTAAAGTATGGTATCCCTTCCATCAAAAAGAAATGGCCTTCTAACCATGGCATTATCGAGCCAGGTCCTGAATAAGCTGAGTTCAATCCGTGATCCATCATTATTCGTCCATATCGCCCCGGCTTCCAGATTATAAACCATTTCCGGATTAAGATCGGGATTTGGAACCACTACATTTCCTGGTTCTGAATCAAACACTTTTCCAATGTCATCAACGTTTGGACTTCGAAAGCCTGTTGACCCGCCAAATGATAGCTGCCACGCTGACGATGGAGACCACAGAAAGCCTAAAGTTCCCGCCAATGCCGGATGTGTCATATCGAATCCCTTGAATGGAAACTCATAAAGGACTGACTCAAAATTTCCCTCCAAATGGGTCAAAGTTAACCGTATACCTCCCGAAATCCTGAAATCCCGAATTCGTGATTCACCTAAAAGGTATGCAGCATAGGTTTCGTAAATCGAACCGTTGGGGTATCTGGGAGCAATAGGTTCAGTGGTTCCTGCTTCCTTATCCTCAGATTTTCCTTTTGATTCAACTTTATTGGCCGACATTTCCAATCCATAGGAAAGCATAAATTCGTCTGAAAATTTCTTCTCAAAATCAAGGTTCAAACTTCCCACATCCACTTTTTCAGACCTGTTATATATTATCGGGTCATTCCAGTTGCGATCATGACGGCTCTCCCTGAATCTTTGTAATCCCAAAAGAATATTTAACCTATCGAACCAGCGATTTTCAGGGTACCACCCTGCTTGCATGGTGAACAGACTCCATTCCTGAGGCCCATAATACCATTCTCCATAGCGGGGAAGGCCATTACGTTCAACAATCAGGCGATCATACCGTGAAACATTCCCGGTTGAGCTGTATATGGCACCCAATGTTAAATCCAACCTCGAATCAGGACGATATCGAAGTTTAGCCATCAAGTTACTTTGGTTGTAAGCTGTATTGCGTTGTACTCTTGGGTCAGGATTGGAAATTAGCTCATCTGTGCCATTGAAAAGCTTACCTTCTGAATACCAGTCTCTAAGATAATCCTCAGGGCCGTTTTTCCCCATCCTCAGGTGCCCAAAACCAGAATATGAAAAAGCAATCAGCGATCCCCAATTACGCTTATTGGCAATCAGTCGGCCATGAATGGATTTCTCACCCGATGCGGAAGAAAACCTTACAGAAGCATGAGAATCAACTTGCAGGTTGACAGGATCGTTTACATTTGGTCGGAAAGTATTAAAACTTAACACTCCACCAATTGCATCAGAACCATATATTACTGATCCGGGGCCCGGGATTACCTCAGTTGTTTTGACAAAGTTCGGATCAATTGATGCGATGTTTTGTAAATTTCCACTACGAAAGATGGCATTATTCATCCTGACTCCATCAACGACAAGCAGCAATCTGTTGGCTGAAAACCCCCGGATCATCGGGCTTCCGCCACCTTGCTGGCTTTTTTGAATAAATACCTCACCGTCAAGGCCAGCGAGATCAGCCGATGTCTGGGGTTGATATTTCCAGACGTGGTCCGCATTCAGGACGTGTATTCGTGAAACAGACTCCGAACGAATCTGGCTCCTTCGATTTCCCGAAATAACAATTTCGTCTATTCTGACCAATTTCCTTGTTAAATAAACCCGGTTCGAATCCTGGCCAATTTCTTTAGGAGTCCTGAATTCTGTCTCAAAAGAATTATGGTAAAAATATAAGTGGACAACATCAGCCAATTTCTTCAATTCCGATTGACCGTTATTGTCGGTGACATACATCTGCTGTCCTGCCCGTACAACGACTCCCTCCAGCGGTTGACCATTACCTGAATCAAATACCGTAATCACCTGTGCACGTGCAGTCAGTGAAAAAAACAACATTAGCGGGAAGATCCAACATTTTTTTTGAGATCCGACAATCATGTACATATCGTTCAAAAGACCAAAACGCTACGAAAATAAGAGATCCCATGCGTATCTCCAATCAAAATGCAGATACTTTGAATGATCCATAAAAAAACCCCGGCGCCTCTGCGCCGGGGTCCAACTAAACCTAACTAAACCAAACTTATGAAAAAACAGCACTGGGCTGATGAAGTCTATGTTATCTTCTAATTATCAAACAACTAACTGTAAAAATTGTTTTCATGGCCTTGAAGCAATTTTCGTTGTTCTTAATAATTAGATTACAAACACTATGCCAAAAAGAACAACAAGTGCAAAAAAACATGAAAACATCCCAAAAAAGTATTTTCTCTTATCCAACTCTAAATATTATCAAGAGCAAATGCATTCAGGAGATATCAAAATGATAAGAACGGTTATCAAAAAAAGATTCTTTCATCTTAAGGTATTTTTGTGTACGAAAAAGATGGCTGAATGTTTCATAATTAATCCTTTACAATCCATGTCAGAACTTCCGGAAATATCCCTCCATTCAGATTGGCATGTCTGAATGACAGTTTTTCGTTGATGTTCCAACCTATTGTAAGTGATCATATATCAGGAGAATATCTGCATTATGGCCAAATCAAATTCAATAAGGGTTTTAAATTTTGAATATATTTGCGCAGAAAATTTCAAAGTCCATAAAAACAACAAATGAATAGAATCAGAAATTTCTGTATTATCGCTCATATTGATCATGGCAAAAGTACTTTGGCCGACCGTCTGTTACAGTTCACCAACACAGTTTCTGAAAGGGATATGCATGATCAGGTCCTCGACAGCATGGATCTGGAACAGGAACGAGGAATTACGATTAAAAGCCATGCGATTCAAATGGACTATGAATTTCGGGGCGACCAATATAAACTTAACCTTATTGACACTCCCGGGCACGTCGATTTCAGCTATGAGGTATCGCGATCAATAGCAGCCTGCGAAGGGGCCCTATTAATCATTGATGCCACTCAGGGAATTCAGGCCCAAACCATTTCAAATCTTTATCTGGCATTGGAAAATGACCTGGAGATCATTCCCGTAATGAACAAGATGGACATGGATACCGCCATGCCTGAAATTGTGGCTGAGCAAATCATGGACCTGATTGGTTGCGACAGGGATGATATAATTGAAGCCAGTGGTAAAACAGGAATGGGTGTTGAACTCATTCTGGAAAGAATCATCGAAAGGATCCCTCCACCGGTTGGCGATCCGGATGCCCCCCTTCAGGCTTTGATTTTTGACTCTGTATTCAATACCTACCGCGGGGTCATTGCATATTTCAAAATTATCAATGGAACAATCCAAAAAGACGATCTGGTTAAATTCGTCGCCACAAAAAAAGAATATTATGCCGAAGAAGTTGGAGTCCTCCGGCTCGGTTTGGATCCCAGAAATACTGTATCAGCAGGAGATGTAGGTTATATCATATCAGGCATTAAAACAGCAAAGGAAGTTAAGGTAGGTGACACCATAACGCACGTTAAACGTTCCTGCGATCGTGCCATTGACGGATTCGAAGAGGTTAAACCCATGGTATTTGCAGGGATTTATCCGATTGATGCCGATGATTATGAAGATCTCAGGAATGCTATGGATAAACTTCAGCTGAATGACGCCTCGCTTACATTTGAGCCTGAATCTTCGGCAGCACTTGGCTTTGGATTCCGTTGCGGATTCCTTGGGTTACTTCACATGGAAATTATAAAGGAACGTCTCGACCGCTAATTTGACATGAACGTCATTACCACGGTTCCCAACGTGTCATATAAGATCATGTTGACCAGCGGTGAAATGATTGATGTATACAACCCTTCGGGAATGCCTGCCTCCAATCTGGTCGACACAATCGAGGAACCATACATCAGGGCAAATATCATTACCACTGCCGATTATATCGGATCAATCATGACACTCTGTCTTGAAAAAAGAGGGACACTGGTCAGCCAAAGTTATCTGACTGCCGAGAGGGCTGAACTTATTTTCGATATGCCGCTTGGTGAAATAGTTTTTGATTTTTACGACAAATTAAAGAGTATTTCGAGGGGTTACGCATCTTTCGACTACCACACGCACGGATACAAACCGGCGAAACTGGTCAGGCTTGACATCCTGCTTAATGGGGAGATGGTCGATGCCCTGTCGACACTGATCCATTTCGACAATGCATACAATTTTGGCCGGAGAATGTGTGAAAAATTGAGGGAACTCATCCCTCGTCAACAATTTGACGTTGCCATACAGGCAGCAATCGGTGCAAAGATTATTGCCAGGGAAACTGTAAAAGCCGTTAGAAAAGATGTAACCGCCAAATGTTATGGAGGAGACATTTCACGTAAACGAAAACTTCTGGAAAAACAGAAGAAGGGCAAAAAACGAATGAAACAGGTTGGTAACGTGGAAGTTCCACAGAAAGCTTTCCTAGCCGTACTCAAACTTGATTAATCCAGTAAAAGAAGTGCGGCAACCGTTTCGTTTCAGGAAATGTTGCCGCACTTCTTTCTATTGATGCATCAGAGAATCAATTTGTAACCCTTTCCGTGCACATTAATGATTTCAACGGTAGGTTCATCTTTCAGGTGTTTGCGCAACTTTGTAATATATACATCCATGCTTCTGGCATTGAAATAATTGTCATCGATCCAAATAGACTTTAATGCGAAATTGCGCTCCAGCACTTTGTTGGCATTCTGGCACAGAAGTTTCAACAATTCAGCCTCCTTGGTTGTCAATTTAACGACATCTTCGCCATTGGTCAGGGTTTGCTTCAATGTATCAAAAGTATAGCGCCCAAGCTTGTACATTTGTTGACTTATCCCCTGCGAATCCTGTGATGTCCGACGAAGAATGGCCTCAATCCTGAAAATCAGCTCTTCCATGCTGAAAGGCTTTGTGATATAATCATCAGCTACAAGTTTAAAGCCTTCCAGAACATCATCCTTGAGATTTTTGGCCGTAAGAAAAATGATTGGAATTTCACTATTCACCATCCGCATTTCCTTGGCCAGTGTAAATCCATCCTTTTTGGGCATCATAATATCGAGGACGCAAATATCATAGTGATTCTTCATAAAACCCTTAAATGCAGCGTCCCCATCGGGATATAAAGTAGCATCATAACCTTTGGCCAACAAATACTCTTTAAGGAGAAGACCCAGGTTCTCATCATCCTCGGCCAATAAAAGCTTAACTTTCTGATCCATGGTTTTTCTTGTTATTTAGTGGGAAAAAAATACTGAATTTTGTTCCCTTATTAGGTATACTTTCGACAATAATCTTGCCATTATGGGCGTCAATAATCTTTTTCACATAGCTTAACCCAAGCCCGAATCCCTTCACATTGTGAACATTACCGGTTGGGACACGGTAAAATCTTTCAAAAATCTGACTCTGGTGTTCCTTTGCAATTCCAATTCCCTTGTCGGCTACCGACAAGATGACAACATCGCGTCGTGATTCAGTGGTAACCGAGATCTCGGGAATTTCGTTACTGTATTTCACGGCATTGTCCAAAAGATTGAAAACAACATTGGTTATATGTACTTCATCTCCTTTAAAAACATCATGCTTCGCATTCAGTTCATAGTTGAGATGTCCATTGCTGTTTTTCACACGAAGTTCAAAATTGCCAATGACTCCCTTAACCAGCTCGTTTAATTTTAAATCTTTAAATCTCAGCTTCATGCGACCTTCATTAAAGATTGCCATCTGCAAAACCTTCTCTACCTGAAAACTCAGGCGCTTACTTTCCTGAAAAATGACACCTGAGATATGTTCGATGGTCTTGGGTGTATTCGCAATACTTCCATCCTGGAGCATCTGGCTTGCCAGAGAAATGGTTGATATAGGTGTCTTCAGTTCATGGGTCATGTTATTTATAAAATCGTTCTTGATCTGCGACAATTTTTTTTGTCGGAATATGATCCAGATCGTATAGCTGAAAATCGCAATGAGCAAACCTGTGAGAACCATAATCGGAATTACCATAATTCCAGTCAGGTTAAGCAGATATCCCGTCCTTTTTGGAAAATAAAGAATGAGATAATTGGCTTTCCTGATCTCATAATCATTCGGGAACAATGGATAATTATATTCTTTCACCCGTTTACTTGTTCTGTAATCAGGACTTGATGCGATAATTTCCTCCTCCCCCCGAAGGAAGGCTTTCACCATAAATTTGTAGTCGAGGGTTATGCCTTGTGTTTTAAGTTCCTCGCTTAGCGCATTTTCCAAAAACTCCACATCGAGCCTCTCCTCAATAGGACCTCCCCTGAAAAAATATCTTTCAATGGCCTGGGTACTTTCTTTCAATCTGCTTTCCAACAATCTTCTTTGTTGGGCATCATAATCCAGCAACTTATCGAAGGCCGAAGGGAAATCTCCGGGCATTCCTCTGGTTGTACCCATGTTGTTAAAAATCGTATCGGAAAAAACCATCTCCATTTGTTGATGGATTGTCTGGCTTTGATCCGACAACCTAAAGGAAAGACTGAAATTTTGCCTGATCACCCCCCCGGGAATATTTCGGGATAGCAGATCCTGATTTTCGGAGATAGAAATTCCGTTACCGGCACTTAACAATTCTTCTTCAAGAATAAGCTGGGCCTCATGATCCTCAATCCTTCTGACCACATCAGACAATACCTGCCTGACAGTTTGGTCAAACTGCTCTTCCCTGATATTTGCCGCTTGTCTGATGCTGTTGGTCTGCACGATGATCAGACCTGTCATTACAAGGGCCATAATAACGATGAGTGTAATCAGCCTATTTCTGCTCATGACGCAAATATAACTTCAGTATACCTGCCCTTTGGAATCTTAACATTATTTAACAGCGTGAAAACCAGCCATTCACGATGCCAAGACCATAACAGGCAAATCAGGATTATCCGATTTTCAGGATTATTTCTTCAATAACCTTCGGATAATATTGATGCTCAAGGGTATGAATTTTATCGGCAAGCGATTCAGGCGAATCATTTTCATCAACCGGACAGGTTGCCTGAAAAATAATTGCACCCTCGTCGTAGCGCTCATTGACATAATGGATGGTAATGCCCGAGTACTCTTCCTTGTTTTCGATCACAGCCCTATGAACATTCATCCCATACATATCCTTTCCGCCGTATTGAGGAAGGAGGGCCGGATGGATATTTAAGATTTCGAATTCCCGAACAAGATTTTCAGGAACCAACCAAAGAAAACCGGCCAAAACTATGAGATCTATTCTTCTTTCATGAAGCCAATCAGATACAAAGGTTGAGTTATAAAACTGGTCCCGGTTAAATATAAGGGTATCAACGCCGGCCAAACGAGCTCTTTCAATAGCAAATGCATTTTGTCTGTTTGACAGGAGACAATTAACTTCAACAAGCTTATTATCAGCAAAATACTCTATAATTTTCTGTGCATTTGAGCCCGATCCGGAAGCGAATAAAGCAATACGCTTAACATCCATAAGTCGTATATTTTATATATGGAATTTTAGATTAAAATGTTCAAATTTAATAGGTTATAAGGATTAACAAATCCCCCAGGCCTATTTTTTTTTAATTGTTTTCTTTGATATATAGTTTGTAAATTTATTACTTTGCAGCGATTTTAAAATAAACATTGTAGTATTAACTTAAATTTTGAGCTATGTCTGATATTGCAGCAAAAGTTAAAGCAATCATCGTTGACAAATTAGGTGTCGAT
>JACDJC010003681.1_pt1 | contig 10944 bp, 11 predicted proteins | sample 7454191 | NCBI WGS metagenome assembly JACDJC01 (sample SAMN14253291, study PRJNA609438) | sludge metagenome | isolation source: sludge after 25d culture with pyrite and EDTA | collected 2018-12-20
ACCGCAGCCCGGATCGGCCATCCCGACCCGGTCCCTCACGGCGTCGCCGGCGTCGGGGAGGCTACAGGGCGGCGGCGCCCTGCCCGGAACCGGGGGGCTTGCGTGCGTAGAGCTCGTGGTCGGCCGCACGCAGGGCCTCGTCGAGCGACTCGGCCGAGCTGCAGCGCTCCCACCCGAGCGTGACGGAGTAGACGAGACCGTCGTGGTCGAACGTCGCCCGGGTGGGGCGGTCGCAGGGCGTGTCCGAGGGGACGACGACCGCGAACTCGTCGCCACCCATCCGAGCCACCAGCCCGTCGGGCCCTGCGAGCGCGACCAGCCATCGAGCGACGTGCTGCAGTGCCAGGTCACCGCCGGCGTGCCCGTGACGGTCGTTGATCACCTTGAAGGCATCCAGGTCCACGATCGCGACATCGAACGGCTGCCCGAGCGGCCCGTCCGAGCGACCCACGGCCTCGAAGAAGGCGCGGCGGTTGGCGACGTCGGTGAGGGGGTCGGTGTGCGCGGCGTCCCACAGCAGTCGCGATGCCCGGTCCAGGGCGGCGGCGAGCCGGACCGTGAAGACCAGGACCGGCGGGGCCACGACCGCGGGCACGATCGCCGCCATGATCATGCTGGGCACGAGGGTCGGATCGTCGGCGCCGTACAGCACCAGCATCATCGCCGTCACCAGGGCCATCGACGCGACGACCGCGAAGCACGTCATCTGCACCACGAAGCCGGCCACGCCACGCCGCCGAACCTGCACGAGCACCCAGTGCTCGGGGCGCCCGAGCTGGAGCGCGCCGAGGTCCGACTCGGTATTGCCGTGCTCGCGGTGGACCGCGCGGATGTGTCGGGCGGGAGATGCCACACAGTCCCATCGACCGATCCGGCCACCGCTTGACCCATCCACGCACTCGGCCGTGCGAACCCGCCCAGCCGCCTGTGACAGGCTCGGCGCATGCAGGTCCACCTGGTCGACGGCACCTACGAGCTCTTCCGCTACTTCTACTCACCGGGTGGCGGGCACGCGAACTCGGCCGGGGAACAGGTCGGAGCAGTGCGCGGCGTGCTCCGGTCGATGGTGGGCATGCTCGACGACGGCGCGACCCACCTGGGCGTCGCCACCGACCACGTGATCACGTCGTTCCGCAACGACCTCTGGGCGGACTACAAGACCGGCGAGGGCATCGACCCCGACCTGTACGCGCAGTTCCCCTGGCTCGAGGACGCGCTGCGTGCGCTCGGTGTCACCGTGTGGGCGATGGTCGAGGTCGAGGCGGACGACGCGCTGGGCGCGGCTGCAGAGGTGGCGGCGGCCGACCCGACGGTGGAGCGGGTCGTGATCTGCACCCCGGACAAGGACCTGGCGCAGTGCGTCGGCGGCAAGGTCGTCCAGTTCGACCGGCGCGCCGGGGCGTTCCGCGACGTCGCCGCGGTGACCGAGAAGTACGGCGTCCCCCCGGAGTCGATCCCCGACTGGCTCGCGTTGGTCGGCGACAGCGCCGACGGCTTCCCCGGTCTCCCGGGGTGGGGAGCGAAGACGGCCGCCACGGTCCTGCGCCGGTACGTGCACCTGGAGGAGATCCCGCACGCTCCCGGGCAGTGGGACGTCAGTGGAGTGCGCGGCGCAGCGAAGCTCGCCGGCACGCTGGCAGAGCGCTACGACGATGCGCTGCTGTTCAAGCGGCTGGCGACGCTGGACACGTCGGTGGATGTCGGCACACCGCAGTCGTGGCACTGGGCCGGTCCCACCGACTCCCTCGAGCAGTGGTGCGAGCGCCTCGACGCACCCGACGTGCTGGCCAAGGCCCGTCGGCTCGCCGGGCGCGCCGCCGCGGGCTGACCGACCACCCCGGGCGATGGTGGTGGGTCCCGTTCTCCAGCGGTGGGGCAGTACCTCTGGCGAACGGGACCCACGGTCGTGCCGACGGAGTGGCCGGCAGTGATCGAGCACCACCGACAGGCGAGGCCGGTGACGTGCTCGATCACAGTGATCTTGGCGCGTCCGAACAGCGTTAACCTCCCCACTTCCTGCCATCTCGGACGAGCAACCGGACGACGGACCTTGATCGACGAGCGACCCCACGACAGCGACCCGCCACCACCGGCGCGATGCTGCGTGTGCAGCGACGAACGAGCACTCGACGCAGTCCGCCGCGAGTTCGTCGCCGCAGGCTGGACACCCTGTGAGCAGGGGGACTGCTCCTCGGTGTCGGTCGGCGGGCGGCAGCTCTGCGTCACACGGCTCGAGACGGCCGCCGACATCGCGACGGTCGTCGAGCTCCTGCTCCGAGGCGTGTCGGTGGCCGCCGTCGCGACGGACCCGTCGTTGGCGGCCGATGCCTTCGACCAGTGCCGCCGGATCGCCGTCGCCGAGTGGTTCGACCGAGCACGCCCGCCGATCGGCGACCGCTTGACCGACGAGCAGATCGAGCTGCTGGTCGCCATCCGCAACGGCGCCGACGTCGAGCAGGCCGCACGGCGCTGCCACCTGAGCCCCCGCACGGCCGCGCGGCGCCTGACCGACGCGCGTCAGTCGCTCGGCGCACGGTCGACGGCCGAAGCGGTGTCGCTCGTCGGACGGCCGAACGACGAGCTGAGCGGCCCGGCCTGACCACCCGGCCTCGACGCCGACCGTCGCCGCTGCTTCGATCCGGGTCCGTGCCCCCAGCTTCCGCTTGGCGGAACGCACGTGGGTGTTGACCGTCGACACCGAGACACCGAGGCGACGTGAGATCTCGCTGCTCGTCAGGCCCTCGGCGATCAGGAGCATGACCCTGCCCTCCTGAGGGGTCAGCAGTGACGTCCCCCGGGTGCGGGGCGAGGAGGACCGCTGCGACCGGTCCATCGAGCGCAGCGATGCGACCACACGGGGCCGCAACGCAGGGACACCCGACCGATCGAGCTCCTCGTCCACCGCCTCCAGCAGGTCGGTCGCCGCAGCCGTCTCGCCGGCGAGGGCCAGCGAGTGTCCTGCTGCCCAGCGTGACCGCAGGGCGCATCGCCAGAGCACCGGACGCCACGACTCGGCAGCGGAGAGGAACGTCGTCGCGGCCTCGGTGTGGCAGCCGTCGGCCAGCAGGCGGATCCCTGCCGCCTCGAGCTCTGCGCAGTCCAGGAGCCCGCCCACGGGGTCGGGGGCGGTCAGCGGCAGGCCCGACTCGTACTGCGCCCATCGCCACACGACCTGCGTGCCGGCCAACGACGGGTAGCCCGCCGGGACCGTCTCGGTCACCCACCGGGCGATGCGGATCGTCGCGTCCAGGTCGCCGATGGTCCAGGCTCGCTGAGCAGCGCCCCATGCCAGGAACGCCTGGCTCATGGGCTGGAGGCTCTCGAGCTGGTCGTGCTCGAGCCACGGCTCGATGACCGCCGCGCTGCGACGCACCGCGCCGCGGTCGGCGAGCAGGGTCGCCAGGCACGCGGTCGCCATCGCCCTGGTCTCCAGTCGGACGGGTGCGGTGCGGACGTAGGACAGCCAGGAGAGGGCTTCGTCGTGGTCGCTCTCGTCGTAGAAGCGGCTCAGCACCTCGAGGGTGCGGAACTCGATCGCCCACGACCGCTCCCCTGCCTCGGCCGCACGCGACGCGGCCGAACGGGCGAGAGCCCGCGCGTCCTCGTGGTGTCCCAGCGCGATCTGCACCGAGACGAGGTTGCGGGTGGCGTCCAGCTCCGATGCGAGCGACCCGCTGCTCGACGCCTCCTCCCGGGCCACCTGGAACCAGGCCATCGCCTCGTGGACGTCCACCGGGTACGACGACAGGCCGGCGAGCACCGCCGCCTGCGCCCGCTGTGCGCCGCTCGCGGACGCCTCCAGCTGGGCCTCGGCGAGCTCGCGCAGCTCGGCCCGTGTGGAGGACCACGGCATGAGCATGTTCCGCAGCGCGCGGGCCCGGTCACCGTCCATGCCCTCTGCAGCGTCGATCACCGCGCCGCGTTCGGCGACGAGCCGCGCCGCGCGCTCACGGTCGCCCTCGCCGATGACGGAGCGCAGCTGCTCGAGGAGCGCCGCGACCTGGTGCGGTCCATCGAGCACGTCGCTCCCGCTCATCAGCTCGTCGGCATCGACGAAGCGCGTGCTGACGTTCAGCGCCCGAGCCGCAGCGACCAGCAGCGGGTCGAGCTCGTCGGTGGCGAGTTGCCCCGTCGAGTGCAGCTGCTTCGCCGCGGTCGCCGCCGTGAGCAGGGCATCTGCCTGCTCGGCCCGATCGACGGGACCGGACGCCGCGAGGAGCGCAGCATCCATCGCCTCGGCCGGTCGACCTGCGCCGAGCAGGTACTTGCCGCGCAGGTGGGGCGAGATCTCGTCCCTCGCGGCGAGCCGCTCGTGGACCTGTCGGCGCTCGTCGTCGTCGAGACCGAGGAGGTCGGGCTCCCCGAAGACCCGGTGCACCAGCTCGCCGCGGCCCCCGTCGACACGGCGGACCAGACCGGCCCGCTCCAGGACGTCCACCTCCTCGAGGAGGTCGAGCGGGAGCGGACCGGGTGAGACACCCAGCGCGAAGAGACTCGAGCGCGCCGGCGGCGACTGACGTGTGAGCACCGCGGCGAGCACCGCGGCGTCACCACCCGAGCCGCCGCCGGGCACGCCGTGGACGGAGGCCGCCAACACCCGGGCCAGGAGCGGGTTGCCACCGGCGGCGTCCACCACTCGGCGGACCTCGCCGTCGAGCAGGTCGGGCACCGCGGCGCTGACGGCCTCGGCCATGACCGAGCGCCCGAGCGGCCCGAGCTCGACCAGCTCCCCGCCGAGTGACTCGATGCGCTGCAGGGTCAGGTCCGCGGAAGGACATCCCGTCTGGACGGTGCAGACGGCGGCCACCTCCCCGACGAGCTCGGCCAACACGTCGATGGTCCCCTGGTCGGCCCACTGCAGGTCCTCGAGCACGACGAGCTCGCCGGGTCCGGACGCCGCGCGGACGGCCTCGACGACCTCGGGCGGACCTCCCGGGAGCGTCGTCCATCCGAAGGCCTGGAGCCACGGATGGCAGGCGCGGTGTGACAGCGCCGGCAGCGACTGACCGGTCCGTGCGCCGGGGTGCTCCGCGACGACGGCGGCGACCAGGGTCGACTTGCCGATGCCCGCGACGCCGTGGACGGCGACCGGCCGCCCGCGCGCGAGGGCGCCACGAACACGCGCCAGCGCCTCTTCCCGTCCCCGCAGCACCTCACCAAGGTAGCGAATGCAACTGCGGCCACAACGGGCGCACGGGACCTGCGCTGCCATCTTCGTGCTTTTCCGGACCGCAGTGCATCCGGATCGCGGCCTGCCGGCGAACCACCGATGACACCCCACCGAGCCCAGCGTGCCGACCGGTCGCCGGGTGACCCCTACGGAGGAAACATGCGCAAGCTCATGGTTGCCACGCTGTCACTGGCAGCGGTCGTGCTCGGAGGCGTCGCCTTCAGCCCGGTCGCCGGTGCCCAGGAAGAGGAGTGCCAGACGATCGTCGAGATCGCCGCCGGCAACCCCGACTTCTCGACCCTCGTCACCGCGGTGACCGAGGCCGGTCTGGTCGAGACCCTGAACGGCGACGGACCGTTCACCGTGTTCGCCCCCACGAACGAGGCCTTCGCCGCGCTGCCCGCCGGCACGCTCGACTCGCTGCTCGCCGACCCGACGGGCGCCCTCACCGACGTGCTGAAGCTGCACGTGATCGCCGGTGCGGTCGACTCCGAGGCAGCGATCGCCGCCGCCGGCACCAACGTCGAGACCCTCGGCGGCCCGGTGGCCGTCGCGCTCGACGGTGAGAACCTGACCGTCGGCGGCGCGACCGTCGTCACCGCCGACATCGAGGCCTGCAACGGCATCATCCACGTCATCGACGCGGTGATCACCGCTCCGGCATCCACCGAGCAGGCCCCCACGACGACGGCCGCTCCGGCTGCCGGTGGTGAGACCGCCACCACCATGCCCATGCCGACCCGTGTCGACACCGGTGACTCGGGCCTTGCCGCCTCGGCCGGTGTCAGCGGCGCCCTGGTCGCCCTCCTGGCCGGCATCGCCGTGCTGGGCCTCGGCTCCTCGTCCTACGCGCTGGTGAAGGCCCGCCGCCAGGACTGACGCTCCTCGGAGTGCAACCCTGATGGGGGAGGGCTGCGGCCCTCCCCCATCACGCGTCCCGCCCGCCGAGCCACGTCCCCCCGTCCCGCTGCAGGAGTCGTCATGCCCCGCCGAACCGCACTCGTCGTGATGACCGTCTCGATCCTGTCGCTGGTCGCGATCGGGGTGGTGTGGCTGGCTCTGGGGGCCGGTGAGGAACGAGCCGACCTGCTCAGCGGCCCGGCGACCACGACGACGACCGCCCCGGTCACCACCACGACCACCCGGGACACGACGACCACGTCGACGACCGTGGCGCCCCCGGCGGTTCCCGTGGGCCTCGTGATCCCGTCGCTCGGAGTCGACGCACGGGTCGTGCCGGTCGGCCTGGAACCGAACGGCGAGATGGAGGTCCCACCCGCCGACGAGGCCGGTTGGTACTTCTACGGGCCGCGCCCCGGCCAGGGCGCGGGCACGGCCGTGCTCGCCGCGCACGTCGACTACGGCGGCCGGCGAGGGGTGTTCTTCGACCTGCGCGGCATCCAGGTCGGCGCCGAGATCACCGTCACCGACGAGGCGGGCGCCGCGCACCGCTTCACCGTGGCCGAGCTGCTGCAGGTCGACAAGGACGAGCTGCCGATCGAGCAGATCTTCGTCGCCGACGGACCGCCCGGCCTGACCCTGATCACCTGCGGCGGCGCCTTCGACCGCGGCGTGCGGAGCTACGAGGACAACATCGTCGTGCGAGCGGTCCCGGCCTGACCTTCAGGCGCCCGATGCTGCGCCCTCGTCCGCCGCCGGGTCCCGGCGGCTGGAGCTGTTGCGCAGCAGCAGCGTGGAGATGGCCAGCAGCAGGACCACTCCGGCCAGCACCGAGATCTCGATCATCGCGTTGCGGAAGACGGAGAAGTCGGCCGCGACGACCCGCTCGGTCCCGCCGATCAGGACGATCTCCTTGATGGCGGCGATGATGCCGACCAGCAGGAAGGGCTCGGCGACGAGACGGCGCTGACGGATCGTGGAACGGACCGCACCGAGCAGCTCGACGAACACGAACACCAGCAGCAGCACGCTGAGCATCTGCGTCGCGGCCCACAGCACCCCGTCGCCGAGATCCTCGAAGAACGACTTCACCGCCTCGAACAGGAGGGCGACGGCTCCCAGCACCAGGACGGCGCAGACGACCGAGTAGATCGCCATCTCGACGTACATGATCACCGTGTCCGCGACCTGCGCGAACGAGCGACTCCGCTGCTCCTCGTCCACCGCTGCCTCCTCTACGGCACGTCACGCGATCGGAGGCCGCAGCGTACCGGTCGGTCCCGGCCGAGGTCCGTGATCAGGGCGAGCTGGGTGGGGGCGACGGTGGTGACCGCCGGCGGCCCGCCGGATCAGGATTCGGTGGAGCTGGTCCCGTAGGGATCGGTCGCCGGCGGAGTGGCGCCGGAACCACCCATGAGCTTCTTCGCGACGATGACGGTGATGCCGACCACCGTGGCGATCAGGAGGAGCTTCACCAGCTTCGAACCCTTGCGCTTGGCCGAGGCCGCTGCCTGGTCCGCCTTCTCCACCGACTTCAGTGCCTTCTGGGTCTTCTCCAACGCGGTCTCCAGGTCGGAGATGCCCGCCGATGCCTGCACTGCCTTGTCACCCACTGCGCTCATGTCTGCCTCTTCCTCGGTGGTCGCACGGTGTCCGCTCCGTGCCTCGTACCCGCCGGCGGATCACCGCCGACCCCCACGACCCTACCGGCTGCACCTGGGGTCGCGGCGTGCGCCGAGGAGCGACGCCACCGACGGGAGAACCTGCACATCCACTGCAGGAAAAGTGCCATGATCGGGCGATGGCGAGCATTCGACGTGAGCTACGGATCGACCGGAACGCGGCACAGGTCTGGCCCCTGATCGGCGACCCGGGCCGCATCCACGAGTGGTTCCCCGGCATCGTCTCGTGCACCGTGGAGACGACCGAGGACGGTGTGTCCCGCACGGTCACGCTGGGCACGGGCATCCCGCTGGTCGAGCACATCGTCACCAACGACCCGATCGCCCACCGGTTCCAGTACCGGATCGCCGGCGGTGTGTTCAAGGAGCACCTGGGCACCGTCGACGTCATCGACCTGGGCGACGGCACCTGCCTCGGCGTCTACAGCACCGATGCCGTCCCCGACGTCATGGCCCTGGTCATCGGCGGGGCCACGGGCACCGCCCTGGAGAACATCAAGGCACTCGCGGAGACCGGCCGGCTGCCGGGCACCTCCGGAGCAACCGAGGAGGAGACCAACTGATGGGGCGCAAGATCCTGTTCGTCACCACCGACCAGCAGCGCTACGACACACTCGGCTGCAACGGCGGCACCCTGGCGCGCACCCCCGTCATCGACGGACTCGCGGCGCAGGGCATCCGCTACGAACGAGCGGTCCCGCAGTCGGTGGTCTGCATGCCGTCGCGCTCGACGATGCTGACGGGCCAGCACCAGGCGACCCAGGGCGTGTGGATGAACGGCGTCCCGCTGCCCGTGGCGGCCCCGTCGGTCGCGACGCTGCTGCACCGGGAGGGGTACCGCACGGCGCTGATCGGCAAGGCGCACTTCGAGCCGTTCCTCGACCCGCTGGGTCGCTTCACCGAGAACCAGCTGTCCGGGCTCGGGGTCCCGACCGTGTCCGCGCCGCAGTACGACGGACTGCCAGGACCGCACCGGGGCTTCGAGCACCTGCAGTTCGCGACCCACGGCGCCACCGGGTGGTTGCACTACGCGCAGTGGCTCGGGGCCAACCATCCCGAGTCGGTGCGCGACTACTACCAGGTGCTCGACGGCGACCTGGAGGTCAACGCCGAGGGGTTCGGCGACACCGGTGCCCCACAGGTCAAGCACAACGCCATCCCGAAGGACTGGTACCACACCGACTGGGTGGCCGAGCGCACGATCGAGTGGCTCGACGGGTTGGACGAGCAGGACGACTGGTTCTGCTGGATGAGCTTCCCCGACCCGCACCACCCGTGGGACCCGCCCGAGTCGGAGCTGGGTCGGATCGACTGGCACGACGTGCCGCTGCCCGCCGGCTATCCGGACTCGGCGGCGGAGCGCGAGCGACTGCTCGACGCGAAGCCCCGCCAGTGGCGCATGTGGTACGAGGGCCAGCTCGTGTCGAACTACGAGGCGCCGACGCACTGGGTGCCCGCCACGCTCACCGCGGACCAGGTGCGCGAGGTCAACGCCCTCAACGCGATCGAGTGCGAGCTCATCGACGAGGCGCTCGGCCGCGTGCTCGCCGCGATCGCGGCGAAGGGCTGGACCGACGACGTCGACATCGTCTTCACCACCGACCACGGTGAGCTCCAGGGCGACTTCGGCCTGCTCTTCAAGGGGCCGTACCACACCGACTCGCTGATGCGGTTGCCGCTGATCTGGCGTCCGGCACCGAACGCGGCGGTGACCCCCGCGGTCGTGACCGCTCCCGTCGGGCTGGTCGACCTGGCACCCACGTTCTGCGGCATCGCCGGCCTCTCGGCGCCCGAGTGGATGCAGGGGTCCGCGCTGCCGGTGGACGACCCCGACGCTACGGCCAGAGGCATCGACCACCAGCTCACGGCGTGGGACAGCGAGCTGTTCGGCGTCGGGATGTACCTCCGCACGATCACCCGCGACGGCTGGGTGTGCACGGCCTACCTGCCCGGCGCGGTGCACGACGGCACCGAGGGCGAGCTCTACTCGCTCACCGACGACCCGCTGCAGCAGGTCAACCGCTGGGACGACCCCTCGGTCCGAGCGCTGCGCGACGACCTCGTCTCGTCGCTGTGGGACGAGCAGCCGCCCGAGCACGACCCGCGCCTGCAGCTCCAGGCCCCGGTCTGATCACCCCTCGACGAACTCGAAGCTGGCTCCCCACGAGCCGTAGTCGCTGCTGTCGATCCCGTTGGCCGACGAGCCGGCGTAGCTCTCCTCGCCGGGGATCAGCCGGAAGGTCACCTCGCCACCGTCGGCCAGCGTGATCAGCCCTGCGTGGACCGCGGCGGTGCAGATCGAGGAGTCGTCGGTGTAGGTGCCGGTCCCCCAGACGCTGCCGGCGACACCGTCGGGCTCGCACTCGACGGTGAACTCGGACCCTCCCCGGTCGGCGTAGGCGCTGGCGGGCCTGCTCCAGTCGATCGTGGCGGTCACCTCGAGCGGCTCGGCGTCGGGGAACGAGAAGCTGCCGCCCCAGGACCCGTAGCTGCTCGTGGTCACGCCGTTCGCCTCGCTGCCGACGTACGCGTCCTGACCCTCCTCGATCTGGATCGTGACGGCGCCGCCGTCCGAGTGGTCGATGAGGCCCTGGTGCACCGCAGCGGTGCACACCGACGAGTCGTCGGTGTAGACGTTCGTGCCCCAGACCGCCGACGCCTCGCCGTCGGGGTCGCAGTCGACGTCCACCAGCTCGCCGATCCGCCCACGTGACGGCCCAGCGGTGCGGGCCCAGGATCCGACACCGGACTCGTCGCCGCCACCCTCGTCGACCTTGCCGTCCGCCGCCCCGGTGGTCGCGGGCGTCGCGGTCGTGGTCGAGCGGAGTGTCTCGGCCTCCTCGCCCCCGCAGCCGGCCACGATCACGACAGCGGCCACGACGAGCGCGAGGGCCACCCTGGGACGGAGTGAGCTGCTCATGCCGACGACCCTATCGGTGCGTCGCCGGCGCGGCTCAGGAAGCAGGTGCGACCTGGAGCGTCGCGAGCCCGGAGGCGTCGATGGTGGCGGGCAACGCCTCGAGCGCGGCGGGAGCACCCTTGAGCTGCGCGTCGAGGAAGGCCACCACGGATGCGGTCAGCACCTCGACCTCGGGCGGATCGAACATCGAGCTGTGCTGACCCTCGGTGATGGTCACGAACCACCGAGCACCAGGGAGCTGCGCGAACGCCGTCTGGGACTGCGCATAGGGG
>JACDJC010003682.1_pt1 | contig 10943 bp, 18 predicted proteins | sample 7454191 | NCBI WGS metagenome assembly JACDJC01 (sample SAMN14253291, study PRJNA609438) | sludge metagenome | isolation source: sludge after 25d culture with pyrite and EDTA | collected 2018-12-20
AATGGCACATTAGGAGGTAAGTCTAGACCATGCCAATATTCAAAAAGCATTGTGCGATTTGTTGAAATAACAGTTGAGCCATTCATTAAAACTGAAGCAGTCAAAACGTGTTGAGCGTTCTCACTAGCCAATACTCCTACAGCTTCTACAGCTTCTTTAAAGCTATTGTTAATGCCTACAATCTGAGGATCAGGGACAGCCTCTTGCATTAACATAGGATCAAGACAATCGACAATAGCTTTAAACTTACCTGATTTGATTGACAGCCTCTCATTGTCTAATTGAGTTAATGAGAATGTTCCCTCACATTTTGAAAGAGCAGTAAGCAAATCTTGAGTGTGTGGGTAACAATACAATTCTTCCTCAATTGGAGCGCCAGCAGCTACAATACCATTAAACATTATAGCCCAATGGTTTTTTAAACCAACATGAGTTTCAAATGGTGCTCCAATCTTTTCACTTACACAGGAAACAAATTCCAATGCTTGAAGCAAGCTGGATTTGTTTTCAGTAGATTTTAAGCGAGGTTGTCTAGCCATTTGGCTCACTGAATTTATTATTAGGATCAGCTTCAGCAATAGCCATTGCAATGTTGACCATTAAATCATTTGGAATTGGAGTGCCGTCAATACGTTTAAACCATTTTTTATTATGTTCTTTATTTTTCCAATTTTCAAAACCTTTTTCAACTAGAGCGAATGCTTCCATATAAGTCATTGTTTCATTTTCCTTTAAAACGGTATATCGTCATCTATATGACTGCTTTCTTCATAATTCTTGCAACCAAATACAATAATTCTAGCTGGTGGTCTAATATTATATAGTTTGCAAATTTCATTTTCTTGAAAATGTTCACATACAATACAGCTTTGAAATAGCATATTTGAAGGAGTGACGTCTTTAATTACTTCCACTAGAAGCTGAGCTAGCTTAGCTCTAATCTCTATCTCACCTAAACGTCGTGGAATTAATTTAACGTCGCTCAAAACTCCACTCCCAATATCTCAGGATACTTTTTATTCACATGCACTCTAATAAATCTAGGACAGCGCAACTCACTCACAAACTTTAAAGCTTCATCAATGGTAGAAGGTGGCTCTGTTTTATGTCGCTTTCTCCACCAGTCTCTAGCCACTTTACCAGCCATTCCATTATGCTCAAGGCAGACAAATTCTTTAAAAGGAAGTCCGCTTGTGTAATAAGTGACTTTTAAAGTTGGTGGCTTTTCAAATTTGCCGGGATGCTTTTCATAGTGTGATCCTAGCACATTGAACTGCTCAACGATAGGGACAGGCTCAGAGCTAGCGGCTTTAATCAATTCCTCAGAGCCAGCTTTTGAAACCAATTTAATTTGGAAAGAAAACTCATTCCCACAGTTGGCGCAAAAGCGTACTTTTGTATGATTATAAGCGCCGCAAGCTTCGCAAATTTTAACTGGCATTTCGCCAGCTTCGCCTTTACGCATTTTCGGAATTACAGGATCATTGATTGGTCCCAATCGTGGTGTGTTGCGAGCGAAGTCTAACACAAGGCAATTCTCTTTTCCTTCTGCTGGCCTAGTGCCTCTCCCTAGCATTTGTACCCACAGTGGAACGCTCAAGGTTGGTCTTATCATTCCAATTAAATCTATTTCTGGATGGTCGAAACCAGTTGTAAGCTTCCCATAATTGACAATAGCTCTGAGTTGATTATGCTTAAATGCCTTAATTGCTGCGTCGTTATATTCAGCTGGTCTTTTTGAATGGACTGGCGCACAGTCAATTCCAAAAGCTCCAAGCTGTTCTGCAATGTGTTCAGCGTGCTCAATACCGCTTGCGAATATGAGCCAGCTTTTTCTATTTTGTCCGGCATGACAAAGTTCCTGTAATGCTTTAAATGTTATATGCTGTTTATCTACAGCACCTTGTAATTGTGTTTTAACAAACTCTCCATTTTGTATTCCAACATCAGAAACATCTAGTTCTGTCCTAGTTCTTAAAGGTATTAAAGAAGATAAATATCCATCAGCTATAAGTTTGTTAAAATTTTCCATGCTTGTTAGATCATGACAAATATCAGTGAACACGCTGCCTTGATCAGTCAGCATTCCGCTGCCCATTCTATAAGGTGTAGCTGTCATACCTATGACTTTTAAAGCTGGATTGATTAGTTTCATTGTAGCTAAAAAATTTAGATAAATTGAACTTTCATCATTAGAAATTAAATGAGCTTCATCAATAAATACTATATCACGCCAGCCAAATATAGGTGCTCCTTTTCTAACTGCACTTTGAATGCCAGCATAAATTATAGGTTGGGCAGTATCGCGCTTTTTTAATCCAGCACTGTGTAAACCTAAAGGAGCTTCTTCCCATACTTGTTTTAATATGCTAGAATTTTGTTTTAATAATTCAGCAACATGAGTTAGAAGCATAAATCTTTGATTGGGCCAAAGTCTTAAAACCTCTCTAATAAAGATAGCTGGCGCGATTGATTTTCCAGTACCAGTAGGCCAGCACAAAAGAGGGTTGCCAACATTGCCACTTTGAAAATAATTCCAAAGTGCATTTAATCCATCTATTTGGTATGGGCGTAATTCTATATTCATTACGATTGCTCGCAATATAAAGCAGCAGCTTTTAAAATATAAGGCTCATGTTTTAGCAAACCTATGCCAGTATTGCAAGCTGTGCAAAGCAATCCTCTAATTTTCCCTGTAATATGACAGTGATCTACAGAAAGAGGTTTTAATTTTTTAGATTGTCCATCTATGACAGTTTCAGTTTCTTTACAAATGGCGCACACACCATTTTGATTTTCTAAAATTAAATTATATTCTCCTTCTGTTAAATTGAAATTCTTTTTTAAATGAAGTCTAGTTTGATGCTCTTTAGCATATTCTTGTAAGCAAGCTTTACATTGACTGTTATTTGTAAATCTAACAGATATGTGTCCGCGTTTGCATGGTTTACCTGTAAAATAAGTTACTTCATTGTTCTCTACAGCTTTTTGTCTAGCTGCTAATCGGAAGATGCTGCTCACAGCCTTTACTCACAAAATTATCAGGAATGATATCATTAGCTATGTGACATTTCCATTTTCCATTTTCAACTGGAGTTGCTTGTCTGCATGATCTACAATTTTTATCTACTTTTTCTCCTCTATGACAAATTCCTGAAAAGTGACAATTCTTACAATTAAAAAAAGATTGATTGTCGGAAATTCTAGGCGGAGGCTCCTTAGAAAAAATTATATCATTTGCTTTTTTCTCTAATTGAGCGCCTAAATTCCAATCTAATTCTACTACTTTAATTGTAATTTCGCTGTCATTTTTGTTCTCTATCATGTAAATACCATATTTAATTTTCATATGATATCCATATTGAGACATTTGAGCAAAATGTCGAGGTTTAGCTTTAGCTACGCCTTTTTCTTCAACGTCAGAATATCCTTTTCCTGTTCCATTTGTTTTAAATTCATTGAGAAATATAATATCTTCTGACAATTGATAGCGGCTTGGAGCTTTACACAAGCCGTCCAATGAGCCACCATAATGCCCCATAGCTCCCGAAATGCGGAATTGTTTGCCATCTGTATCAAATTCCTTAACTTCAAATCCAATGCCTCTAAGATAGCTAACAAATCGTGGCTCAGCAGAATGACCTACATTAAATAGGCGCATCATTCGCCCATCATGCCAATCAAGTTTTACCCAACGAAATCCATACCAAAGCTTTCGCCAGCATTCTTCTCCTAACTCTGATGCTCCTAGATGGTTTCTATGACCTTGCTCATAATAAGTTTGACAGAATTTGTCCAAATCTTCAGACAATAATTCTTCTAACTTTTCTCTGTCTTTTGGATCAGCTAGATTTAGCATTTAATGTGTTCCCAATAACTTTCTTCAGGACCAAATTGATTATCTGGAATAAAATGAAATCTAGCTTCTTTATTTTCTATTTGTTTGCGTGATATAAATTTTCCACAATCGACACACCTTATTTGATAAGGCTGTTTTTCTCTGTCTGTTGGGATAGAAAGATTAAGCATTAGTAGCTTCCAAAATTTTTAAAGCTTCTTCAACTATATCGCGATACAGCCACCAAGCCTTCATAGTGCATTGAGGATCAGGAATAATATAAACAGGCAAAGGGTAATGTAAGTAAGCAGGCATTTGCCTACAAACAATCATATCAGGATCAATGCCGTTATGTAAGCATAAGTCTCTACAAGCTGTTTCAATACGCTCATATCTTTTAGTTCTTTCTGCTACTTCTTTTAATATTCTAGATTTTTCTTTAATATCTTTAACATTTAAGAATGTATTCTTTTTGCTCATTTTCTAATTTACCTATAAAAAAGCTCTGCTGCTAAAACCTACCTAAAGCAGCAGAGCAGTTGACGTAGCTAATTTAAATTCTACTTATGCTACGTTAACGACTGCCCCAAGGTGGGGTTTGCTGCGGCGCTCCTCCTCCGGGTTGCCATGCTCCACCTTGCGGCTGTTGCTGTTGAGGCTGAGACTGCTGCGGATTACCTCCCTGCTGCCAATTAGGCTGCTGCTGAGGAGCTTGCTGCTGAGGCTGGCTAGGCTGCTGGCCCCATCCTCCTCCCGGCTGCTGCTGCATTGGAGCAGGGCCATTCGGCTGTGGCTGTTGAGGTTGCTGCATAGTCTGTGGCTGCTGCTGAGCAGGAGCTTTGCCCGGCTCATTGCCAGCCATGTCATACACACGCTTCAATTCAGTATATCCCTTAGCATCAGGATTTTCCGGCGAAGGTTCTTCACCTTTCTGATAGCCAACGTCCATCAATCCTTTGCCACCACGCAAGGCAGCACCTTCATTCTGCCAATCCAACTGATAGATGTTGACTGCACGACATAGCGCAGACAATTGACCATAAGAAATTTCTACAGCCTTTGGATTTTTATTCCAAATATTGTAACGATGAACAATAGAGCCAAGTGGAGAAGTAAATTCAACTTCATAAAATCCACCATCCTTAGAAGCATTTTCTTTAATGCCTGTGTTAGTGATAGTGAACGGAACCTTTAAAGCAGGTGGATGACCTCCACCACTCTGCTTAGGTTCATACTGGTTTGCGTTGAAACCACCAGACATAGCGACCATAATTTTAGTTCCTTTCTTACGATGTTAATTCTTTAACAATCCACATAACAGACTGCTCAAGGCTAGTCATAGCAAGCGAATTGTATCTTCCGGGTTTAACTTTCATATAAAGCTGTTCTAATTCAGCAGCTTTATTTTTTAAAGCATCATGCAAAGCTTTTTCTTCATCAGTTAAAGCTCTATATTTTGGTCTAAATCTGGAAACAGGTTCACTAACACTATCAGATTGCCTAGCATCAGGTTTACCATCAAAGACATTAGCCATTTAGCTTAACACCTTCTCTAGTTTTGCTACCTTAGCTTTAAGAGCTTTAATTTCTTCAGCCATCTGAGTAAGGTTCATCTTGTAAGGACCAACCTTAACTCCCGGCTTACGACCACGTTTAGCAGGCTTCTTAGACATATCTCTTTCCTTTATGATTTGCTCATAGTTCATTATTTAGCTAGGCCAAGCTGCATTAGGTTGTGGAGCAGGAGCAGGCTTAGCTTCTGTTTCATCCTTATCTTCAAAAGCCTTAAGACGCTTGTGAAGATAATTAAGACGTTCCATTAAATCATTAAAATTAGCATCAGGCCAACCAAGTTGCTGCCCTGTACTAATAAGCAAATTCACAACTTCGCTTTTAGTCAAATTGACAGATTTAGTATCCATTTTAAATAAATCCTTTCTCTAATGCTAGCCATTCTGGCATTGTAAAAGTACCGTCGCCATTATCTTCTACTTGAGATTTTGGCACCCAAACTCTTAACTCTTTTTTATTTTTACCTCCTACTTCTTCTTCCTCTCTACCATCCCATAGTAAATACGCGCTATCGGTTTCATGTCTAAGCTCAGCAGCTATGTCGATAAGTTTAGACATTTAATATCCTATAGGTGGTGCTGACATAGCCTTAGAAACAAGTGCTCCAAAATGAGGCTGCTCAAACTCATTTAAGTTACCTGTTCTATTGCGAGCAAGAATATTCATATTACCCACACATTGAAACGCTAGATGTTCTCCCGGCATTCCCGGTATAGCTTGTGTCCTAGCTAATCGAATAATGAAATCATATAAATGAGGTACATCAATTGGCAGGACTTTGCCGGGAAAATAAGGACGGCGCAAAGATTGAAATTCAACATCAGCAATTTCTTCTTTGCATATCATATAAACATGCTTATAGCGGGTATAATACAATGTGCGAAGATGTTCCATTGTATCAGTAGCCATTTCACCATAAGCTGCCATTCCATGCTTTTTATTTCCTGATTTGCTAGTGCCTTTAAGAGCACCTTGCAAATAAATGTCTGCTATTTGGCTTCCACTGTCAATACCTAGCGTATCAAAGTTTTTTGTTTCAGTGGAATTAAAAAACCATTTAAAAAATTCATCAACTCGTTGTGGAGTGTAAGCTTCATATGTGGGTATATTAGAGCCGCGCATAGAAAGTAATCCGGCTTCAGTAGCTAGCAATACTGGTCTAGGAGCAGTATTTAAAATTGGTGTTTTGCCTGTGCCAGCAGGACCATACACAATGCATTTGCATCCGAAATTAGTAGCATGTTCACTTGCTGCTTTGAGGTCGCGTATGTCCAAAATTTAAATTCCTTTAATTAGGATTTGAAGCTCTTAAAAATTCTTCAATGTGTTTAGCGTGCTCAAACAAATCATCAAGCGAGGGTCGCTCATTATTTTTAGTTTTAATTGTGAATGAGCTATTTACAGCTTGAGCAAAGCTTTCAAGTCTCAAACGCTCTTGCTTAGATAATTGATCATTATTGGGCATTATTTCTTCCTCACTTTAGCTTCTTTAATTTCAAGAGTTGGTGCGGCTTCAGTTATCGTAAGCATTTCGCTGATAATATTTAAAGCGTCAACAGCAAACTTAGAGCCTTTTTCTTTATCCTCACAAAGCTGACGATATTCAGTAAGAAGGAAATTTGGTTTCCAACTCACAAGCCTGTCTGCGATAGCTGAGCCTGCATTACCAAGATTGGAAAGCCGCTCTAGTGTGGCTTCTACAGTATCATTGTCAGCAAGATTATAATTAAACTTAACTCCTGCCTTAAGCTGATAGCCAGCCCCAAGCTCTTTAGTATTCATTCCCTCATTGGCTTTAGGAAATTCGCGCTTCACAATATATTTGCGAAGTTCCATTTCTTCATTCTTAGCATTTTCAATTGCCTGCTTCTTCTGCTGCCATAGCATTAGAAGCTGATCCTCATTCATAGCATCCCAAGGATTGCTAGGAGCAGGATTGACAGGCCATTGAGGATGGGCACCAAACCCATTATTAGTATTCCAATTCATTTTAAAATCCAATCCATAATATAAGAAGCCAAAATTCCAATTGCTATAAATCCTAAGACATATAGCATTAAGCCATGAAATTTCCAAGGATTAGGCATGTTTATTTCACCGGCCAATTAGAAGCAGCTTTATTGTCATTCTTCATTAAACGAGTAGCAGCACTTTCAATTGACTTTTCAGCTTCATTTGCCTGCTCAGTATCGATACTGCCTTTGGCGTTATCAAACATTCCGCCACGGTCAAACAAAGTAGCAAGCTTAATATCAATCAAGTCTAGAAACTGATCATCTTCAATTTCAAATCTGTCAATTGGAAGCACTCTAGCATGTGCAGCTAGATAAGCACGGCGCATAACATTACGGGTTTCCATATATACGGCTCTATCTTCAACAGACAAGCCTTTGAGGACTTCACGAATATCAGGCATTAGTTAGTACTCCTAACATACATCATTTTATAGCATTCAACATTTTCAGCATTTGTGAATGGTACGGCACGAATTAGCATTAGATTTGATTTACGCATAAAGCGTTGAAAGCTAATCAATGCTGATGCTTGGATAATTTCAGTTATCATTCTATTCTCTCATTCAATTATTTAAGACGAAACAAAATTACGCAGGTGAGGACTTTACAGGTTGACGAAAATGTGTCAAGTCATTTTCCGTCATTTCCGAGGAATTTTTTATGACTGATCCCACAAAAGAAAAAACTAGGCTCAATATCTCCATTGAAGGGGATGACGCTGTATTGCTGAAGCAATTGCAAGCTAAGCTAAATCACAAATTAATGATGAATTTATCAATACCTCAAATAGTGAAGCGTTTGATCAAGCAAGCTGCTGCTACAGAGCTTTAATAATTTAAATAAATTTAGCTTCACAGGTTGTTATGTCTCTATTTGCCAATTTGCCTAAAGAACTATGCGCGCTTAAACAGTGGTGTTTATGGAGATATGAAGATGTTGGAGCAGCAAAACCAACGAAAGTACCATATTCAGTCAATGGAAAGCCTGCAAACGTCAATGATATTTCTACATGGTCATCCTTTGAAGATTGCGTTAGGCGTTTTAATGCTGGTGGTTATTCTGGCATTGGCTTTATTTTCTCTGACAATGATCCATATTCATTTATAGATTTAGATGATGCTGAAGGCGATGATGCTGTATTACAGCGTCAGCTAAAAGTATATCACGAATTTAGCTCTTACTCTGAAGTGTCACCTTCAGGTAAGGGGCTGCATATTATTGTTAAAGGCGTTGTACCAGCAGGACGCCGCAGAAGCAAGATAGAAATCTATTCGTCGCAACGCTATGCGACCATGACAGGTAATGTTTATAATAATCAGAATGTAATTAATGATAGACAGGAATTGCTCACTCAATTGTGGGAACAAATGGGAAGTGGTCCTGTTGCTCAGAATGTTTATCATGGTGATGATAAAGAACGGCAATCCGATGAAGAAATCATTAACATGGCAATTGCTGCTGTTAATGGTGATAAATTTGTAAAGCTAAATTCTGGTAACTGGCAAGAGCTATATAGTTCACAGTCCGAAGCAGACTTCGCATATATTGATATTATAGCTTTTTACACACAAAATAAAGCGCAGATTACTCGCATATTCAGAAAGTCACCATTAGGACAACGTGACAAAGCCAAGCGCAATGACTATGTAAATTCAATGATAACACGGTCGTTTGATCGTATGTTACCACCATTGGACTTTGATGGTATCAAAAATGCTCTAGAAGAAAAGCTAGCAAAAGATAAAGCGGTATCGTTCAACGGTAGGACAGCAGCCTTTGACGCTGTGAATGGTGGTTCAAATCCATCTACCGCTGCCAACACAGAACAGCAAGGCACATTAGACTTAGGGGCTGTAGCTCAACGGTTAGAGCCGGTCGCTCATAACGGCCCGGTTGCAGGTTCAAGTCCTGCCAGCCCTACCAGCCTTCCACCGGGATTAGTAGGAGAAATAGCACAGTTTATTTACCAAGCTGCCCCGCGTCCTGTGCCTGAAGTGGCTTTAGCTGCGTCCATAGCCCTTATGGCTGGCATTACAGGCAGAGCCTATAACATATCTGGTACAGGATTAAATCAATATGTGTTGCTCCTAGCTATGACAGGAGCAGGCAAGGAAGCTGCTGCATCTGGCATTAATAAATTAATGTCTATGATTAAGATGCAAGTTCCAACATCATATGGCTTTATCGGACCATCAGAAATTTCATCAGGCTCAGCACTTTTTAAATATCTTGGCAATCAATCTCAATCATTCATATCTCTATTAGGTGAATTTGGTTTGAGATTACAACAAATGTCTGCTCATGGCGCTAATGGATCAGAAGTATCTTTAAGAAGAATGTTTTTAGAGCTTTATAACAAGTCTGGCTATACTGATGTTTTACAAGCTTCTGTATATTCAAAAAAAGAGGATAGCACTAGCTTAGTTCAATCTCCTTCATTTAGCGTTTTAGGTGAAAGCACTCCTGAAAGGTTTTATGGTATTTTAAATGAGGATATGATTAGTGAGGGATTGCTTCCTCGCTTTCTGCTTATTGAATATAAAGGTAATCGTCCTGCTGCAAATCAAAATCATACTTCAGTTGTACCTTCATTCTCTCTTATTGAAAAGCTTGCAGCATTAGCGGCGCAATGTGAAACAGTTAATCATTCCAATCCTCGCCGAGTAATTAATGTTGGATCAACTTCTGAAGCAGCTAGGATGCTTTTTGATTTTGATAAGTATGCTGATAATAAAATTAATAACACCAATAAGGATATAATTAGACAGCTTTGGAATAGAGCACATTTAAAGGTATTAAAACTATCAGCATTGCTTGCTGTTGGTCAAAATATGATTGAGCCCACAATTCAAGCCTCTGATATGGAATGGGCTGCTAGTTTGGTTCAAGCTGACATTGCTGCTTTGACAGAGCGTTTTGAAGCTGGTGATATAGGAGGAAACAGTTATGAGATTAAGCAATCAAATGAGATAGTTCGCATGATTAAGGAATTTGTTTCTGTGCCTTATGATCAGGTTTCTAAATATATGCCTCCTAAGAGTAATCAACTTCACTCTGATAAAATTATTCCATACTCTTATTTAAGTAAGAGATTGATAGCTACTGCTGTTTTTCGTACAGACAAGAATGGTTCTACATTTGCTATTAAAAGAGCTATACAAAATTTAATTGATGGTGATAGAATTAAAGAGTTGGGAAAAGTTTGGACAAATGAAAAATATGGTACTTCTCAACGATGTTTTGTAATTAGTGACTTATCTATTCTGGATTGAGCGAAGTCTTTCTAATTCTTCATCAGTTAGAAAATTAGGATCAAGTTTATGTTGAATTAAATATTCTAAAGCCAACTTCATAATTTCTATATCTTCTTTGAAATATCCTAAACCCATATTGCAATTGTAGCAAAGTATTCCTCTGATTTTTCCTGTAACATGACAATGATCAACAGCATGTTCTTTATTATATCCAGCAACTCTCATACATATCATACAAGTTTTACGACTACCAAACTTAACTCT
>JACDJC010003683.1_pt1 | contig 10942 bp, 9 predicted proteins | sample 7454191 | NCBI WGS metagenome assembly JACDJC01 (sample SAMN14253291, study PRJNA609438) | sludge metagenome | isolation source: sludge after 25d culture with pyrite and EDTA | collected 2018-12-20
CATCCAACAATTGTCTGGTGGCAGCCTTATGAATTTGACAGTCTTCCCAGGACCCATCATGAATTCAACCGACATCCCGACAAAAATTTTCCGTATTTGACCATCCATCATTTAGCGAGCGTTGATGGTGATGCCAAAACCGCTTCCTGACCCCTTATTGCTATCGCCATACAATTTGCATGGTTTTACCATTATTTTATCATATAAACATGGCAAAAGAATGGTAAAAGACTGGAGAAACTATGGAGAAACCAATAATGGGTTTAAGAGCGAAACGAAATCGACAGGGAGGATGGGGTGTAATTACGATGATGGGTTATAATCTAGAATGGATTTGAACCTAAAATGGGGAACGCTCAAAAAATATCATACTACTGCAAAATATATTGAATTGTTCCTGCAAAAAAGTATGAACAGAGAGGATATTTTTTTATCCGAACTAAACTACCGATTTATCACTGATTTTGAGTTTTACTTTCGGAAACACAAACCAACCGATCATCAACGTCCAATGGGTAATAATGCGTTTATGAAACACCTCGAACGACTTCGTAAAATGGTATCCATGGCCGTTCGCATGGAATGGCTGGATAAAGATCCCTTTGCAGCTTATAAATTACATTTCAAAAAAGTAGAACGTGAATTTTTAACCGAAACAGAATTAGCTGCCATTGAAAAGAAAAAATTCAAAATGGAGCGGCTTAACTATGTTCGTGATCTTTTTGTGTTTGCCTGTTACACCGGATTATCTTATATCGATGTGGCAAACCTGGCTCCCAATAACATCAGGAAGGGGATAAACGGTATGTCATGGATCATAACACAACGAGAAAAGACCTCCACTCCGGTCCGTATTCCAATTTTAAAACAAGCCCAATTACTTATTGACCAATACAAAGATCATCCACGTTCTGAAAACAATGGAACCGTTTTCCCTAATATCTCCAACCAGAAACTAAACAGTTACCTGAAAGAGATTGCTGATTTGTGTGAGATAGATAAAAATCTGACCTTCCATATTGCCCGTCATACTTTTGCAACCACAGTAACGCTTACCAATGGTGTTCCCATTGAGTCGGTTAGTAAAATGCTTGGGCATACCAACCTAAAAACAACCCAGATTTATGCCAAGGTGGTTGAAAAGAAGATAGCTACAGACATGGAAGCGCTTCAGGAAAAGCTTGGGAACAAAATCAAAAAAGAAAGTTCAACTGAATTAGAAAAAGGCAAGGAAAAGAAGCTCTCTTCATCAATCATTTAAACATTTGTATCAATTTCCCAAAGCTGTCCTTAATCCCAAATCGTAAACACCAGCTCTTTCCAATTCAGGCATTAGGCAAAAGAAGGCGGAATAAATGGACTGAAAGATTGCGCCGGAGGACAGTAAATTGGCAAGTGTTTTTCCAATACTTTGCTGCCAAGTCTCCTTTCGAAGTATGAGAAAGGTGTATTGGCAGCAAAGAATACAACAATTCCAAAACTCTTGTCAATTTGCTGGCTGCGTTTATGCCGTAAGCTTTTGACGGTTACCTGAATTGAAATCAATTTGTTGAAGATTTGGGTAGACCATATGACCTACATCCGGTACCCCCTGTTCCTTTTCTTTTTGGGTTTAATTTGTTGATAGGATTCCCTTTTACGTCGTCTTTTTTCATCCTTTTCTGCCTGAAGTAATCCCTCTTTTATTAACTGATAGAAAGCCTGATCCAGCGATGGATTATCAATAACCGCAACGTATTCCTGTCTCCTATTCTCATCCAGCCTGTACTTGATTTTTGAATAGCTGAACTGCCTGTCAATTTTAGAACCGTTAAATCTTAAATCATTTTTAGTAAACGAAACCCCCTGTACAACATTGGTATTTCCCCTGCATTTGTAGTTTACTGTTATTCCCTCTTTTTTCAGTTTAGCTTCCAGTTCATCCATATCTTTGCATTTGGGAACAAGTTCTTTCAAACAATTATAAATCTCATATTTTGTTTTGTCCGGTACCTTAAGTCTATGAACTTTTACATTTTCTTTTCCTTTGGCAAAATACAGGTCATTTTTTCGTGTAAGCTCTTTGCAGATCTTTTCACTGCGATATCGATCGTTTTTATTGGATATCGTTTTCCCCAGATTGTTGACTCTGTTAAACACAATGTGAATATGAGGATGCTCTTTATCGTAATGCCGGGCGATAATAAACTGGGTATTTACAATTCCCATTTTGTTTAGGTAATCATCTGCAATCTTTAGCAGCAACTCATTATTCAACTTTGCTTTATCCTGAACGGAGAAATCCAGGGAAATATGACCTACCGGTTTGCTTACCCGCGAATTGAGTTCTGTCTGAGCAACAAAACTTTTTGTAATCGAATTGGTATTTTTCAAACGTACGCCCTCTCCTCTTAACAATTCAGCCGCTTTCTTTGGATCAAGGATTTAATTAACTGCCCCGGCAAAGTCTCCACCTGTTGTAATTTTGGCAATCATAGCATTTTGTTTAATATCCGGTCAATTTTAAGCGCAAGAAACAGGTATTCAATACGAACGTGATCGTAACCAAGGGCATTGGCTTTTCGTGCAATCTGGTTGAGGTTATTGGCCATTCCTGAAAGTTTTCTTATTTCTGCATTCAGCTCGGGTGTTAAACGTTGAACAACTGTGGTATTCATTATTGACTGCCTGACAAAATCACTTTGCGAAATCCCGGCCTCTTTCGATTTGCCAATTAAGGAGAAATATTCAACGGTCGACATTTTTACCGTTACCTTATATTTCATCTTCTCACCATCCAGTTTTCGTGGACGTCCACCTTTGTTAAATTGCATCATATTTTATTGCCATTTTTTAGACCAACGGGATGCTAAACATGGGTTTTGGTCTGCCCAAAACATAAACTTGCTATCCTACCTCGAAAGGGTCTTTTTATGGAAAAAAAGTTAAGTAACAGAACACAAAAACAAAACAGAAAATAAGCTCAATATCAGCCAAATAAAATGAATGCGGATTTTCTTTTTAAGATTAAGTATAGACTTAAGTAATAAGTATTATTTCGAGAAAATACACTGCCAAGGAATATCCCAACGGGATTGTTAAACGCATTTTGCAAGCTGACAGAAATCATCCTATAATATGTTAACAAACATAGGTTCTTTATTTACATTAACGCAACCTTTCTCTAACTTTAAACATCTAAAACTCATAAACATATAAAGACTAACCATGAAAAACTGCTAATAAAACTCAAAAACCAAACTAATTCGGGACTGTAATCAGGCAGCCTTATTCAAATCCATGTTGCATCGAACAACAGAAACCGACCTTATTAATGCGCTTTTTTCTGGTTCTTAATCTTAAAGGACCTATTTAAGCACCCTGTACTTTTTACTCACTACTAAATTCTTAAAATATGGAATCAAAAAAATTAAAACGAATTACTTATTTTCTACTTATGATGCCTCTTTGTGTAATGACGTTAGGAGCTGGATGTAATGACGAGAATTCCAGTATAGTTTGCGGAATTGAAGATCCATTAACTGAGTGTGAATGGTTGAAAGATATAAAGACAACCTTAGAAGAAGATTCTAATGTAAGTTCTGCAGAAATAGTAATATATAGACTTAATGGAGAGGATTATATCTACGTTCAAAAATCGACTAATTCTGCGTATGATTTTCCAAATACAATCTTTGATTGTGAAGGGAACGAAAAATATAAATGTGGAGGAAACCAACCAATTGACAATTGCACAAATTTTTTTAAAGAAGCACAAAAAATTGAAACATTATGGATAAAGAAATAATTAATCAGAAATTGGAAGTAAAATATATTTTCATTGCTTTATTACTTGTCCTATCATATACATCTCAAGGGCAAGTGATGCAAAAATGTCCTGCTTATCCTGACACTATAAGAATCGCACAGCAGAAAGATTATCTTCTTGATTGCTTTATTAAGGGAGATGAATATTCTTCAATAGTCATAACAGTTGATGGTTTTCCTCTTATTGAAAATGAAAATGGAAAATTTGAATATGCTTTGATTGATAATATTGGAAAAATTAATTCAACAGGAGTTGTTGCCAAGAATAAAGCAGATCGGACAACAGAGGAAATAAGTCTTCTAAAAACTATAGATAAAAAGGTTGTAGAAAAGTTCAAACAGACATCCTCAAGAGAATCTGTTAGCAGTGATTTGAGTTATGCTATCGAAAGTTTTCCGACCAACGGATCAAGGAATCTTTTGGTACTTTTAATTGACTTCACAGATTTATCATTCCAAATTGCCAATAACAACTTTGACAACCTCATGAATCAGGTTAATTATAATGGAACTGGTAGCTTTAGAGATTACTGGTTAGAAAGTTCATACAATAGCTTGACAGTCAATAGCACTGTAAGGGGTTGGTATCATGCTGCAAATAATATGGCTTTTTATGGTGCAAATTCAAGTGGTAGTGATAGTAATCCAAGGTTATTAGTTCAAGAGGCTATTGATGCTGCAGAAACTGCTGGAGTAGATTTTTCTATTTATGATAATGATAATGACGGAAACGTTGATGGAATAATAGTTATTCATGCAGGATATGGTGAAGAAGCAGGCGGGGTGTCTAACACAATATGGTCTCATCATTGGACACTTGGCACTTATCAGCGAACATATGATGGAGTGACGATTGATGATTATGCTATCGTACCTGAACTTAGAAATAACTTTGGAAGTAATATAACAAATATTGGGGTGATTGTCATGAATTTGGACATTCTTTAGGCCTCCCTGATTTATATGATACTAATACATCAGATGGAGATTCTGAAGGTATTGGAGAATGGGGTTTGATGGGAAGTGGAAATTGGAATAATAATGGTGCTTCTCCATCAAATATATGTGCTTGGAGTAAAGTCTTTTTAAGTTGGTCTAATCCCGTTATGTTGTCTTCTCCTTTAAGTATCTTGTTACCTAATTCTGCTCAGAATAATACTCTTTATAGGGTAAATACCCCGCACGCAAATGAGTATTTTCTGTTGGAAAACAGACAGTTCGTTGGCTTTGATATTGGTTTGCCTGGAACAGGATTAGCCATTTGGCACGTAAATACTTCAAAAACCACAACATCACATATCGATGATAATGACGTTAATGCAGATGAAAGTTTAAAAGGAGTCGATTTGGAAGAAGCAGATGGTAATCTTGATTTAGATAGTAATACTAATAGAGGTGATGATGGTGATTTATTTCCTGGGAGTTCGTGCAATTTGTCATTTGGAGACAACACAACGCCAAACTCGCGAACATATTCCCCGGTAGTAAATACCAATAAACAGATAGAAAATATTATTGAATCAGGAAACAATATTCGGTTTGACTTTATGGGATACAATCCTATCTCCGGCCCTTCCCTTATTTGCACCTCCGCTACATTCACCATTACAAATCCGCCCGACGGAGCTACGGTTTCCTGGGATGAATCAAGTAACCTCACCGAAGATCCGCAGAATCCCGGTACTTTAACCGCCAACGGTTCAGGTGAAGGATGGGTTGAGGCAACCCTATCCACGGGTTGCGGAGATATAACTTTGCCACGAAATGAAGTATGGGTAGGTACTCCGAATCATGATAATATTAGCATTACGGGGGACGACTGGGTAGTGCCGAAAAACAGTATTTTTATGGCTACAGCTTTCGAAGAAATGTATATTGATGATTACCAATGGGATCTTCCTTATGGGTTTAATATTACAATGGGGCAAGGGACTTACACCATCCGTTTTAATGCTCCTTCTGGATTTGGCTCCGATTATTACGGATTGCAGTTGCACAATACTTGTGGAACTTCCGGACGAAATTATATGATGTATGAGGCACCATTTAAAAGCGTATTAATCGTAAGCCCCAACCCAACCAATGGAGAAACTACTGTAAGTATTGAGCCGGAAGTTACTCAAGACGAATCCCTAAAATCGGCCTCAACCCAACCGACTTTAGACGAAAACACCGTATGGGACATGGAAGTATACGATAGTATGCAAAGCCTGAAACTTAAAAAACAAAAACTAAAAGGAAAAAGCACAAGAATAAACACCCAAAGCTGGAAAGAAGATGTTTATATGGTTCGTGTACAGTATAACGGTGAAATTTTAACAGGAAAATTAGTGGTTAAAAGGTAAAACCAAATAATAGAAATTGTTTCAAAAAAGGAAAAATTGTATCTTTGATACATAAAAAATAATCGTTCTTTAAAGTGATCCGATAAGGTGACCTGCAAAATTTAGAACAAAGTAAATCATTGATATAAAGGAACAAATGGGATGATGTTCAAATCATGCCATCCCGATGGAATTCTTGATGGATGACATCTTCTCGTTGCGTCCATCTTAGGAAAAGATGCCATCCTGTAGCGGTCAGCAATCGGTATTGCAGTCATGTTCCATGTCCTGGGTTTCGATCTGGAACGTGGTGTGAGATATCCCAAACTCGTGGGCAATATCGTGCTGTAATTCAGCGATGAAGAAGTCGGTGTGTCCTTCGGGCATAACAAGGTGGGCGGTGAGGGCCACCCTGGTGGTGCTCATGGCCCAGATGTGCAGGTCGTGGATATCATCGACTCCCTCTCTTGACATTAAAAAGGACCTGACTCTATCAATGTCGATATGCTTTGGAACTGCATCCAGGGCCAGATCTACCGAATCGGTAAACAGTCCCCAGGTCCCCCAAAGAATGACAGCAATGATTGCAAAGCTTGTAATCGGGTCAATCCATAAATACCCAGTAAGGTTTATTAAAAGTCCGGCAACCACGACCCCCAGTGAAACAGCGGCATCGGCAGCCATATGAAGGAATGCACCCTTGATGTTCAGGTCATTTTTCTGGCCTTTCATGAAAAGCAAAGCGGTAGCTGTGTTTATTATCACACCGATAGCTGCCACAATCATGACCTGTGTGCCACCTACCGGTTGAGGATTCTTGAGTTTATTTATTGCATCCCAGCCAATGATTGCCATGGCCCCAAACAGAAGCAAGGCATTTAGCATTGAAACCAATATGGTGGTTTTACGCAAACCATAGGTGTATTTTCCTTTGGGTTTAATGGTCGCAAGCCAGGCTGCAGCCCAAGCGAATGCCAATCCCAGGACATCGCTGAGGTTATGTCCAGCATCGGCCAAAAGTGCCGATGAGTTGGCAAGGAGGCCAAAGATGACCTCTACCACCACAAACACAATGTTCAACCCTATGCCAATGGAGAACAACCTGCCATAGTTTTGTATTCCCGGCTCACTTATATGATGATTATGTGAATGTCCCATGACTTATTCATTAGTTTCTTGGTGCATTTATTATGGAATAAACGGGTTTCAATCCAATTCCTTTTAATGGTACTTCTGTAATTCAATCCATGCCTTATTCAAGGTATGCTCCATTTCAAGCAGTTTTTCGATACTTTCATAATAGAATGAAAGCTCATAAAAGTATTCACTTAATGATATTTCTCCTGCTTCCAGCGCTTTTAAAATTAGGTTGCCATTGTTATAAGCCGCAATTTCTTCCCTATAACCGGAAATGCTTTGCTGAAGTTCAAAAAACCTGTCATGCTGGGCTTTCATTTCATTGTAGAACTGCAGTTTTGCGTCTTTCTGGAATTCCCCGACAGCCTTGGCTTTCGCATCGGCCCAGGCAATCATGTTTTTATTTTCCCAAAGCGGAATGCTTATGCCCAGGGTTATTCCCTGGAACTGCTCGCCCACGACTTTTTCACTCATGTAGCCTGTCGAGAACTTCGGAAGGTTTTGGGCTACCTGCAATTGCCTTGATTTTTGTGAAATCGCGAGTTCTTGTTTCAACCATTGCAAAACCGGATTGTTTTGTTCTGCCCGGGAATACCATTCGTCAAAATCGGGAACTGTTTGAGGAACATCAAAAACACTATCTTCAAAAGCAATTGCCATTCCTCCATTTAGCCTCGCAAGTTCTGCCTGTAATGCGGACCTCTCAATTTCGATGGTCTCAAGTTCTTTGGAAATGCTGAGCATGTACATCCTGGATTTATTGAAATCCAAAATATTGGCCTCTCCTTTCTCAAGCATTTTTTTGTATGCTTCCGCGATTTGTGATGCATGGCTGACTCGTCTTTTGTACTCTGAAGCCAGCGCATTTTGAAGTGTCAGTGATCCGCAAACCAGACGTGCCTGATGCAGGATTTCCCGTTTTTGCTTTTGATACTCCAGCCTGGACTGTTCATTTTTGTATCCCGAAATCTGACTCCTGTATTTATAGGCGGTCGGGAAGTCAAATGTCTGGCTGATTGCAAAATCCGTACGGTTTCCTATGGCTGAGGGATTTCCCCACAAATAGTTGAATTCAACTTCCGGATTTGAAGGCCAAATTCCTGTTTTGTTGGATAGCATCTCCGCTTCTGAATTTTTGCGAAGTGCCGACAGGGTGGTGTTGTTTCGTTCAATCCTCGCCAGCACAGAATCGAGGGTGTTTTGGGCTGATGAAACAATGGTTGCCATCAGGATTATGATGATGAGTATTCCTTTCATTTTGATTCTTGTTTAATGATTCCCCGGTTACTTAGGATACTGTACACAATGGGCACGATGTAAATATTGAGAATGGTGGAGGTCAGCAGTCCTCCCAATATTACTTTCGCCATCGGGCTCTGGATCTCATTGCCGGGTGCATCGCCCTGTACTGCCAATGGAACCAACGCCAAAGCTGCCGTAAGGGCGGTCATCAAAATGGGAATTAACCTGTCCTTCGACCCATGTAGTATAGTTTCATGTAAAGGCTCTCCACTTTGCCGCAAATGCTGATAATGGGATATCAGCAAGATCCCATTACGTGTGGCAATCCCAAAAAGGGTGATGAACCCTATAATTGCCGGTATATTCAGTATGTTCGAGGTGACAAAGATGGCGAAAACACCTCCAATGAGGGCCAACGGAAGGTTAAGCAGGATGATGCCGGCAAGTTTTATGTCCTTGAATTCCTGGTAAAGCAACAGGAAAATGATGAATAAGGCAACGATAGATGTTATAAGCAGGGTTTTCGAGGCACTTGCCTCACTTTCAAATTGCCCGCCGTATTCAACACGGTATCCTTCAGGTAATTGGATATTGGTGGCAATATTGTCCCTGATCTGTTCTACCACACTCCTCAAATCACTCCCCGCCACGTTTGCAGAAACTACCAGCTTTCGTTGAACGTTCTCACGACTGATCGAGCTTGGACCCGATGACGAAACAATCGAGGCAACCTGTGAAAGGGGGACTTTTTGCCCATTCCCGGTATCTATAAGAAGATTCCTGGCTGTCTCAATGTTTCTGGTATAGCTGGTGTCCATTTTCAGGACCAGGTCAAAGCTCTGCTGTCCCTCATAAATATCAGCCATCTTTTCGCCGTTGAATGCGATCTCGACAAACCTGTTGAATTCTTCCAAAGTGATACCATAAAAGGCAAGCATTTCCCTGTTTGCCCTGATTTGAATCTGTGGGATTTCAATCTGCTGCTCCACATTTACATCCACCAATCCTTCAATATCTGCAATGTGCGATTTTATTTCATTGCCCAAAGTGAACAGCTGGTTCAGGTCATTCCCGAAGAGTTTGATGGCGATGTTGGCCCGTGTTCCAGACAGCATATGGTCGATTCGGTGCCCAAGGGGTTGGCCGACGGTAAAGGCAATTCCGGGAATGGCAGAAAGTTTGGTTCTGACATCCGCCATAAATTCATCCAGCGGTCGCTCATCAAGGGTGAAGTTGATGTCGATCTCTGCACTGTTGACGGTTTGTGAGTGTTCGTCGAGCTCTCCCCGGCCTGTCCGGCGGGTTGTGGTTTCCACTTCAGGTATGGACAACATTTCGGTTTCCACCAGGTTGCCCAGCTTATTGCTTTCTTCCAGAGATGTGCCCGGTTTCGTAACAACCGACAAGGTCAAGGCACCTTCATTGAATTCAGGCAGGAAGCTTCTGCCGAAGCCTGAAAACAGGATCATGGCTGCAACGAACAAGCCCAGCACGGGAAACACTAAGGTTTTCTTATGTCGTAATGCCCATGCAAGAGATTTTTCGTATCGTGACGAAAACAACCGTGACAACCAGCTGTCCTTGTCCTTTTTGGAAAGATAGGTGTCTCCCGAAAGCATCATTTTCGCCAGCAACGGGGTTAAGGTCATGGCCACCAGCAAAGAAACGGACAGAGATACAATATAGGATATACCCAAGGGCTTCAGCATTCTGCCTTCCATCCCCGAGAGGAAGAACAGGGGCAGAAATGCAACGATAATAATGAGGGTCGCGTTTAAAATGGAAGCCCTGATTTCCTTGGATGCCTCAAATACCACGGTGAAGGAATTCTGCCGTTGGTCCAAGGGTTTCAAACGGTTCTGCCGTAACCTTTTATAGACGTTCTCAACATCAATGATTGCGTCATCAACCAGTGATCCAATGGCGATGGCCATACCGCCCAGACTCATGGTATTGATGGTCAGTCCCAGTGCTTTCAGTGCCAGTACGGCCCCTAAAAGTGACAAGGGAATGGCGATCAATGATATGATGGTAGTCCTGAAACTCCCGAGAAAAAAGAACAGGATGATCACCACGAAAATGGCTCCTTCAATCAGGGCGCGTTGCACATTGTTTACGGATGTCTCAATAAAATCGGCCTGGCGGAAGATTTCCGTATCTATCTGGATATCTCCGGGTAGACTGGCTTTTAGGGCTTCCAGGTTTTCCTCAATTTTTTCCGTGACAGCCAGCGTATTGATGTTTGGCTGCTTGGAAACGGATAGGACAATGGCTGGCTCGGCATTCAATGAGGCATATCCCATTTTTACCGCACTCCCTATGGTTACGGTAGCCACATCACTGATCCGGACCGGTTTGTTGTTAACGGATTTGATGTAAGTGCCCGAAAGTTCATCCACATCGGAGGTCCGGCCAATGCCTCTCACAACATA
>JACDJC010003684.1_pt1 | contig 10942 bp, 11 predicted proteins | sample 7454191 | NCBI WGS metagenome assembly JACDJC01 (sample SAMN14253291, study PRJNA609438) | sludge metagenome | isolation source: sludge after 25d culture with pyrite and EDTA | collected 2018-12-20
AGGAGGTCGTGCTGACCTTCGACGACGGCCCGTTTCCGCCGACCACCGGCAAGGTGCTGGCGGCGCTGGCGACCGAATGCGTGCGGGCGACGTTCTTCCTGATCGGCCGCAGCGCCGAGACCAATCCGGAACTCGTCCGCAAGATCGCCGCGGCCGGCCACACCGTCGGCCATCACACATGGTCGCACCGTATCCTCGATCGCACCGGCCATGCCCAGGCGGTGCAGGAGATCGATCGCGGCATCGCCGCCGACGAACTGGCGCTGCACGGCACGGCGAGCCCCACGCCCTCGACGCCGTTCTTCCGCTTTCCCGGCTTCGCCTCGACGCCTGCGCTGCTGGCCGACCTTCAGGGGCGCGGCATCGCCGTGTTCGGGGCCGATCTGTGGGCCAGCGACTGGGACCCCATGACGCCCGAGCAACAGCTTCGGCTGCTCACCGAGCGTCTCGACCATGCCGGCAGGGGCATCATCCTGCTGCATGACACCAAGGCCCAGACCGCGCGAATGCTGCCCGCATTTCTGCAACATTTGCGGCGCAACGGCTATCGGATCGTCCATCTCGTCCCGCCGCAGGCACCCAAATCTCATTCATGATCATAGCGAAGAACAACGACCGCAGGGCCGGCTCCGGGCGCCGCGCGGCCAAAGCTTCGATGCCGGCGGTGCTGGCGATCACGGCGTGGCTTGCCGGCCCCGCCGCGGGCATCGCCGCGAACTGCCCGGGCAATCCGGACGCGCTCGGCACGTCGCGCATCATCGCCGTCGATCCGACGGAACATCCCCGGATCGGCACGATGCAGTATGGCGAGACGCTGCCGCTGCAGGATCACGAGGTGGTCCTCACCTTCGACGACGGGCCGCTGCCGAAGCACACCAACGCGATCCTCGACACGCTTGCGGCGGAATGCGTGAAGGCGACCTTCTTCATGGTCGGCCGCATGGCCCACGACTTCCCGCAGGACGTGCGCCGCGTCCGCGACGCCGGGCACACCATCGGTACCCACAGCCAGAACCATCCCTTCCGCTTCGGCAGCCTGCCCGCCGAGCGCATGACGGCCGAGATCGAGGAGGCCATCGCCAATGTCGGTACGGCGCTCGGCAACCCGTCCGCCGTGGCACCGTTCTTCCGCATTCCCGGGCTGCGGCGCGCCGAAGCCGTCGAGGCCTATCTGGCCAGCCGCGGGATCATGACCTGGAGCGCCGATTTCCCGGCCGACGACTGGCGGCCGATTTCCGCGGCGCAGGTGGCGAGCCTCGCGCTGTCCCGGCTCGAGGCCAAGGGCAAAGGCATCCTGCTGCTGCACGACATCCAGGCGCGGACCCAGACCGCCCTGCCCGTGATCCTGCAGCAGCTCAAGGCGCGCGGCTATCGGATCGTCCACGTGGTGCCGGCGTCGGCCGCGCATCCCAAGACCCTCACGGAGCCCTCCGAATGGATCCCGCTCTGGATACACGGCGCGCCGGTGATGGCCCACGGTCCCGCGACGCCGCCCTTCGCCTTCGGCAAGCCGGGAAATCCCGTTCACACAGGGCCTTCGGCGGCGCTGTCGGTCTGGCTCGCCCGGTCGCGAAAGCCGGCCCCGGCGGCGCTGCACACCGCCGGCAACGATCCCGAGAGAACCCCGGTCCTGACCCATCGCCCGAAAAGGGCCGCCAGGGGACCCGCGGCCCAGCCCGGCAGCACGCCGGCTCCGGCTGCGGGCACAACCGGGCCCCGCCCCGGCCCGATCAGGACCGGGCACCGGATGGATACGCCAAAAACCAGGATTCGGTGAGGTGGTGCGCTCGGAGGGACTCGAACCCCCACGATTTTACTCACTGCCACCTCAAGGCAGCGCGTCTACCAATTCCGCCACGAGCGCTGAAGGATCGGCCCCGGATTCGCACCCGGCACGGGATCAACGGCGCCCATGTAACAAATCGGGGTTGGGGGGACAAGGCCTTGAAGGCGGCCCTTTCCGGCTACCTGTGGTCCGAGGTCCGGGGCAGCATCTGCTTGACTTCGACCGCGATCCGGTTGCGGTTCACCACCACCACGCCGCTGGCGACGGGCAGGTTGTTGGCAAGCACCTTGACCTCGTCCTGCTCCTTGGCGTCGAGTTCGATGATCGCACCGCGGCTGAGGCGCATGACCTGATGGATCGGCATCGAGGTGGTGCCCAGCACCACCATGAGATCGACGGAGACTTTATCGAGGGTTGTCACTTTGAACCGGCACCCGCACATGGACCATGGCCGCAGATCACCACAATTATGGTTACCCGATGGTTAATGACCCGTCGTCGCGCCGCGAAGACCTGCTCCTGACGCGGTTTGCCGCCACGGCCGGTCCCGCCGTGGCGTGGCAGGTGTCGCGCGCGCCGGTCCCCTACCCGGAAGCGGTCGAGGCCATGGAGGCCCGCGCGGCAGCCATCGCGGCCGGGCATGCGCCCGAGCTGGTCTGGCTCCTGGAGCACCCGCCGCTCTACACCTCGGGCACCAGCGCCAGGGCCGGTGACCTGCGCGACGCGCGCTTTCCCGTGTTCGCCACCGGCCGGGGCGGACAGTTCACCTATCACGGCCCCGGCCAGCGGGTGGTCTACCTGATGCTCGACCTCAAGCGCCGCCGGCCGGACGTGCGGGCCTATGTGGCGAGCCTCGAGCAATTGATGATCCGCACGCTGGCCGCCTTCAACGTGCGCGGCGAGCGGCGCGAGGACCGCGTCGGCGTCTGGGTCGCGCGGCCCGACAAGGGCCCGGCGCACGAGGACAAGATCGGCGCCATCGGCGTGCGGCTGAAGCGCTGGGTTTCGCTGCACGGCATCGCCATCAACGTCGAGCCGGACCTCTCCCATTTCGGCGGGATCGTGCCGTGCGGGGTGGACGACCCGCGCCACGGCGTCACCAGCTTGGTCGATCTCGGCCTGCCGGTGACGATGGACGATGTCGACGCGGCGCTGAAGCAGGCCTTCGAGGAGGTTTTCGGCCCCGCCGAAGCGGTACCCGATCGGCAGCCGGGGGCGTGACGCGTCAGGCCGTCGGCAGCACGGAGAACCGCTCGCCTCTTGCGCGCAGGTTCAGCATGTCCGCGTTGGCGGGCTCGTCGTCGACCGCATCGACCCGCGCCATGCCGGGACCGTAGCTGCATTTCGCGACCAGCGCGGCCACCGCATCCTCGGGGCCGGCGAGCGCCGCCTCCACCGTGCCGTCCCTGCGGTTGCGCGCCCAGCCGGACAGGCCGCGCGCCTCGGCCTCGCCGGTGAGCCAGGCGCGATACCCGACGCCCTGCACGCGGCCACGGACAACGATATGGCGGATCACGTCGCTCATCGGCCCCGGCCGCTATTTGATGCCCAGATATTCCGCGATCCGCGCCTTGACCTCGGCCTCGCGCATCACGCGGCCGGTGAGATCGGCCGAGGCTAGCCCCTCCAACTGCTTCGGCGCAACGCCGTCGCGCAGCGCCTTCAGCGTCTCATACACGGCCCGGGTTGCAGCGGCGATCGGCGCATGGCCCTGATTGGCGATGCGCACGCGCCGGCTCGCGAGGAACACAGTGTCAGCCAGTTCGCCATCGGCGCTTCCCATGACGATCGGCAGCCGCGTCGCCGCAGCGATCGCCTCAAGGTCCGCGCACGTCTTCAGGCCGGTGAAGAACAGCGCATCGACGCCAACGGCCTCATAGGCCCGCGCCCGCGCCACCGTATCCCCGATGCCGGAGATCGATGCCGCGCCGGTGCGGCCGACGACGACCAGCGACGGATCGGACCGGCCGGCGAGCGCCGCCCTCATCTTGCCGACACCCTCCTCAAGCGAGACGAGCTGCGGCTTCGCCTGCCCGTGGGCCTGCGGCAGCAGCGTGTCCTCGATGGTGAGGCCGGCGGCGCCGGCGGCCTCGAGCTCCTGCACGGTGCGGCGGACGTTGAGCGCGTTGCCGTAGCCGTGATCGGCATCGACCAGCACGGGGATATCCGCCGCGCGGCAGATGCGGCGCACCTGCTCGGCAAGCTCCGACAGGGTGATCAGCACCACGTCGGGATCGCCGAGGATCGTCAGCGAAGCGGCCGAACCGCCGAGCATGCCGAGTTCGAAACCGACATCCTCCGCGATGCGCGCGGAAATCGGATCGTACACCGAGCCGGGACGGACGACGTCCTCGCCCGCCAGGATGGCGCGGAGCACCGCGCGCCTGCGCTGCGCCGACATCAGGCGAATTCGAGGATCAGCGCATCGACCGCCAGCGTCGCGCCAGGGGACGCGGCGATCTTCTTCACGACGCCGTCGCGCTCGGCGCGCAGCACGTTCTGCATCTTCATCGCCTCGATGACGGCAAGCGTCTCGCCCGCCTTCACCTCTTGGCCCTCGCTCACCGCGATGGACACAACGAGGCCCGGCATCGGGCACAGCACCTTCTTGCCGGTGTCGGACTGCGCGCCGACCGGCATCAGCCGCGCCGCGGCGGCCTCGGTCTCGGTGAAGACCTGCACCACGACCTCGAACCCGCGATGGGCGAGACGGAAGCCGTTCGGCACCGGCCGCACAAGCACCGAGACCGGATGGCCGTCGATGGTGCCTTGCCAGACCGGATCGCCCGGCATCCAGCGCGACAGCAACAGATGCGGCGCGCCGGGCTTGCCGTCGGCATCGGGAAAGCGCACGGCGACGCCCTCGCCTTCGCTCGCCACGTCGAGCAGGATTTCATCGCGGTCGAGCCAGACCGCCCGCCGCGTCTCGCGGCGGACGATCCGGCCGTTCAACTGGCCGCTGATCTGGCGCTTGCGCCGGCCGAGCACATGGTCGAGCGCCGCGCCGACGGCGGCGATGCGCCGCGCCACCTCGCCTTCCGGCGGGCGGGCGGCGAAGCCCTTGGGGAATTCCTCGGCGATGAAGCCCGTCGAAAGGTTGCCCTCGCGCCAGCGCGGATGATGCATCAAGGCCGACAGGAACGGGATGTTGTGGCGGATGCCGTCGACGTAGAACGCATCGAGCGCATGCGACTGCGCCTCGATGGCGGCGGCGCGCGACGGCGCATGGGTCACGAGCTTGGCGATCATCGGATCATAGTAGATCGAGATCTCGCCGCCCTCCTGCACGCCGGTGTCGTTGCGCACGGTGATGTCGCCGGTCTTGCTCTCGGCCGGCGGACGATATTTGACGAGCCGGCCGATCGACGGCAGGAAATTGCGGAACGGGTCTTCCGCATAGACGCGCGACTCCACCGCCCAGCCGGTGAGCATGACGTCGTTCTGAGCGAGCGTCAGTTTCTCGCCCGCGGCGACCCGGATCATCTGTTCGACGAGATCGATGCCGGTAACGAGCTCGGTGACCGGATGCTCCACCTGGAGACGGGTGTTCATCTCGAGGAAGTAGAAGCTCTTGTCCTGGCCGGCGACGAACTCCACCGTGCCAGCGGAATCATAATGGACCGCCTTCGCCAGCGCGACGGCCTGCTCGCCCATCTTGCGGCGCGTGGCTTCATCGAGCAGCGGGCTCGGGGCCTCCTCGATCACCTTCTGGTTGCGGCGCTGGATCGAGCATTCGCGCTCTCCGAGATAGATGACGTTGCCGTGCTTATCGCCGAGCACCTGGATCTCGATGTGGCGCGGATCGACGATGAACTTCTCGATGAAAACGCGGTCGTCGCCGAACGAGGCTTTCGCCTCGGCCTTGGCGAGGTTGAAGCCTTCGGCCACCTCGCCCTGCGAATGGGCGATGCGCATGCCCTTGCCGCCGCCGCCGGCGGAGGCCTTGATCATGACCGGATAGCCGATCTCGTCCGCGATCTTCACGGCATGCTTGTCGTCCTCGATGACGCCGAGGAAGCCGGGGACGGTGGACACCTTGGCGCGTGCCGCCGCCTTCTTCGATTCGATCTTGTCGCCCATGGCGGCGATGGCGTCGGGATTGGGCCCGATGAAGACGACGCCGGCGGCCGCCAGCGCCCGCGGGAAGGCCTCGCGCTCGGACAGGAAGCCGTAGCCCGGATGCACCGCCTCCGCGCCGGTCCTGCGGCAGGCATCGACGATCTTCTCCATCACGAGATAGCTCTCGGCCGCCTGCGGCGGCCCGATGAACACGGCCTCGTCGGCCATCTCGACATGGAGGGCGTCGCGATCCGCCTCCGAGTAGACGGCGACCGTCGCAATACCCATCCGGCGCGCGGTCTTGATGACCCGGCAGGCGATTTCGCCGCGGTTGGCGATCAGGATTTTCTTGAACATGCGGTGGCTTGCTTGGGCTGCAGGAACGGGACGTCTCCCGTTCGATGCCGCAATTTGCCACGCGCCGCAACTCGTAACAATTCCGCAACGCCCAAAACGCCGGCCTGGGAGCGGGTCCGGGGGCGGTCCAAGGGGTTTCCCGGACCCTCGCCGGCCTTTACATGCCCAGATCGAGCACGTTCGGCAGCGTCGCCGCGAGCGGCAGGGTCGCCGCGCCGATCAGGGTCGCCACCAGCCGGGTCAGGGCGCGGCCGGCGCGGCGCTTGCCGCGCATCTGGCCGGCGATCCATTCCAGCACCTCGGTGTTGACGCCGACCGCGGTGGTGGGCGCCCAGCTCTCGATCGAGGTTTCGGGCGACAGCGCCACGGAGCGGGGCGGCACCGGCAGGCCGGATGCGGAGGCGGCGTGATGCACGATCGCCTTGGCGAACAGGTCGTCGAAGCGGCCTTCGTCGCTGCGCTCGGAAGCGGCCTCGTTGATCTCGAACAGCGCCTCGGCCTCCGCCCGGCTCACCGGATGGTCGGCAACCGCGACTGCGGTCAGGATACGCGCGCACCAGGCGGCGTCGTCCGCGTCCAGCGCCCGCGAGAAGTGAACGCGGCCCGCGGTCGTCGGCCCCTCTCCGGTGATGACCCCGTCGCGTACGAAGGCAAGCGCCTGTGCGGCAGCCTCACGGCCGGCAATCTCGGAAGTTTCGATCTCGCGGATCAGATCGGAAAGAGTCGCAGTCGGATCGATTGGGGCGGCACGCATGTTGAACATCTCTTCTTTTTGTCCCGCAGCATTTTCACGCGGATATAAACGAAGCCTTAACGAAGCGATCTCCCGGGTCGCATTCGTCTTTCATGGTTGCGGATTGGTCGCAGCCGGCGTCCGCAGGGTTCAGTGACGTGCCAGCGGGAACCGGCGGCCGTTGGGCGCATCGGCGTCAAATTCGAGGCATTGCGGAAATGTGAGCGCGGCCTGCGGAGAGCAGCTTTTCAGGAAGCGGCTCCGGCGCGGCATGGATTTCCAGGAAACGACCGCGGGAGGGAAGGATCTCGTTCTTTTCGCGCGGCCGTTCCACGGCGGAAATATCCCGCTATATCAAAGAGATCAGGGGATCTGACCATCCTGTAACCCCGAGCATTGCGAGGCTGAACGATGACTCTTCAGATTGGCGCGGTGGCGCCCGATTTCGAGGCGGAGACCACCGAGGGGCACATCCGCTTTCACGACTGGATCGGCGATAGCTGGGCCCTGCTCTTCTCTCACCCGAAGGACTTCACGCCGGTCTGCACCACCGAGCTCGGCGCGCTGGCGCGGCTCAAGCCGGAATTCGACAAGCGCGGCGTCAAACTGATCGGGCTGAGCGTCGATCCGACCGACCGCCACAAGCAGTGGAGCGAGGACATCCGGGAAACCCAGGGCGCGGCGCCGAACTATCCGCTGATCGGCGACACCGAACTCAAGGTCTCCAAGCTCTACAATATGCTGCCGGCCAATACGAACGGCGACGCGGCGGCGCGCACCGCCAACGACAACGCCACCGTGCGCACGGTCTTCATCATCGGGCCGGACAAGAAGGTGAAGCTCGTCCTGGTCTATCCGATGTCCACCGGACGCAACTTCCAGGAAATACTGCGGGTGATCGACTCGCTGCAACTGACGGCGAAGCATCGGGTCTCGACGCCCGCCGACTGGAAGCAGGGCGAAGACGTGATCCTCGGCGGCGCCATCAGCGACGACGAGGCGCGGAAGCTCTATCCGGGCGGCTGGAAATCGCCGAAGCCCTACATCCGCATCGTGCCGCAGCCGCACTGACGGATCATCACGCGAAACAAGGGGGCGCTCTGCGCCCCTTTTTTTGTCGGGTTCAGGTTGCCCGCGCCGCGCTCTTGTTGACCAGCAGCACGGCGGCCGCACAGACGACCATGCCGATGATCGCGACGACGTCGAGCCGTTCGTCGAACAGCACGTAGGCCATGACCGCAGTCGTCGCCGGAACGAGATAGAACAGGCTCGCGACCTGCGTCGCCGCGGAGCGGCGGATGAGCCAATACAGCACGCCGATCGAGCCGATCGACAGCACGATCACCAGCCAGGCCAGGCCGAGAACGAACTCGCGGTTCCAGTCGATGGCGCGCGTCTCGAACAGCCAGGCGCCCGCGGCGAAGAACAGCCCCGCCGCCGCGAACTGCACGAAGTTGCCCGCGCGCCAGTCGATCCGGCTGCAATAGCGCTTCTGGTAGAGCGTCCCGAGCGTGATGCTGACGAGCGCGACCCCCGAGGCGAACCACCCCCATCCCGCCTCGCCCGTCATCGGGCGGCCGTGCAGTACGGCGATCGTCCCGGCAAGCCCGAGCAACAACCCAAGCCATTGCAGCGGCGTGACGCGCTCGCCGAGCCAGCGGTTGGCGAGCGTCGAAGTCAGGATCGGCTGCAATCCGGGAATCAGCGCCGAGAGACCCGCCGGGACCGAATGGAAAATCGCGATCGAGGTGCCGGCGAGATAGATGCCGTGGACCAGCAGGCCCGCGACCGCGCTATGGATCAGGCCGGCGCGGTCCGGCCACACGGGGCGCCAGACCAGCGCGATCAGCCCCATGATGGGCGCCGCAAAGGCCATGCGCACCGCGAGATAGGTGAGCGGCTCGGCGCCGCCGAGCACGTATTTCGTGCCGATAAAGCCGGTGCTCCACAGCACGACAAAGATCCCCGGCGCGGCGCGCGCGGCGATCGATTCGAACGTCGGACGTGAGGACGGCTCGCTCATTTGCGCGCCTGATTGCCTGATCGTATGCTGTCCGGCAATCGCGAAATGCGCCGGGCCGCACGCCCGGAATGCAGACCGACCTCGCTCAACACGCAAAAAGGGACTTGTCATGGATGTTCGCGCCGCCGTCGCCGTTGCTGCGGGCCAGCCGCTGGAGATCGCGACCGTTCAGCTCGACGGTCCGCGCGAAGGCGAGGTCATGGTCGAGATCAAGGCGACGGGGGTCTGCCACACCGACGAGTTCACGCTGTCGGGCGCCGACCCGGAGGGGCTGTTTCCCGCCATCCTCGGCCACGAGGGCGCGGGCGTCGTCGTCGAGGTCGGCCCCGGCGTGACCAGCCTCAGGAAGGGCGATCACGTCATCCCGCTCTACACGCCGGAATGCCGGCAGTGCCCGTCCTGCCTGTCGCGCAAGACCAACCTGTGCACCGCGATCCGCGCCACCCAGGGCCAGGGCCTGATGCCGGACGGCACCTCGCGATTCTCGATGGGCGGCAAGCCGATCCATCATTATATGGGCACCTCGACGTTCGCGAATTACACCGTGCTGCCGGAAATCGCGGTGGCGAAGATCCGCGAGGACGCGCCGTTCGACAAGGTCTGCTACATCGGCTGCGGCGTCACCACCGGCATCGGCGCGGTGATCAACACCGCCAAGGTCGAGCAAGGCGCCAAGGCCATCGTGTTCGGTCTCGGCGGTATCGGCCTGAACGTGCTGCAGGGCCTGCGGCTTGCGGGCGCCGACATGATCATCGGCGTCGACATCAACAACGACCGCAAGGCGTGGGGCGAACGCTTCGGCATGACGCATTTCGTCAACCCGAAGGAAGTCGGCAAGGATCTCGTCGCCCATCTCGTCAACATGACGAAGTCGGGCGCCGACCAGATCGGCGGCGCCGACTACACCTTCGATTGCACCGGCAACGTCACCGTGATGCGGCAGGCGCTGGAGGCGTGCCATCGCGGCTGGGGCCAGTCGATCATCATCGGCGTCGCGCCGGCCGGCGCGGAGATTTCGACCCGGCCGTTTCAGCTCGTCACTGGCCGGACGTGGAAGGGCACAGCCTTCGGCGGTGCGCGCGGCCGCACCGACGTGCCGAAGATCGTCGACTGGTACATGCAGGGCAAGATCCAGATCGATCCGATGATCACCCACGTGATGCCGCTCGCCGACATCAACAAGGCGTTCGACCTGATGAAGCGCGGCGAATCGATCCGCGGCGTGGTGACGTTCTAGAAAAGCAGGGTGTGTCATTGCCGGGCGTGACCCGGCAGTCCATCTTCCCAAGACCCGATTTTGAGATCGGTGCGCGTATCCACCCGGCGCACGACGGATCAAGCGATCAAAAGAACTCCTCCGGACACGGATCGACGATCCGCCAGAGGTCGGCGCCGTTCTTGATCTTCTTCATCTCGGTGGTCAGCCCGCCGTTGCGGCTGATCCAGGCCTTCACCGGCTGCGGATAATAGGACATTAGGTCCGACGTCCCCTCGGCGCTGGTGACCTTGATGCCGAAGGTGAACGCCTTGTCGTAATAGGCCTGATGGAAGCCGAGGCTTGCGCGCGGCGTCACACAGATCTTGTTCATCGGCACGATGCCGAACACCATCGTACAGGCCGAGTTGCAGATGCCGTCGATGATGACCCGCTCGCCGCGGTCGCGGATGCGCTTGTACTTCGCCTTGTACTCCTCGACGTAGCCGCCGTGATCGCGCGTGATGCGCAGATCGGCGCGGGCCGGTGCGGCGCAGGCAAGCAAGGCAAAGGTGGCGAGCAGGAACAATCGCATGAGGCCGACAAGCTGGACTGGCGGGCAAACCGGACGGACCGCCCGCATCAACACGCAAACTCTGGCTTTACTGTGTTGGAAATTCGTTAAGCATGACGGAGCGATGCACTCTCGATGCCTCATGCGCTCCCGGTGCACGGCCGCCATCGAGCCTCAGCCAGGCAATATTATTCATATATCTCAAGGACATATTC
>JACDJC010003687.1_pt1 | contig 10939 bp, 8 predicted proteins | sample 7454191 | NCBI WGS metagenome assembly JACDJC01 (sample SAMN14253291, study PRJNA609438) | sludge metagenome | isolation source: sludge after 25d culture with pyrite and EDTA | collected 2018-12-20
ACGACGGTTTCGAGCACCTTGACCTCTGGTCGGCCCGACAGTCCGGGCGAGTTCTCGGGCACTGCCCAGACCGCCTCGGTCAGGAACCCCAGGAAGCCCTGCGCCTCCTCGATGGTGTCGAACTCGAGGTCGACCACGATGTAGGCCGGGTCGTCGACCGGCCGCCGGATGTGCTCCGACCGGACGCCGGCCGATCGCCTCGCCTCGGCGAAGCTCGCGAAGGCTGCGGTCCAGGTCGAGAACTCCGTGACGGCGTGCTCGATGTGCAAGCTGGCCATGGGTACCTCCGTCGTCAGGACTGCCGCGGACCGTAGGTCGGACCGTCCGCCGCGTCCAGGGCCACGTCACGTGGGTAAACGCCGCTGCCGAGGTCCGAAACAGCCGGACCTGCCTGTCCGGATCGCCGGGCACCAGACCGGCCCCGGTTCTCCGACCCGGGGCCGCTGGTTAGGGTCGCCGGATGCCTGTGGACCCGATCGTGGCCCAGCGGCTGTGGGCCCAGCCGGAGGTGCCCGGCCTCAACCGGCTGCCGATGCGCCCACCGCTCGTGCCCTACCCGGACCTGGACCAGGCCCGCACCCACGATCCGACGCACTCGCCGTGGTGGCGCTCGCTGGACGGGGACTGGCGCTTCCTGCTCGTCAACCGGCCCGAGTCCGCCCCTGAGGGCTGGCACCAGCCCCGCCACGACGACCACAGGTGGCGCACCCTCACCGTCCCCGGCTGCTGGACCCGTCAGGACGTCGGGGACCCGCCGCAGTACACGAACGTCCAGATGCCCTTCACCGGCGAGCTCCCCGAGCCCCCGGTCGACAACCCGACCGGCCTCTACCGCACCGAGTTCGCCGTCCCCGGACCGTGGAAGGACCGCCGGGTGGTCCTGCAGGTCGGCGGGGCCGAGAGCGTGGTCCTGCTCTGGCTGAACGGCACCTTCCTCGGCATGAGCAAGGACTCCCGCCTCGCCGCCGAGTTCGACCTGAGCCCCCACCTCGTCGACCGCACCAACGTCCTCGCCGCCATGGTCGTGCGCTGGTCCGATGCCACCTGGATCGAGGACCAGGACCACTGGTTCCACGCCGGTCTCCACCGCTCGGTCACCCTTCACTCGACCGAGGCCACCCACCTGGCCGACGTGGCCGTCACCGTCGGCCTCGAGGAGGACCACAGCACCGGCGCCCTCGCCGTCGACATCCGGCTCGGCGGCCCGCCGGTGCCCGACGGCTGGACCGTCGAAGCCCGGCTGGAGACCGCGACCGACCAGCCGGTCATCGAGCCGCTGACCGCCGAGGTCACCGCCTTCCGCAGCGACACCTACGCCGACCGGATGATCGGCGCCCACGTGTGGCGGGGACCCGTGGCTCACCTCGAGGCGACGGTGCCCGACATCCGCCCGTGGTCGACCGAGGTGCCCCAGCGCTACCGCCTCGTGGTCAGCCTGCGGGACGACACCGGCGCGGTCCGAGAGGCCACCGCCCAATGGATCGGGTTCCGCTCGGTCGAGATCCGGGACCGGGACCTCCTCCTCAACGGCGAGCGCGTCCTCATCCGGGGCGTCAACCGCCATGACCACCACCCCGACACCGGCAAGACCCTGACCCGGGAGGACATGGAGCGCGACGTCGTGCTCATGAAGCGGTTCGGCTTCAACGCCGTGCGCTGCGCCCACTACCCCAACGACCCCGCCTTCCTCGACCTCTGCGACGAGTACGGGCTGTGGGTCATCGACGAGGCCAACGTCGAGAGCCACGCCCGTCAGGTGGCCCTCGCCCAGGACCCCCGCTACCACCTCGCCATCCTCGAGCGGGTGGCGCGCATGGTGCAGCGGGACCGGAACCACCCCAGCGTCATCGCCTGGTCCCTCGGCAACGAGTCGGGTCACGGCGCCGGCCACGACGCCGCGGCGGCCTGGGTGCGCCACACCGACCCCAGCCGCTTCCTCCACTACGAGGGCGCGATCATGCACGGCTGGCAGACCGAGCCGGGCGTGGGCGCCGCGGTGACCGACGTGGTCTGCCCCATGTACCCCGAGATCGCCGACATCGTGGCCTGGGCCGAGCGGGGTGAGGACCGTCGGCCCATGATCCTGTGCGAGTACCAGCACGCCATGGGCAACAGCAACGGCTCGCTGGCGGACTACTGGGCCGCCTTCGAGTCGACCCCCGGCCTACAGGGTGGCTTCATCTGGGACTGGATCGACCAGGGCCTGACCTGGCTCGACGGCGAGGGCCGGCCCTACTTCGCGTACGGCGGGGCGTTCGGCGACGAGCCCAACGACGCCGACTTCTGCGGCAACGGGATGGTCGGCGCCGACCGGGTGCCGCATCCCGCCTGCCACGAGCACGCCAAGCTGGCCGAGGTGGTCCGGGTCGATGCCGTCGACCTCCACGAGGGCCGCTTCCGCCTCCACAACCGGCGGACGTTCACCGGTCTCAACGACATCGATGCCTCCTGGGTCCTCGCCGTCGACGGCCGGCCGGTGGACGACGGCCGACTTCTGCTGCCCGCCGTGCCCCCGCTCGGCCACGCCGACGTCGAGGTCCCCCTCGAACGCCCGGCGACCCTCGGCCAGGGGCAGCGCTGCCATCTCACCTTGAGCTTCACCCTGGGCGAGGGCCACGCCTGGGCGCCCCGGGGCTTCGAGGTGGCCTGGGCCCAGTTCGAGATCCCTTGGGTGGCTGCCCAGCCCGCTCCGACGGTCACCGCTCGCCCGGTGCGCATCGCCGTCGACGTCGACCAGGGAACCGTTTCGGCCGGCGACCTGCTGGTCACCAGCCCGACCGCCTCGCTCTGGCGGGCCCCGACCCAGAACGACGGCATCCGGGTCGGCGACATGGCCGACCTCAGCGGCGGGGTCCGGCGGCGCTGGCTGCACTGGGGCCTGGACCGTCTGACCACCGAGCTGGTGAGTTCGGTGCCCCACGACGAGGGTGCGCATCCCTCCCTGACCGTCCACCGGCGCCTGGCCGGCGTCGACCCCGACGTGCGCATCGAGCACCGCCAGGTGGCGATGCTGGTCGGCGGCACCCTGGTCTTCGACGAGGAGCTCCGCATCCCCGAGGCCCTCGACGACCTGCCCCGGGTCGGGGTCACCTTCACCGCGGCGGCCGGCCTCGAACACCTCACCTGGGTCGGCCTCGGTCCCCACGAGACCTATCCCGATCGCAAGGTCGGGGCCCGGTTCGGACGGTGGACGAGCACGGTCACCGAGCAGTACGTGCCGTACCTCCTGCCCCAGGAGCACGGCGCCCACCAGGACGTCCGCCGGTTCACGCTCACCGACGAGGACGGGCGGGGACTCGCGGTCTCCGCCGACGAGCCCTTTTCGTTCTCCGCCTCCCACTTCTCGGCCGAGGACCTCGGTACCGCAGCCACCACCGCCGAACTCCACCCCCGCGACGAGGTCATCGTCCACCTCGACGTGGCCCTCCGTGGCCTGGGCACCGGGGCCTGCGGGCCCGACACCCTCCCGGAGCACCGGGTCGGCGGGGGCACCTACCGCTGGCGCTGGACCCTCACCCCCATCTGATGGCCACCGCATGTCGCGGTGGACCGCACTTCCACCGACCAGAACGGGCGGGGTGGGGTCAGGGACCCCGGACGCCCCGCAGGCCGGCCCAGGCCAGCTCGGCCACCTGACGGCCCAGCTCGTCGGGGTCCTTGCGGAGGTCGTCGGCCAGCCAGCCCCGGCTGGCCCCCTCGGCCAGGCCGACCAGGCCGTGGGCCAGGAGGGCCTGGTGGGCGGGGTCGATGCCCTCCACGTCGATGAGGGAGGCGATGGCCGAGGCGATGGAGGCCTCGGTGGCCGCGGCCTGACGGGCGAACTCGGGGTCCCGTCGGGTGTCGCCGCCGAAGAGGACCTGGAACGCATCCTGGTCCTGGGCCACGAAGCGGAAGTAGGCCCCGAAGCCGGCCTCGACCTGCTCCCTCGGCCCCGGCGCCCCCGCCGCAGCCTTGGCGATGGTCTCCTCGAGCCGGCCCCCGACGTCGTCGAGGACCTCCCGGTAGAGGTCCCGCTTGGAGGCGAAGTGCTGGTAGAGGACCGGCTTGGTCACCCCGGCGGCCTCCGCGATGTCGTTCATGGCCGTGGGGTGGAAGCCGCGTTCAGCGAAGACGGTCCGGGCCGTGTCCAGCAACTGGCGGCGACGGCGGGCCGCGGGCAGTCGGGGCGTCGACGTGCCCATCAGAGACCCTTCTCCACGTCGTCGCGCTCGGCAGCCCGAACGGCGTAGTTGAAGACGATGGACGGGGCCAGGATCAACGAGCCGGCCACCATGCAGGCCACGATGAGGGACACGATCCGGTCGGTGTAACCGATGACCAGGCCGAGGAAGAACAGCACGATGGCGGCCAAGAACAGGCCGTAGCCGGTCGACAGGCCGAGGCGGACCCACTTGGCGATGCGGGCCCGGCGCTCGCGTACGGGATCGGTCACGGCAGCCAGCCTGCCCGATCCAGCAGCGTCCGCAGCGCTTCGGTCTGGGCGTCGAGGGAGAGGTGGTCCGAGGCCACCGCCCGGTTGTGGGCCAGCACCGCGGGGTCCGGGGCGGCCAGCCAGGCCGCCAGGGGTCCGGGGTCGTCGGCCGGCAGCCACCGGAACCCCAGGGCCCGCAGCTCGTCGGCCACCGGATAGTCCCCGACGACGGCCTGGCGGTCATGGAGCGCGGCCTCGACCGGCGGGTTCCCGAACCCCTCCCAGGTGGAGGGGAACAGGACGGCGTCAGCGGCGGCGTAGAGGTCGGACCGTCCGGTCCACGAGCGATGGATCACCCGGCAACGGGCCCCGGCGAGCAGGCGGTCCAGGGTCGGCCCGTAGTCCTCCTCGGCGCCACCGGGCAGCCAGTAGGTGCCGCCCACCGCGGCGCACAGTTCGAGGGCGGCGGGGACGTTCTTGCGCTCGATGGCCCGGACGGGGTGGACCAGCAGCGGCTCGTCGTCGGCCACGCCCAGCGCGGCGCGGGTCCCGTCCCGATCACCGGCCGGGGTATCGGTGGCGAAGCCGTTGTAGATGGTCACCGCCTCGATGCCGCGATCGGCCATCTCGGTGCGGGTCCGCTGGTTGATGCACACGTGGCGCCAGGCGGGATCGTCAGGAGGCAGCTCGGTGAGGTGGGCGAAGCGCTCGCGCTGCCATGGTGGATCGTGGTGGTGCAGGATCGCCGGACGCCCCGCCAGCACCTCGGCGGTGACCCGGGCGGCGGGCAGGTTGAGCGGGATGGTGCAGAGGTTCTCGACCACGACGAGGTCGGCCTCGGCCAGCGCCGTCGTGAGGGCCTCGACGTCGGGCGGCTCCTCGGCGCCGATGGCCAGGCCGGGGACCAGTCGGTCGACCGGTCCCTCGCCCGCCACGGTCGTCACGGTGAAGCCGAGCGACGCCAGCGAGTGGCCCCAGGCCTCGGCCACGATCGAGACGCCGTCGGTGCCGCCGAGGCGGAACGAGACGAGGGCGCAGGTCGGCATGATGGGACGCGTGACGGTACCGGCGGAGGGCGACCCGCTCGAAGGCGAGCGGGTTCCGGTCGCCGCGGGGGGCCTCCGCGAGGCGGTGGTCGCGATGCTCTCCAGTCATTGGCGGGACGGGGGCTACACCGTTCCCCACAGCTCGGTCTACCCCTGGCAGTGGCTGTGGGACTCGTGCTTCCACGCCCTCCTCTGGGCCGAGTTGGGCGACGAGGACCGGGCGGTGGCCGAGCTGGCCAACCTGCTGGCCGGCCAGGACGAGCTGGGCTTCGTCCCCCACATGACCTACCACGGCGATCCGGGGGCGGGTGCCGCCTTCTGGGGCCGGACCGGCTCGTCGTCGATCACCCAGCCCCCGCTCTATGGCCACGCCGTCGCCGAGCTCGTGCGCCGGAGGATCACCGTGCCGGAGGTCGTGGTCGACCGGGCCGCGTCCGGCCTGGGGTTCCTGTTGGCCCACCGGGCCCGCACGGTTGACGGCCTGATCACCGTCGCGCACCCCTGGGAGACCGGCTGCGACGACAGCCCTCGCTGGGACGGCTGGTGCCCGGGGGGCTACGAGCCGGCCCGCTTCCGGCAGGTCAAGGGCGAGCTGTTGGCCACCGTCGAGCGGGCCGAGAGCGGGGCCCCGCTGGCCAACCCCGCCTTCGCCGTGGCGTCGGCGGGCTTCAACGCGCTGGTCGCCTGGAACGCCCTCGAGCTGGCGACGGTGGTCGACGACGAGCGCCTCGTCGCCGCGGCCACCGAACTGGCCGAGGCGCTCGACCGGCGCTGGGACCCCGACCGGGTGACCTGGACCGACGACGGTCCCCACGCCTCGGGGCGCGTGCGGACGGCTGACGCGCTCCTGGTGGGTCTCGTGGCCCCGCGCCCCGAGGCCTTCACGGCGCTCGCAGACCCCCGGGGGCTCGGCGGCGCCTACGGGCCCGCCGGCACCGATCGCCGGGAGCCGACCCACGATCCCGACGCCTACTGGCGGGGACCGGTCTGGCCCCAGCTCACCTACCTACTGCAGCGAGCCGCCCTTGCGGCGGGCGACCCCGTGGCCGCGACCCTCGCCGAGGGCCTCCGGGCCGGGGCGACCACCTCGGGCCTGGCGGAGTACTGGAACCCCGACACCGGGGCGGCCGGCGGCGCCGTGCCCCAGTCCTGGGCGGGCCTGGCGCTCCTGGTCTGAGGCGGGCTCAGGCGTCGACGAGGACGCGGTCGCCGTGGTCGGCGTCGCCGTCGGGCGTCGGCCCCACCCCGTCCTCGAACTCGGGCTCGGGCAGGCCGTGGCCGCCCTCCACGTCGAGGTGGGGCAGGATCCGATCCAGCCAGCCCGGCAGCCACCAGTTGGCGTCGCCCAGCAGGCGCATGGTGGCCGGGACGAGGATGACCCGGACGATGGTCGCGTCGACCAGGACGGCGGTGGCCAGTCCGAGGCCCATCATCTTGATGATCGGGTCGCCACCGAGCACGAAGCCCAGGAAGACACAGATCATGATGAGGGCGGCCGAGGTGATGACCCGGGCCGTCGACGCGATGCCGGAGATGACGCTGCCGGTGTTGTCGCCGGTCTGCAGGTACTCCTCTCGGACCCGGGACAGGAGGAAGACCTCGTAGTCCATCGAGAGCCCGAAGAGGATGGCGAACATCATCATCGGGACGAAGGCGACGATCGGGACCGTGTCCTCGAGGCCCACGAGGGACTTGCCCCAGCCCCACTGGAAGACGGCGACGATCACGCCGTAGGCCGCCCCGATCGACAGCAGGTTCATCAGGGCCGCCTTGAGCGGGACCAGCACCGAGCGGAAGACCAGCATCAGCAGGAGGAAGGACAGGCCGACCACGGCGCCGATGAACCACGGCAGGCGATTGGCGACCTGGTCGGACATGTCCACGAACGTCGCGGTCAGGCCGCCGACGTGGACCGGGGTGTCGACGGTCGGCAGCACGTCGTCGCGCAGGTGGTGGATGAGCTGGGAGGTGCCCTCCTGCTGGGGGCCGGTGCCGGGGATGACGGTGACGATCGCCGCGTCGCCGCCGGGGGCGACCCGGGGCGGGGCGACGAAGAGCACGTTCGGCTCGTCGGCCACGGCCTCGGTGACCGCGGCCAGCACCGCCTCGTCGCCGGACTCGACGGCGAGCAGGAGCGGGCCGTTGACCCCGGGCCCGTACGCCTCGGCGGTGATGTCGAAGGCCTGGCGCTGGGTCGAGTCCTCTGCCGCGTTGCCGGCGTCGGTCTGGCCGAAGCGGATCGACAGGAGCGGCGCGGCGAGCAGGAGCAGGAAGGCGAGACTGGCCACCAGGAAGGGCCAGGGCCGGCGGGCGACGGCAGCTCCCCAGCGGGACCAGACCGAGATGGTGTCGGCCCGGTCGGTCCGGGTCCGGAAGACCCGGAAGCGGTCGATGCCGTGCCCGGCGAAGCCGAGGAGGGCGGGCAGCAGGGTGATGGTCGCCACCACCATGACGGCCACGACGAGGGCGGCGCCCATGCCCATCAGGGTGACCACGGGGATGCCGGAGATGGCCAGCCCGAGGATGGCGATGACCACGGTGCCGCCGGCGATGATCACCGCCTGCCCGGCGGTGGCGGTCGCCCGGGCGGCGGACTCGGTCACCGTCATGCCCTCGTGGAGGTGCTCCCGGTGGCGGGTGACGACGAAGAGGGCGTAGTCGATGCCGACCCCGATGCCGATCATCGAGGCCAGGATCGGGGTGTTGCTGGGCACGTCGACGACGGCGGCGGCGAGGGTCAGCAGGAGCATGCTCAGCCCGAGGCCGAACAGGGCAATGGCCAGGGGCAGGCCCATGGCCAGGACCGAGCCGAAGGCGATCAGGAGGATGAACACCGCGGCGACGAGGCCGATGAGCTCCGCGGCCTGGGTCTCGGGTTGCTCGACGTACTGGGGGAGCTCACCGCCGACCGCGACCTGGATGCCCTGGTCGGCGAGCGGTGCCCCGGCGTCGAGCAGGGCATCGAGATCGTCGAGGCCCAGCTCGGTCAATTCGACGTCGTACTGGACCAGGGCCAGCACGGTGGTGCCGTCCGGGCTCGGCTGCAGGAGCGGGTCGCTCACCGAACCGACGTCGGCCAGCCCCCGGACCTCCTCGACGACCGCGCTCACCGCCCGGGCGTCGGCCGGGTCCCTGATCCCGCCGTCGGGGGTGTGGAACACGAGCTGGGCGGAACCGCCCGCCGCGTCGGGGAACCGCTCCTGGAGCAGGTCGACCGCGGCCTGGGACTCGACGCCGGGCACCGTGAAGTCATCGGAGTACTCGCCCCCGACCCGGCCGGCGAGCACGCCGAGGGCGAGGAGGGCGGCCAGCCAGACCAGCAGGACACGCCACCGGTGGGTGACACACCAGCGGCCGAGACGGTGGAGGGCGAGGGCCATCCGACCATTGTGTCAGTGACTGACAAATGTCACGATGTGACATCCGTCATGATGGCGGAGGCGGGGGTCGACCGATGCCCTGGGGCAGACTGACCTCGGGGGTCCCCTTCGGATGAACAACCTGCGAGAGCGCAAGAAGGCCGATACGCGCGAAGCCATCCGCTCCGCGGCCGTCGAGCTCATCTGTGCCCACGGCTTCGACGCCACGACCATGGACGCCATCGCCGCGGCGGCCGACGTGTCGGTGCGGACGGTGTTCCGCTACTTCCCCACCAAGGAGGACCTGGTCTTCGCCGACGTCGACGCCGACCTCGAGGACCTCCGCACCCTGCTCGACGCCCGACCGGCCGACGAGCCGGTGATGGGCAGCGTCCGCGCCGTCGTCGAGGTCTTGGCCCTGCGGATGGACACCGGCCGGGACGCCGATGTCCGGCTCGCCCCCCTGCTGCACGACGAGCCCGCGCTCCGCCAGCGCTACCTCGGGGTCCTCGATCAGGTCGAGGAGACCATTGCCGACTGGGCTCGGCTGCGCCTCGGCTCCGGCCCCGGCGATCTCCGTCCCGGCCTGCTCGCCGCCTGCATGGTGTCGGTCCAGCGGGTGGTGACCGACGCGATGGTGGCCGGTGACCCCCGTCCCCTGGCGGACCTCATCCGCGAGGCCGTCGCCCTCATCGGCCGGGGCTTCGACCAGCTCGACGCCTGATCATCCGTTCTGGTTGCGCGATCGCGCGCCGGAGCGCGCGGAATCGCAACCAGAACGAGGTCAGAGGACGAGCTGGCGGCAGTCCTGGTCGGTCTCGAGGCGGCCACCGCAGGTCGCGCCGTAGCGCTCGGCCTCGGAGTTGGTCTCGGCCTCGGCGTAGAGGAGGTCGCAGTCGACCATGTCGCCCGCCGCGCACTGGTTCGCCAGCTCGTCGAGGAAGTCGTCACCGGTCGGCGGGGGCTCCTCAGGGATCCCCACGAGCACGTCGGCACAGAGCTGGTTGGTCCCCTGGTCGATGCGGGCCCCGCACGTCGCGCCGTAGGCCTCGTACAGCGAGCCCTCGGGCGAGCCCACGTACAGGTCGTCACAGGAGGACAGGTCCCCCTGATGGCAGTCCACGGCCAGGGCGTCCAGCTCGGGGTCGTCGCCCAGCACCCGTAGGGCGGCGGTGGAGTGCTCGAAGCCCTCGGCGCCGTCGCCCAGGGTGCTCGGGGGCGCCGAGGCCTCGGCGGGGGCCGCCTCGACCTCGGTCAGCAACCCCTGCAGGGCGGGGGCGCCGCTGCCGCCGCCGGCCTCCTGGTCCTCACCGCACGCGGCGCCGCCCAGGACCAGCAGGAGCGCAAGCGCGGCGGTCCCGGTGCGCACCGTCATCCGCCGGGGACGTTCTCGACCGCCTGGTAGCGGCGGCACGGCTGGGCCCGCAGGGCATGGCACGCCGGGCGCTCGGCCGGGACGTCGATGTCGGTGACCACCCCGACGGTCAGTGACGACGGGAAGTCCGACGAGCTGGCGACGAGGTTCGACTCGCCGACGGCATCGAGGGTGTCGAAGGCCCAGCGGGTGCGGTTGCCGCCCGGGGTGTCGATGTAGAGGCGCAGCTGGGACCCGGCCCGGAAGATGTGGGCGAAGGGGAAGATGTCGACCGGTACCGAGACGAACTCCCCTGCCGGCAGGGGCTCGGCGGCGGCTTCGGTGTGCAGGGGGACCGGGTGCAGGTCGGTGGACCGCTCCTCGTCGAGGGCCCGGTGGCTGGCCCGCATCCAACCGGACTGGACGTAGACCTCGCGGCCGTCGGGGGTCACCTCGGTGAGGGTGACCTCCAGATCGGTGTCCGGCGCACTCGACTGCACGAAGACGTCGGCCCGGGCCGAGCCGACCACGACGAGGTCGTCCTCGAGGGGTGGGGTGAGCCAGGTCGCCACCTCGCCCTGCTGGGGCGACGGCCACTGGTAGTCGGGCTGGGCGGAGAAGTTGACCTCGTCGGTCTGGTCCTCCTCGCTCAGCGTGCGTTGGTCAGCCTGGTCGGGGTCCTGGGCGTACTCCACGACCGAGCCGTCCTCGCCGTCGGCCACGGCGGGCTGGTCGGCGCTGAGGGTGCCCTCGGGCTGGAAGAACCAGG
>JACDJC010003688.1_pt1 | contig 10938 bp, 9 predicted proteins | sample 7454191 | NCBI WGS metagenome assembly JACDJC01 (sample SAMN14253291, study PRJNA609438) | sludge metagenome | isolation source: sludge after 25d culture with pyrite and EDTA | collected 2018-12-20
GCCATCCGCCGGAACGTGCTGCGTTTCGGTGACTTTACCCTCAAATCCGGCCGCATCAGCCCATACTTTTTCAACGCCGGGCTTTTTAACACCGGTGAAGACCTGCTGCACCTCAGCCAGGCCTATGCTGCCGCCATCGACCGCAGCGGCGTTGATTATGACATCATTTTCGGGCCTGCCTATAAGGGCATTCCGTTGGCAACCGTAACGGCCATGGCATTGGCGCAGAAGGGCAACAACAAGCCCTTTGCCTTTAACCGTAAAGAAAAGAAAGAACACGGTGAAGGCGGTAATATTGTCGGAGCCCCGTTGCAGGGTAAAGTGTTAATCGTTGATGATGTTATCACTGCCGGCACAGCCATACGCGAATCTATAGACCTTATCCACGCGTCGGGCGCAGAACCTGCCGGTGTACTGATCGCCCTGGACAGACAGGAGCGCGGTAACGGCGAGCTCTCTGCCATACAGGAAGTAGAGAGCGAATTCGGTATCCCGGTGGTCAGTATCATCCGCCTGGAACAGGTTTTAGACTATCTTGAGACCAATCCGGAGTTTTCTGGCCACGCCGCGAAGGTTGCCAGCTACCGGGAACTTTACGGAGTCTGACTGATGCACAAGCGCCTTACCGTAATTTCAGCTATCACCTCTGCACTCCTCCTGTTTTCGAGCATGTCGGTTCAGGCAGAGGCTGGCATGTACCGCTACACGGACGAAGAAGGCCAGATCGTAATCAGCAACACCATTCCCCAGTCAGCCACGAAACGCGGCTACGATATTCTCAATTCAAACGGGCGTGTTGTCGAAACCATCCCCCCGGCGCCAACGGAAGAAGAAATTGCCGCCCGTGAAGCAGAAAAACAGCGCCAGAAAGAGCTCGCCATCCAGCGCGAAAAAGACGCGCAGCTTCTGAAGCGTTTCAGCCACCCCGACCAGGCCATCAAAGCCATGCACCGCAAACTGGATGAACTCCGGGGGCTGATCCAGCTAAAGCGAGGCAATATTTCGGTTATTTCCAGCCAGCTGGATAATGAACAGAGCCGGGCTGCGAACATGGAGCGTACCGGCCAGGAAATACCGGATGCCGTGCTCGAAAAAATTCGTCGCCTCGAATCCCAGATTCGCGATATCGAAAGGGAAATTTCGTGGCAAACCCAGGAAATAGAATCTTTGAAACAGTCTTTCGAGAAAGACATAAAACGCCTTGAAGAAGTTACCGGAGAAACCCGCACCCTGTCACTGGAGCAGACGAACACCGACGACTAGATCACCGCGTATTTTCACTGGACAAAAAAAGGGTGCCATGGCTTGGCCGGCACCCTTTTCTTCAGCAGACTACTTATTCAGCAGGCTACAATGCTGACTTCACTGCACTCAACGGCCTCACAATCAGGCTGAAGCCGTTGTCTTCTTCTCTGCAGTCTTTTTCTTTGCCGTCGTCTTGCGAGCTGCCGGCTTCTTGGCCTCTACAGACTTTTTGGCTTCCTGGGCGGCGTCAGATACGTCGTCCGCTGCTTCAGAAACCGCGTCTGCACCTTCGGCCGCTTCTTTCTCGAGCTTTGCCACCAGGTCGGCTGCAAAGTTACCAAAACGGCTGTTCAGGTTGCGCAGCTGGTCGAACAAGCTGTCGCTGTAACCGTTATAACGCTTGCGCAGGGTCTTCACGCTGTACTCACGCGCTTCAGACTCCAGCTTTTCTGCGTAGTCGAAGGGCTTGGCTGCCAGCTTCTTCTGCTGCTCTTCAGCGGCATTGATACCTTTTTCCACGATTTCCTGAAGCTGTTCCTGATAAGTTTTGAGTTTACCCATGATCATTCTCCTTGGTTTACTGAAATTTCCCGGCCTCTCACCTGCCTTTCCTGATCGCGGCTGGAACCGCCTGATCAGTGCCAGGTTAAAGGCCTTTCGCTGATTCTGTAACCAAGACTACTGTTTAAAATTAGAATGTTCATACTAAAAACCGGGAATAGCTGCGAACGTGCATAGGTTCTTTTACCAGCGAAACAGCACCCAGCTTGGCACCAGCATGTCGGATTCGGTTTCCCGTATCCAGCCGCCCCCGTCTGCGGGCACCAGGTAGTATTCCCGACCTACTTTTGGCACCACTTTTATTTCCACGAGCTGGCCGTTCACCCGGTACTCATAGAAAACCTCATCGTCACCAGGCCGGATAACAATCTGCGGGCCATCACTGGACGACTGGTAATCGGAAACCACAATCGGTTCTTTCGGCGTTTCTACAACCGTCTCATCCAGCGCACCGCTTTCCTGTGCCAGCGCGGTTCCAACACCGCAGAGAAGCAGAAATGCGGAACAGGCGATTCGTTTCATTTTCGTGATACCCTTTTGGTCATTCAATTAAGTACAGAGTTGCACAAGCCAACCTTCGCTTCAATCACAATCCGGATCCGTGTTGACATGACTGAACAAAAGACCCCACCTGTGGTGCTTGTGGACGGTTCGTCCTACCTATTCCGTGCTTATCATGCACTTCCGCCACTGACCACCAGCAAAAACCACCCCACCGGAGCGATCAAAGGCGTGATTGCGATGATCCGGCGCCTTGAGCAGGATTTCCCCGGCTCGAAAATGGTTGTGGTGTTCGATGCCAAGGGCAAAACCTTCCGCCACGAATTGTACGAAGAGTACAAGGCCAACCGGCCGCCCATGCCGGATGATCTGGCGGTTCAGATCGAGCCCATTCACCAGATGGTAAAAGCCATGGGATTGCCCCTGCTGATTGTGGAAGGGGTGGAAGCTGACGATGTGATTGGCACCCTGGCCAACGAAGCCACCAGCAAAGGTATTGATGTGGTGGTCTCCACCGGCGACAAGGATATGGCTCAACTGGTCAGCGACCACGTAACCCTGATCAACACCATGACCGAAACAAAGATGGATCAGGAAGGAGTCATGGAAAAGTTTGGCATTCGCCCCGATCAGATCATCGATTACCTTGCGCTGGTTGGCGACAAGGTGGATAACATTCCCGGCGTCAACAAGTGTGGCCCGAAAACCGCGGTAAAGTGGCTGCAGGCCTACGACAGCCTGGACGGGGTGATTGAGCACGCCGACGAGATCAAGGGCAAGATTGGCGAGTACCTGCGCGAAGCTGTTGATACCCTGCCCCTGAGCCGGGAGCTGGCTACCATCAAGATGGACGTTGATCTGGATTTTGGCCTGGAGGATCTGCAGGAGCGGGAACAGAATGATGAGGAGCTGCTGCAGCTTTTCCGGGAATACGAATTGCGAAGCTGGATTGCCGAGCTGGAAGCCAGGGTAGCGGAATCCACTGAATCCGGCGAAAACCCGGCAACAGAACCAGCCGACAACCCGGATCCATCTGGCGGGGACAAGCGCTACAGCGTAATCACCCGTCAGCAAGACCTGGACGAATGGATAGCCAGGCTTGAAAAGTCCGAGCTGTTTGCCTTCGACACTGAAACCACCAGCCTGCGATATATGAGCGCCGAGCTGGTGGGCGTGTCGTTTGCGGTCAAGGCGGGCGAGGCAGCCTACGTACCCTTTGGCCACGATTACATGGGGGCCCCGGAGCAACTTGATCGCGAGAAAGTCCTGGCGCAGCTCAAGCCGCTGCTGGAAGACCCGAAGCAGAAAAAAGTTGGCCAGAACCTGAAGTACGACAAGAACGTTCTGGCCAATCACGGCATCTGCCTGGAAGGCATTGCCGAAGACACCATGGTGGAGTCCTATGTACTGAACTCTGTGTCATCCCGTCATGACATGGACACCCTGGCCAGACACTATCTGGGCGAGGAAACCATCACCTTTGAATCCATTGCCGGCAAAGGCGCCAAACAGCTCACGTTCAACCAGCTGGATCTGGAGAAAGCCGGCCCCTATGCCGCAGAAGATGCCGATATAACCCTGCGCCTGCATCAGGTTCTGCGACCGCAACTGGCCCGGGTCGGCAAGCTGGAATCGGTATACACAGACATAGACCTGCCTCTGGTTCCTGTGCTCTCCCGCATGGAGCAGCGCGGCACCCTGATCAGGGCCAGCACCCTGCGCCAGCACAGCCAGGAACTGGCAGAGCGCATGGCGGAGCTGGAAAAAGAAGCGCACGAGGTGGCAGGTGAAAAATTCAATCTGGGCTCGCCAAAGCAGTTACAGGCCATTTTCTACGGGAAAATGGGGCTGCCGGTCATAAAGAAAACCCCTAAAGGGGCGCCTTCTACCGCAGAGCCCGTTTTGCAGGAACTGGCCCACGAACACGAACTGCCCAGACTCATTCTGGAACACCGTAGCCTGAGCAAGCTCAAGTCCACGTACACCGATACCCTGCCAGAGCTGATCCACCACCGCACAGGGCGAGTGCACACCTCGTACCACCAGGCCGTAACTGCCACGGGCCGGCTAAGCTCTTCAGAACCCAACCTGCAGAACATTCCGGTTCGCACCGAGCAGGGCCGGCGCATTCGCCAGGCCTTTATTGCCGAGAAAGGCTATAAACTGATGGCCGCGGACTATTCACAGATTGAACTTCGAATCATGGCGCACCTGTCTGGCGACAAAGGCCTGCTGACCGCCTTTGAGAAGGGCGAGGACATTCACAAATCGACCGCCTCGGAAGTGTTCGGCATAACTCTGGACGAAGTGAGCAGCGACCAGCGCCGCAGCGCCAAGGCCATTAACTTCGGCCTGATTTACGGCATGTCGGCCTTCGGCCTGGCCCGTCAGCTGGATGTGGAGCGGAAGGTGGCGCAACAGTACATAGACCGCTACTTCGAACGCTATCCCGGCGTGCTGCGCTACATGGACAACATCCGCAAACAGGCCCACGACGACGGCTTCGTTGAAACCCTGTTTGGCCGCCGCCTGTACCTGCCGGAAATCAACGCCCGCAACAAACAGCTGCAGCAGGCGGCTGAGCGAACCGCCATCAACGCCCCCATGCAGGGAACAGCCGCCGACATCATCAAGCTGGCGATGATTGAGGTGGAAAACTGGCTGCTCTCAGAACATGCAGATAGCGCGCGCATGACCATGCAGGTGCACGACGAACTGATTCTTGAAGTGAAAGAAGAGGCTGTGGACGAGGTCCGCGAAGGGCTTATCAAGCGTATGTCTGGTGCGGCGAAGCTGGCCGTGCCGTTGCTGGTGGAAGCTGGCGTGGGTGATAACTGGGATCAGGCGCACTAAAAGAAACGCCCGGAGAGCGAAGAGCTCGACCGGGCGTTTTTATTACCTGTTAAGCCAAGGCGTTGTTCAGAACGCTTTACTGATCTGGATGCCAGCACTCCACGCCTCAAGATCGTACTCACCCTCATAGAGTGAATTCGGATCGGTCGGATTTGGGGCTGTGCCGGCTGGAGTCAGGACATAGGCCTGGTCAGACACTTTGGGGTCATCTGTGAACAACAGGGTGCCTACCGCCGCGTCTACTGTCCAGCCACTCTGAGCCGACTTCCACTGTGCGCCCAGCGTCAGCCAGTGACGATCACTGGAGGGGATGCGCGCCGTAACATATTGGTCAACCGGTGATTCATCCCACGCATAACCAGCTTTGAGCGCCCACTCGGGCGTCACCTGGTAAATACCACCCACATTGAACTGCCATGTGTTTTTCCACCCTTCCGGCGTGTGGGAAAGCAGGTTGGGCAATCCACCCGGGCTCTTACTCGTCAGGGGCTTGCTCGGATCGCGCCCGTATATGTCCAGAGAGTCGAAACGGCTCCATCTGGAGTAGGTGGCGCCTGCAAGAACCGTGAACTGATCCGTCAGCTTATGGCGAAGACCCGCACTGATGCTTTCGGGGATAGCCAATGGGACCCGCGCAGGCTCAGTTGAGTTAAGCGGAACAGCAACCCCTGGCCCCGGAGGATTTGGGGTGCCGGCAGGGGTGGCAACCGCCACATTGGTAAACTTGGCATCACCTTCGAGATCCAGCTCGGTGCCGGTCTGAGCCTTGAGGCCGAACTGGGTCCGGTCGTTCATCTCATACAAAAAGCCAACCTGGAAGGTTACGCCGACATCATCACCTTCAATGTCAGCATAGCCCTGCGCTGGCGTTCCGGGCAAGACACCACCCGGTGCCAGCGCAATCGTGCCGGAGTTATCCATAAACTTGGTAAGTTTGCCCTCAACGTACATTACGTTGAGGCCCAAACCCATCGAAAGACCCTGGCCGTTATTAACCGAAATCGCGGGCGTGAATGAGATCGCCGTCAGCTCCGTTTTGTCGGCGAAGAAGCGGCCAACAAAATCATCATCGTAGTCTGCGGCCAGGCCATAGGGTGCATGGATGCCGAAACCCACATCAATTGAGTCATTGATCTCATGGGTCAGGTAAACATTAGGAAGCACGGCTGGATCTGCAATATCACCGCCACGCCCACCAGAAACAGGCTGGCCAATCTGGTTGGTTCCACTTGCACTTTTGGCCTCAGCATCAATATCCAGAACAGCCGCACCAAAAGAAATGTTCGTACCCTTCAACTGGCTCATACCCGCCGGGTTAAAAAATATCGTGGTCGCATTCTCCGGGTTCGCAACAGCGCCGGCGTTCGCGACGCCCATGGCGCTCGCACTCTGCTCGTTCAGGGAAAAACCACCAGCAAAAACAGTGGCCGGGGCAGCCACTGCGGCTAGAGTGGCAAGCCGTACAGCGCGGGAAAGATGTATGGATTTCATATCAGCAGAATCTCCTTTGTCGTTTGGAGGCAGTATACGCAGCAGCAGACGCCGGCCTCAAATGCTAAAGCTACTGATTTGAAAATTTAACCTTTTACGAAGCCACTCAGCCTCTGCCCGTCAGTTATCCTGTATGGTCAATTTATCCACAGAAGATGACAGTTTGTCTGCCCCCTGGGCATCGGCACCCAGTTTAATCATCAGGCGCAAATCATTAGCCGAGTCTGCGTGCGCCAGGGCATCTTCGTAGGTAATAGAGCCTTCGGCGTAAAGCTGGTAGAGCGCCTGATCAAAGGTCTGCATGCCGGATTCGTTGGACTTGGACATCAGCTCCTTGAGCTTATGCACCTCGCCTTTTCGAATCAGGTCTGCAACCAGCGGTGTATTGATCAGAACTTCAATAACCGCTTTCCGGCCTTTGCCATCCGGTGTCGGGATCAGCTGCTGAGCCACAATAGCCTTGAGGTTTAGCGACAGATCCATCCAGATCTGGTTGTGCTGTTCCGGCGGGAAAAACTGGATAATCCGGTCGAGCGCCTGGTTGGCGTTATTGGCGTGGAGCGTTGCGAGGCACAGGTGACCAGTCTCCGCAAACTGAACCGAATACTCCATGGTCTGGCGGGTGCGCACCTCACCGATCAGGATCACGTCGGGCGCCTGGCGCAGCGTGTTTTTCAGCGCCACTTCAAAGCTCTCGGTATCAATCCCCACCTCCCGTTGCGTCACGATGCAGCCCTGATGCTGATGCACAAACTCGATGGGATCTTCAATGGAAATGATGTGTCCGCGGCTGTTGCGGTTACGGTGCCCGAGCATGGCCGCCAGCGACGTTGACTTACCGGTGCCGGTCGCCCCGACAAACATGATCAGGCCACGCTTGGTCATGGCCAGCTCTTTGGTAATTTCCGGCAGGGCAAGATCATCTATCTGGGGAATCTTCACCTCTATACGTCTCAGCACCATGCCGCACAGGTTGCGCTGAAAGAACGCACTCACCCGGAAGCGGCCTATGCCGCGGGCGCTGATGGCAAAGTTACATTCGTGAGTTTCCTCGAATTCGGCCCTCTGCTTTTCGTTCATCGCGCCGTACACAAGCTCCCTCGTCTGTTCCGGCGTTAACGCGCTCTTGGTGACAGGGAGTACTTTGCCGTTCACCTTCATGCTGGGGGGGACACCGGCGGTAATAAAGAGGTCTGAACCTCCTTTTTCGACCATCAGACGAAGCAGTTTTTCGAATTCCATTTTTGGTTACCTTTGTTCTTTCTGCATGACTAACCGACAGTATTCCGGGGAGAGGGCACACCTTGCCTGCCCTCTCCTGCCCCAACCGTCAGGGCTCAGAAATTATCTGGCATTTTCGCCTTCAACCGCGCTGCCTCACGGGAAATCAGTCCCTTCTGCAACAAGCGCTCCAGGCACTGATCCAGCGTCTGCATGCCCAGCGAACCGCCCGTCTGGATGGATGAATACATCTGGGCGATTTTATCCTCACGAATCAGGTTGCGGATGGCTGAGGTGCCAATCATGATCTCGTGCGCCGCAATACGACCGCCACCCATTTTCTTCATCAAGGTCTGGGAGACCACCGCCTGCAATGATTCGGAGAGCATGGAGCGCACCATGGATTTTTCTTCCGCCGGGAACACATCCACTACCCGGTCAATGGTCTTGGCTGCCGAGGTGGTGTGCAGGGTGCCGAAAACCAGGTGGCCGGTTTCTGCCGCTGTGAGCGCCAGGCGGATGGTTTCCAGATCCCGCAACTCACCAACCAGAATAATGTCGGGGTCTTCCCGTAGCGCCGAACGCAGGGCTTCGTTAAAGCCCAGGGTGTCCCGGTGGACTTCCCGCTGGTTAACCAGGCACTTTTTCGAGTCGTGTACGAATTCGATGGGGTCTTCTATGGTCAGCACGTGCTCATAGCGGGTATCGTTGATGTAATCAATCATTGCCGCCAGCGTGGTGGACTTGCCCGAACCCGTTGGTCCGGTAACCAGCACCAGCCCACGGGGCACCGAAGAAATGTCCTTGAACACCTGGCCCATGCCGAGGTCTTCCATGGTCAGAACTTTCGAGGGGATGGTACGAAAAACAGCGCCGGCGCCCCGGTTCTGGTTAAAGGCGTTAACACGGAAGCGGGCAACACCGGGTACTTCGAAGGAAAAGTCCGTTTCCAGAAATTCCTCGTAGTCCTTGCGCTGCTTGTCGTTCATGATGTCGTAGATGAGCCCGTGAACTTCCTTGTGCTCCAGGGGTGGCAGATTGATGCGGCGAACATCGCCGTCAACACGAATCATCGGGGGCAGGCCGGCAGAGAGGTGCAAGTCAGACGCACCCTGTTTCGCCGAAAAGGCAAGCAGCTCAGTAATATCCATAGAGGTCCTCGGAAGGCTTTTTCTTTTAATCCGGTAACGCCGGCCTGATACAGGCGTACTCCGATCACTTGGCATTTCAGTGACCTGCGAGTAACGTGTCGCCATATAAAGGGCGGACCAAACGCGGTTATTTCAAACTATGAGCAGCATAGCAGACAACCTCGGGAGCGTAACCCGACGCATACAAAAAGCAACATTGCAGGCGGGCCGCGAACCCGGCTCTGTGAACCTGTTGGCAGTGAGCAAGACACGCCCGGCCCGGGATCTGAGAGAAGCCGTGACGGCGGGCCAACTGGCATTCGGGGAAAACTACGTTCAGGAAGCCCTTGAAAAGATGTCGGAACTCAGTGATCTGACACAGATCGACTGGCATTTTATCGGCCCGATACAATCCAACAAGACACGGCAAATCGCTTCGGCTTTCTCCTGGGTTCACAGTGTCGATCGCCTGAAAGTGGCACGACGTCTGAGTGAGCAGAGAGAAGCAGGCCTGCCCCCATTGAATATTTGCCTTCAGGTCAATATTAACAACGAAGAGAGTAAATCCGGGTGCCAGCCCGATGATCTGCCGGAATTGATCCGGGAGACCAGCCAGTTGCCCGGTCTCGCGCTCAGAGGGCTAATGGCAATCCCCGATCCCGGGCAGTCCGAATCTGAGCTGAGGGAGAGCTTCCGCAAGGTCGCCAATCTGCTGAAAGAACTGCGGCGCGACTTTCCGGAGGCAGGGCCCCTGGATACCTTATCCATGGGCATGTCCGGCGATCTTGAAATGGCAATTGCAGAGGGCGCCACCTGGGTTCGCATTGGCACAGCAGTCTTTGGCGAGCGCCCGCAGAAGAGCTGAACAGTCCCGTACCTGCTATTATCGGGACCGGATGTATAACCGCATAACCGCTGGAGCATACCTTGAGCAAATCACCAACCATTTCGTTTATCGGTGCCGGTAACATGGCCAGCGCCATTATTGGCGGCATGCTGGACAGCGGCTTCAAAGCCAGCCGCATCTGGGCCAGCGCGCCAGACGACGGGCACCTGCAGTCCATTCGCAAACGTTTCGGCATCAGCGTAACCACAGACAACCGTTACTGTGCGCAGCAGGCAGACATGGTTGTACTTGCGGTGAAGCCCCGGGCCATGGCGAGCGTCTGCCGCGACATTGCACCCATCGCCCAGAACACCCGCCCGCTGATGGTATCAATTGCTGCCGGGCTGAGCGCCGACACCCTGGACGAGTGGCTTGGTGGTGGCCTGCCGATTGTGCGTGTTATGCCCAATACGCCCTCACTGGTAGGCAAAGGCGCTGCCGGGCTGTTTGCCAGCGAAAGCGTGACCAGCGCCCAGAAAAAAATGGTGCAATCGGTGTTTGAGGGTATAGGCATTGCGGTGTGGGTTGAGGATGAGAACCTGCTGCATGGCGTTACCGCGCTTTCAGGAAGCGGCCCAGCCTACTTTTTCCTGATGCTCGAAGCACTTGAGGCGGCAGCGACTGACGCCGGCGTAAATCCCGAAACCGCCCGGCAACTGGCCATTCAAACCATGGCGGGCGCAGCAGAAATGGCCGCCAGAAGCGAACACGACCCGGCTCAACTGAAAAAGAACGTCATGTCCCCGGGGGGAACAACGGAGCGGGCCGTGAATACTTTTGAAGAGGGCGGCATGCGCGATCTGGTAAAAAAAGCGTATAACGCAGCCTACAAGCGCTCGGAAGAAATGGCCAAAGAACTGGCTGGCAAAGAGTAAAACAGTCACTGATAACGGAGATACGGCTACATGCTGGCAGACATTCTGATTACCATCCTGCTGATCGCGTCCACTTTCTACATGACCATAATACTGCTGCGTTTTTTGCTGCAGCTGGCCCGGGCAGACTTTTACAACCCGATCTCCCAGTTCGCGGTTAAGGCCACAAACCCGC
>JACDJC010003690.1_pt1 | contig 10934 bp, 10 predicted proteins | sample 7454191 | NCBI WGS metagenome assembly JACDJC01 (sample SAMN14253291, study PRJNA609438) | sludge metagenome | isolation source: sludge after 25d culture with pyrite and EDTA | collected 2018-12-20
ACCAACAAATCCGACTGTCATCACCATGAAGGCCCAAGGTAAAAATCGGCTTAATCGGAAAACGGTTTGTGACGAATCCGAAATCGATTCCGAAACCGGTTCGCCATGGAGCGCGTTAACGCGAATATGTGTGTGCGACGCGGCCAGTGACTCACCTCGGCGCGCAGACATTTCGTTTCGGTGCGAAAATTCAGCCGTCATTCATGTGACGGCGTGAAAACACATCGAAATGACGCATGAGACAGTGCTAGGCAATTTTTGCCGGGCGCGGTATGAATCGTTAACAGATGCTTTGCGGCTCCGTCGCGCCATGTGATCAAGCGTCATCATGATGCGCCTGCCGGTTGAGGAGATTTCCGATGCGTTACGATGATTTCCGCCGCAGCGACAATATCGACGACCGCCGCGACGACAGCGGAGGTTTCGGCGGCGGTGGCGGCGGTTTCGGATTCCCCATGGGCGGAGGCGGCGGCCTCGGCATCGGAACCGTCATTGTGCTCGGCCTGATCGGCTGGGCCGTCGGCATCGACCCGCGCATCCTGATCGGCGGCGCGGAAATTCTCACCGGCGGACAGCAGGCGCCGACCTATCAGACCGACCGCAGGACCAGCAGCCCGCCGAAGGCCGGCGCGCCGACGGACGAAATGGGCAGCATGATCGCCGGCGTGCTCGGCGAAATCGACGACCGCTGGAGCGAAATCTTCTCGGCCAGCGGCCAGACCTATCGCGGCCCGCGCATCGTGCTGTTCCGCAACGCCACCAACGGTGGACGCTGCGGCATGGCGCAGTCGGCCATGGGCCCATTCTACTGCCCGCCCGACCGGCAGATTTTCCTCGACACCGGATTCTTCCGCGAGGTCGAAACCCGCTTCCGCGGTTGTTCCGGCAATGCCTGCAAGTTCACCGCCGCCTACATCATCGCGCATGAGGCGGGCCATCACATCCAGAACCTGCTCGGCATTCTCGACAAGGCGCGGCAGATGCAGGAGCAGGCGGGCAGCAAAGCCCAGGCCAACGCCATTCAGGTCAGGGTCGAGTTGCAGGCGGATTGCCTCTCGGGCGTCTGGGTCAATCGCGAGGAGAAGAAGCGGCCCGGCTTCCTCGAAGCCGGCGACATTGACGCCGCGCTGCAGACCGCATCCGCGATCGGCGACGACACGCTGCAGCGGCAGTCCACCGGGCGCGTGGTGCCGGACTCGTTCACTCATGGCTCGGCGGCGCAGCGCAAGCGCTGGTTCATGACCGGCTATCAGCAAGGCAGCGTGCAGGCCTGCAATACATTCGCGCCGGGCGTGCAGCTCGGATTGGTGTAGCTGTCATCCTTCGAGGCCGTTGCTTCGCAACGGCACCTCTGGATGACGGTTTGTATTCAGATCGTCATCCAGAGGTGCGAGCACTTGCGAGCCTCGAAGGATGACGACGAAAATGCGGTCGCCCGTCGAGGCTCGCCTCGCGCCTCAGGGTGACGGCTCAGGAATAAACGCGATGTCCGCAAACGATCAGCCAAGGCCGTTCATTCCGCTCAACATCGCGGTGCTCACCGTGTCCGACACGCGCTCGCTGGACGACGACAAGTCGGGCACGACGCTGGCGGATCGTCTGACGGCGGCGGGGCATCGTCTCGCGGCGCGGGACATTGTCACCGACGACATCGACGCCATCCAGGCCAAGCTGCGGATGTGGATCGGCGATCCCGGCATTGACGTCATCATCACCACCGGCGGAACGGGATTTACCGGACGCGATGTCACGCCCGATGCCGCCGAACCGCTGTTCCAGAAGCGGATGGACGGTTTCTCCATAGCGTTTCACATGCTCAGTCACGCCAAGATCGGCACGTCGACAATTCAAAGCCGCGCCACCGCCGGCGTCGCCGGGACGACGTTTATCTTCTGCCTGCCAGGATCGCCGGGCGCGTGCCGCGACGGCTGGGACGGCATTCTCGCCGCGCAGCTCGATTACCGCACCAGGCCGTGCAATTTCGTCGAGATCATGCCGCGGCTGGACGAGCACCTGAAGCGCGGCAAGGCGAAATAGCCTCGCGTTTCAGCGCCGGCCCAACATTCCTGCCAGCCATGCCACAAATGCGCGCACCAACGCGCGGCGCGCTTCCAGGCGAAGCCGCCGTGCGTTGAGCCTGTGAAAGGCGATGAGGTCCGGCGTGACGCGAGGCTGGTCACGCCTTCGCTTCACAATTCAAGCTCCCATGTCTCGCCGATCAGGTCGTGGCCGAAACTGCGATGCGGTTCGCTCGCGACATGGACAAACCCGGCGCTCTGATAAATGCCCCGCGCCGCGAGCAGGATGCTTTGGGTCCACAGCGTGATCCTGCGATAGCCGCAGCTTCGCGCGAACGCGATGCACTCGCCAACCAGCCGCTTGCCGATTCCGAGGCCACGCGCCGACGGGTCGATCAGCAGCAAACGGATTTTTGCAACGTCATCGGATTTCTTTACCAGAAACACCGATCCGGCCTGCCGGCCGTCGATCTCCGCGATCCAGCAGCGCTCGCGCGCGGGATCGAAGTTTCTCAAGAACTCCGCGGCGATCTCCGCGCACAGGCCCTCGAATGAAATATCCCAGCCATATTCGCGCGCATAGAGCGCGCCGTGCTGCTGTACGATCCAGCCCATGTCGCCGGGCCCGTGCGGGCGCACCGTCACCTCCGGGCGATGACTGCCGTCGCCCAAGAGTCTTTCGATGGTGGTCATGGCCTCGACAAGGCGCAGTCCGCCATCGCCCGGCAGCGCCGCGACCATTTTGCCGACTTCCGCACACGATGCGCGCTCGAGGCGGCCATACGCCGCCTTGCCCCTGGCGGTGAGCGCGATTTCGTACTGCCTGCGATCGCTGGCGACCGGCGTGCGCGTGATCAGCCCCTGCTCGGTGAAGGCCTGCACGATGCGGCTGAGATAGCCGGGATCGAGGCCGAGTTCGGCGCCGATCTCCTTGGCGAGCGCGCCGCCCCGATGCGCGAGTTCAAACAGCACGCGCGCTTCCGTCAGCGTGAACGGGCTTTCCAGCAGATGCTGTTCGAGTACGCCGATCTTGCGGGTGTAGAACCGGTTGAAGCGGCGGATCGCGTCGATCCTGCTGTCGTTCTCGTGGTCTGTAGCGGATGCCATCGGCCAATGCGCCTCGTTACTGTTCGAGGGCATTCTGACATGATTGTTGACGCGGTCAACTAATAAGTTGACGGAGGCAACTATCAGGCGGCGACGAAAATCCGGGTCCGCAGCACGGCGCGGCCGGTCCGGCCGAGTTTCGACAGCAGCTTGGCCTCGGCGCGCCGGGCGGCGGGGGCATAGCCACCGACCTTTTCATAGTGATCGCGGGCGATCAGCAGGCCCTGATCGGGGGAGGGGCCGGAAATGAACCGGGCCAGCGACTTCACCCCGTCACGCACCGTCGCGTTTTCATGAGGCGAGCGCGCGTAGCGGAACACGCCGGCACGCTGGCGGCCGCTTAAGGAAACATTCTGGATGAACTGGGTGGTTTCGTCGATCCAGCCGGAATCCAGCACCGCGCCCGGCAGCAGGAACAGCAGCCAAGGCGAGCGGCTTTGCTGCGCGCCAGCCGCAAGAGCCGCTGCGCGCGATCCGTCGAATTTCAGGAAGTTGCAGCCCGCGACATCGGCGACGTGCGCGATCGCGCTTGAGCCGGCACGGTCCACCAGCACCACATCCCGGATCAGGCCCGCAGCCGCTCCCGGCACCAGGGCCGCGAGGGTGGCAACAACAGGCTGCTCGGCACCTTCCGTGGGAATGACAACACTGATCATGATGGCGTTGTGTCTGCGTATCCGCTTGATGCGACACCGTTATCATCTTGTCACAGTCAGAACAGCCCTTCGGATGCAGCTTTTTGCGGCATTCATGAACGACTGGGCATTTCGCCGGTCCCGCCGTACCAGCCAGCCAGACGGACGCAGGCGGCAAACCTCGCTCCGAAAACTGGGGACGGGGAATATTGAGTTCTTGTTTTGTTCTCTTGGGGTGTTATGTTCTCCCCATGAGCCATGCATCCCATGCCCTCAAGCACCCGCCGGTGACGCCCCCCCAATCCCCCGTCCAAGAACCGGCGGGTGTTCCTTCCCCCTTTCCGGAGATCGAAGTCGCGATCGACCGGCAGCGGCGGCGTGGCCGCGGCGCGCAGTCCAACGTCAGCGGGCGGTTCGAGGCCGAGGCGCGGGTCACCTTCGACGATGGCTGGCAGAGCCTTGAGGAATTGCCGCCGTTCAAGACCACGGTGGCTGTCGACACCGCGCGAAAGGTCATCACCCGGAACGACTCGCCGGATATCGGTTTCGACCGCTCGATCAATCCCTATCGCGGCTGCGAGCACGGCTGCGTCTACTGTTTCGCGCGTCCGACCCATGCCTATCTCGGCCTGTCGCCGGGGCTGGATTTCGAGTCGCGCCTGTTCACCAAGCCCGATGCGCCGGCCTTGCTGGAGAAAGAACTGGCCGCGCCGGGATATGAGCCGCGCATGATCGCGATCGGCACCAACACCGATCCGTATCAGCCGATCGAGCGCGAGCACAAAATCATGCGCGGCATTCTCGAAGTGCTGGAGCGCACGGGACATCCCGTCGGCATTGTCACCAAGTCGGCGCTGGTGACACGCGACATCGACATCCTTGCTAGGATGGCGAAGCGCAATCTCGCCAAGGTCGCCATTTCCGTAACGTCGCTCGATCCGAAACTGGCGCGCACCATGGAGCCGCGCGCCTCGACGCCGCCGAAGCGGCTGGAGGCGCTGCGCCAGCTTGCCGAGGCCGGAATCCCGACCACGGTGATGGTCGCGCCCGTGATCCCGGCGCTGAACGATTCCGAAATCGAGCGCATTCTGGATGCAGCCGCGCACGCCGGAGTCAAGGAAGCGAGTTATGTGCTGCTGCGCCTGCCGCTGGAAGTGCGTGACCTGTTCCGCGAATGGCTGCTGGCGAACTATCCGGATCGTTATCGCCATGTCTTCACCCTGATCCGGGACATGCGCGATGGCCGCGACTACGACTCGCAGTGGGGCACGCGGATGAAGGGCACCGGGCCCATGGCCTGGATGATCGGGCGGCGTTTCGAGATCGCCTGCGAGAAGCTCGGGCTCAACAAGCGGCGCTCCAAGCTGACGACGGCTCACTTTGTGCGTCCAAAGGTAGCCAACGAACAACTGGATCTGTTCTGAGTATGAGGCATTCAAATGAGCCTTCCCAAACCAGTGGCGCGATTCACGGTCGTGACGCTCGGCGTCAGTGACATGCGCCGGAGCATCGCGTTCTACGATTCCCTCGGCTTTGAGCGTAAGCTGCGGCAGACTGGCAAAGAGGTCGCGTTTTTCGAGACCGGCGGGACGGTGCTGGCGCTCTATCCGTGGGACAGGCTGGCGCTGGATGCCAGTCTTCCGGCGCAGCCGCAGCCAACCGGCTTTCGCGGGATCACGCTGGCGTGGAACTGCCGCAGTGAAAGCGAAGTCGATGAGGTAATAAAGTTTGCAGTGGCCAAGGGCGCGCGGCTGCAAAAGGCCGCGCATCGCACCAGCTATGGCGGATATTCGGGATATTTCACCGATCCCGACGGCCATCCATGGGAAGTCGTGACCGCGCCGGGAGTTGAGGTGGGCGACGACAGGCGGGTCCATCTGCAGGAATGATTCTCAAAGAATAATAACGGGGATTAGCGGTTGCGCCTTGTGTCGTGACGACGCAAGCATGGCCGCATGAGTCGAGAGAAGTCGTCCAGGGTTCCCGCCGCTGCAAAGAAGCCCGTGCGCGCCGCCGCGCCGAGCTTTCGTCGAGAGCGCGCGCTGATCAAGCGCGGCGTGTGGCCGGTCGCGGGCTGCGACGAGGCCGGGCGCGGGCCGCTTGCCGGGCCGGTGGTCGCGGCGGCGGTGATTCTCGATCCCAAGCGGATTCCCAAAGGCATCGACGATTCCAAACGGCTGTCGAAGGAACGCCGGGAGCAACTGTTCGAGGACATCTGCGCCACCGCGCTGGTGTCGGTGGCGGTCGCGCCGCCGTCGCGGATCGACCGCGACAATATCCTGCGCGCCTCGCTGTGGGCGTTGACGCGCGCGGTCCGCGCGCTGCCCGAAGCGCCGAAGCATGTCTTTGTCGACGGGCGTGACCGTCTGGCGACATCCTGCGATTGCGAGGCCGTGATCGGCGGCGACGGTATCGTGCTGTCGATTGCCGCTGCTTCCATCGTCGCCAAGGTATCGCGCGACCGGCTGATGTGCCGCCTCGCGCTGGATCATCCCGGCTATGGCTTCGAGCAGCATATGGGGTATGGCGTTCCGGCTCATCTCGAAGCGCTCGACCGGCTCGGGCCGACCATTCATCATCGCCGCTTTTTCGCGCCTGTGGCCGCATCGCGCCGCAAGCATTACGGCGAAGACGATACGCCGCCGGCGGCGTCGCAGATCGAGATGGTCATCGCGCCCGAAGAGACAGCCGTGGCCAACTGAGCGGCTCGGTTGCCTGATCGCCTCATGCGCTTTATCAGTGAAGCAGGATGAGTTGAGATTGGTCGCCGTCACCCTGAGGTGCCGAAGCGAAGCGGAGGCCTCGAAGGGTGATGGTGATCCTTCGAGGCTCGGACTTCGTCCTCGCACCTCAGGATGACGCCGTCAGTCAGACTTTTTTCATTCGCTCCTGACGTCCCTCCCACGGCTCATGCCCCGATCATGCGCTTCACATCCCTGATCGTTGAACTGATCCGCGCCCGGCCGCGCCTGATCTTCTGGATCGCGGTGCTGGCGCAGGCCGCGCTCTGGCTGTTCCTGCCATGGCTTGTCTACGGAAGCCCGCCCGGCGATGTCGCGACCGTGCTCGCGTTCGGCCGGGAGTATCAGGTCGGCACCCATCTCGGGCCGCCGCTGGCGTTCTGGCTGGCGGATGTCGCCTTTCGTCTCGCAGGCGGTCACATTTTCGGCGTCTATCTCGCCGCGCAGCTCTGCTTCGTTGTGACGTTCTGGGCGCTGTTCAAACTGGGCCGCGCCGTTGTCGGCGCCCAGCAGGCGGTCCTTGCGGTGCTGCTGACGGCGGCGATCACCGCCTTTTCGTTTCCGGGAGCCGAGTTCGGTCCGGTCATCGTGGCGCGGCCGCTCTGGGCTTTGATCCTGCTCCATGCATGGCAGATCATCGGGCAGGGGCGGCGGCGTGCGTGGGTCGCGCTACCGATCGAAATCGGGCTTCTGGTTCTGGCCACATCGGCGGCGCTGCCGCTGCTGGCGATGCTGGCGGTGTTCGTGCTGGCGACGCCGAAGGGCCGAAGTGCACTGGCGTCGATGGATGCGCTTTATGCCGCCATCGTCCTGGCGGTCGTGGTGCTGCCCTATGTCATCTGGCTGATCCGGATCGACACGCTCGCATTGCCGTCGTTGCCCGCGGTGGCGCAGTTGCAGGACCGGGCGCTTGACTGGGGCGGGCTGCTGGCCGGACTTGTGTTCGCGCTGTCCGGCGTGGCGCTGCTGCTGATCGCCAATTCGCGTGCGCTCGACCGCAAGAATGAAGACCCGCCGCTGATTTTCCGTCCGCCGGTCGATCCGTTCGCGCGGCTGTTTGTCTATGTCTTCGCGCTGGTTCCTCCGTTCGCGCTGAGTTTCATCGCCGCGCTGTTCGGCCACGACCAGGTCACCGGCGGTGACGGGGTTGCGCTGCTGCTGGTGGGGCTTGCCATCGTGATCGCGGCGGGAGACCTGATCGCGCTGCGCCGGCAACATTTCCTGCGCACGGTCTGGCTGGTGGTCGTGGCCGCGCCGGCCGCGGTCATTCTGGGCGTCACATTCATCCAGCCATGGGTCGGAAGCACCGAGGCGCGGACATCGCTGCCCGCGCGCGACATCGGCCGCTTTTTCGGGGAGAACTTCGAGCGGCGCACCGGCCGTCCGCTCGCGGCGGTGGCGGGCGATCCGCATCTGGCGGCGTTGATCGGCTTCGCCGCGCATGCGCGTCCGCATGTCATGTTCGACGCAACGCAGACGCCCTGGATCACGCCGCAGCGTTTCGCGGAGACCGGCGGCGTGGTGGTGTGGCGAGCGGCGGATACCGCGGGCACGCCGCCGGACGATATCCGCAAACGGTTTCCCGGCCTCGTGCCGGAAGTGCCGCGCTCGTTCGAGCGCCTGGTCAAGGGACGCCAGCCACTGGTGCGGATCGGCTGGGGAATCGTGCGCCCGGTGGGGCAGGGTTCTCGATAATCAGAGGGCAGCATGAGCGAGCAGGCGGATACATCCGGGATGACCTTTCTCGACCGCCGCTTCGGTCTGACGCAGCACGGCACCGACGTCCGCACCGAATTCGTCGCCGGCGTCACCACCTTCCTGACGATGGTCTACATCGTGTTCGTCAATCCGGTGATCCTCGCCAATGCGGGAATGGACAAGGGCGCGGTGTTCGTCGCGACCTGCCTTGCCGCATCGGTCTCCACGCTGGCGATGGCGTTTCTCGCCAATTATCCGATCGCGTTGGCGCCGGGCATGGGGCTGAATGCGTTCTTCGCGTTCACCGTCGTGCTCGGTTACAAATACACATGGCAGCAGGCGCTGGCCGCCGTGTTCTGTTCGGGGGTGATCTTCTTCGCACTGTCGGTGTTCCGGCTGCGCGAATATGTCATCGACGCCATTCCGCGAAACCTCAAGTTCGCCATCTCCGCCGGCGTCGGGTTGTTTCTGGCGATCATCGCGCTGGAACAGGCGAAGATCGTCGTGGCGAGCCCGGCCACTCTGGTGACCGCGGGTCCGCTCGGCGTGACGCATCCCGCGCCGGTGCTGTGTCTTCTGGGTTTCGCGCTGATCGTGGCGATGAATGCACGCAAGATCGCCAGCGGAACGCTGATCGGCATCCTCGCGGTGTCGTTGCTCGGATTGCCGATGGGGCTGACGAGTTACCACGGCATCGTCTCGCTGCCGCCGTCGCTGGCGCCGACATTGTTTCAACTCGACTTCTCGCGCGCCACCGAACTGACATTCCTGATCGTGGTGTTCAGTTTTCTGTTCATCGACGTGTTCGACAATGCCGGAACGCTGATCGGCGTCACCCATCGCGCCGGTTTGACCGACAAGGACGGCAACCTGCCGCGCATGAAGCAGGCGCTGATGGCGGATAGTTTCGCCGCGATGTTCGGCGCGCTGATCGGGACATCGACCACCACAAGTTATATCGAGAGCGCATCGGGCGTCGCGGTGGGCGGCCGCACCGGCCTGACGGCGGTGTTCGTCGCGCTGTTCTTCCTGCTGGCGCTGTTTTTCGCACCCCTGGCCGGAATGGTGCCGGCCTATGCTTCCGCCGCCGCGCTGCTTTATGTGGCCTGCGTGATGGCGCGCGGACTGGCCGACATGGCGTGGGACGATGTCACCGAATATGCACCCGCCGTCGTGACCGCGATCGCCATGCCGCTGACTTATTCCATCGCCACCGGCATCGGGCTCGGCTTCATCACCTATGCGGTGATCAAGATTCTCGCGGGGCGCTTTTCCGACGCGAAGCCCGCGGTCATGCTTCTTGCTCTGGTTTTCGTCGTGAAGTTCGCAATCGGTTAGGCCGGCGTCCGACGCTTTGCGAAAGCTGCGAGCATCAGACCGGCCAGCGCCAGCGCGACCGCCGGAAACACCACGATGTTGACCATCGACCAGCCATGACTCGCCAGCAATTGACCGGATGAGAACGAGCCGATCGCCACCAGGCCGAACACGATGAAGTCGTTGAAGGCCTGCACCTTCTTGGCTTCCTGCGGACGATGCATTTCGACGATCAATGCCGAGGCACCGACGAAGGAAAAATTCCAGCCGACGCCGACCACGAACAGCCCGGCCCAGAAATGCATCGCCGTGATGCCGGACAGTCCGATCACCGCGGCGGCGGCTTCGAGGATGAGGCCGACCGCGGCGACCTTCGCCGCGCCGAAGCGGGCGATCAGCGAGCCGGTGAAGAAACTCGGCCCGAACATCGCCACGATATGCCACTGAATGCCGAAATTGGAATCGCTCAGGGACAATCCGCAGAACTTCATCGCCAGTGGCGCGGAGGTCATCAGGAGGTTCATCATGGTGTAGGAAATCGCTCCGCACAGCGCGGCGGCGATGAAGCGGGGCTGCTTCACGATCTCTGCAAGCGGCCGTCCGGCGGCGAGGTCAGCCGGCGGCGGCTTCGGCGCGTGGACGCCGGCCAGCACCGCCATCGCCATCAGCGCGACGGCGGCCTGCACAAGGAAACTCACCGCGAACAGATAGGGCGGCCAGAAATCCATGGTCCACTGAACAAGCTGCGGTCCGAGAAAGCCGGCGAAGACGCCGCCCGCCATCACCCAGGAGATCGCCTTGGGCCGGTAGGCGGCGCTGGCGCTGTCGGTGGCCGCGAAACGATAGGACTGCGACACCGCGCCGTAGAGTCCGCCGAGAAAACTCGCGCAGCAGAACAGGATGAACGAGGCTTTCAGGATCGCGAACGCGGCGAGCAGTCCGCACAGCGCGCCGCATGCGGTGCCTGCGATGAAGGCGACGCGGCGGCCGAACGCCTGCGAGATCAGGCCGGTGGGCAGGGTGCCGCTGGCCAGCCCGAGCACATAGATCGAGAGCGGGAGGGTCGCGAGCGAGATGCTGGGTGCAAGCTGCGCGCCGACAATCGAGCCGGTGGCAAAGATCACCGCCGCGTTCGCGCCGGTCAGCGCCTGCGCGGCCGCGAGCCGCCGCACATTGGCCCGGGCTACGGTGTCGTCAATGGTGTCTGCGGTGCCAGCCGTCATCGTCATCCATCAATATTCGCGGGAAATTCGTTCCGCGTTTATGGATGCAGATAGGAGATTATTCTACGGCCAATTCCGGGATGGCGCCATGCAAGGTCCGCGATGCCCTTGGAAAGAGGCGCTGGTCTTTTGACTCGAGACTCTCACCGTCCACGATGGACTCCTTCTCCCCGATGGGGAGAGGGTTGGGGTGAG
>JACDJC010003692.1_pt1 | contig 10933 bp, 10 predicted proteins | sample 7454191 | NCBI WGS metagenome assembly JACDJC01 (sample SAMN14253291, study PRJNA609438) | sludge metagenome | isolation source: sludge after 25d culture with pyrite and EDTA | collected 2018-12-20
GCCCAGCGCACCGCCAAGCGGCTCGGGCATCCCATCAGCTTCAGTCCGCAGGCCCTGAGCTACTTGAGCAGCTACAAGTGGCCCGGCAACGTCCGCGAGCTCCGGAACGCGGTCGAGCGCGCGGCCGTGCTCAGCGCATCCGGGCGCCTCGAGCGGGAAGCCTTCCAGCTCGGCGCCACCGTGGCGCCTGCGCCCAACGGAAACGGGAACGGCCATGGACAGCTCAACGGGCACGCGGCCGATCACCGACCCTCGTCCGGCGACCTGCTCCTCAAGGGCCGGGTCGAGGCGCTCGAGCGTGACCTGGTGCAGCAGGCGCTTCAGGCCAGCGGTGGCAGCCGCCGTGAGGCGGCCGACCTGCTCGGCGTGAGCCTCCGGACGCTCTTCTACAAGCTGCGGCGGTACCGGCTCGAATAGCCGGCACCGGACGGCCGCCATGAGATGACGCGTGTTCGGGATTCCCGGCGCGCGTTTTTTGTTGTGTGACCCGTGGCGCCGCGTGCTACCCTCGTCCCATGCCCAGCCCTCGCCACCCACCCTGCGCGTTGTGCAGGTCGGACCTCCGCCTGGGGTTCACGCTGCTCGAGGTCGCCCTCGCCGTCCTCCTGCTCACCGCGGGGGTTGGCGCACTGATGGGCACCGCCGTCCTGACTGTACGCACCACCATCCGGGGGCGCCAGGCGATGCGAGCCTCCTACGCCTCCGCTTCGCAGATCGAACTCCTCCGCGACATCGCGGCCACCCGCCCGGCGTACTGTGGTGGCCTGCTCGACGGCGTGGACTCGAGCGCCGACGGCACCAGGTGGAAGTGGCAGGTCCGGTCGGCCGGCGACCTGCGCGAGGTGACGCTCACGGCGTCGGTCCCGGTGCCCGGGGGGCGGCTCACAGATTCACTGGCCGCCTCGATCTGGTGCCGTTGATGTCCCGGAACCCTCGCGGCGTCACCCTTGTCGAACTGGTGGTCGCCATGGCGCTCCTCACGCTGCTGGCCGCCGTCGCGCTTCGCACCATGCTGGCGCTCAGCCGCCAGTCGGTCGCGGTCGCCGAGCACGCGACGGTCCAGGAGGGGGTGCGGACCGGGCTGCAACTCGCCCAGGCGGAACTTCGGGAGCTCGGCGCCGACGGCTCCGGCCCCGACCTGCTGCGCATGGCGGCGGACTCGGCCACCTTCCGGGCCATGCGTGGATTCGGGGTCACCTGCTCCGTGTCGCCGACGCAGGTCCGGGTGCGCGACGAACCGCCGGTGGCGTTCGACGCGATCCGCGCCGTCGCGCCCGGGCGCGACAGCCTGCTCCTGTTCGTCGAGGGCGACACGGGCTCGAGGCTCGACGACAGGTGGATCCGGACGCCGGTGCTGTCGGTGGGCGCCTCCACGTGCGGCGGAGTCGCCGCCATTGTCTTCGGGACAGTCGACCTCACCGCGCTGCTGGCTCCCGAGCCTCTCACGGACATGATCGCGGGCGGCCCGGTCCGCGCGTTCGAGGTTCTGAGGCTCGCCGAGTATTCCTCGGGCGGCCGGCGGTGGCTCGGATTGGCGTCGGTCAGCGGAGGCGAAACGATGCAGCCGGTGGCCGGACCGCTCGCCATCGACGGGCTCACGCTGGAGTACCTGGACGACGGTGGCGCGGTCACATCCACTCCGGCGGCGGTCCGGAGTATTCGTGCCTCGATCGTGGGTGCGAGTGAGCGCGCGGTCGCGCGGAATTGGGGCGGTGGCCCAAAGGCCTTCGTCGTGGAGACGGCCTCCACCCGACTATCCCTCCGCAACACGCCGAGGTGACGGATGACGCGGCCACGCAGGTCGGGGCGCGAGAGTGGATTTGGCCTTTTCCTGGTCGTGGTGCTCCTGGCCCTGATGGGCGCGCTTTCCCTCGGTGCGTTCGGCGCCGCCCTGCGTGAGTCCCGAAACGCGTCGGACCTCGGCGCCGCGGCCCACGCGTTCGAGGCGGCCGAAACGGGACTTGCCGCGGCGGCCTCGGCGGCGGCAGGGTTCGGAGGCGCGGCCGTGTTCGTGCCGCAGGGTGGGCCCGCTTCGCTCGGCGGCCGGAGGCGCGTGGCCACGACGGTCATTCGCCTCAATGAGTCGCTCTTCCTGCTCACCTCAGTCGGCGAACGGCTCGATGGAGGAGGAGCCGTGGTCGCCCGGCGATCCCTGGGGCTGGTTGGGAAGCTCGAGCCGGGCGTCGGATCTGCCCCGCCGAGGTTTGTGCCACTCGATTCGCGCGGATGGGCGCAGCTGTACCGGTGACAACCTCCTGAGATCGGCCTCCCACCCCAAACGACCCGACCGCCCAGCTGCCCCGCTGCCCCGCCGCGCCGCCCGCGGCTCCCGCATCCCACCACATTCCTTGCGAAAGCGATTGCAGCATGCCCGGAGCGGGGGGTATAGCGGTCGAGGTGCTAACAGATAACTAGTTGATATATAACATCTTGCAGTGGCGGTGAAGGTTTTGGCACATCGGTTGCCCGAGAGGGGCGTGGGCAACTCCTTTCCGGAACGGTATTTGGGGGTCATCGCCGAGGCCGGGGCGGTCGGAAAGGGAGGCAAAACAGGCGGCGTTGGGTCGATGCCTGATCGCATAACTTCGCATCGAACAACAGCTTGTTCTGTATGACCTCAAGCAAGTTACTAGCTTGACAAATTTCGGGCCGAATGGTAGCGTAGCCTACCTTACTCCCCTTTTACCTCATCAGGCACCTATGGCTCTTTTTGGTCGGAAACGGACCACGGTCGCCCTGGACATCGGCAGCGGGCTCATCAAGCTCGTCGTCATTGATCATGGCTCGGGCGAGCCGGTGCTCACGAAGGTGGCCTTCACGTCCGTGGTGGACGGGGCCATCGTCGAGGGTGAGGTCATGGACCCCGGCATCGTGGCCGACGCCGTGCGGGGGCTGCTGTCCAGTGCCGGCATCAAGGCCAAGAAGGTCGTGACCGCCGTGGGCGGGCGCGACGTCATCATCAAGAAGATTTCGATGGACCGGATGAAGGAGGGCGAGGCCCGCGAGCAGATCCGCTGGGAGGCCGAGCAGCACGTCCCCTTCGACATGGACAACGTCGAGCTCGATTTCCAGATCCTGGATCCCGAGGGCGAAGGCCTCCAGATGGCCGTGCTCCTGGTGGCGGCCAAGCGCGAGCTGGTCGAAACGAAGCAGACCCTCCTCTCGGACGTCGGGCTGGAAGCCACCGTCATCGACGTGGACGCCTTCGCGTTGCACAACGCCTTCGAACTGAACTACCCGGACGCGATGCGCGGCGTGGTCGGCCTGGTGAACATCGGGCACGAAATGACCAACGTGAACATCCTCGACGACGGCGTCCCGGTCCTCACGCGCGACATCATGATCGGCACCCGCCGGTTCCGCGAGGACCTCCAGCGGGAGCGGAACATGTCCGCCGACGAGGCCGACCAGCTGCTCCGCGGCTTCGAGCGCAACGAGGCGCTCGAACCGCTGCTGGCCTCGCGCGGCGAGGAGCTGGCCGTGGGCATCGAGCGCGCCGCGGCGTTCCTCCAGTCGTCCAGCCGCTCGGCGAGCGGGCTGGCGCGGATCTTCACCTCCGGCGGCGGGTCGCGCATCCCCGGCCTCAACCGGATCCTGGCCGACCGCCTCCGCCTGCCGGTGCAGACCGCGAACCCGCTCGAGCGCCTGCAGGTGGCCGACGGCGTGTTTGACACGATGTCGCTGGACGAGGTCGCCCCGTTGCTGATGCTGCCCGTGGGCCTGGCCCTCAGGACCGCGGCGTGAGCCCCGAGACCCGGACCGACGCCTCATGATTGAAATCAACCTTCGTCCCGGCCAGAAGCGCGCGCGCGGCGGATCTCCGTTCGCCGGGCTGCAGGCGCAACTGTCGGGGCTCCGCGAACGGATGCGGGATCCCCTGCCGCTGGTCGCGGCCGCCGTCGTGCTGCTCGCCGTGGCATGGCTCGGCTGGTCGTGGCTCAGCACCGGCAGCGCGCTCCGCGCCCTCGAACCGCAGCTGGAAGAGGCGCGCCAGGAGAACCAGCGCTTCCGGAATTTCGTGGCCCAGAAGCGCAAGGTCGAGCTGATCCGCGACTCGCTCGTGGCGCAGATCCAGGTGCTCCAGGCGGTGGACGGCGAGCGCTACGTGTGGCCCCACGTCATGGACGAGGTCACCCGCGCGCTGCCGCCCTACACCTGGCTGGTGGACCTCGGCGCCTCGGCTCCCGCTCCGGCGCCGGCCCCGCCCGGCTCGCCCGGCGACACCATGCCGGCGGACACCGTGGCCCCCGTCATGCGGCTCCAGATCAACGGCCGGACGGTGGACGTGCAGGCCTTCACCCGGTTCCTCCGCCAGCTGGAGGCGTCCCCCTGGATCTCGGACGTCCAGCCGATCTCGGCGCAGACGGTCGTGCAGGACGAGCGCCCCGTGACGGCGTTCACGATCCGCGCCGCGTTCAGCAAGGCGGACTCCGCCTACATCCGGACCGTGCCCCTCAGCCAGTCCGTGAGGTAACCGCGCCATGGCTCTCATCAACGACGCGAACAGGGTGCCCGTGCTGGCCATCGTCATGACCGGCCTGATCGGGTACATGCTCTACTCCGGCTCGGGCATCGACCTCCTCGGCCTCGAGGGGGTGCAGGCCCGCAAGGCCCACGTGGTGGCGCTGCAGGACACCCTCACCGCCATCCAGGCCCAGACGGACAGCGCCAAGCGCGAACTCGCCAAGGGCACCGCCGAGGACCTCCGCAAGGAGCTCGACAGCCATCGCGCCAGCCTGGCGCTGCTCCGGCAGATGGTGCCCGAGATGAACGAGGTGCCGAACCTCCTCGACGCCATCTCCACCCGCGCCAAGATCCGCGGCGTGAACCTGGCCCAGGTGGTGCCGCTGCCCGAAGTGGCGGGCCCGGCTCCGTTCAACACGTACACCTACAACATGTCCGTCCTCGGGCACTACGACGAAATCGGCGAGTTCCTCGCGGACATCGCCTCCCTGCCGCGGATCATCGTCCCGCAGGGCGTCAGCATGGCGCCGGCGCCGATGAACTCCGCGAAGGTGATGGGCGACACGACGGGCGCGCTCCTCGAGGCCAAGTTCCAGATCCGGACCTTCGTGAAGTCCGCCGAGCCGGAAGGAGCGAACAGTGGCACCTGATCGTATCGGGCTCACGCTCTGCCTGGCGCTCGCGCTGGCCGCCTGCGGCGGCGACGCGGAGGCGCCTCCCCCCGCCGCCCCCGAGGCCGCCCCCGCTCCGGCGGTCGACGCCCAGGCCGCCGCGGCCGACTCGGCCGAGGCCGCCCGCATCGCGGCGGCGCGCACTGACAGCGCGTCGGTGACCGGCCCGACCGCCAGGCGCGAGACCTTCGCCTACACCGGCGGAAGCCGGGACCCGTTCGAGTCGCTGCTCGACATGGCCTCCGCCGGGCCGGAGCTGCCCGACCTGCAGCTGGTCGGCATCTACCAGGACCTGGCCTACAACAGCAACAGCGTCGCGCTCCTGCGCGACCGTACCAACGACCGCCGGTTCAAGTTGCGGGTCGGCGATCAGCTGGGGCGCCTGAAGGTGGCGCAGATCCGCCAGAAGGATGTGGTCTTCATTGTCGAGGATTTCGGCTTCGAGCGGCAGGAAACACTGTCGCTGACCAAGCGGGAGGAAGAGACGCCATGACCCGAGTACTCACCTGTGCCCTTGCCGTCGCGCTCATGGGGCTGGCTGCGCCCGCCCGAGCCGACGTCTCCGACCCCGGGTCTGTCACCGGCGTCAGTGTCGTCTCCGCGCCAGGTCGCGCCGAGGTGGTCATCGCCATCTCCGGGGCGGTCCAGCTCAAGGACTTCATCCTCAAGGATCCGGCCCGCCTGGTCCTCGACCTCACCGGCACCACGCTCGACAGCCGCGCGCTCGGGCTGTACGACGGCGTGAACCGGGGCGGCGTCCTGAACGTCCGGACCGGCCAGTATTCCGCGCAGGTGGTGCGGGTGGTCGTCGAGCTCGACGCGGTCAAGGACTACACCATCGACCAGAGCGCCGGCGAGATCCGCATCTCCTTCGGCGCCGAGCGGCCGTTCCTCGCGTGGTCCAGCGCCGCGCCGGGCGAGTTCTCGGCGCCCGCCGCCCGCCCGGCCTCCGCGCGCCCCGCCGGGTCGCCCGAGGTCTCGGCCGTGGCCTATGCCCCGTCCGCCCAGGGCGACGAGCCCCGGATCACGGTGACCTGGGACCGCGCGTCGATCGCCGACGTCGTGGCCGGTTTCGCCGCCTTCAGCGGGCGCTCCATCATCCTCGGCCGCGACATCAAGGGCGAGGTGTCGGCCGAGGTCAAGAACCAGCCGTGGACCCAGGCGTTCTACGCCGTGCTGGCCACGCAGGGCCTATCCGCCACCGAACTCCCCGGCGGCATCATCCGGGTGGATTCTCCGTCGGCCCTCTCGGCCCTCGACTCGCTCGAGCCGCTCGAGACCATCGTGGTGCGGATGAACTACGCCCGCGCCAAGGAGATGTCCAAGAACCTCGACGGCATCCTGACCAAGGGCCGCGGCAAGGTCTTCCCGGACACCGCCTCCAACTCGCTCATCATCACCGACACGCGGAGCCGGATCCAGAACATCGCCGCGTTCACCCGCGGGCTCGACATCCGGACGCCCCAGGTGGCGATCCAGGCCAAGATCATCTTCGTCAACCGCACCAGCCTCGAAGAGCTGGGCCTGAAGTACGACCTGGGCAGCCAGTCGACCTTCTATAACAGCGTCGTGCAGCGGCCGGACCCGGCCAACCCGGGCGACAGCTACGACCCCGGCACCACCGTGGTCGGGCTCGGCGGCAACTCGCTGGCCGCGGTCGGCAACCCCGAGGCGAGCATCTCGCAGCCGGCCCTGGACCTGGTCTGGTCCACCGCCATCGGCAACTTCGACTTCACCGTCTTCCTGAGCGCGCTCGAGCAGACGGAACTGGCCGACATCCAGGCGGAGCCGACCATCAACACGATGGACAACCGCGAGGCCAACATCCTGGTCGGCGAAGAGACGCCGGTGCGCGTCATCGACTACGGCTCGGGCACCGTCGCGGCCCAGTCCACGGTGCAGTTCAAGCAGACCGGCATCAAGCTCGTCGTGACGCCGCACGTCACCGACGACCGGCACATCGCCATGAAGCTCCACACCGAACGGTCCGCCGTCCGGCCCGTGGCCGACCGCGAGCTCGGCTTCATCGTGGAGACGCAGCAGGCCGACAACCAGCTCCTCGTGGCGGACGGACAGACCGCCGTCATCGGCGGGCTGACGGTCACCGAAGTGCTCAAGACCCGCTCGGGCATCCCGATGCTCTCGCGCCTGCCGCTCCTCGGCCCGCTCTTCTCCTTCTCGAGCAACCGCGAGACGCGGAAGGACCTGATCATCCTGGTGACCCCGCGCATCCTGGACGACAACTTCTAGGCGGACCGCCGCGCGGCACCCCCGCGCCTCCATCCACCACCCGTGAGCCCGACCCGTGTCGGGCTCATGCGTTTCTCCCGGCCGCGCGTGAACCGGCCGGACCCCGAGGTTCCTCGTGCACTTTCGCTTCACCACCGCGGGTGAATCACACGGCCCGGCCCTCGTCGCCATCGTCGAGGGGCTGCCCGCGGGATTGCCGGTCGCCGCGGCGTTCGTGGACGCGCAGCTCGCCCGCCGGATGCAGGGGTACGGGCGCGGGGCCCGGATGCAGATCGAGCAGGACCGGATCGAGTGGCTGGGCGGCGTGCGCAGCGGCGAGACCCTCGGCTCCCCGGTGGCCATGCGGATCGCCAATCGCGACTGGGCCAACTGGAAGGACGTCATGGACCCCGAGGGCGTCCCGGGGGAGCACCGCCGCCGCCAGGTCACGCGCCCGAGGCCTGGCCACGCCGACCTCGTCGGCGTCCTCAAGTACGACCGTAACGACGCCCGGGACATCCTCGAGCGCGCCAGCGCGCGAGAGACGGCGGCGCGCGTCGCGGCCGGCGCCCTCGCCCGCCGGCTCCTCGAGGAGTTCGGGGTCGGGATCGGGAGCCACGTGGTGTCCCTCGGCGGGATCCGGGCGGAGCGGCCCGGGGCCCTTCCGTCACCGCTCAACGACGCCGCCGACCGCTCCCCCCTCCGCGTCCTCGACGCCGACGCCGAGCAGGCGATGCTCCGCCGGATCGACGAGGCGAAGGCGGCGGGCGACACCCTCGGCGGGGAAGTGGAGGTCGTCGCCGAGGGGCTGGTCCCCGGCCTCGGCAGCCACGTCAGCTGGGACCGGAAGCTCGACGGTCGGCTCGCCGCGCTCCTGATGTCGATTCCCGCCGTGAAGGGTGTCGAGATCGGGCTCGGCTTCGAGGCGGCCCGGCGGCCCGGTTCCGCGGTGCACGACCCGATCCTGCCCGAGCCGGTGCGCGGCGCGAGCGTGCGCGCCGGCTACGGCCGGCTGACGAACCACGCCGGCGGGCTCGAGGGCGGCATGTCCACGGGTGAGCCGCTCGTGGTGCGGGTGGCGATGAAACCGATCAGCACCCTGATGACGGCGCTCCAAACGGTGGACCTCGGCACCGGGAAGGCGGCGGCCGCCCAGAGCGAGCGTTCCGACGTGACCGCCGTGCCCGCGATGGGCGTCATCGCGGAGGCGATGGTGGCGATCGTCCTGGCGGACGCGATGCTCGAGAAGTTCGGCGGCGATTCCCTCGGCGAGCTGCGCCGCAACGTGGAGGGGTACGTCGCGGCGCTCCGCGTGCGGCAAGCGGGGGCGTGATGGAGCGGCACGTCGTCCTGGTCGGGCTGCCGGGGAGCGGAAAGAGCACAGTGGCCCCACTGGTGGCCGACGCGCTGGGCCTCCCGTTCGTGGACGTGGATGGCGTGATCGTCCGCCGGATGGGAATGCCGGTCGAGCGGATCTTCGGCGAGTTCGGCGAGGCGCGGTTCCGCGAGCTGGAGCGCGAGGCGATGGCCGACCTGCTGGCCGGCCCCGCCTCCGTCCTGGCGCCAGGAGGCGGGTGGGCCGCGCAGCCGGGCAACCTCGAGGCGGGGAAGGCGCGAGGGCTGATCGTCTATCTCATGGTGCCTGCCGCGACGGCGCTCGCGCGGGCCCTGGAGGGGACGGAGCGGCCGCTGCTGGCCGGCGGCGAAGGACTCGCGCGGATGACGGCGCTCCTCCTCGAGCGCGAATCGTCCTACAGGAAGGCCGATGTCACGGTGGACAACTCGGGCGACGACCCCGCCAGTGCCGCGACGGAAATCGTCCGTTGGATCCGCCGCCGCGGGGCCGGTTGAGCCTCCGGTCCGCGGTGGATTTGCCCCTCCCGCCTTGCCATTCGGTCACGCCCGTCCTTAGTTGCTAGCGATTTTCGGGGTCGGCGGGGCCAAACAGTCAGTTCGATATCGAGGCCTATGGCGAGTTCCAAGTCGAAGAAGTCCGCGAAGCCGAAGTCCGCGCCGCCCAAGGCGGCGGGGAAGGCGTCGCGCGCCTCGAAGCCGATCCCGACGCCGAAGACAAAGGCCAAGCCCGCGTCTGTGCCCAAGGCCAAGCCGGCGGCCGGCGTCAAGCCTGCCGCCAAGGCGGCCAGGCCCAAGTCGGCAAAGCCGAAGGCGGGTGCGAGGCGGGCCGGGGCGGGCACCACGCTGGTGATCGTCGAGTCGCCGACCAAGGCGCGGACCATCCGGGGCTTCCTTCCCGCCGGCTACCGGGTCGAGGCGTCGATGGGCCACGTGCGCGACCTCCCCGGCGACGCCAAGTCGATTCCCGCCAAGTACAAGGACCAGGAGTGGGCGCGGCTCGGCGTGAACGTGGACAACGACTTCGAGCCGCTCTACGTCGTGTCGCCGGACAAGCGGACGGTGGTCCGCGACCTCAAGGCGGCCGTGAAGGACGTGGACCAGCTCCTGCTGGCCACCGACGAAGACCGCGAGGGGGAAAGCATCTCCTGGCACCTGCTCCAGCTCCTCGAGCCGGACGTGCCGGTGCGCCGCATGGTGTTCCACGAAATCACGCGGGAGGCCATCGCCGAGGCGCTCGCCAACCCGCGGGACATCGACGACCGGCTGGTGCGCGCGCAGGAAACCCGCCGCATCCTCGACCGCCTGGTGGGCTACACCCTGTCGCCTCTCCTCTGGAAGAAGATCGCGTTCGGGCTCTCGGCCGGGCGGGTGCAGTCCGTCGCGATGCGCCTCCTCGTGGTGCGGGAGCGGGAGCGGCGGGCCTTCCGCTCCGCCGCGTACTGGGACCTCCTCGCGGCCCTCCGGCACGACGGCCAGGCGTTCGAGGCGGAATTGGTGCAGCTCAAGGGGAAGAAGCTCGCCACCGGGAAGGATTTCGACGAGCTGACGGGGCGGCTGGTGGCCGGACGCGACGTGGTGGTCCTCGGCGAGCCCGAGGCGACAGCGCTCGCCGGGCGCGTGGCGGATGGGTCGTGGGTCGTCACCGCCACCGAGGAAAAGCCCGGCATCCGGCGGCCTGCCCCTCCGTTCACCACCTCGACGCTGCAACAGGAAGCCAACCGCAAGCTGCGGCTCAGCGCCCGCGACGCGATGCGCGCCGCCCAGGGGCTGTACGAGCGCGGCTTCATCACCTACATGCGGACCGACTCGGTCAACCTGTCCGAGCAGGCCATCACCGCCGCCCGGACCGCGGTCACCGAGCTCTACGGCACGGACTACCTCCCCGACGCGCCGCGGCGCTACGCCAACAAGAGCGCCAACGCCCAGGAGGCCCACGAGGCCATCCGCCCGGCGGGCGCCTCCTTCCGGCACCCGAAGGCCACCGGCCTCGACGGGCGCGACCTGGCGCTCTACGAGCTCATCTGGAAGCGGACCATGGCGTCGCAGATGGCCGACGCCCGCCAGACCTCGATGTCCGTCACGCTGGAGGTGGGCGACGCCACCTTCCGCGCCGCCGGCAAGCGCATCGACTTCGCGGGGTTCCTGCGGGCCTACGTGGAGGGGAGCGACGATCCCGAGGCGGCGCTCGAGGACCGCGAGGTCATCCTGCCCCA
>JACDJC010003694.1_pt1 | contig 10929 bp, 12 predicted proteins | sample 7454191 | NCBI WGS metagenome assembly JACDJC01 (sample SAMN14253291, study PRJNA609438) | sludge metagenome | isolation source: sludge after 25d culture with pyrite and EDTA | collected 2018-12-20
GGCGACCTCTGCCGGGGCTCCTGGTCGGCCTTCGCCGAGGCCACCGAGGACGTCATCACCGAGGAGGACCGGGCCCTGGCCGAGCGGTTCCTCGAACGGTACGACGTGATGATCGACCGCAGCCTGGACGCACCCCACACCCTGGTCCACCGGGACTTCCGGGTCGACAACATGCACTTCGACGACGGCGCGCCGATCGTCTTCGACTGGGGCTCGGTGGCCCACGGCGGCGGGCTGTACGACTACGCCTACTTCGTGGCGGGCAGCATGACCGTGGAGGACCGCCGGGCCCACGGCGACGAGCTCCTCGACCGCTACCGCTCAGGCCTGGCCGCCTCCGGCATCGAGGCCGACGACGCCACCTTCGGCGAGTGGCACGACGTCGGTGCCCTCTTCTGCCTCGTCGTGCCGATCCTGGCGGGCGGCAGCGTCCTCGACACCCGCAACGACAAGGGCGACCTCCTCATCGCCGAGGGCCTGCGCCGCCTGTTCAGCTACCTCCACGACCACGACTCGGTGCGCTTCCTGGACTGACCGGGAGCGGGAGCTTCAGCACGGCCAACGCGCTGTCCACGAGCAGCCGGCGGGTGGCCGGATCGTCGAAGTCCACCAGGTCGCCGGCGGCGGCCAGGGGTCGAACCACCGAACCGAGCGCCGCAAGCGAGCGGGTGGCCGCCAGGCTGGACCCCTCCGTCCCGACGGTGATGGCCACGAACCGACTGGCCCGATCGGCCACCTGCAGGTCAGGAGCGAGGTGAGCGTTCACCGCCCGGTCCACGGTGAGCATGGCCGCGACATCACGGTTGTCGGCGACGAGGTCCACGACCTCGGTGAGCAACCGGCGCCGGACCCGGTTCGGGATCGGCTGGAGGACCTCGATCCGGTCCAGGAGATCGTCCAACTGGGTGACGAACGGTTCGACGACCTCCCGCAGCAGCGCGGCCTTCGAGTTGAAGTGGTGGAGCACCGCTGACCGGGTGATGCCGAGCTCGTCGGCGATGCCGGCGAGGGTGGCTCCGTCATAGCCGTCCCGCCGGAAGGCGCGCAGGGCCGTGGTGATGATCGCGGCCCGCGTGCGGGCGCCTTTGGTCCCGTCCGAGGCCCCGCTCGCCACTCTCACGCCCTCATGCTGTCGGTTCCGGCGCCATGACCAAAACCGACTGACTGGTCAGTAATAGACTCACGGCCCTGCCGGCCCGGCCGACAGGTATCGGGCTGGTCGGGCCCAGTCGACATCGCGATGTCCGGAGGGACGTGGGAAGGCCGTGATGTCGCTGGGCCCCCGCACCCCCCCCCTGCCTCACGCGGCCGCCCGCCCGTCGCCCCATCGGGTCAACTTAGGTGACCCGGTCGGCTGACCCGGGTGATCCCTCGCGGGGGTCTCCCAGCAGGTACCGGGGACCTGGTCCGTGGGTCCGGACCACGTCGTCGGGGTTGTAGAGGCGACACACCTTGAAGGACAGGCAGCCGCAGCCGATGCAGGAGTCGAGCTGGTCCCGGAGGCCTTCCAGGACGGCGATCTGGGCGTCGAGGCGGGGGCGCCAGGCCTGGGACAGGCGGGCCCACTCCTCTTCGGTCGGGGCCCGGGCGGCCGGCAGGGTGCCCAGCGCCTCGCGGATCTCGTCCAGGCTCAGGCCGACGCGCTGGGCCACGCGGATGAAGGCGATGCGTCGGAGCTCACTGCGGTGGTAGCGCCGCTGGTTGCCCGCCGTGCGTTCGCTGTGCACGAGGCCCTCGGTCTCGTAGTACCGCAGGGCGGAGTGGGCGATGCCGGCCCGGGCCGCCACCTCGCCGATGGTCAGGAGCTCGTCGATGCGACGAGAGTACCCCCTTGACCTCAAGTGAGATCGAGGTCTTACCGTGTCGCCATGCCGCTGCACACGGACCTCCTGACCGACGCCCAGCTCACCGACGCGGTGGCCGATCGCCTCGCCCACCCCAAAGCGGACGGCGTCACCTCCTTCACCCTCCACGCCCCCCTCGAACTGCTCGCCCGGACCGCGCTCCTCCCCTTCGTGGAACCCGACGCCCGCGAGGCCGCCCGGGACCGTCTGGCGTGGCTCGGCGAGGCGTACCGCGACGCCGGGGAGGAGGTCGACGAGCCGGCGGCCCGGGCCTACGACGACCTGGCTACCGCGACCGACCACCTCACCGGCGCGGTCAACGCCGGGGACATCGATGACGCCGACGCCGCGGCGGCGTGGCTGGCCGCGCACGCCACCCCTGTCGACCTGGCCCGGCTGCTCGCCGACGATGTCATCCCCCGCCTGTCGGCGGCCGGCCATGGCAGCATCCTGCTGTACCTCCTCCCGCGAGCCGCCCCCCGCAGTCGGTCCGCGGCCCGACCCTTGCGCGGCCTGGTCCGCGAGCTGGCCCGGCAGCCGGACTGGGGCCTCACCTGGCCCCTCGACCGCGCGCCGACCGCCGAGGGCGGAGGCGACCTGGTCAGCGCCCTGCGCCGTCCAACGGCCCCGGGCGATCCGGGTAGCGACTTCATCTTCCCCACCATGTCCCTGGTCGAGCGGTCCGGTCTCGCCGAGGAACTGCTCGACGGACCGACCCGGGCCGCCTCCCTCCCCCAGGCCACCGAGGACCTCCAGCGACTGGCCGCCGCGTCGATGATCCAGGACACGCCCGCCGCCGCGCCCTACGGCTGGAGCCACTGCCTCACGATGCCCCAAGCCGTCCTCGGGCTGGCCCGCGCCGGCGCCGCCGAACCGCGGCAGGCCATCGCCGTCGCCGCCACCTTCGTCCTCGGTTTCCGGGCGACGCAGGGCACGGTGGACGTCGACCCCGCCTGGTCCCCCGCCGCCGTCGGTGACCCGCTGGAGGCCCTGGACGGGACACCGGCGGAGGCTGCGGCGGGCGCCTGGCACACCACCAACGGCGAACGGCCCGCGGTCGTGGCCCGGCTGGCCTCGCGCGCCGCGACCCACGAGGACGCCCACCTGGCCAAGTACACCCTCGCCTGCATCGACGCCGCCCGGGACGACCCCGGGGCATCCCGCCTCTACCTCGCGGCAGCGGCCCACCTGTCGGCCTGGTGGCGCAACGCCGAGCGCTGAGCACCGGCTTCTAGGTCGCCGCTTCCGGGGTAGGTCATGTGCTCACCCCCAACAAGGAGACCGACATGGCAGGCGAGATGGACGAAGCCAAGGGTCGCGCCAAGGAAGCAGCCGGCGCGCTGACCGACAACGACGACCTGAAGGCCGAAGGCAAGGTCGACAAGACCAGCGGACGGCTCAAGGACGCGGTGGACACCGTCAAGGACAAGGTGGAGGACGCCATCGACAACGTCCGGGACCGCGCCAACCGCGACTGATCACCCGTTCTGCGTCCCCTGCACGGCGACAGTCCGTCGTGCGGGGGGCGCACCAGGGTCTCAGCTCACGACCAGACCTTCCAGCAACGGCCGGTAGTCCGCCACCGTCCTGGTCCGGTGGTCCTCCAGCTTGGCCTCGTCGTCCCACCGCCGCAGCTGGACCGCCGCCTCCCAGCCGGCCCTCGCCCGGAACGCGGCCACCTCGTTCTCGCTCATGGGGCCGCCCTGGACCGCCAGGCTGCGCACCGACACCGCGGAGAGCCGTTCCAGGTAGTCCGCTTCGACGGCGCAGAGATAGCGCTTGGCGGCGACATGCAGTCCGACCGGAGCGGTGACCCCGGGTCCGAACCACTGCCGGAGGTGCCGCTCCCCCACCTTGTCATGGCCCCGGTCGGCCGCGACGAACGCGGGATCGGCCTCGATGAGCAGCCGTCCGACGTCGTGGAGGAGCGCCGCCGCGACGGTGACATCCGGGGCGCCGGCGGCCTCGGCCAGTTGCGCGGCCTGCAGGGCGTGCTCCCGTTCGGTGACCACCTCGTCGTACATCGCCGTGGCCCGGTCCCCATCGAACAGCGCCAGCAACTCGTCCAACGGCGGGGTCATGGGACCGGCCGACCGAGGAAGTCGTCGGTGATGCTCAGCCGGGCCCGATCCGCGGCGCCGCCCAGCCCGGCGAAGGTCGCCTGCTTGTCCTGGTAGTAGGTCGTCCGGAAGTCCCCCGCCGACGCCGCGTTGTAGGTCAGGTAGAGGGCCCGCCGGGCGACCGCGGTGACGTTCGTGCCGCTGCGGTGGGGCACATAGGAGTCGAACCAGAGCAGGTCACCCGGCCCCAGCTCGACCGGGTGCCAGGTCAGCGACGCGACCACCTCGTCGCTCAGCCCCCGCAGCCCGTCCATCGCCAGCACCTCCCGGTGGCGGCCCTCGGCCACCCACAGGCACCCGCTGGCCTCCGTGGCCGGCTCGAGGGGCAGCATGCAGCTCACGTGGAAGTCCACGAACCGGTAGGCCGGGGCGTCCTGGTGGGGGGCGAAGCCGGCGCCGCCGGGGTGCTTGTAGTTGACCTTCTCCTTGTAGAGGAGCGCGGGCTCGCCCAACAGCTCCCCGGCGAGCTCGGGCACGAGGCCCTCGGTCAGCAGGGACCGCAGGCCGGCGTGGTGCCCGATCAGGTCCTCGCTGCGGGCCAGCGCGGGTCCGGTGTCGGTCTGCTCGAGGTGGTGGAGGCCCGGACCGTCGGTGACGGCCCACGACGCGACCTCGTCCACCCAGCCGGCGATCTCCTGCACCCGGTCGGCGGCCAGCACATCGCGTAACACGAGGTAGCCGTCCCGCTCGTAGGCCTCGCTCTGGCCGGGATCCAGGCTCATCCCGCCACGTCCGCGGCCAAGCCGACGAGCAGCGCGTCCAACCCGATGGCGAAGGTGCGGTCGAGGGCCTCGCGGGACACCCCACCCGCCCGCAGTCGGGGGGCGTCGAGCAGCACCGCACCGGCGAAGTAGCGACCGACGACCCGCACCACCACGGCCGCGTCCTGTGGCGCCAGGCCGCAACGGCCGAGAGCGTCAGCCACCGCACCGCTGATCCGACCGAGGTGGGCGAGCCGTTGGGGGGCAATGACCAGCGGGATCAGGTCGATGCGATCGAGCAGCGCGCCGCGGCTGTCGGTGGCCCACAGGGCCACGACCGCCCGCCAGTCCCCGTCGTCGGCGACCCGCACGGGCGCCAGGACGTGCTCGACCATCGCGTCGTAGAGGTCTTCCTTGTCCGCCACGTGGTTGTAGAGCGACATCGTCCCGGCCCCGAGCTCGGCGGCCAGCCGCCGCATGCTCAGCTCGGCGAGGCCGTCCCGCTCGGCGACGGTGATGGCGGCGTCGATCACCCGCTCCCGCGTGAGCGCCGAGGCGGTGCCGGCTCCTGTGACCACGCCGAGAGGCTAATGGGGCCTGGCCGCCTCGCTTCGGGCTCCCGGTGCTGTGACGACCGACACCCTCACGCAACGACGTACGCTGTACGGCGATGACGACGATCCCGTCCCCCTCCTCGCTGACGACCCCTCTCGACGACGCCCCGGTCGGCGCCCGGGCGACCACCGTCACCGGCTGGATGGCCGTGGCCGGCCTCTCGTCGCTCGGCGCCGGCGCCATCCATGCCGCGGCCATCGGCGTCCACGCCGAGCACCGCCCGGCCGCCATGACCTTCGTCGTGATCGCCGCCCTCCAGCTGGCCTGGGGCGCGTTGGCCCTCGTGCGCAACAACCGGCTGATCGCACTGGCCGGTGCCGCCATCGGCGTGGGCGCCGTCGTGGGCTGGGTGTGGGCCAAGGTCTGGGGCATCTCGTTCATCCCCGGGTTGGATGTGGCGGAGCCGGTGCAGACCGCCGACGGGCTGGCCGCCGGGCTGGCCGCCGCCAGCGTCCTCTTGATCGGCCTGTCGCTCTGGAACGACCGCAAGGGCACCACCCCCAGCCGGCCCCCGATGTTCATCGCCGCCCTGAGCGTCACCGCCCTGTCGCTCTTCGGCATGGTCGCCGGGGGCACCCATGTGCACGCCCACGGTGCCGGTGGCGAGCACGCCCACGGGTCCGGCTCGGGCGGCGACGGCCACGCCCACCCCGCCGGGACCACCGACGACCACGAGGACCACGAGCCGGCCGTCGTGGTCCCCTTCGACCCCGACCAGCCCATCGACTTCAGCGGCGTCGAGGGCGTGACCCCGGCCCAGCAGGCCTGGGCCGAGAACGTCGTCGGGGCCACCCTGCTCCTGCTCCCGCAGTGGTCCGACCCCGAGTACGCACTGGCCCACGGCTTCCAGTCGATAGGCGACGGCCTGACCGGGATCGAGCACTTCATCAACGACGAGAACATCGACGATCCGGCGATCTTCGACCCGGCGAGGCCCGAGTCACTGGTGTGGGACACCACCTCGGGCGAGCGTCGCCTGGTCGCCGCCATGTACATGCTCGAGCGAGGCACCCCGCTGGAGGACGCCCCGAACCTGGGCGGGAACCTGATGCAGTGGCACATCCACAACAACCTCTGTTACACGCCCTCCGGTCAGGTCGTGGGCATCACCGACGGCAATGGAGAGTGCCCTCCCGGCCTCATCCTGCCGGTGCCCACCCCCATGGTCCACGTCTGGCTGGAGCCCCAGGAATGTGGCCCCTTCTCGGCGCTGGAAGGCATCGGCGGTGGTCAGATCGAAGAGGGCGAAGAGGTGCTCTGCGACCACCAGCACGGGTCGACCTAGCCCGACGGGCTCTCAGCGGATCCGGTCGAAGCGGGTCACGACCTCGACGTGGCCGGTGTGGCCGAACATGTCGACCACCACGCTCTCGACATGGGCGTACCCGGCCGACACCAGGCCGGCGGTGTCCCGACCCAGCGACGCCGCGTCGCAGCTGACCAGGACCACCCGGGCGGCTCCGGTGGCCACGACGCGCTGGATCCCGGCCGCGGTCAGCCCGGCCCGCGCCGGGTCGGCGACCACGACCGCGGCGGGCGTCGGCCGCCATCGGGCCACCGGCTTGGCGATCACCCGAGCCGTCCGCCCGGCCAGGTTGTGCCGCGCGTCCGCCGCCCCTGACGGGGACCGCTCGACCACCACCGCCGCCCGATCCCCCGCGACGGTCACCGCGAACAGGCCGATGCCCCCGTAGAGGTCGACGAAGGTCCCCTCGGGCGCTCCGGCCACCTGCTCGGTGACCACGGCGACGAGGGCGTCGGCGCCCGCACCCCGGGTCTGGAAGAACGACGAGGCCGAGACCCGGAGGCGATGACCGGCCACCTCGGCGAAGAACCACCGGCGGCGCCCCGCGATCAACTCGTCGGCCCCGATGACCGACACGTCCTCGGGCGCCTCCACCCCCTCGGCGGTCGGCTCGGCCAGGATCAGCCGCTCCCCCGTGCCGTCGGCGACCCGGATGGTCAACTCGGTCGCCTGGCCCGGGGTGACCACGCCGGGCGCCAAGAGCTCTGCCAGTCGAGGCACCACGACGAGGCAGTCGTCGACGGGCACCACGTCGTGGCTCCCCCGGCCCCGCAGGCCGAGGCGTCCGTCCTCCACCGCCAGGCGCAGCGAGTTCCGCGAGCGCTCGGCGGGCACCGGCGGACCGGTGCGTACGACCGGGGCCTCCAGGTGGCCGAGCCGGCGGAGGGCGTCGATCACGATCTCCAGCCGCATCGTCGACTGCAGCGCCGGGCTGGCGTGCTGCCAGTCACAGCCCCCGCAGCCCGCGGCGACGAAGGGACAAGGGGGCTCGACCCGTCCGGCGGAGGCCTCGAGCACCGCGACGACCTCGCCGTGCAGGCTGCCGTGCCGGTCCTCGACGGCTGCCGCCACCCGCTCCCCGGGCAACGCGCCGGCCACGAGCACGACCCGGCCGTCGTCGTCACGGCAGAGGGCCGCACCGCCGGCGACCATCCGCTCGGCGCGGACCTCGATGGTGGTCATGTCGACTCAGTCCGGTGGGGGGATGCAGCACCAGCCCCGGTTGACCAGCTCGGTGGCCATCACGTTCGCGTCCAGCTTCACCGCGAGCTCCTCGTCCCGTTCGCGCCGCCGTCGCTGGTCCGGGGTCTCGGGTGCCTCCTCCGCCGGTGGGTCCATCGTGCCGGCTGCCGCCACCTCGGCTTCGCCCTCCAAGCGGTCGATGAGCTCGTCGACCTCGCCCGTGGTGAACTTGCCCCCGGCCTGCCGCTGGGTCAGCCCGAACGGGTGGCGGGCCTCCTTGAACGAGTCGAAGCCCCGCGCCTCGAGCAGCTCGGCCAGCTCGGCGACCCGCCGTTGGGGAGCCGGGGGGCCCGATGCCTGTCCGAATGCCATGGCCTCAACCTACGCAGGCCCAGGGACACCTCCGGGGACCCGGGGGCGAACACCGGTACCCTGACCATCGTCCGTTCGACTCACCGGGGACCCCGAGAGCCTGTCGCCTCCTCTGAGCACATCTGAGGAGAGACATGTCCCCCACCTTGCGAGCCCTGCCTACGAACGCGCTCGACGACGACCGGGACACGGCCATCGTGTACTGCGAGGCCAACTTCGGCGCCGGTGATGGCAAGACGGCCAACGGCCTCGTCCGCCACTCCGAGCGCTACGAGATCCTCACGGTCATCGACAGTGCACAGGCCGGCCTCGACGCAGGTCTCCTGCTCGACGGCGTGGCCAACGGCATCCCGCTCAGCCGGGACCTGGCCGACGCCCTGGAGGTGGCCGGCGGCGTGCCCGACTGGTTCATCTTCGGCATGGCCCCGGCCACCGGCCTCCTCTCGATCCACGAGCGCAGCGTGGTCCTGGAGGCGATCGAGCTGGGGATGAACATCGTCAACGGCCTGCACGAGTTCCTCAACGACGACCCGGTCTTCGCCGCGGCCAGCGCCGCCAGCGGCGTGGAGATCCTCGACGTCCGGCGGCCCCGGGCCAAGAAGGACCTGCGGCTGTTCAGCGGTCGCATCGACGGGGTCACCTGCCCCCGCATCGCCGTGCTCGGCACCGACAGCGCCATCGGCAAACGCACGACGGCGACCATCCTGACCAAGGCCCTCAACGACCACGGCGTGAAGGCCGTCATGGTCGGCACCGGCCAGACCGGTCTGATCCAGGGCGCCCGCTACGGCGTGGCCCTCGACGCCATCCCGTCCCAGTTCTGCTCCGGCGAGATGGAGGCGGCGATCGTCGAGGCCTTCGAGGGCGAGGATCCCGACGTCATCGTGATCGAGGGCCAGGGCGCGCTCAGCCACCCGGCGTACCTGACCTCCACGTTCATCCTGCGCGGCGGTCGTCCCGACGCCGTCGTGCTCCAGCACGCTCCCGGGCGCACCCGGCTCGGGGACTTCGGCGACCTGCCCATGCCGACGCCGGCCAGTGAGATCGAGCTCATCGAGACCTTCGCCGCCACCCGGGTCATCGGCCTGACGATCAACCACGAGAACATGACCGACGCCGAGGTCAGCGCCGCCATCACCCTCTACGAGGCCGAGCTCGGCATCCCCGCCACCGATGCCCTGACCCGACCCACCGGCGCGCTGGTCGGCATGGTGCTGGCCGCCTTCCCCCAGCTCGGCGAGGAGCTGGCCGCCGGCGCGCGATGACCGCGCCCCGGCTGGAGGTCGACCTCGCCAAGATCGGTCACAACGCCCGCACGTTGGTGGAACGGCTCGGTCAGCGGGGCATCGCGGTCACCGCGGTCACCAAGGGGACCCTCGGGTCCGCGGCGATCGCCCACGAGTTGGTCCGGGCCGGCGTGGCCGGCCTCGGCGACTCCCGGATCGAGAACATCGAGGCCCTGCGGGAGGCCGGCATCACCGTGCCGATCACCCTCATCCGCTCGCCGATGCTCAGTCAGGTCGATCGGGTGGTGGCCCACGCCGACGTCAGCGCGAACACGGAGCTGACCGTCCTGCGGCGCCTGTCCGAGGCCGCGGTCGCCCAGGACCGGATCCACGGCGTGCTGCTCATGGTCGAGTCCGGTGACCTGCGTGAAGGCATCCTCCCGACCGATCTCCCGGGCGTCGTCGACGAGGTGCAGCACCTCCCCGGCCTCCGCCTGAGCGGGATCGGCACCAACCTCGCCTGCCAGAACGGCGTGGTGCCCAGCGGCCGGAACATGGGCGCCCTGTCCCACCTCGTGGTCGCCCTCGAGGCCTCGAGCGGCGAGGGCATCGAGCAGGTCTCGGGTGGGAACTCCGCGAACCTGGAGTGGGCCTTCGGGGCCACCGACGTCGGCCGGGTGAACGACCTCCGGCTGGGCGAGGCGATCCTCCTGGGCCGCGAGGCCCTCCATCGCCGCCCGGTCCACGGGCTGCACACCGATGCGTTCACCCTGGTGGCCGAGGTCATCGAGTTCCAGGTCAAGCCGTCCCTGCCCTGGGGCGACATCGCCCAGAACGCCTTCGGGGAGACCGTCGTGGTCCGGGACCGGGGCTCGGTCCGTCAGGCGATCTTGGCCCTCGGACGCCAGGACGTCGACCCCGGCGGGCTGGTCCCGCCCGCCGGCATGGAGATCCTCGGCGCCAGCAGCGATCACCTCGTCCTCGACACCGGGACCCTCGACGTGGCCGTGGGCCGCGAGGTCCGCTTCGGGGTCGACTACACGGCGCTCCTCGGGGCCATGACGTCGCCGTTCGTCGCCGAACGGGTCCTCGCCACTCAGACCTGCTCGTAGGCCCCCAGGTCCGGGGCAGCCATCTCTTCGCGGAAGCGCGCGAACGGGAAGGGCCACACGGCCGGCACCCCGCGGTCATCGAGGTACCAGCTGGTGCAGCCCGTGGCCCAGATCGTGTTCCGCGACGCCTCCAGGCGCTGGTCCTCGAAGTCGTCGGTGGCCGCCTGGGTCGCGCTGATCTCGGTGCACTCCCCGGAGCGCAGCCGGTCGACGAGCTGGAGGACGTAGGCCAGCTGCAGCTCGGCCACCTCGATGAGCGAGAAGTTCCCCACCGGTCCGTTGGGCCCGTTGAGCAGGAAGAGGTTCGGGAACTCCGGGATCGAGATCGAGAGGTAGGCCGTCGGGCGGTCGGCCCAGACGTCGGCGAGCTCGGTTCCGTTCCGGCCGACGACTCCCATCGGCCGCATGAACGCGTCGGCGTGGAACCCGGTGGCCAGGACCAGCACATCCA